>Ga0302324_100019975_pt1 | contig 13129 bp, 13 predicted proteins | sample Palsa_T0_1_FD_201949 | JGI IMG/M metagenome (GOLD analysis project Ga0302324, IMG submission 201949) | Peat permafrost microbial communities from Stordalen Mire near Abisko, Sweden - Palsa_T0_1 | ecosystem: Environmental > Terrestrial > Soil > Palsa > Peat permafrost | place: Sweden: Abisko...
CGCTCGAAGGAAAAGTTTCGATCTATTACGCAGAGAACAAACTCCGTCTCGCCGACGGATAAATTCACTCAATGGGGTGACATTTTCATCGGGCTATTGGGGTGACATTTTCATGTTGCTACAACAGAGAAAGAAGGAGAAAACCTATCCAGGGCGGAAACTATGTCACGGAAACTTCCTCGTGTACGCCGAAGACTTCGCGCAAGGAGTCGCAGATTTCTCCTAGCGTGGCGTGGGCTTTTACCGCGGCGTAGATGTGGGGCATCAAGTTTTCGGTTCCTTGCGCGGCTTTGCGCAGGGCGGCGAGATGGCGCGCGACTTCGCCGTTCGAGCGCTCGGCGCGCAATTTTCGCAGGTGCTTGGTTTGTTGCTCGCGCACCGATTCGTCGATGCGCAGGATTTCGATGGGATTTTCTTGGCCCGTAAAATCGTTCACGCCGACGATGATTTTTTCCTTGCGATCGACGGCCACCTGGTAGCGATATGAGGCGTCGGCGATTTCGCGCTGCGGGTAGCCGAGTTCGATGGCCGGGATCATGCCGCCCATCTCGTCGATCTTGCGGATATATTTCCAGGCGGCGTCTTCCATTTCGTTGGTAAGCGTCTCCACGAAATAGGATCCGCCGAGGGGATCGACCGTGTTCGCCACGCCTGTTTCGTGGGCGAGGATTTGCTGCGTGCGCAGGGCGAGCGTCGCGGCAAATTCCGTGGGCAGCGCCCAGGCTTCGTCGAGCGAATTGGTATGGAGCGATTGCGTGCCGCCCATCACGGCGGCGAGGGCTTGCAAGGCGGTGCGTACAACGTTGTTGTAAGGCTGCTGCGCGGTGAGCGAGCAGCCGGCCGTCTGCGCGTGGAAGCGCAGGGCCGAGGAGCGCGCCAGTTTCGTTCCGAAGCGCTCGGTCATCGTTTTGTACCAGATGCGCCGCGCGGCGCGGTACTTGGCGATTTCCTCGAAGAAATCGTTGTGCGCGTTGAAGAAAAACGAAAGAGACGGCGCGAACTCGTCCACGGCAAGGCCGCGGCGGATGCCCCATTCGACGTACTCGATCCCGTCGCGCAACGCGAACGCCAATTCCTGGATCGCGGTCGATCCCGCTTCGCGAATGTGGTAGCCGCTGATGGAAATCGGATTGAACTTCGGCGTGTGGCGTACGGCGAATTCAAACGTGTCGATCACCAGGCGCATCGACGGTTTGGGCGAATAGATATATTCCTTTTGTGCGATATATTCCTTGAGTATATCGTTTTGCAGTGTCCCTGCAAGATGCTTCCAATCGACGCCTTGTTTCTCCGCGACGGCCAGATACATGGCCCAGAGGATCGCGGCGGGAGAATTGATGGTCATCGAAGTGGAAACCGCTCCCAGCGGGATCTGGTCGAAGAGCGCTTCCATGTCGGCAAGAGAACTGATGGCCACTCCGCACTTGCCGACCTCGCCTTCGGCGAGCGAATGGTCGGCGTCATAGCCCATCAGCGTGGGCAGATCGAAAGCCACGGAAAGGCCGGCCTGGCCTTGCGAAAGCAGATACCGGAAACGCGCGTTCGTATCTTGCGCCGAGCCGAAGCCGGCGAATTGGCGCATGGTCCAGAGACGGCTGCGGTACATCGCCGGATGGATGCCACGCGTGTAAGGAGGCATTCCCGGCAAATTCAATTCGCGGCCGGGATCCAAATTGGAAAGATCGCCAGGGGTATAGAGCCGGCGAATGGGGTGGCCGGAAATCGTGGTGAATTCGGATGCGCGCTCGGGGGATTTTTGCCCAGCAGCGCGCGGCGGTTTCGCTTGATGTTCGGGTGACATGAATGAGCGGGTCAGGCGACGAACAAATGGACACGAAAAACGCGTGCCTGAGCGCAGTTTGATTCTAGCTTGAAATTCCCACGGAATTGAAAACTATTTGATGGGAAGCTTCGCGTGGCCTGAAGAGTAGAACAGGCTTCACAGGCTGCGGAAAAAGCCGCTCTTTTCAATCCACAGGGCCTTCCGCGTGACTATTTTCGCTCTTCGAGATTCTGGGGCAGCGCGTTTTGATCGGCGAAATGCCGGGATTTCGATCGATTTTTCCCGTTCTTCCCGCGCCCTTCTGGTTGCTTTAGGTTTCCGGGATCAATTTCGCCATTCGGACCAAGTTGAAGGCCGCAGCCCCCAGTGAAAATATCCAATCCACTCGTCGACGCCCTCGGAATTTGGTCTTCCTCAGTCCCGCCACCACTTTCATCCAGCCGAAGATTTTCTCCACTAGTTTCCGCTTGGTCTGACTGATCCGAAATCCCAAGTCCTCTCGCTCTCCGTCAACCAATTCCGCCGCTTCTTTTCGTACTCCGCGATGTGCGGACTCACCGAAAGCTTCCGTAATCCCTCAATGAAATCTTGCTCCTGATATCCCTTGTCCCCGCCCACCGTCACCGTTCCGCCCGCCTCCCCCTCTTCCCGCTGCGACTCCAATTCTTCCAACAACTCCGCCAGCATCCGCAACGCCGCCTCCCGCTCTTGCTTGGTCCCCGCCTCGGTCACACACGATTTCACCACCAGTCCGTTTCGGTTTTCCATCACCACGTGCCCCCAATAACTCGGCTTGGCTTCCCCCGCCGCGCTCTTCTTATATAACCGCGATTCCGGATCGGTCTTGCTTTCGTGCGTGTCCCGCAACAGCTTCTCTCCTCCTCGTCCGCTGCCTTGCTCCGGCGGATCTTTCTTCTCTTGAAAACTCCGCCGATGGGCCCACGCCTCGATCATCGTCCCGTCCACCGTGAAGTGTTCGTCCGACAACAACTGCTGCTCCCGCGCCTGCCCCAACACCTGCTGGAAAAACTCTTCCGCGATCTCTCCGTCCAACAGCCGGTTCCGGTTTTTCGTGAACACCGTTTCGTCCCACACCGGCTCATCCATGCTCAGCCCCACAAACCAGCGGAACAGCAGGTCATACTCCAGCCGCTCCATCAACTGCCGCTCGCTGCGCACGCTGTACAGAGCCTGCAGCAGCAGCGCTCGCAGCAGCCTCTCCGGCGGAATCGACGGCCGCCCCACGGGCGCATACAGCGCCTCAAACTGCGGCGACATCCGTTGCAATGCCGCGTCGGTCATCGCCCGCACGCGCCGCAGCGGATGATCCCGCGGCACTCGTTTTTCCATCGGAACGTAACGGAACATCTCTTCCTGGTGGTTGTCGTCGCCTCTCATGTACACTTGGACGCTCTTACTTCGATCCGGTTGCGAAAAATCGACTTTTTCCGCAGCCTGTGAAGCCTGTTGGTTTTGGGCCTTGCAGGGACTAAACCCAACAGGCTGAAGCCTGTTCTACTAGGACCGTGTCTGCTTCACGGGATCGACGAATAATTGGCCGGTAATCGATGTGCCCGGGATGAGCATGTCTTTCGAGGGCTGCCCGGATTTGGCGTTGGCGATGCTGATGTTGTAGACCTCGAGCGTACGGGCCATGGCCCGGTCAAAATTTACTTTTCCTTCCACCAAGTTGACGCGCGCGCGAACTTCCGCGGATTCCGCCGCGGCCAATGTGTTTTGATCGGAGACGATGTTGAAGAGCGTCGAAGCTCCCACTTGATATTTTTTCTGCTCGGCGTCAAGGGTTTGCTGATCGAGGTCGCGCGTCTCGCTGGCCGCGGCCAGCGTGATGCGCGCCTGCTCCAGGGTAATTTGCGCGTTGTGAACATTGATGGCCGCGTTATTTACGATCTGGCTGTAGGTGGCTTCGTCGGAACGCTTGCTCAATAAGGCGATGGCGCTATTTGCATGCGCGGCGCGATTGCGAATGGGGATCGTCAGATTGATGGCCGCGTTGTATTCCGGATAGGCGCCGGTGAACAACTGATTCAGGGCCGTGGGCAACCCGGAAATAATCTGGCAAGTCGTCGCGGGTGGCACGGGAACGCATCCCGTCGATGTAATGCTATTTCCGGCCAAACCCTCGGTAACGTATTCGGCAGATAAAGTGAGCACAGGGAGCAGCGCGTTCTTCGTGGCGCGCACGTTGATGTCGTCTCCCTTGATCTGCAGCCCTGCTTGCAAGACGTCCGGCCGCTTGGTGATGGCTTCCTTGATTAAATCTTCTAGAGGAAGCTTTTCGACTTCCGGCGGCGCCACGTCGGCGTTGTCGGTGGGGATGATCTCAACGGTACGTAAGACGGGAGAATTCGGGTCCTTGGCTATCAAGCTCAAGAGCGTGAGCTGATCCTGAAGCACCGTGGTTCGCGCCACAATCAAAGCTTGCTGCGCCGTGGCCACTTGCGCTTCGGCTTGAACGATTTCCAATGGCGCGAGCGTGCCGACGTCCACCTGCTTTTTATTATCGCTGTAGGTTTTGTCCGCCAGCGCGATTTCTTCGCGCGCCACATCCACGTTGCCGCGCGCGAAGACCAGCCCCCAGTAAGCGCTGCCGACCGACGTGATCGAGGTAATCACCTGCTGCAAGAGGGTCTGATCGGCGATGTTCTTGTTGACCTTGGCGATGAGGATGTAATGCTCGTTGGCCAGCAGGCCGTAACCGTTCAGTAACTACTGGTTGGCGGAAAAGTAAAGTTGGATTGCACGAAGGGGCTAAAAAAGTTGCTGGAGCTGGAGGAAGATCCGCGCACGTCATTGAAAGTCGCGGAAAAGGAGGTGCCGGTGTGAAATCCCTGGCTATAGGTGAAGTCACCGGTGGCCGTATGCGTATTCAACTGGGAAAGGATGTTCGTGCTGATGCCCGTCCCGGCGGTGAGTCCATTATTCACCGGAATGGTTGTCTGGTTCATGCTAAGCGTCGAAGTCAGTTGCGGATCGAAGTTGAGCGTGGGGATTGCGCCAATCGGAGTGATTGCGCCCGAGTAAGGGGCGGCGCCGCTCAAAGTGCGAAGCACGTTGGCTTCGGCGATCCACCGAACATAGCGCGAGATTACGATGGCCAGATTGTTTTGCAGCGCGAGATCCGCGGCATCCTGCAAGCTGATGCGCAGCGTTCCATCCTGGACCATCTGCTCGATGCGCGGCGCATTCGTCAAGATCGGTTCCGGCACCGCCGTCTGTTTATACGGCGCGACGATAGTGGGGAACCATCGCTTCCCGTATGTATAATCCTGATCGTTCACCTGAATCGTGCGCCCAGGAGGATGAGGCTGCGCGGGCGGCCTGGAATTTCCTATCTGTTGCTGGGCGAATGCGGGCGTGGCGGGCGCCAAGCTCATCACGATGGCCAAAGATATGGCCAGTGAGACGCGGCAAAACTTTTCGATCATGTTCATTTATTTTCTCCCAACAGGAATCCGCCTTGCTTCCTCCGGCGATCGGGACAGTTTGAGGGCGCTAAGTATTCTAAACGTCCTCGCCGACGGATATGTTTCAAAATATCCCCCGCGATTCGCGTACATTTCGATGGCATTCGTCCGCATGTCGCGAGCGCTTTCAGTGCGTACGCGCCCGTTGTAGCGCCCGCCTTCAGGCGGGCGCTACAATAGCCCGCCCACGCCAAAGCGTTAAGCGCAAAAGCAGGGAGTAGGACAGCTGCTCCTGGCCGTCCCACTCCCTTCACAAATCTTGACAATATTGCGAGAGGCCGATAGTCTTGGCGCGCGATGAGAACAGACGCGGCGATTCAAATCTTCGAGGATGTGGGCGCGATCCGGCACGGGCACTTCGAGTTGACATCGGGCCTGCACAGCGGCACGTACGTGCAATGCGCGCTGGTGCTGCAGTATCCCAAATACGCGGAACAATTGGGGCGCGCCCTGGCCGCGGAGTTCATGGACTTGCGCGTGGATTGCGTGGCCTCTCCCGCGCTCGGCGGCTTAATCATCGGCCACGAAGTGGCTCGCGCCATACCGCCGCACGCCGACGGCAAGCCCATTCGCGCGATTTTCGTCGAGCGGGACTCCCTGGGAACGCTGACGTTGCGGCGCGGATTTCGCGTCGAGCCTGATGAGCACGTCCTGGTCATCGAAGATGTTTGGACCACGGGTGGCTCGACGTGCGAGACGATTCGCGTGCTGGAAGAGGCGGGCGCGCGCGTCGTCGCCGCGGGCGCATTGATCGACCGTAGCGGCGGAAAGATCGAATTGCCGGTCCGCACCGAAGCCCTCATCGACCTCAAGATCGAGAGCTACGACGCCTCCGTCTGCCCTCTCTGCCTCAACGGCGGCGTGGCCATAAAGCCCGGCAGCCGCTATGCGCGAACGGGCGCGTGATGGAATCCACAGATGAACACGGACATAAGAAAGAGGAAAGCAGAGTAAGATAAAAATTCCAAGCAAATAAAATTCAGCGCAAACGATTGAGCGACGGGTACGCCGTCGATGCTGACCGTCCGCACATATGTTTTTGTCCCATTGATTTTTCTTTTTCCCCGTTTTTGTTTTTATCCGTGTTCATCCGTGTGCATCTGTGGTTCCATCGGTGTGCGCGGGTATGCGAAATATTAAACTCACCATTGCCTACGACGGCACCGATTTTAGCGGCTGGCAGGCCCAGCCCGGGCAGACCACCATTCAGGGGACGCTGAACGACGTCCTGGAAAGATTGACGCAGCGCCGGCTGGTGACATACGCCGCAGGGCGCACCGATGCGGGCGTGCATGCGGCGGGGCAGGTGGTGAATTTCAGAACGCAATCGGCGCTGGACGGGGAGGAATTTTTGCATGCGTGCAATGCGTTGCTGCCACCCTCGATTCGAGTGAACGCCGCGGAGGAAGTCGGCCCGGATTTTCATTCGAGATGGGACGCGCTGGCCAAGACTTACCGGTACCGCATCTTTCGCGGGCGCGTCGTTCCGCCGTTCTTGTGGAAATATGTGCTTCAAGATTCGCGCGAGCTTGACTTTGACGCCATGGCCGAAGCGGCGCGCCATTTCATCGGCGAGCACGATTTCACTTCCTTTGCGGCTTCGACCGGTTCCGAAGAAGACGACCGCGAGCGCACCACGATTCGCACGATCTATCGTTCGGAATGGCTGCGCGGCGCAAACGCCAATTCTCACGACTCCACGGAAGAATGGATTTACATCGTGCGCGGAAAATCGTTCCTGCGCCACATGGTGAGGAAAATGGTGGGAACCCTGATGGATGTCGGCCGCGGGAGAATCGCTTCACGAGATTTGCCGGGGCTGCTGGCTCTACGCGACCGCTCGAAATCCGGCCCGACGATGCCGCCCCACGGACTGTGCCTAGAAAGCGTCGAGTATCCCGACCCCGCGAATTCGCTGGCCGCCAGCAATGAGGATTAAGTGGCGCAGGCTTCAGCCTGTGAGGTTTCCGCGGCGAGGCAAATTCAAAATCCACAGACTGAAGTCTGCGCCACTCAAAGCCATGGTTTGATATGCCCCCGAACTCGCGCTTGGTTTCACAGGAAGGGTTCGAGTAAGATACAAACGAGAGACAATCGCACTGATCCGAAACGCGCATCCTGCCCAGAGAGGGGAATCGACGAATGGCCGAGGAGACCACACCGCAAGGCGCACCACCCGCGGCGCCGCCCGCGGCGCCTCCCGCAACTCCGCCTGCCGTGGCTGCCGCCCCAACCCCGGTCGAGGCTGCGCCGCCGGAACAGAAGATCAAAGTAAGAAAACCCAAGCAGCGCTCCTGCGACGAGAAAGACGCCAAGGGAAAACTTTGCGCCGGGCATCTCAAGCGGTGGTACGACTATCCCAAGGAAGTGGAAGCCAGGATCGGGAGAGACGCGGAAATCTACCGCTGCGAATTTTGCAAAACGTTGTACAAGCCCGATCCGAAGCAAATGCCGCACAGCTTCACGTTGCGCTATTAGAGGGTGTGGCGCCCATCCGCCGCGGCGGACGGGCACGGGCGCGGGGCCGAAATGCCAACCTAAAGGTTGGCGCGACACGTACAAGCGGGCCGATTTGCAATGGGAACGCGGCGGCATTGCCGCCTGCATTTCCCGATGAGGTTCGATGGATCGTAACTTTCGCGGCAGCGAAGCAAACGGGAACCACCCCTCCGGGATGAGGGCCGATGCGGGCGCGGCCGAGTAAGCCGTGAAACGTTTCCTCATACTACTTGCGGTGGGAGTGGCATTGAGTTCGTTCCTTCAAAATTTCTCGCGAAAGGCGGCCGCGTCGGATCTGCAAAGCGATCCGCGCGTCAACCGCGTCCTGGAAATTCTCCGCGCCGGCGCGAACGCGGCCACCGAGGAACAAATCCGCATCACGGAAATTCCCGCCCCGCCGTTCCAAGAAGGCGCTCGCGGCGCGTACCTGAAAAAGTTGTTCGCCTCGACGGGCCTGCGCGTCGAAACGGACGATATTGGAAACGTAATCTGCGAATGGCCCGGCTCGTCGCCCGAAATCGTCATGCTGACGGCGCACCTGGACACTGTGTTTCCGGCGGGCACCGACGTGCACGTCAAGCGCGAGGGCGGCAGGCTCCTGGCCCCCGGAATTTCGGACAACGGCACGGGACTGGCCGCGCTGGTGGCCCTGTCCAAAGCGTTCCATGAAGCGAAAATCAAAACCACCAAGTCGATATTTTTTGTGGCTGACGTGGGCGAAGAGGGCGAAGGAAATCTTCGCGGCATGCGCGCCCTCGTGGAGTCCTACAAAAAGCGCTTGAAATACGTCCTGGCGCTGGACGGCTCGGCCACTGAATATGTCACGACGGCTGCACTGGCATCGCGCCGCGTCGAGATCACCATCACCGGACCGGGTGGGCATAGCTGGTCCGACTTCGGCGCGCCCAATCCGATCCACGCGCTGGGCCGGGGAATCGCCCACTTCGTCACGGCGCACGTCCCGGAATCGCCGCGCACCAGTTTCAACATCGGCGAGATCGAGGGCGGCACTTCCGTGAATTCCATTCCCTCGAGCGCGCACATGAAAGTGGATTTGCGCTCCGAATCGGAGCCGGAACTCGCCACGCTGGAAACCCTCCTGCGCGATGCCGTGAAGGCCGGCATCGACGAAGAAATGTCCGCAGCGCGCGAGCGCGGCATGGCCGGCAGTGCGAATCTGTTAAACCTTAAAATTAATGTTTTGGGTGTTAGGCCGGCTGGGGAACTCCCCGAAAATTCCCCGCTCCTCGCCGCGTTGCTAGCGGCCGACAACCAACTGGGAAACCGTTCGCGGCGCGAGCGATCCTCCACCGACGCCAATATTCCCCTCTCGCTGGGAATCCAAGCCATCTCGATAGGCGCCGGCGGACGCAGCGGCGGCGCCCACACCCTCGAAGAATGGTACGACCCCGCCGGCAGGGAACTCGGTCTGCAACGCATCGCGTTGACCGTCCTCGGCGTCGCCGGCCTGGAACCATAAAAGAAATCCACTCCGGTTCGGATGGACGCCACACGCCGATCAAACGTTGAGAGCCATTTCAAACGCCCCGCGCTTCGAAAACCGAACGACAGACAGGGCACCCCAAGTTCAAAGGCAAAGTCCGGGCGACCCATCCGATTGACTTGGCAATGCGATAGGGAGATTTGAACATGAAGCGATGCGAAGTCGAGTTCCAGAGCGAAAATCCCAAGGAAATGATCCGCGCCGATCTCTTCACTCCCGATATAGGGAAAGGCCCGTGGCCCGTCGTCATTATGGGCGGCGGGTGGTGCTACGTGAAGGAACTGATCATGCCGGAGTACGCTCAGTTCTTTGTACGCGAGGGCCTCGCGGCGTTGATCTTCGATTACCGCTGCCTCGGCGCGAGCGACGGGGAGCCGCGGCAACACCTCAATCCCTGGATGCAAATTGCGGACTATCGCTCCGCGGTCGATGCCGTCACCTACCTCGATCAGTTCGAAGGCATCGTGAAGCGCGATCGCGTTGGCATCTGGGGCATCTCCTATGCGGGCGGCCACGTCCTGGCCGTGGGCGCTCTCGATCCCCGCGTGAAGTGCGTCGTCTCCCAGATTCCGATTATCGAAGGATGGTACAACTCCATGCGGGCCCACGGCTCGGTCGGCTTCCGGGAACTGACAGCCGTGGTGAACCAGGACCGGCGCAACCGCTATCTCACCGGCAAACACGGCACGATCTCCCACTCGGGAGATCCCAAGACCGAGGTCGTCACCTGGCCGCATCCCGAGACGAAACCCGTTTTCATGGAAATCAAAAAGAAGACCGCCCCCCGCCACGAACATTACAGCACCATCCAGTCCGTCGAGTACGTCTGGGCCTACGATGTGCGCCCCTTCCTCCCCCGGATCTTGAACACCCCGACCCTGATGATCGTCGCCGAAGGCGACGACCTGACCATGTGGGAGCGCGAAGTCCCTGCCTTCGGAGAAATCGCCACGACAAAGAAAAAACTCTTCGTCCAGCAGAAGAGCACTCACATGAGCATGTACAGCAATCTTTCGCACCTGGCGATCGCGGCAAAAGAAGCGGCGGACTGGTACCGGAAATGGTTGATCGAAGAAAAATAGGCGGGCCGCCTGGGACACCCGTCCTACAAAATTGGGTACGGTCCTAATTTGGAAGATTTCAGTTTTTGGAGGGCCGAGCTTCAGCTCGGCCGTTCCTGTCGCCTTGAAATGCGGGCTTCAGCCCCTGAAGCTCCAGGGGTTAAAACCCCCGATCGCGCGACCCTTTCGTCGGGACTAAAGTCCCGACCTCCTAAACGTCGAATCCATCGCGAGGAACGCGGATGTTTTTCGTGCATGGATTTGCAAAAAGCGAGCGGCCCAACATTTCGCAAGACGAATTGGCCGCGCTCAAGGAACTCGCGACGGAAATGCTGGCCTATGCCGAAGGGGATATCACAAAAGCGGTCGCGTCAGGGCCATTGATTGAGGCGACCTGTGATGAATAACACTGGAGGATCGAAATCCAAACAGCGCCGGAGCGCTCTACTGGCCTCGGTGCACGAAACAGCCAAAGGCCTCCACGCTGCGGGCGTAATGGACAAGCAGACCATGCGTAAGTTCGATGTCCTGTGTCTCACACCCGTGCGGCCTTTAAGCGCCAAACAAATTCGCGAACTCCGGCGGCGGGAACGAGCCAGTCAAGCGGTGTTTGCGCGCTACTTGAACGTGACCACCGGCCTGGTCAGCCAGTGGGAACGAGGCCAGAAGCATCCGAGAGGGGCTTCCTTGAAGCTGCTTGCTCTCGTCGCTAAAAATGGACTGGAAGCCGTTGCGTAACTTCGCCCGACACCCCACTCGAAAATTCAAATAGATTATGAAGGCTGGGCCGCACTTCCAAGGCAAAAGCCCCGTCCTTCGCCTTATTAACGGCGGGGCTTTTGGTTTGACCGTGCGAGCGGCCCATCCGCGATCTCGCTCACTGTGATCCGACCTCAGGACATCACTGAGGCTTGACATTAGCGCGCATCCAGACAGCGAAGGCGGTCTCGTCGAGGGTTCCGGCAGCGAGGCCCAACACTGCTTGTGTGGCATCTTCTTCGCTGGCGGTCAGACGATAGCCGTTCATTTCGAGAAATAGGGCGCCGAGGATAAATCCAGTGCGCTTGTTTCCGTCGACGAAGGGGTGGTTGCGGACGATGCCGGCTGTGTAGGCAGTGGCCAGATCTACCGCGTCGGGGGATTTTCCGTAGGCGTGAAGTTGCCGCGGCCGGGCGAGAGCGGATTCGAGGAGACCCTTGTCGCGCACGCCCGCCGGGCCGCCGTCGAGGGCTAGAAGACGATCATGGAGCGCGATGGCGTCGCGTTCCTCTATCCAGACGGGTTCGCTCACTTGGAAAGCGCGTGCAGCGTGTTGCGGTAGCGGCCAATGATGTCCTCAGCCTTGGCCATCTTCTCCGCGAAGGCCGGGTCATAAGGCGTGAGCTGGTAAGCGCCGTTGGGTCCTTCGATCAAGAAAAGCCGGTCGCCTTCGCCTGCGCGCAGGTGGCTGACGGCCTCCTTGGGTAAAACGACGCCAAGAGAATTGCCGATTTTGCGGACCTTGAGTTCGAGCATCTTGTCTCTCCCAACGTTATAACAATTGTATCAACTCGCGAAAACGTTCGTCAACTTTGAAATTTAAACCCGCACCCTTTGAAATGCGCAAAGGGTGCGGCACCCAAACAGTTCCCAGCGCGTCTCTTCGCGCTTCTGTTGCAATCGCAAATCTGGAGGGCGGGAGTTTCAGGGCTGGTTTCGGAATTCTACTTCTTGCATTTCTCCGTCCCAGGGTTTGTCTAAGACTAGGACGTAGGAGATGCGGGCGCTGCGTCCGCGGAGACTGGAGCAGGATGCGGCTTTCCCGCCGGCGGGATCCGGAGCGGCGGACTTGATCGACACTTTTCCTAGCTCCGCGGCGTGGAGTTTCATGACGATGGTCAGCGATTTGAGCGTGAGCTGGATTTGCGGATCGCTCGTGCAGTTCACATCGGTGATGGTGCCGATCATGGAATACACTTTGGTAGGGGAGAAGCGCGGAGGAGAGGATGCCGGATCGGCGATCGGCGCTCCGGACGCAGACATGGAAGCTGACGCAGAGGATGCCGATGATGCGGGCGGAGGCGGAGGCGCTTGCGGTTCCGTCTTGTTTTCGATCCGCAGGCTGGGATCGGATGCGGCCGGCTTTGGCGGCGGGTTCCTGGGGGAAATAGGAGCCGGAGAGGCGGGCGGAGGAGCGGACACGGCGGCGGGTTGCGGCTGGGAGAGGCGCGCGACGAGGTCGCCCGCTTTATTCGCCGTGGTGCGGTCGCTCGCGGATTCTTTTACTTGCGCGGCCGTTTTGCGCGCTTCGTCGGGATGGCCCAGGCGATTGAGCAGCTCCGCCACCTGCAATTGGTAGCCGGGATCGCCAGGCGCGAGCCCGGCGGCGCGCTGCGCGGCGTTCAGCGCCTTCGGCAAGGTTTCATCGCGCTGCGAATAAATCAGCGCCAAGTTGTGCCACGCGGGGGCGAAGTCAGGATTCAGCGCGACGGATTTTTCAAATGCAGGCGCGGCTCCGGGAGGGGCGTCTAAGTTGCCCGCTTTAGACAGAGCCACGAGCCCCTGGCCGTAAAAGTTGAGGGCATCTTTCGGATCGAGTTGCGCAGCGCTCTCGAAATGTTTTTGCGCTTCGTCCAGATCGTCTTTTTTCAGCATGATGAATCCGAGGGTCTGCTCCGCCTCCGCCATCGACGGTTCTTTCATCAGGGCGTCCTCGAGTTTGTCCTCGGCGTCCTCATTCCTGCCGCGAGCGGCCAGGAAGCCGGCCATGCGCGTTGTGGTTTCCGGCAAGGTAAGTGTGCGAGGAGAGCCGCTT
>Ga0302324_100019978_pt1 | contig 13127 bp, 11 predicted proteins | sample Palsa_T0_1_FD_201949 | JGI IMG/M metagenome (GOLD analysis project Ga0302324, IMG submission 201949) | Peat permafrost microbial communities from Stordalen Mire near Abisko, Sweden - Palsa_T0_1 | ecosystem: Environmental > Terrestrial > Soil > Palsa > Peat permafrost | place: Sweden: Abisko...
AGAAGTTTCACGACGGCTGGCTGCGTACCGGCGATGTCGGCACGCTCGACGACCGCGGTTTCTTCACCATCAGCGACCGGATCAAGGACGTCATCAAGTCCGGCGGGGAGTGGATCTCCTCGGTGGACCTGGAGAACCAGCTGATGGCGCATCCGGCCGTGCAGGAGGCGGCGGTGATCGGGATCCGGGACGAGCGGTGGGGCGAGCGGCCGCTGGCCTGCGTGGTGCTCCGGCCGGGCAGCAAGGCCGACGCCGCGGAACTCGCCGACTTCCTCGACGGCAAAGTAGCCAGGTGGCAGGTACCGGAGTACTGGGCGTTCGTGGACGAGGTGCCGAAGACGGCGGTCGGCAAGTTCGACAAGAAGGTGCTGCGCGCCCGCGACGCAGCCGGCGATCTTACGATCGACCGGATCACCAGGTGACACCGGTCGCTGGGCAAGGGTCAGCACCGGGGGTCCGGCCGAGCACGCGCTAGAGTCGTCGCTATGCGATTCGCCACCATCCGGACGGACTACGGGACCACTGCGGCACGGCTTGACGGAGACATTCTCATTCCGCTCGACGCCGCTGACGTCGGCGAGATCCTCGCCGACGGCGGCGCGGGACCAGGCCGGCCGCGTGAGGGGGCGCCGGCGGTGCCGGCCGCGGAAGCCGACTTCGCGCCGCTCGTCACCCGGCCAGGGAAGATCATCTGCGTGGGGCTGAACTACCGGGCGCACATTTTGGAGACCGGGCGAGAGCTGCCCGAGTATCCGACGTTGTTCGCCAAGTTCGCCGACACCCTGCTCGGTCCCCGCGACGATCTCATGCTGCCGTCGGTGAGCGACCGGGTCGACTGGGAAGTCGAGCTCGGCGTGGTCATCGGGAGCCCGGTGTACCGGGCTGCCCGCCAGCAGGCCGCGGCGAGCATCGCCGGCTACACGGTGATCAACGATGTCTCGATGCGAGACTGGCAGTCGCGCACGCTGCAGTGGCTGCAGGGCAAGATGTTCGAGCACTCCACGCCGGTCGGGCCCTACCTGGTCACGCCGGACGAGGTCGGGGACGCGGCCGACCTGGAGGTCAGGTGCGAGGTCGACGACGTGGTGATGCAGCAGTCGCGGACCTCGGACCTGCTGTTCTCCCCGGCCGAGATCATCTCATACGCGAGCCAGGCGATCACCTTGAAGCCGGGCGACCTCATCGCCACCGGCACGCCGGGCGGCGTGGGCAACGCCAGGAAGCCGCCGGTCTACCTGCACCCCGGCAACGTACTGCGCACTTGGATCGAAGGCCTCGGCGAGTGCGTCAACCACTGCGTGGCGGACAAGGCCGGCTGACTTTTATTCTTCGGCCAGGCCGGTGGCGAGTTCGGCGACGATGTCGAGCTGACCCAGGTGCCTCTTCCCGGACCGCGTCGCAGGAGGCTCTTATCCAGCCGCCGCGACCGGCACGTCGCGCCACAGGCCGCCGTTCAGGTTGAGGTTGTTGCCGCCGTCCTGGCCGGGCGCGGTGTCGCCGATGTAGGTGTACAGCGGGTGCCCGTCGTAGGTGGCCTGGGTCGAGCCGTTCGTCCGCTTGATCGAGCCGATGGCGCCGGTGACGCCGGGGCCGGCCGAGGCATTTCCGGGCACGGGCGGCCAGTAGGCGGCGCAGGATCCGTAACAGGCCGAACGGGACGGGGTATCGGGCGCGAACGAATACAGCGTCAGGCCCCTGGTGTTCGTGAGCACCTCCGTGCCGCCGATCGGCCTGGCCTTCAGCACCTGGGAGCCGGACGTGACGGGCGTGACCGGCGCGGCCTTGGGCGTGGCGACGGCCACCCCGAGCAGCACGAGCGCGACGACCGACACCGCGGCCGTCGCGGCCACGGCCCGGACGCGGCGGCGGACCGGGTCCCGGCCGGCCGGCGTCGCGATCAACGGAGCAGTCGCCAACGCGGTCACCAGGGTCGTCGCTAGCGCGGCGAAGGCAGCCACGTCGATGATCCCGGCCACGATCCCGGAGGTGGTGCGCACCTCGGTAAACCCGAACAAGCCGACCTTCAGCGAGAGCAGGTAGCCGCCGAGCGTCCCGAGGGCGAACGCCGCGCCGGCCGCGGCGGCCGCGGCGGCCAGCCGGTGAGCGGCGACAAGAACCGCGACGGCGAGCACGTATGCGGCGATCACCTGCAGCAGGAACAGCCAGCCGATGGTCGGAATGGACCGGTAACCCGTCAGGTACAGGTCCAAGTGAATAGATCCCGACGCGATTAGCAGTGCTGCCCCGGCGATCAAGGACGCAGATCGCCGGGGCAGTGACGGTCCCCACTTGCTCCCCACAACCTTGATCACGTACTCACCGGCCATCCGGTTCAACGACCTAAAAAGGCCCTAGCCGGAATGGCTAGGGCCTACGCTACGTCCGAGTTAACCGCCGAAGGTGAAACCGGTTCCGCTGACGCTCGTGAGCTTGTACGGGGAGCTGACGCCGACGGAGTACAGGTGGCTGCGGGTGCTGGTCTGGTAGTTACTGACGCGCCCGTTCATCGTCGGGGTAGTAGATCCGCCGGGCGAGTTGTTGAAGACCTCGCCGTAAGTCTGCGTCTCGGAGACGGCGCCGAAGCCGCCCGCCCAGTACGACTCGGGGATGTAGCCGAAAATCGTCCCGCCGTAGGTCAGCCAGATCTTTCCGCCGCTGATCGAGTAGCCGAACTCAGGGCTAGTGCCGAGCGGCGGGTTGAACGAGCCTGGCTTTACCGAGGTTGTTGACACGAAGCCGGCTTTGTAGCCGCTGAAGCTCCCCGCGGTCCAGGCCGAGGTGAAGAGCGTCGGCCGGGCCGTTGCGCCCTGCGCGTCGGAGGTGACACCGAACTCGAAAGCGTTACCAGCCGCGTCCCGGACATAAGTCTCGGTGAGCGAGTGATTATCCTCGGCAGAACCGGTACGGTCCGTCAGGGTCTGATTCTCGATAAGGAAGTTTTCCTGCAGCCAGGTCTGCCCGGCAGAAGCGCTATCAAAGCCAGTGGCATAAGAATACTGCTGAGCGGTGACGGTGGAAGAGCTAGGGAGCGTAGCGGCGCTGGCGCTAAGCGCCGGGAGAAGAAGACCGGCGAGCGCGATACCCGCGCCGGCCGTTATCATGGCGATGATTCTGTTCATGATTTCTTTTCTCCCTGAAACTTCTTCTTCATCCGGTGCTTATAGGCCCACCTTGCCTAGCGGGAGTAGCGGCGCCATTTGCCGTGCGGTTGCACTCCGGTTGCACCCGGCCGGGCCGGCGCGATACCGATATGACCGGAGGTTGCAAACTGCCTCGACTTCGGCGGCGCCCGCCACCAGGGACGCGAACGCGCCGGCAGGCGACCAAGGCCGTTCGGGGCCGCCCGCCAGGCAGGACTCGCTCCTGCTAGGTGACTAGGAACGTGATACGACAGTCCGGTGAACACGAAGCGGCAGATCATCAAGGCGATGGCCGTCATCAGGCGACCGCGGGACGGGGCGCTGCTGGTGTCCGAGCCGGCCGACGGCTCGTTTCAGCGGCCGCTCGGCGGCCATGTCGAGTTCGGCGAGTACGCGCTGGACACGATCCACCGGGAGTTCGGTGAGGAGATCGGCCAGCGGCTGACCGGCGTGCGGCTGCTCGGCGTGCTTGAGAACATCTTTCCTTGGCATGGCGGCACCGAGCACGAGGTGGTGTTCATCTTCAGTGCCGCCTTCGCGGACCCGGCGGCCTATGAGATCACCGAGCAGGTCATCGTGGATGATACCGAGCCGAAGAGCCGGGTGGTCTGGCGGGATCCCGGGACGGTCAGCCCGCCGCTTTACCCGGCCGGACTGACCGAGCTGATCGCGGGCGAGTGATCGTCGCTGGTTCCCTCGGGACTAGTTCCCTCGGGGTTGGTCTCCGTGGAGCCGCGCGTGCGGGTGATCCGGCGATCGATCCGGCTGAGCGCGGGCAAGGCCAGGATCCCGCAGATGAGGGTGGCCAGGCCACCGAGGACCAGCGACCACCGTGCCCCGATGCTCTGCCCGACCCAGCCCACGATGGGGCCGCCGATTGGCGTCGATCCGAGCCAGGCCAGCGCCCACAGCGCCATGACCCGGCCGCGCATCTCCGGCTTGGCGGCCAATTGGAGCGTGGTCTTGGCGAACGAGTTGAAGGTGATGCTCCCGTAGCCGACGAAGACCATGGCCGCCAGCTCGAGCGCCAAGTTCGGCGCGGCGGCCGCGGCCAGGATGGCGATGCCCCAGCCGATCGCGGCCAGGCACAGGGCACGGGCCCTCGGTCGGGGCCGCGCGGCGGAGATCAGGCCACCGACCACCGCACCGGCCCCCATCACCGAGGCCATCACGCCGTAGGCGGCGGCTCCGCCGTGGAAGACGTTGGTGGCCATCAGCGGCAACGTCACCTGGAACTCCCAGGCCAGCGTGCCGACGACTGTGATCATGACCAGGGGGATCAGCAGCTCGGGCGTGCCCCTGACGTAGCGCAGGCCCTGCCGGACTTGGCCCTTTTCCTTGGCTACCCGCTTGGCCGGGAACAGCTTGGACTTGCGCATCGCGACCAGCGAGATCAGCACGGCCGCGAACGAGATCGCGTTGCAGCCAAAGCACAGGGCCAGGCCGATGGCCGCGGCGATCACCCCGCCCAGCGCGGCCCCGAAGACGCGGGCCATGTTCATCGCCACCGAGTTGAGGGTCACCGCGTTCGCCAGGTCCGGGGGTGACACCATCTCGGAGATGAAGCTCTGCCGGGCCGGGTTGTCGAAGACGTTGACGAAACCGAGCGCGAGCGCGAGCAGGTAGACGATCCACAGCCGGATGGACCCGGTCGCGATCAGGATGGCGAAGGCCCCCGCCAGCAGCCCGGACAGCGTCTGGGTGACGAGCAGCACCCGCCGCTTGTCCATCCGGTCCGCGAACAGGCCGCCGAGCGGGCCGAACACGAAGATGGGCAGGAACCTGACCGCCAGGGTCAAGCCCAGCTGCGTCCCGCTGTGCGTAAGGTCCAGGACGAGGAACGACTGCGCCACGGTCTGCATCCAGGTGCCGATCACCGAGATGAGCTGACCGAAGAAAAACAGCCGGTAGTTGCGCTCCCGGAGCGAGGAGATCATCTGTCTCGGCTGAAATTGAGGGTGGCTGCCCGGAAACGCCACGTGCACCGGCTCCCTACCTCGGCCTTTAACCTTCGCTGCCTACTATACCATTAGCTCTGCTAAGGAGTTAGATTATTCCCGGCCAGGTGCGAGGCCCCGGTTATGCCGACCCGGCCGCCGGAAGGTTGTCGAGGCCTCCTCCCCCGGCAGGCTCCTGAACGCTCATGCTGGCGCGGTCCGGATCGCTGGCTGCGGCTGCTGGTCTTGGGCTCGGGTGGCGGCGCAGGTGTCGAGCAGCTCGCCGAGTTCGGCGAGCTCGATGGGCTTGGTGAGGTAGGCGAACGCGCCGCCGGCCAGCAGGCGGTGGATGACGCCGCGGGAGGCGTCGGCGGAAAGAACGATCACCGGGATGCCGGCGGTGGCCGGGTCGGCCTTGAGTTCGCTGAGTACGTCCTCTCCCTGCAGGTCGGGCAGGTTCAGGTCGAGCAGGATGATGTCGGGCACGTCCCGGACCGCGCATTCCAGGCCGGCCCGGCCAGATATCGCGGACAGGAGCCTCATCTCCGGCCTGCTCCGCAGGAACCTGGCTACAACTTCGACGTTCGCCGGGTTGTCCTCGACGTAGAGAACGCGGAGGCCGGCGGCCGGGACGTGTGGCCCGGCCGCCGGTGACGCTGGCGCGGGGCTGGGGTCCGGGACGTAGATCATGTCCGGGGCCCGGGGAAGGCTGACGGTGAAGGCCGCTCCCTCACCTAGGACGCTGGCTACGGTCAGGTGGCCTTTCATGGCCTCGGTGAGGGCTTTGGCCAGGGGCAGCCCGATCCCGGTGCCCTCGACCGCGGTCCGTTCGGCGCCGAGGCGCTCGAACGGGACGAAGATGCGCTCCATGTTTTCTGGCGATAGCCCTGGCCCGGTATCGGTGACCACGATGCTGGCATGGCCGGTGCCGTCTTCGGCGCAGGAGATCGTGATGCTGCCGTTCCTGTGGTTGTACTTGACGGCGTTGGAGATCAGGTTGACCAGGACCTGGGCGAGCCGCTGCCGGTCGGCGAAGACCGCCAGGGCAGGATACGTGTAATTCGTGATGATCTGGATGGAGCGATCGGCGGCGATCGGTGCCATCAGCTGGCAGGATTCCTCGATGAGCGGGCGGACCAGGACCGGCTCGAGAGACAGTCCCAGGTCACCTGATTCGATCCGGGCGATGTCGATGAGCTCGTTGATGAGCGCGAGCAGGTGGCGCCCGGCACCGAGTATCCGATTGACGCCGTCGCTGTCTTCCTCGCTGAGTTCGGACAGCTGGAGGAGCTGGGTAAAGCCGAGGATGGCGTTCAGCGGGGTTCGCAGCTCGTGGCTCGTGCTGGACAAGAACGAGTTCTTCGCCTGGGTGGCCGCCATGGCCGCGTCCCTGGCCTCGGTCAGCTCGGCGGTCCGTCGGGCCAGCAGTGCCTCGGCCCTGAGGTGCGAGTCGGCGAGTAGGCCGATTTCGTCACCCGCGGGGATAGTTGGTTCGAGCGGCAGTCCCTCGCCCAGCCGGCGCGCATTCTCCGCGTTCATGCCGACTCGGCTCGCGATGCCCGAGGTGAACAGGGCGACGCCGGCCAGCCCCGCGAGCAGCCCCAGCACGAGGCCGGCGATGTCGAGCAGCTCGATTCTCGTCTGCAGCGTGTCGAGCTTGTTGCGCTGGACGGTGACCAGGGCCGCGGGACCGACGACGAGATCGGCGACCTGGCGGCGCAGCAGGTCCATGCTGGTCTTCTCGTTCAGCAGCGCCGCAAGCAGGTTCTGATCTGAGCTATCGCCGCTGATGCCAGACCGTAGCTGCGCCAGTTCGACCAGTACCTGGCCCGTGGTAGCGTCCACCGTTTGCTGCTGGCGGCCGACTCCTACCATGACGGCATCTTTCCGCAGCAATGTGCGCTCGGCGCCGATCCGCGTCAGCGTGAGGTTGTAAGGGTCGAGGAAGGTCGGGTCGCGGGTTGCGAAGTAGCCGCGGATACCGGTTTCCCCGTTCACCGCGTCGGCGAGAACCTGGGCGGCCGCTTCATCCAGGTCACGGGCGTTGAGGCTGACGGTGCGATCACTGGTTTCGTCTTGCTGGAGCACCAGGTTCGCCGAGGTGATGCTCAGCAGGGCGATCAGCGGCACCGCGACCACGATCAGGCCCTTCGCCCGCAGGCTCCGGTCGAGCCACCACCGCCGGAGCCCGGGCGCCCGGTCCGTCCCCGGCGGCGCTGGCCTGGCTTCGCGCGATCTCATCCAACCCCCCAATTATCACCTGACGTCACCCCTCCATCACTATATGTCACAACAGTCCAGGCGGGCGGCGAACATGAGCGTGGATCTCTACCTCCCGCGGGAGGTAGCGATCCACGATGCGGGGTCGGGGGTTAGGACTGGTCGAGCTGGGCTAGTTCGGCGGGGGTCAGGGTCAGGTCGGCGGCCTGGGCCGAGTCAGTGATGGATTCGGGGCGGCTGGCGCCGGGGATCGGGATCACGACCGGGGCCTTGGCCAGCATCCAGGCCAGGGTGACCTGCTGCGGCGAAACTCCGTGCGCCTCGGCGACCTGCTGGAACGCGGCATGCCTGGAGCCGAGCTGGCCGGCCCGGGCGATGCCGCCGAGCGGGCTGAACGGCAAGAAGGCGATGCCGAGCTCGGCGCAGTGGGCGAGCTCGTCCTCGCTGGACCGGAACGCGGGCGAGAACTGGTTCTGCACGCTGGCCAGGTTCTGCTCGCCGAGGACCCGGCGGGCGATATCGATCTGGTCGATGGTCGCGTTGGAGATTCCGGCCAGACGGATCTTGCCCTCGTCAAGCAGTTCCTTCAGGACGCCGACCGACTCCGCGTAGGGAACCTTCGGGTCGGGCCGGTGGAACTGGTAGACGCCGATGGCGGCCACGCCGAGCGCCTTCAGCGAGGCCTCCGCGGCCTGCCGCAGGTGGGCGGGCGAGCCGTCGACGTGCCAGGAGCCGTCGCCGGGGCGGACGTGACCGCCCTTGGTCGCGACCAGCACGTTGCTGGTGTCGCCCGGGTAACTGGCCAGGGCCTTGGCGATCAGCCGTTCGTTGTGACCCGTCTCGCCGGCTTTCATGTGATAGGCATCCGCGGTGTCAATGAGCGTGACGCCCGCGTCAAGGGCCGCGTGGATGGTCCTGATGGAGCGGTCCTCCTCGGGCCGGCCCTCGATCGACATGGGCATCCCGCCCAGGCCGATCGCGCCTACCGCCACACCGCCAATCGTCCGGTTACGCATATCAGCTCTCCTTCAACTTCTACGTTGCTTCTAGTGATGGCAACAGCGCGACGGGCGATGTCGTACCGGGTTGGTGATAGCAGACGCCGCTAACGGCTATCGGGCCCGGCGATGAGCAAGCCGGCTGGACCTGCCCCGCTCGGCTGGTGGGTTGGCTCGGGCAGTTCGGCCAGGATGGCGCGGGCCGCGGCCGAGATCCTGCGGCCGGCCGGGGTCGCGACGGAAATGACCCAGGTGAAGGTGTGATCGCAGATCTCGATGACGTCCAGGTCCGCGCCCGCGTCGGCGGCCACCGTGGCCGGCAGGAAGGCGATGCCCAGGCCGCCCCGGACGAGGCTGATCACCGCGGCGACGTCCGCGGCCTCGAACGGGACCTCCCGGTCGAGGCCGGCCGTGGCGAACGCCCGGTCGACGACCGCGCGATTACCCCAGCCCGGCGGGAAGTCAATGAACGGCTCACCGGCGATCTGAGCGAGCGTGGCCGGGCTGGCCGCTAGCGGGTGCCCGGGCTGGCCGACGGCGACCAGCGGCTCCTCGGTCACCGGTCGCAGGCTCAGCCCGGCGGGCGGCGGACCCTGCAGCGAGACAAGCGCCAGGTCAAGGCGGCCTTCCAGCATCTCCCGGGCGAGCCCGGCCGAGCCGCCGGCGGAAAGGCGCAACCGTACGGCTACACCTGGGTGCGCACGGTGGAACCGTCCGAGCAGGCCGGGCAGGTCGAGAGGGCCGGTCGACAGCATCGTGCCCACGGTGACCGTTCCGCGCAGGCCGCCCTGGGCCTCGCTGACCGCGTCCCTGGCCGCCTGCGCGGCCGCCAGCGTCGCGCGCGCCTCGGGGAGCAGCACCTGACCCGCGTCAGTCAGCATGACCCGGTGGCGGTCCCGGTCGAACAGGTTCGCCCCGAGGTCCCGTTCCAGCGCCTTGATCGCGCTCGAGACACCCGATTGCACCAGGTGAAGCCGATTCGACGCGCGCGTGAAGGACAGTTCCTCCGCGACGGCGACGAAAACTTCCAGGTGCCGCAGCTCCATGCCCGGATTATCTCATATTCAGATGCTGATAAGCGAAAATCTTCATTGGCGGAGATGACCGAGATGGTCGATGCACGTCGGCGTTCAGCTGACGGCTAGATTTGCCGCATAGGTTTGGTCCGGCAGAACCGTCTTCGGAATTCGGCGCCGTGGGCTCGCGTGTTGGAGATCGCCGACTGGCGCCGTCCGGTCAACGTCGACAAGGAGTAGATCGACATGTCTCTCTTCCAAAGGGCCCACGACATACTCGCGGCCAAAACCAACAAGGCGCTCGACGCCGCCGAAAAGCCCGATGAAATGCTTGACCTGTCCTACGAGCAGATGCTCGACCAGATCACCAAGGTCCGCCAGGCGCTGGTCACGATCGCCGCGTCACGCAAGCGGATCGAGTTGCAGGAGCAGCAGCTCCAGCATTCGGCGACTCACCTTCAGGATCAGGCCCAGGCGGCGCTAGCCCAGGGCCGGGAGGACCTGGCCAGGGAAGCGCTCACCCGCAAGGCCGCGGCCCAGACCCAGATCGACGGGATGGAACCGCAGCACCAGCAGCTGACCGAGGAAGAGCAGAAGATGGAGCAGACGCTCCAGGTGCTGCAGGACAGGGTCAACAAGTTCCGGACGCAGAAGGAAACGCTCAAGGCCCAGTACACCGCGGCGAGCGCGATGACCTCGGTGAACGAGAGCGTGGCGGGCATCTCCACCACGCTGGGCGATTCAGGCGCGGCGCTGCAGCGGGCTCAGGACAAGATCGCCACCATGCAGTCCCGGGCCGGCGCCCTGGACGAACTGCTGCAGTCCGGAGTGCTGGAAGACGTCGGCGGCGACACCGACGACATCCAGAAAGAACTCGACGAAGCCGGGACGTCCGCGGACGTGGACAGTCAGCTCGCCGCGATGAAGGCTCAGCTCGGTCCGGGCAGCGCACCACAGGAGCTGACGTCTGGCAGCTGAGGAGCTTTAGGTAGGAGGGACGGCGTGCACGCTGATGACATCCGCCGTGTGCTCGTGATCGGCGGCGGCACGATGGGTCTGCAGATCGGGCTGCAGGCGGCGACTCATGGTTTCGACGTGGTCTTGCACGATGCGGATCCAGCTGCCCTAGACGGCGCGGAGCAGCGCCTTCGTGGCTATGGGGAGGCAGCCGTAACGGCGGGAAGCATTGACGCCGACGCCCTGGACCGGGCGCTGGCAAGAATCGGATTCATTTCCGATCCGGTGGCGGCTGCGGCCGATGCCGACATCGTGAGCGAATCGGTGCCCGAGGATCCCGTGCTCAAGGGACGTGTCCTGGGCCAGTTCAACGAGCTGTGCCCGGAGCGGACGGTTTTCACGACAAATACCTCGACACTGCTTCCGTCGATGTTCGCGGCGGCTACCGGGCGGCCTGACCGGTTCGCGGCCCTGCACTTCCACACCCCGGTGTGGTTGTCCAACGTGGTGGACGTAATGCCGCACCCTGGCACGTCGACGGAAACGACGGAGTGCCTCCTCGCCTTTGCCCGGCGGATCGGCCAGATCCCGATCCGCGTGCGCCGGGAGAACTTCGGCTACGTCTTCAACGCGCTTTACACCGCCATCAACCGGGAGGCGCTCACGCTTGCCGCGAATGGGGTCGCGTCGGTGACCGATGTCGATCGGGCCTGGATGGGGATCATGAAGATGCCCATCGGGCCGTTCGGGATGCTCGACGGTGTCGGTCTAGACACCGTCTGGGACATCACCGACTACTGGGCGCGGCAGCTGGGTGACCCGCAATTGCGCGCCAACGCCGACTTCGTCCGCACTTACCTTGACCGGGGCTACCTTGGCGTCAAGAGCGGACAGGGGTTCTACGAGTACCCAAACCCTGCCTACCAGGCGCCCGGCTTCCTGGAGTCTGAGTCAAGCAATTATTGAGACGCCGGACCTTTGGGTGGTGATTTTGGCTTGCTCGTAGGGATGCCGAGTACGGCGGCTGCTTCCCGCTCGCTGGCACGTTACCGAGTCAGCCGTTCCAGCGGCGTGGCCGGCCGCAGTACGGTCGCGCCCGCCGCGATGAGCGCGTCCAGGACCGGTCCCTCGGCCAGCACCTCTGCATCACGGCCTTCCGGCGCGTCCACAGGGGTCACGATCCAGGTCCCGTGGTGGCGGGCGCGGGAGGTGCCGGCGGTGACCGCGGCCTGGACCAGCGCGGCCATCCGGGCCGTGCTCGCGCCCCAGTCGAACTGGGCCGCCCACTCCCGGCAGTTCGCGGCGATGGCCGCGCGGCGGCCCGGATCGCTCAGTTCCTTCAGCGCCCGCTCCACCATGTCGACCAGCGTCTCACCATGCTTGACCAGCCAGCCGGTCTGCCCGTCACGCACCGCGTCGCGCAGCCCGTCAGTGTCGTAGGCGACGGTGGGCACGCCGAGGGCCGCGGCCTCGATCACACACAGCCCCCAGCCCTCGCCCTGGGAGGTGTTCAGGTGCAGCAGCGATCCGGCTACCAGGGCCTGCTTGTCGGGTTCGGGCAGGAAACCGCGCAGCCTGATCGTGCTGTCCAGGCCGTACGCGGTCACCTTGGCGGCCAGGGCCTTCTCCGCCGGGCCGTGACCCACCACGTCGATCACGACGCGGTCGTTGCGCAGCCGCAACTGCAGCCGCTCCGCGACCGGCAGGAGCAGCTCGGCACGCTTGTGCGCGACCAGGCGGCCGACCCAGACGAGATTCTTGGGGTTGTAGGTGGAGGTGTTCGGGAAGTTGGGGACTTTCAGGAAGGTCGGGACCTTGCCGGGGCTTGGCGCTCCGTTCGGGACCAGATAGATGTCACCCTTCCAGCGGCGCCGCCGGCGCATCGCGGCGACAGCCGATGGGGAGACGGTCACGCAGGCGTGCCGCCGGTACACAAGCCGCGCCACCGGCCCCTGGAGAAAACGCCCGACGCTGGCCATCCACCAGCTGAAACGCACCCCGAACGGGGCCGCGTGCACGTGATGGACCAGGCAGAACACGGGGACCTTGCGAGACACGGCGAGCGGGGTGAAGAACGGGATCCCGTTCTGGCAGTCGAGCACGGCATCGAGCGACCAGCGGCGCAGCAGCAACCAGCCGAGCACCCGCGGGTAAACGGTGAACCGCCCGCCGCTCCTAACGATACCGATCCCGGCCCGCTGCTCGGCGCGGGGCTGCTCCGGCGCCCGGGCGGTCAGGTACACGACCTTCGCTCCCCTCACGACCAGGGCGCGGGCCATCTCCCAGGCGTACCGCTCGGCTCCCCCTGCCTGCGGATGCCACGGATCCCGCGAGTTGACTACAGCGATCTGCAGCCCGCTCAGGTCGGCGATGTGGGGATCGGTGCTGGTCATGCCGACGGCGCTCGTCACGGTCCGGCGCCGGGGACAGCGGGTGCCGTACTCAGACGGGACACGATCGCTCCTTCTCCGGGCCTATTCCTGGCTCGATGGCTGGACAGTAGCGGGAGCGGGATCAACTAGCCACTAACTTGGTCAAAATGTAACAAGCACCACCAGGTCGCGCCAACCAGCCAGCTCATATACGACCAGGTCAGGCTGGTGGATCCCGGTGGTCCAGCCGGGCAGCAGGTCCGCCGCGGGGGTGTCTGCGCCGGGCGGATCAGCGCCGGGCGGGGGTACCTGTGCGAGACGCGCGGGACCGCACGCAATTACGTGACACTTAAGTCACAAAAGGTTACTCTTGGTGACCGTTAGTCATCCGCCCTCGTCCCGCTGGCCCGGCCTCCGTTCTGGCGGCCGGGCCAGCCGACGTCAGGCCCGCGGGGCGCTGGTTCAAACGCTTCGCCGCGGAGTGGCC
>Ga0302324_100019979_pt1 | contig 13126 bp, 4 predicted proteins | sample Palsa_T0_1_FD_201949 | JGI IMG/M metagenome (GOLD analysis project Ga0302324, IMG submission 201949) | Peat permafrost microbial communities from Stordalen Mire near Abisko, Sweden - Palsa_T0_1 | ecosystem: Environmental > Terrestrial > Soil > Palsa > Peat permafrost | place: Sweden: Abisko...
CCCAGCTACTGGTGAACCTGCCGTCGGCACCCATAAGTGAACTCTCCGCCTGGCTACCCGATCAATGGAAGCTGCGGCAATCTGCACGGACACTCACGTCCTGACCTGTGGTTCGAATAGCGCTCACAAGTAGAGGTCTACGATGTTGCGTCGTTCCTGAACCAGACGACATACGGTGACGACGACATACGGTGACTGTCACCGATCTGACCTGTCACCGATCTGACCTGTCACCGATCTGACCGGCACAGATCGGACTGCTCCGGGGCCCCGGACAGGGGCGTCTCACTTCTGGATGGCCAGGGGATCCCTTCAAGATGCTGGAGGCTTCGCTGGCGCCCCAGAGGAATCTTTGTTGCGGTAGTCATCTAGTGGATTCGACAGTTGCTCCAGGAAAGATTGGAGGTCTGCATTCTGAAGAAAAAAGTAAAACGTAGAGTCCACAACCTGAAGAAGTTTCTGGCTTTGGTCATAGTCGATTATGGGCGGTGATATGTTTTTTGCGACTTGATTTGCCGCGAGGTTGTAAAGCAGATTACTCATATCGCTCGCCCGTACGTCATCCGGCCTGTGATGCATTTCTTGTATGGATTCGTGGATGGTCGCTCTTCGCATCCCATGAGCCAGCCCGTCGAAGCCGCTTTCACAGATGACTCTAACCAGATAATAGGGTAAAAAAAGCGGCACATTGTCGCGCCCACCGACCCCCTGGTTGCCCGCGGCTATTGACTCGAGAGCACGTTCGTGACGGGTCGCGTAGTCATTTGCTTTTACGTCCTTGGCCGCCGAGAAGAATTTGGTCTCAGAGATATTTACTAAACTGTCTTGCGTCTCCAGAATGCCGGCCGCCAAGCAAGTTTGTTTGAGTAGCTCCTGAAAGACTCCTACGCTACTGAACGAAGAGTTCTTGCATGCCGTAATTATTTCGTCGCTTAGGGAAATGTTGAGTTCGGCTTGACCGATGCGAGCAACCTCGTCGAAATCCTTTTCGAGCCACGGCTCAACAGGTACTTCATGAACTCTGTCAAGCAAATCTCCGTTGAATTGGGCGAGCCGGTTTTTTTCACGCCAGACGCCGAGGATGACGAAGCGTACATTAAGTTCTTGGAACGTCCGGAGGTCAAAAGCCAATTGCCTCTGTTTGTCGTCGTTCAGATAGTGAAAATTTTCCAAGATGATTGTGCGTTCGTCCCCGACCTTTTGTAGCAGATCTGAAACATCTTGAGGTAGCGAAAGATTGAACGGGATTTCTTTCTCTGTTGTCGACGTGCTGGTGCCGCGCTTACCACTCGTCTCTGCAGCGGCTTCGGCGCCCCCGAAAATTGGTAGGAGAGCTTTGAAGCTGGCCTTACCCGTCACGCTCGCTTCGCCACTTTTTTGCGACACCGACGAGTCCAAAATCTGAACGCCGGCCGCTCGCAGGATAGTTCGGTAAACATCCTCTACCTCAAACTTCGGCGTCAACTGTACGATGATGCTTTTCTCCAGAGGCAGGTGCCGCCGGACGAGGGCCGTCTTACCCTGTTTGGAGGCGCCGTACACAACTATTTGCTTGTCGGCATCGAGCGCAGCGACAAACTGGCTGTCCACATTCGGGCGCTGCAAATAAGACCGCACCAGATTGTTGCTGACGCCAAAGACCTGCTCGAGTTTGTACTTTTCGCTCATCACTTAGCTTTATACACGTTGCTCCCCGGAAAATGGTGGATCGAAAGTTTCGTCACATTCATTTCCTGGGTCTCCGATCTCCCTTATCTCTCTAGTCGAAATCGACAGCAAGCTCTCTCTTCCTTGTCATTCGAGCAGGCGTCTCCCCACTTTTCTGGGGCACCAATAGATCGACCGCCGTTTTCCTTCGCTTTAGGCCCTTACCAGGTCGCTGCATTCTGTCTAGAAGCCATCCCTCGCTGCGTCCACTGAAGGCCCATAGATGAGCTTGATCCGCATGAAATTCATTCAGGTGTCGGACCATTGCGTCGTCGGCGTGGGCCACATTGATCTTCGGTCTCGCTCCACGTCGGGATTTCTTAGCTTCATTTACACGTTTTTTTCTCATTGAAGTCAAGAGCCAGCTGGGGTGTTTCATTCTGAGAAGCGCCTTGCACGATAGAGGGAACGTTACCTCACAATGCGGATCCTTAATACCCCCCGACTTGCGTCCATCGAGATAGGAGGTCACAACGGGGCAATCAGAGGTTATGAAGCGTGCGGTCCCGACGATGTAGAAGATCGTCCATTCCATCTGGACGTACACCTTTGCTATATCCGCAGCAACTGTGAATAAGACATCTCTACTCGATCTGCCAGGGTCCGCTTCGATTGCTCGCAACTCATTCTCGACAAAGGCTCGGGTTATCAGCACCCATGCGTCGGCTTTCGGAACCTGATCGGTCGGACTGACGGCGACCTCAATAGCGTTCACCGGCTTTCCCAGTCGGCGCGACTCCATGTCCATGTCGTTGATGTAGTCCATTAGACTTTCTTTGGTTTGCCTGTCCAGAAAGTCGCGTTCATAAGGTACGCGAACGTTTTGAAGGGCAATCAGCCTTGACAATATCCATCGTTGCGAAAAATCAAGATTGGTCTTTCCGCGCGTTAGCTTGCGGATAACGGGCATTCCTGGCGACTCAATTTCCTTGTCGATGAGAGTTTCAAGGCTGAAATCGATGGTTCCGTCGGCTCTCCTAAAGCTGTGAAAGTCCCGAATATTTGCAAGCTTATCGGGCGACGCTCTGAATGGCTGCATCTTTTTTCTTCCGTAGCACCAAAGAGTTTGTTCTCCAGGCTCGAGAAAACCTTCTAGGTAGGATTTCGTCACGTAATGATGACGCCGCGGTATACCAGTCATGGCAACAGTCCTCTCAGTTTTTGAAAGAATGATGGGCCTCGGTTATTAGGAAAAAAGCAAATTCCACAAAATCACGAAGTCGCAGGAAGCTATGCCGTTCGCCCGGGGAGAAAAGGCACTGTGCCGCGTTTCTCAGTGTACGACATCCCCTCCGAATAACACGCCAAACTGCTGGTTCACCTGTAGATCGTCATATACCGGCGCTCGAAGCGCTACAGTCCAAGATCATCCCTCAGGAGATGCAGGACGGAGATGCAGGGAGATGCAGGACATGGAGATGCAGGACTGGACGAATAACCCCGATGCATAACACATGAAGTAAACTAGGGGGTTACTTCGTCAGTGCCCCGGATCTCGAAGCATTCATGATCAGCACATTGATATCACGACCTACGCGGTGAAGCGTTGGATTCAGTTTGCCTCTGAGACGAAGCGACAGAGGGCGTTTCCAAGCCGGGGAGTCTGAAGCGAAAAGCCGTGGTGGGCTTCGCCCGTCGTTTTCGGCCCACGTACGCTGGTGCGAACATGGGGCACCCGTGTAGAGCTGTGGGGACCGCAACAGGCTTGAGGGGGAGGGCTGCGGTATCCCACATCTCGCGAAAAACGAGCGAGATGTGGGATACCCGGCATCGGTGCGGGGATAGAGCCCAAAAGTGCGTTCATTCCTCCCTGACTTGACTCCGGCAAGTCGTCTCCTTGATATGCCTTCAGTTGCCGCGCACCCAAGACAAAGGCCGCGATTGCTCGCGGCCTTTGTGGTTTAACGGATGACGCCGAGTTACTCGGCTGCCATTTCTTCGGCTTCGCCTTCCTGCCGCATCAGCTCCAGTTCGCGCTCGGCTTCCTCGAAGGCCGCTGTTACTTCTTGCTGCACGCGGGCAGCGGCCTCTTCGAGCTCTTGCGAGAGCTGGATGTTGCGGTAGTACTCCATACCCGTTCCTGCCGGGATGAGACGGCCGACGATGACGTTCTCCTTGAGGCCGCGCAGGCTATCCACCGAGCCGTTGATGCTGGCTTCGGTGAGAACACGCGTGGTCTCCTGGAAGGATGCCGCGGAGATGAAGGAATCGGTCGAGAGCGATGCCTTGGTGATCCCCAACAGCAGCGGACGGCCAATCGCCGGCCGACCACCCTTGGCAATCACACGCTCGTTCTCTTCGCGGAAGCGGAACTTGTCGATCTGCTGTTCCAGCAGGAACGACGTGTCTCCCACTTCCTCGATCTTCACCCAACGCAGCATCTGGCGCACGATGGTCTCAATGTGCTTATCCGAAATCGCCACGCCCTGCAAACGGTAGACTTCCTGGATTTCGTTGACCAGGTAGCCTTGCAGCTCCTTCTCGCCAAGTACCGCCAGGATGTCGTGCGGGTTCAACGGGCCGTCCATCAAAGGCTCGCCGGCCTTCAGACGCTCGCCTTCCTGCACGTTCACGTGAACACCACGCTGCACCGAGTATTCCTTCTCCTCGCCGTTGTCCGCAGTTACGTAGATCTTGCGCTGCCCCTTGGCCACTTCACCGAACTTCACCACACCATCGATCTCGCTGATGATTGCAGTCTCTCGCGGCTTACGGGCTTCGAACAGCTCGACCACACGCGGCAGACCACCGGTGATGTCCTTGGTGCGGGTGGTTTCACGCGGGATCTTGGCCAATACATCGCCAGGAAAGACCTCGTCGCCATCCTGAATCATGAGGTGGGCTCTGCTGGGCATCAGGTAACGCTTGGTGCCCTTGGTGCCCTTGATAACAATGGCCGGCTGACGCTTCTCATCGGCTGCTTCCGCAACCACCAGACGCGACAGGCCTGTCACTTCATCGACTTCTTCGTTCAGGGTGATGCCTTCCTGCAGGTCCTTGAACTGGATGGTTCCGCCAATTTCCGTCAGGATGGCAAAGGTGTAAGGATCCCACTCGACCAGTACCTGCCCGAGCTGCACCTGGGCGCCGTCTTCGACCTTGAGCTTGGCGCCGTAGACGACCTGGTAATGCTCCTTCTCACGGCCACGTTCATCCAGAACCGCGATGGCGCCGGACCGGTTCATGGCCACCAGATCGCCCGACTTGGCGCGAACGGTGAGCATGTTGAGGAAGCGAACCGTACCCAGGTTCTTCGCTTCGAGCGAGGACTGCTGCGATACACGCGAAGCGGTGCCGCCGATGTGGAAGGTACGCATGGTGAGCTGGGTTCCCGGCTCGCCAATCGACTGCGCCGCGATCACACCTACCGCCTCGCCCAACTCCACCATGCGGCCGGAAGCAAGATTGCGTCCGTAGCAAAGGATGCAGACGCCGCGCTTGGACTCGCAGGTCAGCACGGAGCGGATCTTCACCTTCTCAATGCCCGCGCCTTGAATGGCGTTAGCAAAGTCTTCGGTGATCTCCTGGATTACTTCGACAATCACGCTGCCTTCGAAGTCCTTGATCTTCTCGAGCGACACGCGGCCGATGATGCGGTCGCGCAGCGGTTCGATGATCTCGCCCGACTCGACGATAGGACCGACGTAGATGCCTTCGACGGTTCCGCAATCCTGCTCGCTGACGATGACGTCCTGCGCTACGTCGACCAGACGCCGTGTGAGGTAACCCGAGTCTGCCGTCTTCAAGGCCGTATCCGCCAGGCCCTTGCGGGCGCCGTGGGTGGAAATGAAGTACTGCAACACGGTGAGACCTTCGCGGAAGTTCGCGGTGATCGGGGTTTCAATGATTTCGCCGGAAGGCTTGGCCATGAGGCCGCGCATGCCGGAGAGCTGACGGATTTGCTGTTTGGAACCACGAGCGCCGGAGTCGGCCATGATGTAAATCGGATTCATGGTCCCCTCCTTGTCAGCGTTCTTCATGTTGTCAAACATCTCATCGGCAACCTTCTCAGTTACCGCTGACCAGATCTGGATCACCTTGTTGTTACGCTCGCCGTTGGTGATGGCGCCGTCCAGGTATTGCTGCTGTACGGCAATCACCTGCTTCTCAGCGTCGCGCACCACGGTGTACTTGGTGTCGGGGATGACCATGTCATCCAGGCCGACCGACAAGCCGCTGCGGGTGGCGTAGTGGAAGCCAAGGTCCTTGATGCGGTCGAGCATCTTGACCGTCACTTCAAGACCGAGGTTCAGGTAACAGTAGTTGACTAGCTGGCCAATGCCCTTCTTCTTCAGCAGGCCGTTGACGTAAGGCATGCCGTCGGAAAGTGCATCGTTCAGAATGGCCCGGCCGACGGTGGTCGAGATGTACTGCTTGTCGTATTGCACCGGCTCGGTGTGGGTCAGATCCTGATCGTCGTAGGCAGTGGTCATGTCCAACACCGGCCCGGTGTGGCGCAGGCGAATGGGGGTCAGGGTTTCGACCTCCTTCGCTTCGAGCGCCATCAGGACTTCTTCGGTGTTGGCGAAGACGCGCCCTTCACCCTTGCCACCCTTCTTGGCCTTGGTCAGGTAGTAGAGACCAAGCACCATGTCCTGCGTCGGCACGGTAATCGGCTGACCAGAGGCGGGCGACAGGATGTTGTGCGAGGCCAGCATGAGTACGCTGGCTTCTACCTGCGCTTCGGGCGACAGCGGAATGTGCACGGCCATCTGATCGCCATCGAAGTCTGCGTTGAACGCGGTGCAGACCAGAGGATGGATCTTGATTGCCTTGCCTTCTACCAGCACCGGCTCAAAGGCCTGGATACCCAGACGATGGAGCGTAGGAGCGCGGTTGAGCAGCACGGGGTGATCCTTGATGACTTCTTCCAGGATGTCCCACACGATGGGTTCCTGCATTTCGACCATTTCCTTGGCTTGCTTGATGGTCGTGCAGTGCCCGGTCTGTTCCAGCCGGTGATAGATAAACGGCTTGAACAGTTCGAGCGCCATCTTCTTGGGCAGTCCGCACTGGTGCAGCTTGAGCTCGGGGCCGACTACGATGACCGAACGGCCGGAGTAGTCGACGCGCTTGCCTAACAGGTTCTGACGGAAGCGCCCCTGCTTGCCCTTGAGGGTGTCAGAGAGCGACTTGAGGGGACGGTTGTTGGCGCCGCGCAGGACACGGCCGCGACGGCCGTTATCGAACAGGGCGTCGACTGCTTCCTGCAGCATGCGCTTTTCGTTGCGCACAATCACCTCTGGCGCATGAAGGTCCATGAGCTTCTTGAGGCGGTTGTTGCGGTTGATGACGCGACGATACAGATCATTCAGATCGGAGGTCGCGAAACGGCCGCCATCCAGCGGCACCAGGGGACGCAGTTCCGGCGGAATGACCGGGATCACGTCAAGAATCATCCACTGTGGCTTATTGCCGGACTTGCGGAAAGCCTCCACCACTTTCAGACGCTTGGCATACTTGAGCCGCTTCTGCAAAGAGGTCTCGGTCTTCATGCGCTCGCGCAGCTCGATGGCCAATTCGTCGACCACTACCCGCTTGAGCAGTTCCTTGATGGCTTCGGCGCCCATCATCCCCTTGAAGCCAGTGGGACGGTATTGGGTGTCGAGCTCGCGGAAACGGGCTTCATCCTTGATGATTTCGCGTTCCTTGACGGGCGCGTCACCCGGATCGACCACTACATAGCTCTCGAAGTAAAGAACGCTTTCGAGGTCACGCAGGGAGATGTCGAGCAAGTGGCCGATACGCGAGGGCAGGCCCTTGAAGAACCACACGTGGGAGCAGGGTGACGCCAGCTCGATGTGGCCCAGGCGCTCACGGCGAACCTTGGATAGGGTGACTTCGACGCCGCACTTGTCGCAGATGACTCCGCGATGCTTCATGCGCTTGTATTTGCCGCACAGACATTCCCAGTCAGTGACCGGGCCAAAGATGCGGGCGCAGAAGAGTCCGTCGCGCTCCGGCTTGAAGGTGCGGTAGTTGATGGTCTCCGGCTTGGTCACCTCGCCGTGGGACCAGCTACGGATTTTTTCCGGTGAGGCGAGCGAGATGCGGATGGCATCGAAATCTGTAATAGGGCTGGTCAGTTCAAATGGGCTGGAACGGTACAAGACGACCCTCCTTGGCACCTGGCTCCAGATATGTACTCCGAAGGGTGCCGGCTACGATCCCGGAAGTGATTCTGCTCGGCCTGTCCTCTCCCGGGGTGAGGACAGGCCTGTTTTTTGAAACCTGGGAAAAAGCCCAGGGGCTAAAGCCCGTCAGTTTTGGATCAGTTACGGCCCGACTAAAGTCGTGCCCTGATACAAAACCCAGTTTTTTTGCAACCTTGAAAGCTATCGAGATTGCAGGATTATCTGTTCTTCTCCCCTAGTTTTTCTTCCTTAGTCCGCCGCTGCGACAGCCGGCGCCGGAAGTCTCTTTTCCGGCTGCTTGATCAATTCGACATCGAGACAGAGCGACTGCAACTCACGAATGAGCACGTTGAACGATTCAGGTACGCCAGGCTCGATGGCTGCCTCACCCTTGACGATGGCCTCGTAGATCTTGGTACGGCCATACACGTCGTCGGACTTGGCTGTCAGCAACTCCTGCAGGATGTAGGCCGCGCCGTATGCTTCGAGCGCCCACACTTCCATCTCGCCAAAACGCTGCCCACCGAATTGCGCCTTGCCACCCAGCGGCTGCTGCGTGATGAGCGAATACGGTCCGATCGAACGCGCGTGAATCTTGTCGTCGACCAAGTGGGAAAGCTTCAGCATGTAGATGTACCCGACCGTCGCCGGCTGTTCGAACTCCTCGCCCGTCATGCCGTCAAACAACGGCGTCTTGCCCGAACTGGGTAGTTCCGCCGCGGCCAACAGCGCTTTCAGCTCTGCTTCCTTGGCACCGTCGAATACCGCGGTACCGAACCAGATGCCCTTCTTCATGCCGTGGGCCACGCGCAACAACATTTCGTCATCGAGCTCGAGCAGCTGGCGCAGCGTTGCTGTGTTGGCAAAGCGCTCCGTCACCATGGCACGCACTTCGTTGGCGTCGCGATTACGCTCCACCACCGCGGCGATCTTCTCCCCCAGCTGATGGGCGGCCCAGCCCAGATGCGTTTCCAGGATCTGACCCACATTCATACGCGAAGGAACACCGAGCGGATTGAGAACGATCTCGACCGGCGTGCCGTTGGGCAGATAAGGCATGTCTTCCTCGGGAAGAATGCGGGCAATGACGCCCTTGTTCCCGTGGCGGCCGGCCATCTTGTCACCCACCGACAGCTTGCGCTTCATGGCGATGTAAACCTTGACCAGCTTGATTACGCCTGGCGCCAGTTCATCCCCCTTCTGCAGCTTGGCAATCTTCTCGTTGGTGATCTTGCGCAGCACATCGATCTGACGTGAGGTCATTTCCTCAATCTCGTCGATTTGCTCGTTTACCCGCGGGTCCTTGTCAGCGTAACGAATACGCTTCAGATTACGAGTGGAGATGCGCTCGATGGTGTCGCGATCAATGATCTGTTCCTTCACGATCAAGCGCTTGTTGGTGCGCTCGTCGTGCAGGTCAGCCAGCACTTCCTTGCCGCCCAGGATGGACTCCAAGCGCTTCAACCGCTCGTCGGTCAAAATGCGGATTTCGTCGGCCAGGTTCTTTTCGAGCTTCGCAATCTGCTCGCCTTCGATCTGCTTGGCACGCTCGTCCTTCTCCTGCCCCTTGCGAGAGAAGATGCGGACGTCCACTACCGTGCCTTCGATCCCCGGAGGGCAGGTCAACGATGCGTCGCGCACGTCGCCGGCCTTCTCACCGAAGATGGCGCGCAACAGCTTCTCTTCCGGCGTCAGCTGGGTTTCGCCCTTGGGCGTCACTTTGCCGACCAGGATGTCGTTGTGCTTGACCTTGGCGCCGATGCGGATGACTCCGCTCTCGTCCAGGTCGCGCAGTGCCGACTCGGAGACGTTGGGAATATCACGCGTGATTTCTTCCGGTCCCAGCTTGGTATCGCGAGCTTCGATTTCAAACTCCTCGATGTGCACGGAGGTGTAGTAATCGTCGCGCACTAATTTCTCCGAGATTAGAATCGCGTCCTCGAAGTTGTAACCGCGCCAGGGCATGAAGGCCACCAGCACGTTACGCCCCAGGGCCAGTTCGCCCTGCTCGGTGCAAGGACCATCCGCAATCACCTGCCCCTTGATCACCCGGTCGCCCTGGCGAACAATCGGCTTCTGATTGATACAAGTGTTCTGGTTGGAACGCTTGAACTTGATCAGCTGATAGATATCGGAGCCGACTTCGCGGGACAACTGGGTGGGATGATGCTCACCCTCCACGCGAACGATGATGCGCTCGGAGTCGACCGAATCGACGATGCCGTTGCGCTTGGCCAGAATCACTGCTCCGGAGTCGCGCGCGGTCACGCCTTCCATCCCGGTACCCACCAGCGGCGCTTCGGCCACTAGCAGAGGAACCGATTGGCGTTGCATGTTGGCGCCCATCAAGGCACGGTTGGCGTCGTCATGCTCGAGGAACGGGACCAAGGATGCTGCTACTGAGACCAGCTGCTTGGGGCTGACGTCGATGTAGTCCACTTCGTTCTTGCTTACCAGCACGAAGTTGCCTTGCCGGCGGGCGTTGACCAGGTCTTCGACAATCTCGCCCCTGGAGCCGAGCTCGATGTTGGCCTGAGCAATGGTGTGGCGGTCTTCTTCCCAGGCGGAAAGATAGAAGGAGAAAGGATCGAACTCGATCGGCCTCTTGTGCTCGGCGAGCAGCTTCTCGTTGAGCCGCAGGGCTTCCTTCTTTTCGAGCGGATCGCCCACGCGCAGACCGCTTTCGCCTGCGTTGGTGACCTGCACGTAGTCGAGGATGTAGCCATCGCGCACGCGCCGATACGGTGACTCGATAAAGCCGTATTCGTTGATGCGGGCAAAGCACGACAGAGAGCTGATCAGGCCGATGTTCGGACCTTCCGGGGTTTCAATGGGGCAGATACGGCCGTAGTGCGTGGGGTGTACGTCACGCACTTCGAACCCGGCACGCTCGCGGCTCAAACCACCCGGCCCAAGTGCGGAAAGCCGGCGCTTGTGGGTGATCTCAGACAAAGGGTTGGTCTGATCCATGAACTGCGACAACTGCGACGAACCAAAGAACTCGCGGATGGCCGCCATCACCGGCTTGGCGTTGATCAGGTCGTGCGGCATGGCCGTTGACATCTCCTGATACACGCTCATCTTTTCCTTGATGGCGCGCTCCATACGCACCAGGCCGATACGGAACTGGTTCTCCATCAACTCGCCGACAGCGCGCACGCGGCGGTTGCCGAGGTGATCGATGTCGTCGACTACGCCGATGTTCTTGCGCAGCTTAAGCAGGTAACGGATGGTCCCGTAGAAGTCCTCAGGGGTCAGGGTGCGCTTGTCGAGTTGGGTTGCGTCCTGCGATTCGTACAGCTTGATGTTGAACTTCAAACGGCCTACGCGGGAGAAGTCGTATTTGCGGGGATCGAAGAACATGCCTTCGAACAACGCAGTGGCGGTATCGAGGGTCGGCGGATCGCCTGGACGCAGCTTGCGGTAGATCTCAATCAGCGCTTCCTCAGGCTTGCGCACCGAATCGCGGCGCAGGGTGTTGGTGATGATGTTGCCCACATCGTCGCGGTCGGGGAAGAAGACCTGGAACGAGGTCACGCCGCTCTCGGTGATCTTGTGGATCTTGTCCGCCGTCAGCTCGTGATTGGCCTCAAGCAGCACTTCGCCGGTGGTGGTGTCGACCACATCGGCCAAGGTCATGGCTCCGTCCAGCTCAGAAGTCTCGATCTCGACCGAGGTGACTTTGTGATTGCGCAGCGCCTTGAGAATGCTGGGCGTGATCTTGCGCCCGGAGTGGGCGATCTCCTCGCCCTTGACGATTACGGCGTGAGCGGGCTTGACTCCCTGCAGGTGGGATCCCTTCTCGGGATCTTCTTGTACCTGCCAGGCCAGCTTGCCGCTGTTCACCAAAATGGTGTCGGCGGTGTAGAAGGTCTTGAGAATGTCTTCGTCGGAACGCAGGCCCAGAGCGCGGAGGAAGATGGTGCCCAGGAACTTGCGCTTGCGGTCGATACGCACATAAAGGGTGTTCTTCTGGTCGTACTCAAACTCTACCCAGGAGCCGCGGTAGGGGATGATTTTGCCCAGGAAGTAGGTGCGGTTGCTGGCGGTTTCAAAGAAGACGCCGGGCGAACGGTGCAACTGGCTGACAATGACACGTTCCGTCCCGTTCACAATGAAGGTGCCATTCTGCGTCATCAAGGGGATGTCGCCGAAGAAAACCTCTTGCTCTTTAATGTCGCGAATCGATTTCGCGCCGGTCTCGGGGTCCTTGTCGTAAATGGTGAGGCGAACGGTCACCTTGAGGGGCGCAGAGTAGGTCATGCCACGCTCTTCGCACTCTGCCTGGTCGTACTTCAACTGCAGACCCACCGGGTCACCGCACTTGTTGCAGAAGTCGGGGGTGTTCTTGTTGTAGGTGCCGCACTTCTGGCAAAGCACTTCGCCGGGGTGAAAGGGATCGGTGATGACCATGGCGCCGCAGTTGACGCAAGCGGTGCGGAGGTGATGCAATCCTTTGAGGTGACCGCACTTGCATTCCCAGTTGCCGATGGAGAAGTCGACGAAATCGAGTTGTGAGATATTGCGGAAATCGGTGATGGGGAAAACCGAGACAAATACGGATTGCAACCCGTTGTCTTCCCGCTCCGAAGGCAGTTTATCCATCTGCAGAAAGCGCTCATAGGAGCGGCGCTGCACTTCGATCAGGTTAGGGATCTGGATGGCGGTTGGAATTTTGGAAAAGTCGAGACGGCTACGGATGGCGCGGTGCTCGTTCGGCATGCTTCACTCCTGAGACTCGTAGGACGCGAGGTAGGCAAATGGTGGAGACCCGGCCGAGTCTTGCGGGGCTTCCATGTTCTCGACTTACGCCAAAACGTGTGCTCGCCGCCTCGTTTCGGCGAAGACACTGCGCTTTTAATTGCTAGGCAACGTTGGCTGACAAACGAACGTCAGTAATAATTGCCGGGACATTCAGGACGGCATGCGGGGGCCACAGCGCGAAGGGACGCCAATTGCCCGCGGGCACAGTGCTACCCACGAGCGTCACAACCGAATTGTGCACTTGACAAGATAAGAATTTCCGAATCCCGCTGATCTCAATAAGCTGCGTGTGCGCCGCCCTACAGCAGATCGTTCACCACACCACGAAGTCCGCCGCCCATTTCGCAGGTGTGTGCCGGCACAGAATGTGCCGGAATCGTAGATCACATACAAACAACCATCTCGAAAGAGAAATCGTATGCGAAGAACCGCTCGGTCAGGTAACAAGTCTAAGCCTGGCAGAGACGCGCTAAAAATAATCATAGCGCGTCCTGCTTTGGCACGCAACTTGCTAATCAAAA
>Ga0302324_100019983_pt1 | contig 13125 bp, 14 predicted proteins | sample Palsa_T0_1_FD_201949 | JGI IMG/M metagenome (GOLD analysis project Ga0302324, IMG submission 201949) | Peat permafrost microbial communities from Stordalen Mire near Abisko, Sweden - Palsa_T0_1 | ecosystem: Environmental > Terrestrial > Soil > Palsa > Peat permafrost | place: Sweden: Abisko...
CAAATCTCCGGCGAGGCCGGTAATCCCGGAAGCGGTCGTGAAAGTGCGCTGATAGCTGGAGTCGCCGCTCTGCGCCGCGGTGGTCTGCACTGCTGCCACAATGACAATGGTGTCATTCAGCTTTTGCGCTTTGTAGTCAGCGGAGAGATCGCCCAGCAAGCTGCCCCCCGGCGACCACAGGCTGCCAACCGTTTTACCAGCCCCCGCTTGCCCATCCTGTTCCTTGAGCTTCGCGACGTAGTCCGCCCGAAGTTGAACCGCGCTGTCGGTTTTCTTGCTTTTCTTGCCAAGCCCGATCGCGCCAAGTTGCGCAACCGCAAGAACGAGCAGGATTGCAATTGGCAATCGCCGCCAGACACGGACATTCAACCTTGGACCCTTCACAGGCTGGCCCTCAACACTGCTTCGTCGACCACTCTGGCCGTATACGTTTGCCGGTGATCCTTGCTGGCAACGCGAATCGTCTGGCCCGGCGCGCCGTTCTCAAGACAAACCACGGCAATGCGAATATGCACGTGTGCGCCATCGAGCAGCAGCGTGGCCGGGGAGCCGGCTCGCACCACAAAAGATTTTGGATCGATTCGTGTTCCCAAGGCTTCAGCCGACGAGGGATCGAGGGCCGTCATCTCCTGCCGCGAAGAAGTGACCTGTCCGACACGGATAGCCACATAAAACGGCAGGCACTGCTCGCTTGCCGCACATTCCACACGCGCGCGCATCCGGCCGTCGCCCCACGGCTCAATGGATTTGACCTTGAGCCTTGGGGAAGCGGTCGTTGCCACAACATCGGTCAGCAGCACTACCTGGTCTACGCCGATCTGCATCCCCGCGGCGCTGATCGCAGCGGCAATCTGCGCCGGCGTGATGGCTGAATGACCCGGCGCAGGCGCGGCGGGCGCCGCTATTGCAGCACCAAGAATGAGAGCCGAAATCAACCCGTGTTTCGTCATTGCGGCACACTCTATTGCGTTAGCTGGTTCAACCCTTGCAGCATCTCGTCGGCAGCTTTGACGACGCGCGAGTTCGACTCATACGAGCGCTGTGCCAGAATCATGCCCACAAATTCGTCCACGATGTTTACGTTCGCCTGTTCCAGCATTCCCTGCTGAAGGGTGCCCAGCCCATCAGGACCTCCCGGCGCGCCAACGATCGGATTGCCTGATGCGGTGGTTTGCAGATAGATGTTGTTGCCGATGGCGTTCAGGCCGCCAGGATTTTGAAAACTCGCCAATTGAATGACGCCCACCTGCTGCGTGTTGGTCTGTCCCGGCAAGTTGACGCTGACGGTTCCGTCGCTGCCTATCGTGACATTGGTCGCATTGGCCGGAATGGTAATTGCTGGCTGCAGCGGATTGCCGTTGGCGGTTACCAGAACGCCCTGTGCATCCGGCTGAAACGAACCCGCGCGCGTGTAGCCGATCTGATTGTTCGGCATCAAAACCTGAAAGAAACCAGTGCCCTGAATGGCGAAGTCCAGCGGATTGCCGGTGCTGCTCAAGTCGCCCTGCAACTGGATAATCTCGGTGTTGCCGGGCATTGTCCCGAGCCCGATCTGTAAGCCAGAGGCGACCGTTGTCTGCTGCGTGGCCGCGGCGCCCGCCATCTTTTCATTCTGATAGAGCAGATCGGAGAATTGCACCCGCCGCGCTTGAAACCCGGAGGTGCTGGCGTTGGCCAGGTTGTTCGCGATGTTGTCCAGATTGATCTGCTGAGCGGTCATGCCGCTGGCCGCTGTGTAGAGAGCGTGAAACATGGGCGAACTCCTTTAGCCGACTTTGGGCAGATCCTGCGATGCGGTCTTGTCCATCTCCGAGTTGAACATCGTAAGCGCGCGCTGGCTCATCTCCGCGGCTCGCTGTGCGGTAATCAGCTCCACTACGCTGGCGACGGGATTTACATTGGAATTTTCCAGCGCTCCCTGCTGTACGGTCGAATCCACCGACGGCGTCTCGCTGCTTTCGGGAGCCGAATAGTAGGTGCCTCCCATGCTGTTCACCTGCGTCCCAGGCTTGAAGTCGACGATCTTGAATTTGCCCGCGACCGCGCCCTTCGACGAGATGGTTCCGTCCGGGCTGATTGAAACCGAGCCGGGAAGTATGTTGATGACGCCCTTATCGCTCAGCACCGGATCGCCGGTAGCCGTGGTCAGCTGTCCGGTTGCGGAAACCTGAAAGTTGCCATCGCGCGTGTACATCACGCCTTTGGCGGTTTGCACAGCGAAAAAGCCTTTTCCCTGGATGGCCACATCGAGAGGGTTGCCGGTCTTTTGCAGAGCGCCCTGGCTGCGGTCCAGGGTTGTTCCGCTCATGATTCCGAAGTTGTTGACGGCCCGGCTGAAGTTCGAGCCCGGCCCGCGTTCGGTATCGGCAAGTACGGCGCTGAACACGTTGTGCTCCGCGCGATAACCCGGCGTACTGGCATTGGCAAGATTGTTGGCAATCGTATCCAATGCAGCCATGCGCGCCGACAGAGCTGTGCACGCTGCATAGTATCCACTGTCCATGCTGTAAAACAGTGCATTGCGAGTGCCATTGCGCTAGGCAATCTTTGCCCAAAAAGGCGCCATTGCAACCCGAAAATCCGACCGTTGATGAGGAAACGATGAGAACCGCTGCAATAAGACATCCGCGTCGCTGAAACAGGATGGTCTTCTCTCATTAGAAGAAAGACCCGAGAAGCCGCGGCGTTGCGGCGCGTCGTTCGGGAAATCCGATGTCCGTGTTAGACGGCTCGGTAAAGCAGCGGGCGAACTCCGCGCTCCAGCGGGCATAGGATGGAAGACTTGCTCGCAAAGCGATGAGCCTTGTGAACAATCTCCGGCCAGGGTGAGGTGTAACTGTCCAGATTAACCTCGCGGAAGTACTCCACCGCAATTTGCGGAAGCGACCATTGCCGGGCCATCTGCAATCCAGCAAGAGCCGGATCCACCTGCCTGCTGTGGCTCCCGTGCCATCCCAGAGCCTGGGGCAGCAATCCGATGGTATGCAACAGGCCCACCAGATAGGCTTCGTCGGGGTTAACGTCCGGCATGTCTTCCGCAACCAGTTTCGAATAGTGGGCAATCTCGCGGGAATGCGCCCAGGTCTCCACGACCCCGTCATAGCGATAATCGCGAGCGATGGTCGCCGCCGAGATTGCTTCGAGGCAGGCCGCCACGCCCAGGTCGCAGATGCAGTCTTCAATTCGAGTCGAGCGGGTTTCGGGGTCGTTCACTGCAAGCCCCGACATTCGCAGTATCTGCACCGTCGCGCCCAGATCGCTCAGAATCGCCTGCGACATTTCCCGCAGATCTACGCTGGGCTCCTGGGCTTCAAGGTCGAGGCGCAGCAGCGTCTCCGGCAATACGGGGACGTCTGGCAGATCCTGCGCAAACTCACCCTCCCATGGCTGGAGTCCCTTTGTCGAATTGCGGTCCGGCTCGGCCCGGCGAACTGTCTTTTTTCGCACTGTGCCACCTCCGACACAGCTATCGGCAACTCGTGGGTTTTTGTCTACCCCAAAGAGCCGAAGTTTTCCTCTTGGTACACAAACTTTTCACTCTGCCCGGTATCCATCTTACGCCGGGCGCGAAAGAGCACGTCAACGCGACGGCGCTTGCCCGAAAGTCTAGTCCAAATATAGTCCCTGCAATTCACAAAGGTGGCTTCTCTGGCGGAGACTTCGACCGCCAGGCCGCCCAGCGTATTTGCCATCTGCATCGGCGTCAGGAGCTGTTCAAAGACCTCTTCCTTGTAGTCCCGCGCTCCCGCGACACGAGCAATTTGGATGTCGAATTCTGTTGGAGTGATGAAGCAGGGCTGCGCTTTGCAGCCAATCACCTGCTCAAGCGCATGAAGAAGCGTATGCTCCACGCGGTAGACAAATCCCAGCAGCAGCCGTTTCGTCTCTGCGGAGTAATGTAGCGGAGCGGCGCAGGAGGAACGCAGCAACGTCGTCGGAATATCTGCTTCGATCGCCTGCCCCACCCCTTCCTGCTTCAACAGCGGGCAACCCCACTGCATCGCCCGCGCCGAAGCCAGTTGCCTTTCGCTGGCCAAGCCCAGGCGCAGCAGCGCAATCTCCAGTTCCTCGCCGTGCAATTGACTCTGCGCCGTGGCATAGCGAAGCTGCTCACCGGTCAGGAAATTCTTTGACACCATCACCAGGCCGATGGGAAGGCGCGGCCGATGCGGCATTTCCACGATGCGTTCGTCGGAAAGCTCGGCGAGCCGGGTGAGCGCAGCGCTCACGAAGCAATCGACGCTGCAATACCAGGACTGGCCTACTGTGACGCCAACGCGCCTCTGCGGCACGCTGCGGATCAGCATGGTATTTCGGCAAGTGCGCAGCGCGCACACCGAGTGCATGCTCTTCCAGCCGCGGTCTACCGCCGTCCGAAACGACTCAATCGACATTCTCATCGGAAATCACCTCTTGCTGAATCAACGGGTAAAATGGGAAGCCATGGGCTGCGGGATTTCAGTGACGCGCAAGCCGTAGTTGCCGTCCACAATGACAGCCTCGCCGAGTGCAATTACTTTTCCATCCAGCAGCAGTTCAACCGGATCGTCTACCTGGCGATCCAGCTCGATCACAGATCCGCTTGCCAGTTCCAGCACTTCACGCAGCGGTAACTGCCGCTGGCCAAACCGGAGCGACACGTTCAGCTCAACGTCCATTACGAGACCGAGATTGAACGGATCAATCGAAGCTCTCGGCTCTCCAGTTTCATCCTGGGCAGGCGGCTCGGTCGCCAAGGCGGACAAAAGACGCCCGTCGAAGTAGAGCGCCGCCGAGATGACAGGCTGATCTCCCTGGGAGGCGGCGAGCGGGGTATGCAACATGCCGCCAAACGCGAGACCGGAGGCGCGCTCAACCTTGCAGGTGAAGACGCCGTAATCGGCAAGCAGAGAACCGGTGAGCCCATCCTTCGCGGATGCGATGAAGTCTTCCAGCGCCTCCAGGTGCCCGTCACCGAGGACTCCCACCGGCGCACCCCCCATCTGCGCAGCAAGCTCTTTGACCTGCTGCTCGTAAAACTCGACAAAGAAGGAGCCATCCAGCGCGCCTTCCAGTGTCAATTGAAATTGAACCGGCTCGCCTTGTTGCGAGGAGAGCTCCGCATCCTCCAGAACCTTGAGTTGCCATGGGAGTCCGGACGCCTGCGTCAACACTTCAGCGAGAGATTCGGCAAAAACGCCCGCAAATGTTCGCGCGGCCGTGTGACTGCCTTGATTGGCCATGATCTTTACCCCCTTCCCCAACCGGTCGCCTGAATCCGGCGAACCAGTTGTGCAGCTTTTTGCGAACCGTTTCTTACCGGTATCGCTTCGAACAATTCCATTCCCTCCGCGGTCAACGTTCCCGGAGTTCGAACCGGCGCTCGAAGCTTCAGCACGCAGCCCGGCTGCAGCGCGATCAAATCCCGCACCGCAACCTTCATGCGCGGCACCCCGGCGGCCACCGTAACGTCGCAATCGAGAATGCGCTCGCGAATGCCGGCAGCAGGGAAATAGCGCAGACCTCCTTTCTTCTTCTGCGGCTCATCTAGTTTGATCTGTGTGATCAGGATGGCCACGAACGAGCTCGGAAACACAAGCTGAAACGTTCCCGTAACCCCGGCAATCTCCATCTCGAATTTCGCCATCGTCACCTTGTCGTTGGGCGGGCAATACTGGTGCACGAGCGAAGACTTGATGCGCCGGTTGGCCACCAGCGACATATGTGGAATGTGCCAGGCGCTTTCAGCTTGCCGCGCGATGAGCGACGTTACATCCTGCATGATTTCTTCTTCGATCTCTGAAAGCTCGCGCGCGCTGCTCACGACGGTGACCGTTCCTCCCAGAAGCAGCTCGATCATCGGAAAGACAAGATCCACGTCGCACTCCAGGATCATGGTGCTGGGCATCGTGCTCAGCGTAAAAGGAACAATGTAGCTCAGCGGCGGAATGTTGGCGATGTGATCCTTGATAGGGAGCTGATCCAGCGATTGCAGTTTGATTGAGAGGCCGGTTCCCAGGTAAGCATCCAGAGCGCTGACCACACGGCGCGCGAATGTCTCGTGAAGCGCGGTCAGGGAGCGCGCATTTTCATTCGACAAGCGCCCCGCGGATCTGAAATCGCATGGATGGATCGACCTTGGCCTGCCGGCTTTTTTTGACCTTGACCGCGGCGGGGTATCGAGCGCGGGCGCTGTTCTCTCTTCGCTGGGCAGGCTCATCGTGTCCTCCTGCTTGGCTCGTTAGCTGCTGCCGGGCGCTCTTGAAGGTGCGCGAGCGACTCTCTCAGCTTTTTCATGGTTGCCTGCCGTATCTGCGAGACGCGCGAAAGCGCCACGCCCACCACTTCCGAGATCTCCTTCATCGTGAGTTCCTCGCGATAATAGAGTGAGATGATCAGCTGTTCTCTTTCGCTCAGCTGTGATATGGCCTCGGAAAGGTGAGCCTGCACCTCGCCTTGGAGGCAGAGATCGAATGGATCGGGATCGTCCACGTTGGGCGCCGATTCGATCACATCCAGGAGATTCGAGCGATCGTTGAGCACGGCCGCCTGCTGGCCCGACAGATTGAGTCCGTCGATCTGCTGGACGATTTTTCGCAGGTATTCCGGCTCCAGTTGCATCTCCTGCGCCACCTCTGACTCAATGGGGTGCCGTCCCAGCTTGGATTCGAGCCGCGCGGTCGCGTCTAGTATCTCGCGTCCCCTTCTGCGCAGAGAGCGCGATCCCCAATCGGATTCACGCAGGCTGTCCAGGATGGCGCCGCGGATGCGGAACTTTGCGAACACCTTGAACTGAGCATTCTTTGAGCTGTCAAAGTTGCGGCTGGCTTCCAGCAGGCCAATCACGCCCGCATTCACCAGATCCTCGAGTTCAATATGCCCGGGAAGCCGTTCGCGGATGCGCGAGGCAATGTAATAAACCTGTGAAAGCTCCTGCATCACAAGTTCATTGCGAGCGTCTTCGTCCTCCGAGCTACTCTTGTAGGCTGCTTCTGCTTGGATCATTGTTACCCCTTGTTATGCACATACATTTCAAAATTTTTCATCGCACCGAACCCAGCGATTGCACTTGAATCGCCGGTGGGATCTCGGACGGTGAAATCACCACGATCTTGGGAATGAGCGGCTCCAGCAGCCGCTTCAGGTAAAACCTTCCAGGGGAAGAACAGAGCAGCACGGGGGGGGCCATGGCGACCTGATCGCCAAGCATGGCGCGGAGTCCGTTGAAGACGCGGTTGGCCACGGAAACCTGGAGTACGCCAGCAGTGGCTGCGGGCGACGGCTGCGCGGAATTGCGCAGGCATTCTTCTTCGATTGAGCTATCGAGCGTGACCACCCTCAGTTGACCGCGTTCGTTCAGCAAGGGTCGAATCAACGCGCGTCCCAGAGAATGCCTTACGGCTTCTACAAGGATAATGGGATTCTTGTTGACCGCAGCAGTTTCCACGAGAGCTTCGAGAATCGTGCCCAGATCGCGGATCGACACCTGCTCGCGCAGCAACTGCTGCAGCACTTTTTGCACTTCTCCCAGGCTCATCAGCTTGGGCATCAATTCCTCCACAAGTTTTGGATGGCTATCGGCGAGCCGGTCAATGAGCCGCTTGGTTTCATGGCGCGTGAGCAGGTCGTGCGCGTTCTGCTTGATTACTTCGGCAAGATGAGCCGCAAGCACCGACGTATGGTCCACGACCGCGTATCCAGCGGCGATGGCCTGCGCCTGAAGCTCCGGCGCAATCCACTTGGCGGGCGAGTCGAAGGCCGGCTCGCGCGTGTCCTGCCCCTGAATGTCTCCTGGCTTGGGATTTGAATTGACTGCGAGAAGGCGATCGCGGCGCATCTCCCAACGGGCAATTTCCGTCCCGCGCAGGTAGATCACGTACTCGCGCTCCTTGAGCGAAAGATTGTCGGTGATGTGAATGGAGGGCACCAGGAATCCCAGTTGCTGCGCCAGGCTTTTGCGCAGCGATTTCACCCGCGCCAGCAGTTGACCTCCCTGCTTCACATCCACCAGCGGCACCAGGCCGATGCCGACTTCGAGCATGAGCTCGTCCAGCTTCAACACCGCATCCATGGGGTCAACCGCAGGCGTTCCCGCAGCGCCTTTGGCAGCCACGGCCTTGGCTGCCAAAGCCTCTGCCGCGGTTCCCGGCTTCATCTTCCAGGCGAAGAACATGAGCGCTCCGCCGAATGTCACAAATGACATCTTCGGCATTCCGGGAATCAACGCGAGGGCGAGCAGAACGCCGCTGACAATCCATAGCGGGCGCGAAGTCTTGAACATCTGCTTTTCGATGTCCGCGCCGAGGGAGAAGTCGGAGCCGGCGCGCGTCACCACGATGCCGCCGGCTACGGAAACCAGCAACGACGGAATGATGGAGACCAGTCCGTTGCCTACGGTGAGGATGGTGTAGGTCTTGAGCGCCTGGTCGAATGGAATGCCCAGTTGAAACACGCCGATCAGGAATCCCGCGACGATGTTGATGACGAGAACGAGAATGGTGGCCAGGGAGTCTCGCTGGCTGAAGCGCGCGGCGCCGTCCATCGAGCCGCAGAACTCGGCCTCCTTTGCCACTTGCTCACGCCGTTGGCGCGCCTGGTCCGCGTTGATGAGCCCGGTGTTGAGATCGGAATCGATCGCCATCTGTTTTCCAGGCATGGCATCGAGCGTGAAGCGGGCCGTGACCTCAGCGGTGCGCACGGCGCCATGACTGACCACGAGATATTGAATGGCAATCAACGCAACGAAGATGACGAAGCCAACGATGTAGTTTCCGCCAACAACAAATTGTCCGAATGCCTCAATCACTTTTCCTGCGGCAGTCGGGCCCTCGTTTCCATGCAGCAGAATGCGCCGCGTGCAGGCCAGGTCCAGCGAAAGGCGCATCAGTGTCAATAGAAGAATGAGGCTGGGGAACACGGAAAACTGCACCGGCCGCAGGATCTGAATTGCAGTCAGAAGGACCAGCACGGATGCGGTGATGCTAAGCGTAAGCAGCAGGTCGAGGACAAAGCTCGGTAAGGGCACAAGCATTACAAAAACGAGTGCAACCGCACCGGTCGGGATGAACCAGTCGGAAGAGGAACGGAGCGTAGCCAGGAGTCCAGTTTTTTTGTTCACTGCGGCCTCACCGTTCCCAGTGGGTTGGAGTTAGCTCTTCTTTGAGCATCCCTGCGCTTGACTTCCTCCTGGGCTCTGAAGACCAGAACCAGAATTTCAGCAACCGCGTGATAAAGCGCGCCCGGAATCTCGTCGCCTACATCGACAGCCTTGTAGAGCGCCTGCGCCAGCGCCCGGTTTTCCATGATGGGAATATCGCGCTCGCGCGCAATCTCCTTGATCTTTGCCGCAAGCAGATCAAGCCCCTTGGCCACAACGATGGGAGCGGGCATGCTGATTTCAAATTTCAGCGCGACCGCATAGTGCGTCGGGTTTGTGACGACAACTGTCGCCGTCTGCGTGGCTTTGATCATCAGCTTGCGCCGCGCCTGCCGCTGTAATCTTCGGATTCTTGCCTTGCTCGCCGGATTGCCTTCGGTGCTCTTCAGTTCGTCGCGAATGTCCTGGCGGCTCATCTTCAGATCGCCTTCGCTTTTGAGCCAAAGCAGCAGGTAGTCCGCGCCTGCCCAGACCAGCAGGATCGAACCCGATTTCCAGAGCACTTCAACAAGCATGCCCCCGACAAGAACGACGAATTGCCTTGGCTCCGCATAGGAGCTGGCCAGAATCTGTCCCCAGTGACCCTTCAGGCACGCGTATCCAACCCAGATAATAGCCGCGAATGGCAGCAGCGACTTGAGAATGGTGCTCAACCCCGTGGGCGAGAACAGCTGCTGCAGCCGGTTGACAGGGCTGAGGCGCTCGAACTTCAGCGAAAGTGCTTCCGGCGCAAAAACAAATCCTCCTTGCGCGAGACCAACGCCAAGCGCAACCGCAAGCGCGGCCAACTGAATGGGAACAACCCAGCGCAGCCCTTCGACAGTTGTCCAGAACAGGAGAGGGCCGTTTGTTTCGATCGATTCGCTTTGCGCGGAAGCGAGCGTGTTGCGAAAGTAGTCTGTCCATTGGCCCGCGCCTTGCCTGGCCATCAGAGCAATCACGCCTGCGACCGCAAACATCGACAAGGCGCCTGTCAGTTCACGCGATCGCGTAACCTGGCCGCGTTCCCGGGCTTTTAGCCTTTGTCGCGGTGTCGCCTGTTCTGTTTTGCTGGAGTCAGCCATTCACTCTCATCGTTCGCGCATTATCTTGCTCGCGTTATCTTGCCAGGTGGAGCAGCTGTTCGCCGTTTGCTACCGAGTCTTCAAACAGATGATGAAATAGATCGGGCCAGTATTTCAGTGTCGCAACCAGAATTGCGATTCCCAGGAGGCTCTTGATTGCAGGCCCAAGCACGATGAGCGGCATTGTCGCCGAGGCCTTGCCAAGCAGTCCAAGAAGAATATCCGTAACCAGCGTTGCCGATAGAACCGGCGCGGCAATCTGCACGCCCAAACCAAACATCTGCCCGCCGGTGGTGATTACCGACTCGGTAAACAAGCCACTCAAATGCGTGGTTCCCGGCGGCAGGTAAAGAAAGCTGTTCCCCACCGCCTTCAATAGCCAATAGAGCACGTCCATGCGAAGAAACAGCAGCATGACCATCGTCTGGTAAAAAAGCGGAATGACCGTTGTATCCACCTGCGTCTGCGGATCGAGAATGTTCACCAGCGAATAGCCCATTTGAACGCCGAGCACCTGCCCCGCCAACGCCGTTGCTTCGAAAACGATGTTGGTCGCAAGGCCCATGCCCACGCCGACGAGAAACTCGGTGAAGATCATGATGGGCCAAGCGGTCAGCGAAAAGGCGCCGATATTCTTGCCCACCGTCGGGAACAACAGCAGCGTAAGCGACAGAACCAGCCCGGCTTTGATGCGCGCGGGAATCACAGCGCCCCCGAAGAAAGGCGCGAAAAGCATGAGCCCGGAGAGGCGCACGCCAATCGTCATCAGCCCCGAGACGATTGCGAGCAGAGGAATCCCCATCATCGCAGGCACCCGTGAAAATCGGAAAGCATGACCATCGTGTAGTTGGTAAGGTGACGCCACATCCACGGCATCATGATGAACAGCGCGGCCCCGGTGCATAGCAGTCGGGTAACCGTGGATATCGTGTTGTCCTGCAGCGAAGTCAGGGTTTGAAGCACGTTGACCCCCAGGCTCACAGTAATAGCCACACCCAGAATCGGGCCAACCAGGATCAGCACCTCCTGCAACATCGCTCGCCCCAGCAATACCACCTGATCGATTTCCATGGTCAGTTAAAGCTCCTCATCAAAGATCCAACCAACAGGTGCCATCCATCGACCATCAGGAAAAGTAGCAGCTTGAGTGGGGTTGAGATCACGACCGGCGGCAATTGCAGCATGCCGACTGAAGTGGTGATTGAAGCCACAACCATGTCAACAATCAGAAAAGGAAGAAACAATACCGTGCCAATCTGAAATCCCGCCTTGAGCTCCGACAATATATACGCCGGCAGCATCACGCGCATTGAAATGTCGTTGGCCGTCGCAGGTTTCGGCTCCTTGGCTAGATCGATAAAGAGGGCGACATCTTTCTCTCGAACATAATGCGACATGAACTGGCGCATTGGATCTTCGGCGCGCGTTACCGCCTGAAGAGCAGTGATTTGCCCGGACTGCATGGGAACGATGGAGACTTGATAGATGTTGTTTGCCACCGGCTCCATCAAGAAGAAGGTGAGGATCAGCGAAAGTCCGATGAGCGTCTGATTAGACGGCGTGGTCTGAAGTCCAAGCGCCTGGCGCAGAAAATGAAACACGATCAGCAGACGCGCGAAGGGCGTCATGCACAAAAGAATGGAGGGAATCAGCGTCAACGCGGTCAGCAAAACAATAATGGACCACGGCACAGATTCGCCGGGAAGACCCGGCCCCTGCAGCGTTCCGCGTTTGGGGGAAGCGGGCGCGGCCGGTGGCGGACTGGAACTATCAAGCCACGCCGGCCAGCCGGAGACATCGCTTGAAGGAGCGGGGCTCATCGAAAGAGGCCCATGAAGCTGCCCTCCATCGATATCGGCCGCAGCCTGGCCGCCCGGACTCGCAAGGCTCGCACGCGCGACCGCCGGCGCCGCGAAGAGAGCGAAGGCCAGTGCACAGATGGAAGCGAGCAATCCGGTTTTCCGGGCAGAGGCGAGGCGAATCAAAGGGAGTGGCCCTCCACGCCAATTCCCCGTTTTCGTCCATGTGCGGGTTCCGACGTCTTCTCCAACTGCGCCAGCAGCGACAGGCCTGAAGCGGCTCCTCCAACCAGAAACTCGCGGTCTTCCACTTTCACCAACGCCACAAACCGCTTGTCTCCGAGAGAAACAACTTCAGAAAGCCGTAACCGCTTGCTCGCCGACTTCGTGTATTTCGAATGCAGCCATGACCAGATGCGGGCGAGCCCGCTGAGAGGGCCCCGCTGCGTCAACTCAAGCCACGGACGAAAACTGGACTCCGCCTCTCGCTCCTGCGAATTCACGCCCACATGCCTCTTCGCAGTTTTATGAAGCATGGCATGAAATGAGTCCCTGTCCGGCTTTAGCGCCGGCTTCAGCTTTTTGTTCGGCTTTCTCGCCTGCGCCGGCTCCGGGTTCAATTTTTTAGCAGGCTTCCTCGCCGGCCGCTGCTTCTTGTCCGGACTCTTGCCCATCCCCTGCTCCGGCCTCACCCTCTTTACCGGCTTTTTGGCCGGCACAGATTCCAGAGTCATTTTCTTGACCGGAACCGGCTCGAGTTTCAGCCTCTTCGCCGGCTCGGGGTCGAGTTCGGAGAGCTGGGCGAGAAGGTACGCCAGCCGCTCGCGCGGAGGCTGATAGGGAGCATAGGACTTGGGCTGCTTCTCAATCATGCTTGATCCGTAATGCGCACAGCGAGGCGATCGCCGACGACTTCAAACTCGGTCCATCCGATCAGCAGGTGGTTTACCCGCAAGGGAACGTCGCTGGTATGGTGACAGGCGGTTTCTACAATCGAACCTTTGGCAAGCGTGAGAAGATCGCCGATGGTGAATCGAACCACCGGCAGTTCCAGGCTCAGGGTGCATGGTAGCCAGGGAATGCTGTCGAGCGGATCGCCCTGCTCCGCAGTTGCGTCAGGGCGCCG
>Ga0302324_100019984_pt1 | contig 13125 bp, 11 predicted proteins | sample Palsa_T0_1_FD_201949 | JGI IMG/M metagenome (GOLD analysis project Ga0302324, IMG submission 201949) | Peat permafrost microbial communities from Stordalen Mire near Abisko, Sweden - Palsa_T0_1 | ecosystem: Environmental > Terrestrial > Soil > Palsa > Peat permafrost | place: Sweden: Abisko...
TTCGTCGGGCTACGCCACCGACCCGTACTTTCTGACCACCCAATTCAAAATCATCGAGTCCTACCGCATTCTCACCAATGTCATTGTCAACCTGCGATTGGACGAGAAATTGGCCCAGCAAAATGGCGGCGCCCGCTGGACTATTGATGACACCTATGAATATCTGGCGAACAAAGTTTCGGTCGAGCAGACCCGCATGACCAGCTTGATCGAAATCTCCGTTAGAAACACCAACCCGCAAACGGCCGCCGATATCGCCAATGCCGTGGCCGATTCTTACAGGGAGTTCCGCCTGGATTCTTGGAAGCAAACCAAATACCGGGGCATCAAGGCCCTGGAAGAGAAGTTGGCCAGCGAAACGAACGAACTCCGCGCGGCCCAAAACGAATTGGACTCGATACGCACTAATTTGGACATTTCTGACCTTTTCGACACGGGTGTCACGTCCATGGACATACTTTCCCATCGGCTGGAGGATTGGGACCACCAGCGGGTCGCGGCGGAGTCCGACTACCTGGATTACAGCAATGTTTTGTTTCATCTGACGAGCATTCCAAGCGACAAATTGGGAGGGGCGCTGGCCACGGCCTATTCCCATCAGATGGACCCCGAATTGGTTGATTTAGCCAGCCGCCTGCAAGTGGCCACGGCAAGGATGGTGGATGCCTCCAATAATTATGGCGCGTCTATGCCGGTTTTTCAGACAACCAAGAAGCAGCTCGAGGATGCTCAGATCGCTTATCAAAATAAAATTGACGCCGTGATGGCCGGCATCCGCACCCGTGTCAGCACGGACGATGATTTTCTGCAAATCCTCCAGCAGAAGGAGGATCAAATCACGAAGGACAAGAACAAAGAGGCTCAGAAAGACCGGCCTTATTACAATGCCAAAGCCGCAGTGGAAAGCAAACGGCAAAATGCCGGCGATTTGGGGCGTCTGGTTATCCGCGAGGTGGCGGAGGCCGGACAGCCTAATGAAAATGTGGTCATTGTGTGCAATCCCGCCAGGCCGGACAAAAAGCCTGTCAGCCCAAAAAGCATGCTCATTATTCCTATGGGCGTCATTATCGGTTTGGCTGTCGGCCTCGGCCTGGCTTTCTTCATCGAGTATCTGGATACCAGCGTCAAGACCATTGACGACGTGGAGCGTTCCTTGCAGGCTCCCGTGTTGGGCGTCATCCCGCAGAACGTCGGAGTCATCCTGGACGAAGGGGCGGAAAGCCCGCACGCCGAAGCCTATCGTGTGCTGCGCACCAATATCCTGTTCTCGCGCAAGAACGAAAATTGGAACACCGTCTCCGTCTTGAGCGGCGGCGCCGGCGAAGGCAAATCAACCACTTTGTTCAACCTGGCCACCATCTTCGCCCAAAACGGCCAGCGCATCTTGGTGGTCGATTCGGACTTGCGTCGTCCGACGCTGCACAAAATCCTGCACGTCTCCAACACGATTGGATTGACCGACTTTCTGCTCAAGCAGCGCTCGCTGGATGAGGTGATCCAAAAGACCAAGGTGCCGACGCTGGATTTCCTGGCCAGCGGCAAGCTGCCCAGCAGTTCCATGAGCATTCTCGGCTCGGCCCAGATGAAGGAAACCATTCAGGAACTCAAGCGCCGTTACGAATTTATTTTCTTCGATTCTCCCCCGCTTTTGGGCGTCAGCGACGCCTCGATCCTGGCCAGCGAAATGGACATGGTGCTCCAGGTCATCCAGTACCGCCGGTATCCACAGCCGATGACGTTGCGCGCCAAGCAGATGATTCTCAAAGTGGGCGGCAATCTGGTCGGCATCGTGCTCAACAACATCAACATGAGCCAGGACGAGAACTACTACTACTACAGTGGATATTACGAATATCAGTACAAACAAAAAGACGAACCCGATGTCAAAGTAAGCCATGCCAAGAAAACGGCCGGCGAGGAAATCAAACCGAAGTACTGATGGCCGGTTTGTCACGGCTTTGATTATGAGACTGTTGCGTCAAGATATGCCTCGATTTGTGTGTGCTTTGTTCTCGCTGGCAATGGCGGCCATCTTGGCCGGGTGCTTCACTGATTCACAACCCAAGCCCCCGCCGCCACATGATCCGACTCAGGACCCTTTGCGGATTGGGGACAGGATTAAGGTGGAGCTTTCGGGGATTCCCGACAGTATCCCGGCCATCGAACAGGACATTAAAGAGGACGGTTCCATTAACCTTCCTTATGTCGGTCGCATTATCGCGGCAGGCAAGTCGCCCAGCAAGTTGGAACAGGAGATCACGACTAATTACGTGCCGCACTATTACACCCATATCAGCGTCACTGTCACGCCAATGGCCCGCTTTTTCTATGTCGGAGGCCAGGTCAATAATAACGCCGGCGGACGCATCACATACGCCGGTCCGATCACCGTCATGGGCGCCATCCAGGCGGCCGGCGATTTCACCCCTTTTGCCGACAGGAAGCACGTTCAAATCACACGCGCTGATGGAACAATACTCAAGGTCAATTGCGTCGAAGCCATCAAGCACCCGGAGAAAGATCTCCCGATCTATCCCGGCGATAGGATTTGGGTCGTACGCCGATTATTTTAGCGCTGTGGTTGAGCTTCAACTTCTTACCGGAAATCGAAACGGGACCGTTTTTCGACCTGTTCATTTTCCCATCCGGGCCGGGCGTGAGTCCGGCCTGGATTTGTCCCTGGACGATCCAGGCGTCTGGCAGCGCCATTTTCTCATTGATTGGCGTTCCGAAGGCCTGGTGCTGGAAGCGGAACCACAAGCCCTGCTCAGCGTCAACGACTCCCCGGTGCGACGCGCCATTCTCCGCAATGGCGACATTATCACTTTGGGCGCGTTGAAAATCCGCTTCGGTCTCAGTCCGGTGCGCCAATTCTCACTGGCGCCGCGGGAGTGGATGACCTGGATCGCCCTGGGCGCACTTTGCCTGGGTCAAGTCGCGCTGGTTTATTTATTGATCCGTTGACGCGTCAGTGCCGGAAGTGGCGCGTCCCCGTGAACGCCATCGCCATTCCGTGTTCATCCGCCGCCGCGATGACTTCCGCGTCCCGCACCGATCCGCCCGGCTGAATGGCGGCAGTCGCGCCGGCCTTGGCGGCGAGGACCAAGCCGTCGGCAAATGGGAAAAACGCGTCGCTGCACACCGCGCTGCCCGCCAGCGAAAGGGCCGCCGCCCGCGCCTTTTCGACCGCGAACCGGCAGGCGTCCACCCTGCTCATCTGCCCGGCGCCAATGCCCAGCGTGCGGTCGGCCGCGGCGAACACAACGGCATTCGACTTGACATGCTTGGCGATCCACCAGCCGAATGTCATCGCCTGCGCTTCCACTTTCGTCGGCGCCCGTTTTGAGGCCGGACGCCAGCCGGCGGAATCCGCGGTCCGGGCGTCAGGCTCCTGCGCCAGCAGCGAGTTGGCTCCCGCGCTGCGCAGTTCCAGCGCCGGACCGCCGCCGGGCCGCAACACTTTGATCAAGCGCAAATTTTTTTTCTTTTTCAGCAGCACCAGCGCTTCGGAGGTGAAATCGGGCGCGACCACCACCTCGCTGAAAATATCCGCCACCGCTTCGGCGCAGTCCAAATCCAGCGGCTGGTTGACGACGATGATGCCGCCAAAGGGTGCCTGCCGGTCAGTGGCCAGCGCCTTTTCCCACGCTTCCCGCAACGTCTCGCCGAGTCCCGCGCCGCAGGGATTGGTGTGCTTGAAAATGGCCAGCATGGGCGGACCGCCCGCGAACTCAGCCGCCAGCGCCGCCGCTGCCGTCAAATCGAGAATGTTGTTGTAGGAAAGCTCCTTGCCGTGGAGTTGCTGGAATTCCTCGTCAAACCGCCCGTAGAGCGCCGCCTTTTGGTGGGGATTTTCCCCGTAGCGCAATGCACGCGCCAAGGGCAGTTCCACGCGCAGCGCCGCCGGCCACGGTTGGCTGGGGGCGGGGGGTGCCGGCAAACCCTCGCCGGCCGCGGTCTGGCGCAGTTCGAAAGTTTTCGCCAGATAGTCGGCTATCTGTCCGTCGTAAGCCGCCGTGTTTGCGAAAACTTTCGCCGCCATCCGCCGCCGCAATTCCGGCGTGGTTTCGCCCGAGGCCAGCACCTGTCCGGCCACCTCCGCGTAATCCGTCGGATCCATCACGACGGTCACACTCTGATGATTCTTGGCTCCGCTGCGCAGCATGGAGGGCCCGCCGATATCGATGTTTTCGATCGCTTCGTCCAGTGTCACCTCCGGCCGGGCCACCGTCTGGGCAAAGGGATAAAGATTGACCGCCACCAAATCAATCGGTTTGATGCCGTGCTTGCGCGCGGCCGCCTCATGCGTGGCGTCGCCGCGCAAATAGAGCAAGCCGCCGTGGATTTTGGGATGCAACGTCTTGACCCGCCCGTCCATCATTTCGGGGAACTCCGTATAAGCGCTGAGGTCGCTGACCATGACGCCATGCTCGCGCAGCACCTTGGCGGTGCCGCCGGTGGAGATGATTTCCACGCCGGCGGCCGCCAGAGCCTGGGCGAAAGGAATCAAGCCCGTCTTATCGAAGACGGAGAGTAGAGCGCGTTGGATCTTGGCCATAACAAGCGGGGCTAAATCTTGCAGAAGCCTTCGCGGAGTCAACCTGATTTGCTATTTTGCGCGCGTGGCCGCGTCTTGCGGCCCGATGGCAGGCGGCGCGAATCATTCCGGAACCTGGGCGTTTGCGCCCCAGGCCTTGTTGGGTTCGGGTCCCATTCGAAAGGAGAGGGTTCCACCTTTCCTGACGGCGCTTGCGGGCAGAAAGGGGGAATTCCAGTCGCGCCCGTTCAGGGTGGCGGATTGCACGTATATGTTTTTCTCGGATAGATTGGCGGCCGTCATGGTGAATTTCCTGCCGTTGGACAGGCGCATCACGGCTTTGGGCAGGCTGGGACTGCCGATCACGTAATAATCGCTGCCGGGGCAAACGGGATAGAATCCCAGTACGGTAAAGATGTACCAGGCCGACATCTGGCCGCAATCGTCGTTGCCGCTGAGGGAATCGGGCTTGTTGCCATATTGCGTGCGGACGACTTCGTGCAATCGTTCGGCCGCCTTCCACGGCTGGCTCGCGTAACAGTAAAGATAAATAATGTGGTGGCTCGGTTCGTTGCCGTGCCAATATTCTCCGATCCTGCCCTGCACGTCGTCCAATCCCTTGTTGGTGTCGGCCTGGTGAAAGGTGAAAAGCTGGTCCAATTTGCGGGCGAACGGCTCCTTGCCGCCCGCGAGCGCGATCAATCGCGGCACGTCCTGCGGCGCATACCACGAATACTGCCAACTGGTGCCTTCGGTGAAATCGTTGGTGCGCGAATCGTCGTCATAAAAGTGCGGATTGAACGGCGTCCGCCAATGGCCGTGGGAATCCTTGGGGCGCATCAACCCAATCGACGGATCGTAGAGGTTGGTGAAATTTCCGGCCCTTCCCATGAAGTATTGGTAATCCTGCTTTTTGCCCAGCGCTCTGGCCATCCGGGCGACGCAGTAATCGTCAAAGGCGTATTCCAAGGTCTTGGAGACCGACTCGTTTTCCTGGTCGCACGGCACCCAGCCGAGCCGGCTGTAGGCGGCCACGCTGTCGTAGTCGGGGTTCATGGCGGTGGTTTTGATGGCTTGATAAGCGCGCTCTTTGTCGAAGCCTTTGACGCCCTTGAGAAAGCCGTCCACGATCACCGGCACGGCGTGGTAGCCGATCATGCACCAGGTTTCATTGCCTTCCAGCGACCAAACGGGCAGAAGGTGGTCCACGCTCTGATCGTAGTGCGCCAGCAGGGATTGGATCATGTCTGAATCACGCTTAGCCTGAATGAGGGCGAATAGCGGATGGGTGGCCCGGTAGGTGTCCCACAGGGAGAAAACGGTGTAATTCTTGAAGCCGCGCGCCGTGTGGATGTTGGAATCCAGGCCGCGATATTCGCCATCGGCATCCTCATAAAGGCTGGGGGCCAGGAAGCAGTGGTACATCCCGGTGTAGAAGGTTTCTGTCTGCTCCTGCGTGCCTTCAATTTGCAGCCCGGCCAGTTCGTGGTCCCATTTCTCGCGAGTCTCGTTTCGCACGCGGTCAAAGTCCCAGTCCGGGATTTCGCGGTCGAGATTTTGCAAGGCGTTGGCGGCGCTGACGGCGGAAACGGCGACTTTGACTTGGATGACTTCGTTGGGACGGGTCTTGTATTCGGCCACGAATTGCAGGTTCGTGCCGGCGGCCTCATTGCGGCTGCGGAAACGGTAAGTATTATATTTGACTTCTTCGCCATTGCTGTAAATGCGATGACTGTCGAAGGGCCGGGAATAGCGGGCCGCGAAATAAAGGTAACGTTCCTTGGCCCAGCCGCCGACAAGATGAAATCCGGTGACGGTGGAATTATCCTGTACCCGCACGTGAGACCAAATCAACTTGAAACGGCCTGGGGCATCCACGTTGCCGTTGAGGAAGTGGCGCAGATCGGTCAGGATGGAAGCGTGGTCGCTTTCAGGAAAAGTGAAACGCAAGATGCCGGCGCGTTCGGCGGCGGCCAGTTCGACGGTCACGTTGTTATTGAGCAAGGTGACCTTGTAGTAACCGGCGGAGGCCGATTCCTGGTCATGAGAGTAGCGCGCGCGATAGCCGGCATCGGGATTGTTCGTCGGGCCGGGGACTAATTTCGGTTCGCCGATTTGGGGGATGAACAGGAAATCGCCCCGGTCCGGAATGCCCGTGCCGGACAAATGCGTCAGGCTGAAACCCATGATCGAGGTGTCCGAATACTTGTAGCCGGCGGCGTTATCCCAAAGGTCGTCGGCGGTGTCGGGGCCGAGTTGGACCATGCCGAAAGGCGCGGCCGGGCCGGGAAAGGTGTTGCCTTGGCCCTGCGTCCCAACCAGTGGCCGGATGTAATCTGAAAGCGGAGGATCAGCCTGCAAATTAGAGGGCAGTAGCGCCAGGAGGAGCGGAGTGCAGCGAAAAAAAGATTTCAAGTTGCGTCAGGTCTGCGCGGGTTAAATATCGCGCTTACAGTGGGAGGTTAACCAAATCCGGAGCCGAGGGTCAATAGAAGATGGGGGTAGCGCCTACCTGAGGACTCTATTTGCCGCCGCGGAAGGGCATCAGGCCGAAATGCAAGGCCAGCCATACGGGCACGGCAAAAATCACGACCGCGCCCAGACGCTCCCAAGTCCAAGGCAGGGCGTAGGCCTGCATGGGATAAATCGTGATCATAAAATAGTTGGCAAAACGAGTCTGCCCGAGGAAACGGCCATATTTCGGGAATCGCTTGCGGAGGCCGCTGAACAGAGCAATCAGGCCGAGGGCGATCACGAGAAAGGCGATCAGAATATTGATCGGGAGCATGGCGTTCCATTCTATCAGATGTTCGCCTTTGCCTCCGGTGACGGAATAGGGATAAAGCCAATGGGCGCCCGCCCACACGAAACTGAAACCGGTCTGGAGGGCAGTGCGGAAATTGGCTTTCGTGGAGGTGGTTTCATTCAGGAGCAAGCCAAAGTAAAGCGGCACGATGCCCCAGATGAGCCTGATCTGCCCGAAGGGCGTGGCCAGCAGGGTGACGAAGACAGACCATTCATGGTTCATGTATCGCGGAGAATTTAGAAGCTCAGACGGCGCACTGGAAGCAAATTCCGGTTTTGAACAAGTTCGGCAACCAGTCTGTGATCCCATCTTGACTGCGCGTTGCCGGCATGCCTTACTGCGAACCTCAATCTGTGAAGTTCATGAAACAATACATGGTCATCGAGCGCTTTTTTCCTGGCTGCAAAGGGAAGATCTATGAGCGATTTCATCAGAAGGGCAGAATGTTGCCAGACGGTCTGGCCTATCTTGACAGTTGGCTCGAAAAGGACGGCGACAGATGCTTCCAGTTGATGGAAACGAACGATCCATCTCTCTTCCAAATCTGGTTTGCAAATTGGAAGGATTTGGGAACCATTGAAGTGGTCGAGATTGGGGAGAAACCAAGAAGCACTGAGAAGAACAACCTCGATGATCGTGAAAACTGAAATTGAGACCTTATGAAAGCATATCTTGTAACGACCGGCATACTCTTCAGCTTGCTATCTGCGCTCCACGTCTGGCGGGCCGTCGCGGAGTGGCCTCGCCCGATCGTTGAACCCATGTTTATGTTGCAGATTGTCATCACGGTTGTTTTGCCCGGCGTCTTTGCGTGGTGGGCTTGGCGGCTCCTGCGGAACTTAAACGCGGGGCATAAGTGATGAAGTCCTTCACATGTCCGCCGTGCAATACAAAAAAGCTGAGGGGTCGGACATTCCCGCCATGGCGCGTATCCGGGCCGCAGAGTGGGAAACCGAGGCTTACTGGAATGTTCGCATTTCGCGGTATCTGGACTGCGAACTCCATCCGCAGCAAGCGCTGACTCCGCGTGTCATTTATGTGGCGTCTGAGGGCGATTCGCTCCTTGGCTTAATCGCTGGGCATCTCACGCGCCGCTTTGGGTGTGACGGAGAATTGGAGTGGATCAACGTCATTCCAGAGCGTCGCGGTAGCGGAATTGCGTCGGAGCTGCTTCGCCTTTTGGCGGCCTGGTTTGTGGAGCAAAAAACGCTACGGATTTGTGTGGATGTTGATCCGGCGAACACTGCGGCGCAACACTTTTACAGGCGGCATGGCGCCGAAACTCTAAAACCGCACTGGCTGGTTTGGAACGACATCAAGGTCGTGCTTGACGAGTGATGAGTGATCCCAAGGAAAGGCAATCCGATTACGATTATGATTAGGAACGGACCGGAAAAGCCTGCCCCTCAGAAAACAGGTTTGCTTTTTGGCCGGAACGGTGTAGCAATGGAGATCGACAAGCAGCGCATCAATGAAACATGAGCACAGAAGAGCAAATTGAAACCTTCCGCGGGGCCTACGAAGCTCTTCGCGCCGAAATCGGCAAGGTCGTCGTCGGCCACCACGAGATTGTGGAGGGCACTCTGATCGCCATTTTCGGCGGCGGCCATGTGCTGCTGGAAGGGGTGCCGGGCCTGGGCAAAACTCTGCTGGTCCGCACGTTGAGCGAGGTGCTGGATATGAGTTTCAACCGCATTCAGTTCACGCCGGATCTCATGCCGGCGGACATCCTGGGCACCAACATCGTCATGGAATCGCCGGGCGGACGGCGTGAGTTCGAATTTCAGCGAGGGCCTATTTTCGCCCATCTCGTCCTGGCCGACGAAATCAACCGCGCCACGCCCAAAACGCAATCGGCCATGCTGGAGGCGATGCAGGAAAAGAGCGTCACGGCCGGGGGAGAAATCCGCAAGCTGGCCGAGCCGTTTTTCGTGTTGGCCACGCAAAATCCCATTGACCAGGAAGGAACCTATCCGCTGCCCGAGGCGCAGTTGGACCGGTTCTTTTTCAAATTGATCGTGGGCTATCCGAGTGGGGAGGAATTGACCGAGGTCCTGACGCGTACGACCGAAGGGATCAAAGCGGAAATCAACCGCGTGCTGACCAAGGAGCAGATTGTGGAGTTGCAGAAATTGGTCCGGCAGGTGCCGGTGGCCTCGCACGTCAAGGATTACGCGGTGCGGCTGGTTTTGGGCACCCATCCCAAAAGCGAAACGGCCGCGCCCATCGCCAATCAGTATTTGCGCTTCGGCAGCAGTCCGCGCGGAGGCCAGACGCTTTTGCTGGGCGCCAAGGTCCGCGCCCTCACGCATGGGCGTTTTAACGTCAGTTTCGAGGACATTCAAGCCGTGGCGATGCCGGCGCTGCGGCATCGGTTGATTTTGAATTTTGAAGCGGAAGCGGAAGGCATCACCACGGACCATATCATCGGGCAGATTCTCAAGGACGTGCCCAAGGATGCGACGTTGGTGGAAGCGTAGGGCCGGACATGGCGCTGCTGACTCCTGAACTTCTGCGGCGGCTGGAACAATTTCAACTGCTGGCCGCCCGCCGCTCTAAAAGCTCGGCCAAGGGCGAACGCCGCAGCAAGGCTCGCGGCCAATCGGTGGAATTTGCCGACTTCCGCAATTATGTCGCCGGTGACGATTTCCGCTACCTGGATTGGAACCTCTACGGTCGGCTGGACAAGCTGTTCCTCAAACTTTACGAGGAGGAGCGGGAATTGCCTGTCCGCATATTTCTTGACGCAAGCGAATCCATGTCCTTCGGCACGCCGCCCAAATTCGATTTCGCGCGGCAAGTGGCGGCCGCGGTGGGATACGTCGCCTTGTGCGGATTTGACCGCGTCACGGTGCATATTTTCCCGGAGCCTGACCCCGCCGCGCCCAACGTGAACGCCGCCGCCTTGAGCGCGGAGATGGCGGCGCGGGGCGGATTGCGCTCGGTGCGCGGGCGGAAATCGTCGCTCCAATTTTTTCAAAATCTATCCAATGTGACGGCGCGCGGCGCGTCAGATTTGAATGAGAAATTGCGGCGCGGAGCGTTGTCCTCGCGGCAAACGGGGGTGGCGGTTGTGCTGACTGATTTTTTGGATCCGGCCGGCTATGAAACCGGGTTGAACGCCTTGATCGGGCGCGGCTTCCAGGTCAACGCCATTCAAATCCTCGCGCCGGAGGAGCTGAATCCCGGCACGTATGGCGATTTGCGGCTGGTGGACTGCGAGACGGGCGGAATGCAGGAAGTGACTTTTGGGAAATACCGGCTCAAGGCCTATCAGCAAACCGTGCAAAACTTTTGCCAGCGTTTGCGCGAATTTTGCCAGGGTCGCGGGATGAGTTTTTTCAGCGTCAGCTCCGAAACGCCGCTGGAGCAGCTTTTGCTGAAGCAGTTGCGCCAGGCCGAAGTGTGGGGATGACCGTTGCGTTTTTCATTTCCGCTTGGGCGCAAGGCGGCGGTAGAGCGTAAATAAAAGTCCTCCAACTCCTGTCAAGGCGAGCGGGCTTGGTTCTGGGACGGTGGTCGTGGAAAAGGAGATGTCGTCGATCTCCCAGTTGTTCAGTCCCGAAGTAGATTCCTGGGCAGAGAATGTCAATTCCTCCGTATCACCGGCCCAGGCGGAAATATTGGCGGCGTAAAGCGTATAGTTGGCCCCGGTTCCTACGGCGGAAAATGGGACGACTTGGCTTCCTACAAGGACATCCAACGCGGCTGATCCGGGTTGAGCCTCAAAAAAGAGTGATTGTGAGCCAGTGGGTATAAGGCCCGTTTGGCTAATAGCCGGAAGGCCTGGTCCGTCGCTGCCCTCCAACAAAACGCTATAGTTTCCAGCGATAGGAGGCTGCAACGTATAAGCACTGCTGATAAGCGTGACCTGGGGAGCTCCGAGAGATGGAGCGTTTTCGGGAATTGATGTCTGCTGGACCCCGGCTATATCCACCGTCCAGTACGGCAATGCACTGGCGGTAGTAACCCCATACGGAGCGTAAGGACCTCCAACAGCCATGACCGGATTCGCCTGCTCAAAGTTCAAGTTTTGGAAAGTACCTTGGGCGAGGACAGAGGAAGAAAGGAATGCAATAAGAATGACGAATGACGGTTTCATTTCCGCTTGGGCGCAAGGCGGCGGTAGAGCGCAAATAAAAGCCCTCCAACGCCCGTCAATGCGAGCGGGCTTGGTTCCGGCACGGCCTGAGTGGAAAACGAAATATCGTCGATCAAAAAATTTTGGAAGGATGAAGAGAAAGTCAATTGTTCCGTCTGTCCAGCCCACTCTGATATATTTCCACCAAAGATCGTATAATTCCCTACACTTCCCACTGGGAAAAGAGAAAGTTCTTGGTTTCCAATGGAAACTTGGGGTGGCGACGGTGGAAACGTCGGGCTACCCACATCGAAAAGAAGCGACTGCGTTCCGGAAGGGATTAGCCCCGTTTGACTTATTGATGCGGCGGTTGTCACTCCGTTAAGTAACCCGCCTTGCAGTAAAACACTAAAATTTCCGTCAATCACAGGGACAGGGCTACCAGGATAGCCATTAGCGTAAAGCGTTACCGCCGTGTCGCCCAGACTCGGGTCATTATAGAGAATCTGTGTTTGTTGCGCAGAGCCATAATCTACGGTCCACCCGGGTAACGCGTTCGCAACCGTTATGGCGTAAGGATAATAAGGGCTGCCCGCAATTGGAACGATATTCGCCTCCTCGAAGTTAAGGTTCTGAAATGTACCTTGCGCTTTCGCCATAGTGATGCTCGCCAGCGCAATGGCCGACAATATACGAAGATGTGTAATTCTCATAAACTTCCTACTGTTTTGTAAATGGATCTCCAACCACCTGGAGCACGGGCGTCCTACGGGAATTCCAGGCGCAACAGGCGAACATTCGTTCGGCGGCCCAGTCTCCAAAGTATGTCGCCGGGGCATTCACGCCCGATTCAATTGGTTCATCGACATAACAAACCGCCCCGACTGGTGTATGCGAACCGTTCGTTCCACCAAAGGCGTTGGTTGCGTACCAACTTATAAAATTTCCCTGTGAATATCCGTTAGCCTGTTGGCCGTTGAAAGATTCGATAGTTTCAATAAGGAACCAGCCGCTTGTTCCCGAGAAGATGATCGTTCCATTTGTTGCATAGCCTCCATTGGTTCCGGTTATCGCGTTTGTCGTCGTGTAGTAGCCGTGACAACCCCATGACCCAAAGCCAGCAACGTTTGTGGCACTTGTAATGTGACCTGCCAACGTCCCGCTTGCCAACCCTGACGTGACATTGGTATATGTCACTGACGAATTTGATTCAATATTCGTCACGGCAACCACTGCAGGATAGAAAATTTCATCATACCCTTGAGGGTTTGTATCATCGAAATACCAATTTGTGTTCGCATATCCGCCCGCGTGGGCTCTTATTATGAGGTTGCCCGGCGAATTGGAATTACCAATGTTCTCGAGCTTGTTGACATAGTTGATGCAGCTGTTTGATCCCCCTGAATTGTCCATATTGATGCTCGTAACGAGCGGCGTCCATGTCGTCAGGTACTCGGCACTTTTCATTACAACGTTATAACCAGCGCTTATGTCGTACTGCACACTCGTTTCTAACGAGCCATTGTATAGACGTGAAGGTAAATCCTGAAACAGAATGACATATTGCGGTCGCTTCGTCGGATTGAGCGAAAGCCATTGTAGCACAGGCTCGGAAATCATGTTCGTGTAGTCGTTCATCTCGATTATTTCGTTGGTGGAGCAACTGACGCCCAGAAAATTGGCATTACTCATCATCGGTCG
>Ga0302324_100019987_pt1 | contig 13124 bp, 9 predicted proteins | sample Palsa_T0_1_FD_201949 | JGI IMG/M metagenome (GOLD analysis project Ga0302324, IMG submission 201949) | Peat permafrost microbial communities from Stordalen Mire near Abisko, Sweden - Palsa_T0_1 | ecosystem: Environmental > Terrestrial > Soil > Palsa > Peat permafrost | place: Sweden: Abisko...
CTGGTATATGCGCTCTTTCATCTTCGCAACTCGAGTTCTTACTTTCTTGCTTGCGGGGTACGATCAGGCAGTCGATATGGCCTGACGGTCAAAAGCCGGACTCCTTCTCACCGGGCTTCGTGCTCCAGATCAAGTCTTTAGCATATTGCTCCGGGCCGCGAGAGTTTATTTTTTGCGAGCGATTGGATGAGCCTCGGGCGAGCTGCGCGACCGGGACACCAAGTCCGGAGAAGCTAAGGTCTCGGCAGGTTGGCGGCGTCGAGTCCTGCGCGGTAATGGTCTCTACATTGCGCGGCATTCGAGCCAGCCACTGCGCACCTTCTCCGTCGGCTTTGTCGAAGGTGCCTGCAGCGAGCCGCAGCACGCGCGCACCATCGCCAAAGTGTTTGCTACCGGACATCGAGAGTTCATGGTCTCGCAGGAGCATTTGCTGGAGCATCTGCCGGCGCCGATGCGCTTTCGCGACGCACCGATCGCCGAACCCTCGGACGGGGTTAGGTGCTGGAGCCACGTTCTTTGGGATCGTGTATCGTAAGCTCGGTGGCGCAAATCGGCTGGGCTGTGGCACCGGTCGATTCCGAAGGTTGCCCGCGGTTTCCTAGGAGCCTCGACCCCAGCATGCTCAGAGTCGCGCAACAGGCAGCTCTCCTGTCCATTGCACGAATGGCGAGCTTTGGGCTGATGATCATCAGCCCGCTCGTACTGGTGCGGTTCCTGACCGTGACGGACTTTGGACGCTACCGCGAGTTCCTCCTGTATATCTCGATACTGGGGACTCTCGCTTCCTTCTCCATCAGCCAGAGCCTCCTCTATTTCATCCCGTTGCATCCCCGTAGCACCTGGCGCGTCGTGAAGGAAACGACAGGCCTGACGGCGATCATCAGCTCTGCCGTAGTCGTCGCATTTGTGGCGCTCGACCTGCTGGTCCCGGGAGGACTGGTGGGACCGTATCTGCTTCCGGTGGCGCTCTACGTGCTGCTATTCGTGAACGTGGACTGCTGGGAGACCTTTTGGATCGCCACTCACCGGCCGATGGCGGTGTTTGCATACAGCGCCGGCAGACTCACGGCCCGCATGCTCGTTGTCGTGTGCGTTGCAGTGATGACCACCAATGTCTCAATGATTATCTGGTCATTGATCGGGCTCGAGGCGCTGCGTCTTCTGGGCGCCATCATCGCATGGAAGACGGTCGATCGTTCGCGCGAGGAGCCCGCGTTAAAGGACTTCAGGCGCGAGCAGTTGAAATTCTGTGTGCCATTTGGCCTGGCGAGTGTAATGGCCCTGCTTAGCAGGAACCTAGGTAACGTTGTCATCACGAAATATCTAGGCGTCGTTGCGCTGGCACAGTTTTCGATCGGGACTTATGCCGAGCCGATTATTATGGTTCTGCGCGACTCGATTTCGTCCGTCGTATTGCCGGAACTCGTGCGTCGTCTGAGAACGCAGACCCAGGACGACGCGCTCGAGTTTTGGTATCGCTCCGTAGTGATCAACTGCATGCTGCTCTTTCCAGTCGCCGGCATCATGGCTTGGTACGCTGAGCCGCTCATCCTGAAGGCGTTCGGCGCAAACTACCTCGCAGCTGTTCCAGTATTGCAATGGTATGCACTGGTCGTCGTTCGCTCGTGTTTTGATTTTTCACCGCTGCTGCGCGCGATCAACAAGACGCGTCCCTTCATGACGGTTGCTGTGGTCGCGGCCGTTGTCAATGGCGTTACTCTGGCGATCCTGCTACCCCGGATCGGAATCGTCGGTGCAGCAATTGGTGTCGCCGTTTCCAATCTTGCCGATGTTCTCTACCAAGGGTTCTGCGTGATCCGTCTGTACGGCTGCAGCTTGCGGCGATTGTTGCCTTGGGCTGCAGTCGGGAAAATTACCTTGTGCGCCATCCTCGGCGCCGTTGTCGCCTTCGGAGTCACCTGGGGGTTGCGTGGCACGTTCGCCGGCGCTATCTATGGCTCGCTCCTATACGGCGCGGTCTTCACGGCCATGCTATTGGCTGCTCGAGTTGAGGAGGCGCTTCTGCTGCTGGATCGCCTCAAGTCCCGCCTCGGTTATATGTGAGCCTTCTGGCAAGGCCGGCGGCGCCACCCCACGGGGAACCGAGTCTTGGGCTTATGGGGTAATGAAATCCGCCAAGCGTAGGCACAGCGCCGGTCGGGGGTGTAAACGAGCCGGGAGCTGTGGGGCGGCCGGCATCGCTTGCGCCGCCGTACGCCTCAGGATCAGCCTGTAGCGCCGGTTGGACCAGTCTCAGCCGGAAATTGTGACATTTTTATTGATCGGGCTTGTCTCAGCCCGTCCCGATCAGGAACAGTCCGTCAGCGTCCTGCAGCGTCACAGTAGTAGCGCCACAGGCGCCAGTGTTCACCGACGGATCGCCATAACCACGAGTGGTGATACGGCAGAGCGTTGACGGAACGGTCACTGTCTGCGCCCTGTTGCCGCGAGGATTCCAGAGCACCCAGCCATTCGGGAAGCGTCGTCGCCACACACCATTCGACCAGGGTTCACTCTGCGGCGCATCAAGGCGCTGGGTACCGGCAGACAGCCAACCGTAATTTGGTGCGCCGGAAACCTTCTGGACCTGCTCGTCCGTCAGGCCGATGCAGCTATAGGCCTGCTGTCCACAGTTGAACAGATAGTGATAGTTACGCTGCATCGCCGCTGCGAACCCATAGCGAACCGCTTGCCATTGTCTTGATGACCATCCAGATTGGTTTCCGGTGAGGCCGTTGGAGCCACCCGGTAACCCGCTTTGAGCAAATATCAACGTTCCGCCCGGAGCAATTGCCAGCTCCGACTTGATAAGGCCCTGCATGAATGCGCCAGGCGGAGAATTGTTCCAGGTTTCTATGCTGAAGGATTGACCAATCACCGCCTCGTTAAATATCACATCCCACAGCCCGATCTGACTTGGGTCCACGGTGAATCCAGGGTTGGTGATGTTCGCAGCTAAGTTATAATTTCCCATGACAAGCAAATTCGGATTCAGAGCCTTGAATGCCTGCACCTGTTTCCGAATTCCCTGCTGAATTGCGGCGTCAGCCGCTGCGTTTTGCACTGGCGGGGTACCTAATCCATTCCACGTCGCAGGCGATGTCGTATTTGAATTAGCCGCCTCATTATCCAGGAAAATTCCATCGAGTTCTGAGTTTGGAGCAGGCCCGGCGGACTCGCCATACTTGGATACAGCGAGCCCGTTAACATACACGTCGTAGTAGTACTGGGCGTAAAGGTTCCAGACATTGTATCCGGCCAATACACCAGTCTTGCCGTTGAAGCTGAACGACGGTGAGGCAGTCTGCGTGTCATACGGCGTGATCTGCAGGTACGATTGCCCGTTAGCACCGTCGCCGTTGTAAGGAGCGAGATCAGTGGTGCCGCGGCCCGAAGCCGATGTGTAGGCCCACATGCTGGAGTTGTTGAAGTTGGCCGTTAGCCAGGGAAAAATCGCATTCGCGTATTGCGGCGCGAATCCCGGCGTGTATATGAATGTACGCAATGTCAGCCTATTCGCAGCCGCGCCAGCTTTCCACCGCTGCATTAGTGAGGAATAGGTGCCGTACGACTCAACGCCAAGATAGGCGTTGATCGTAATAAGGCTTGACTGTGCGACTACTGTAGCTGTAGGGACGCCGGCGGCGGTGTTGCCTGAATGCAGTAAAGGGAAATTGCCGCCGATCATGAAAATAGCCGTGCGCGGGAAGGAGTCGGAGGCCGGACTATTTCGCCCCGAAGACGGGCCCCCGGTTGAAGTCGTAGTCGCCGGCGCGCTGGCCGACTGTGCGGACGTGCCCTCGGGGTTATAAGCGGCCACGGTGTACGTATAGCCGGTGGACGCGCTAAGGCCGGTGTTGGAATAGGATGTTCCCGTTACCGCGGCGATCTTCGTGTCGCCCTGGTGCACAGAGTAGCCCGTGGGGCTGTCCGGGGAGGCCGTCCAACTCTGATTGATCTGCGAGGAGGAGGCCGCAGTGGCGGTCAGGCCCGTGGGCACCGAGGGGTTGTCAATAGCCGTGTTGGCCGGGGCCTGAGCGCCCGCCAACAAAAAGGCCCCTGCGCAGAGCAGGGGCCCGTTGGGTAAAAGTTTCGGGGAAAAACGCCAGGCTGTGGCAGCACCCGGGCATTTACACGTGAGGTCCATCCTTGGACTTTACACGTGAGGTCCATCCTTGGACATACATCCGGGCCTCAGTGGTCAGAGTTCAGCGCAGTGGCCTTCAGGCTCACGAAACATGAGCCACGAACGCGCCGCTTGCTAACCCGTGCCGATGAGGAACAGTCCGTCGGCGTCTTGCAGCGTTACGCTCGTAGCACCACAAGCACCGGAGTTCACGTTGTCATCACCATAGCCGCGCGTCTTGATACGACAGAGCGTTGAGGGAATGGTCACTGTCTGTTTCCCATTGCCACGAGGATTCCACAGCACCCAGCCATTCGGGAAGCGTCGGCGCCACACACCATTCGACCAGGCTGCACTCTGCGGCGGATCAAGGCGCTGACTCCCTGCAGATAACCAGCCGGCATTGGGACTTCCCGATACGGTCTGGAGCTGCTCGTCGAGCAATCCGACGTTGGAGTATTGCTGATTTCCGCCATTCCAGCAGAAGTGGTAGTTCCTTTGCATCGTTAAGGCAAAGCCATAGCGCAGCGCCTGCCAGTTACTACCTACCCCTTTGCCCCAGCTGCTCTGAGGACTGTTCAGGCCGTTGCTGCCCCCCGGCAAGCCGGACTGGCAAACGACCAGGGTTCCCCCTGGGGCGACTGAGGCTTCAGCCCCGATCAGCCCCTGCATGAATGCCCCGGGAGGGGAGTTGTACTTGCTCTCGATGCTGTTGCTGACTCCGATCGCTCCTTCCTGAAAGGCGATCGAGTACAGATTCCGATAGCTCGGATCAGTCGTGCCTCGGTTGGAAAGGACAAACTCCGCATAGCCGGTATTGCCCGCGACCAGAGCATTCGGCCACGCCGCCTGTATCGCGTTCACGAGCCTTGCCTGCCCTTGCTGTACGCAAGCCGTTGTTTGGGCGGTCTGGCCTACTGGAGCAGTGCCCCGTCCCAGCCAGGTCGCCGTGACCGAGCCAGACAGATAGACACTTGGGTACATATTGTCGATAAACATACCGTCGAGATATGGATTGGCAGCGTAAGGCTTGGCCTCACCGTACTTCGATAACGCGAGCCCGCGAGTCCATACGTCAGAAAAGTACTGCCCGTACATGTTCCACACGCTATATCCCTGCAAGGCATTTACAGCGTTGTTGTAGGTGAACGCCGCTACGGTCTGCGTGTTGTAAGGCGTGCAGATATTAAAATAGGCTTGTCCGCTGTTACCGTCCCCGGTATACCCGGTCAGATACTTCCCGCCATCCCCATTGCCGCTGGCATTTGAGGTTGTATAGGCCCACATGCTGGAATTATTGAAGGCATTCTCGAGCCACGGGTGCAGAATTGTCCCCCCGGAGGCACCGTACTGATTTGCCCAGCCGTCGTTGTACAGCAGGGTATGCACCGTAATGCCATTCGCAGTCGCTGCCGCCTTCCAGTTCTTCATCAGGGAGGCAATCGTGACGTTGTAGTCCTGTTCAAAACCCAGGTAAGGGTTGATTTCAACGATATTGGATTGCGCTGCAACAGTGGCCAACGGAACACCCGCCAAGGTGTTACCTGACGTATACAGACCCTTATTCCCACCAATCACATTCAAGTACGTGCGCGGGAAGGGATCCGAGGCAGGGCCGTTTCCTGGAGTTGTCGGCGTGGCGCCGCACGTCGGGGGCGCATTGGTGCCGACCGCGAGACACGGCGGGCTGGGGATCTGTGCGCTTGCGAGATTCCAGCAGGCAAGCAAAGTCGCGCCTGCGAGCGCTGCGAAGTTTCTTAGTTTCAGAATCATTGGATCACTCTTTGCGCGGCCGCCATGTGAACGTGTGAGAAATGCGGCCCCCGTGAGTGCCCCGGAAATCAACCAGCTTCGTACCATCATCCTCTCCCCCGACAGCGTGTGAATGTCTCGCGCCATGCACGGCGCAACCATGAGCGTAAGGTACACCGGCTTTGGTGTTGGTTCACCTGTCGCGGTTAACTGACAGGGGCGCGCGCGCATGCGCGCCGCTTAGCGAAATGTGCGCGCGCAATAGCCACAAACGCGCTCGCGCTGTCCGTGAAAATCGCGCGCAACCACGCAGCGCACGAGCGCGCGTGCCGTGTGACACAGGTCACGCTCCTGACAAATTATCGAAACGGATCGACTGGAGTGCCGTGCGCGCAAGTGCGCGGGGCGTGCGGCCTCAGCTTACGGCTAGCGTCTTTTGTCGCCGCTTGCGGACGCGGCTTGCGGAGGCGGGCTTCGCGCTCTGCAGGGCGAGTACGGCCATGCGCATCGACAGGCCGTGGTAGATCCATACGTATGGCAGCGGCGAGTACAGCTGCCCGGCGAAAAGAGCGATCGAGAGTGCGACGATGCCGTACACGTATGCAATCAGATACGCCTGCGGCGTTCCGGACGTACTGGCCGCGGCGCGCCGCGCCGTGAGTGTGAGTTGGCTGAGCATCATTACGTAGCTGACTACACCGATGATCCCCAGCTCGAACCACATCTGCAGGTACGTATTGTGAGGCGCATATAGGAAACCCATGATCGAGTAGACGTTCCACCCGAAGCCGGTGAACAGGGTCACCGGGCTGGCGGTCATCATGTCGATGAGGGGAATCCAGATCGCGGTGCGGTCTTCACCGCTATGGCCGGGATTTACGATTAGCTCCAGCATGCGTTGCGTGAGCACGTCACCGAACTTGATGCTCACTAACGCCAACACGGCAACACCGGCTACAACGAGCGTCACCGCGATGCCTGTCGCGCGTCGCCACGAGATGAGATTGCGGCACAGGAGGGAGCCGAAGACTCCTGCGAGCACGAATGCCACGACACCGCTGCGCGAACCGGTGAGCACAAGTAGCGCCGCGGAGGCGATGCCCGCGAACGCACAGAGCACGCGGACGATGCCGCCGGCGGATAGCGTCGCGGCCATATAGGCCGGTAGCAGGTACACGATCAGTGCAGCGGTTTCGTTCGCGTGGCCGAAAGCGCCGAATACACGGCTCGTAATGTTGCCCTCGTTGCCGACGGGGGTCGCGCCAATCTGGAATAGGCCAGCGACGTTACCGATGGCAATCGCGTTGGCGACCCCGACTGCCAGTAGTGCGCACTTGAGCAGAAACTCTGCATCGCGATATGTGCGCGTACCGTACAGATACAGCGTGAAGATGATCGCGCCGTCGATGAGGTTCCCCTTGAGGGCGATCACACTGAGCAGCAGATCGTAGGATTGGTACTGAATGATCGTGCTGGCGATGAGGCAGGTGAGTGTGGCGTATGCGATCAGGAGGCCGTACCAGAAATATACCTTGGGCACTTCCAGCCGGAATCCGCCACGGACCACGTAGCGGCTGGCGAGCGTGAGCATGATCAGATAGAGGAGCGCGTTCTTGACGCTCAGGCCGGGCGCGAGACTCAACGACCAGCCGAACATGTCGACGGTCGTGAAGAAGAAGATCAGCAGGGCGAGAAGATAGCGCAACTATTGAGACTTGCCTAAGTGAGCAGCACTTTTTCCCATGGCTAGCTGTCCGAGCGGCTCGAATGGTCTCATTCGAACTGTCCCTGGGCAACGAGCGCAGAGGGATCGATCTGGATCGGCCTCACACGCGTGCCGCGCGTTTGCCGCAATCCGCAATTACCAGCGCAGGTGACACGCCGATGAAGCCTCGTGCGCACCTCGGTGTCGCAGCGGCAGAAGCTGCGGTAGGCAGGCACCTTGAGCATGCAACGCTTCGCGGTCACGAACCTGGCGCCAATGAGCATCAAAATCTCATCTTTCAGGAATGATGTGCGCTAGTCACGCGGTGGTCCGATCATCTCGCGCGTGGCGGCGGGTATTGTCGGGGCAACAAATGACATTGGACCACCAAATCGGCTTACGTCGCCCGTGATTGCGTCACGCGCCTGTCGCCCAGGGGCGACCGAGCAGGTTGGGAAGCGCCCCCCGCGTTGCGGGGCGGTTTGCTTGATACGAGCCCACGCCCGGACCCCGTCTATCCTCGAGAGGGCCCAAATCTATCGTTTAGACTTAATCACAGGTAAATCGCATACTAAGGAAACCATGTTCACAGACAAGCCAAGGTTTCCTGGCGGATGCAGTTCACAGCTTGCACAAGGGCTCATGGCGCCCTGGGCGCGACTTGGGTACCGTTACGAAGGAGCTAATACTATAAAACAGGCTGGCAGAACTCTCTGGTTTGCGCCCGGCCAGAACATCCATAAGGGCTCAGCCACGGGAACTCTGGATGGAGGCGGAATGCGACCCATGAATAAAGTACTCACCTTCCTCGCTGGAATCACCATATTCGGCGCTGCGCATGCGGCGGACACGCGTCCGCCGGATGCACCGATGTACACCGTGAAGGCTGGCGATACGCTGGCGATTGCGGTCTGGAAGGAGCCCGACCTCACGAGCAATGCAGTTCTCGTGCGTCCCGACGGGACTTTCTCATTCCCGTTGGTCGGTCAGGTCGATGCGCGCGGCAAGGGCGTGCAGGAACTGCAGAACCTAATCACCGAGCGGCTGCACAAGTACATTTCTGATCCGGTCGTGACGGTCTCGGTGCAGGAGGTCAAGGGTAATAAGGTGTACGTCATCGGCCAGGTCAACAAGCCGGGTGACTTCATCGTCAATCCGAGCGTCAATGTGATGCAGGCACTGAGCATGGCGGGCGGTGCAACCGCGTTCGCGTCCCTGAACAACATCATCATCCTGCGCCGCAGCTCCGGCGGCCAGGTTGCGCTGCCGTTCCACTACAACGATGTCGTCCACGGCAAGGAACTGCAGCAGAACGTGGACCTTCAGGCCGGTGACATTGTGGTCGTGCCGTGAGCTCATCGCACGCTATGACACGCCCAAGAATCGCCCGGGCTGCTTGCGCTGCCGGAGTTGTCGGCGTTTGCGCATCGCTCGGCAGCACTATCGCCGTCGCGACCGACTACGAGTTCAACCCGCGCGTGCAGCTGTCGGCCGGATACGATAACAACGTAACTCTGGTGACCCCTTCGGTCGACAAGATCAGCTCAGCGGACGGTATGGTTGATGCGCGCGCTGATTTCTTGGCGCAGGAGTCGAATTGGCAGTGGCGGATCACGCCGGATGTTACCGGTACGTGGTATCCGGACCACACCGAGATCGACTCCAACGGCGAGTACCTGTATTTGTATGGCGCACGCAATGGCCCGCGCTACCTGTTTGAACTGAATGGGTACGCCTGGTCACAGTCGCTCCTCAGGAACTATCTGCCAACCGGTGCCCTTGCCACGGGGCTGGGGGTTGCCGAGCAGGGCACAACTCTCAGCACCCTTTCCGATGCGCGCCAGAACCTCGGCTATATCGATCCACGATATGCCTTGCAGATAACGCAGCGAGAGAGGCTGGAGCTCGAGGCCAGCTACACCGACTCCACCTACAGCCACGAGGTGGCGGGTGGCTACACGGATTATGAGAACGTTTCGGGCTCGGCGGGCCTCGTCATGCAGGCGACTCCCACCGGCAGCGTCACCGTGCGCGCCAGAGCGCAGGAGTTCAAGCCCGATTCCGAGCTCACGACCGACACCTACGGCGCGGAGGTGGAGTGGGACGGCAAACTATCACCCAACAAGCTGTACTACCTGCGTGTCGGTGCGGAGCGCAGTAATTTCTCCGGATCGGTGCCCGCGGAAGGTGGCGAGCCGGCCGTGAGCAACGTACCGGCCTCCACCAGCGTTACCGGCGGCGCCGGGGCGCAATGGACCTGGCAGGTGACCGAGCTGTTTATCGATGCCATGCGCGACGTCGAGCCGACGGGTCTCGGCTACGCGGTGAGCCGCAGCCAGCTGCGCCTGCGCCTGGAGCGGCGGTTCACGCCGCGTTTTGCGGGGTTTGTCGGCGCACGCACCATCTATGACGACCCGGTGAATGCGGCTGCGCTGCCGAACGTTGCGCACGTGCAGCACTACAACTTCGGCACGACCGGTTTCGAGTGGCGCGTAACGCGACAGTTCGCCATGACCGGCGCATACGAATTTACGAACATCCACAACGTAACAACGGCTGAATCGAACGCGGTACGACTTTCCCTGGTCTACGAGCCACACCGTCCCGCGAACGGACCGGCAATCACCGTGGGCTATTAGCGGAATCGACCGACCATATGACAAGCCAAACGACTGACTCGGAAAAAACCCCGGAGTTTGCGCACTACGGCAGTTTGCTGCGGCGGCGCAGGCGGCTGATTTTCGCCATCTGGTTTCCCATCGTGACGGTGAGCCTGCTGCTTGCGATCGGGTTACCGAGCGAGTACGGATCTAGCGCGCTGTTTCAGCTGAAGACCGATCTCAATGACGGTACCAAGGGGGACAACTACGCCGATCGCTTTGTTTCCGGCCTAACCGAAGGCGTGCTCGGCTCCTCAGAATTGCACGATTCGCTCACTACTTTGGCGCCGTACCCGAACCTCATCAATGATCCGCCGGGCGCATTTAAGAAACTGCAGGGGGCCGTCCGTGCAACGATGGTCACGCAGAAGATCCTCGACCCCCAGACCGGCATGGAACGTAACATCAATACGGGCTTCATGGTCACGTATACGAATCGCGATCCGGAGACTGCACGAAGGGTCGCGACGTGGCTCGCAAACGCCTACATCATGGAAAGCCGACGCACCGCGGCGGCGCAGGCGCTCGGTGAGAGTCGTTTCTACGCCAATGAGGCCGACCGTGAGCGCGAGAAGATCACGCTTGGTGAGTCACGACTGTCGCAGTTCAAGCAGGAAAATTTTGAACGCCTGCCGGAGACGACACAGACCAATCTCACCGTACGCAGCATGACCGACCAGGACCTGGAGGCCATCGAGCGCGAGCTGCGTGCACAGGAGCAGAACCGTACGTTCATACAGCAACAGCTGCAGCAGGCGCGCACCCAGGGCAACAACGCGGACGCGTTGCGGTCTTTGGAGGATGAGTACCAGAAGAAGTCCGCGGTGTACGACCCGAACCATCCGGACATGATTGCGCTGCGCCAGCAGATCGATGCCATGCGCAGTGGTGCGCTGTCTGCAGGCAGCGGATCGAGTGTGCAGGCGCAACTCGCCTCACAGCGCGCAACGCTCACTGAGATGCGCCAGCGCTACAGCGAGGATCATCCCGACGTCAAGCGCCTTGAGCGTTCAATCGCGAACCTGGAGGCGCGCATTGCCTCCGGTGAGCACGAGGAGACGACCGAAGTCGGCCAGACACCCGCCGTCGTGCAGCTGAAGACGCAGCTGAACGGTGTGGAGTCGCAGATCAGTGCGCTGGAGCAGCAGCGCGCGGAATTGCGACAGAAGCAGGTGAGTCTGCAGAATCGACTCCAGTCGGCGCCCGAGGTCGAGCGCGCCTACGACGCCCTGACACGGGATGTCACCTCAGCCAGAGCGCTGTACGAGCAGCTGGTCGCCAAGCGAGCAGACGCCGATATCAGGGCTGCCGCGATCAAGAATGGCACGGCGGACCAGTTCATACTGATCGGCGCGCCTTATGCGCCGAAGGCACCGACCAAGCCGGCCCGGCTCGCCATCGGTCTCATCGGCCTGGTTGGCGCCACGTTCTTGGCGCTGATGGTTGCGCTGGCAGCCGTCTCGTTGGATCCCACCGTGCGCGGCAGCCATGACGTGATGACATTGTTGGACGTCACGCCGATTGCGATCGTGCCGCAGATCCGCAACTCCGCGTTCCTGCAGCGTAAGCGCCGACGACTGACGGCATTGGCTGCGACGACAATGGTCGCGATTCCTGCTCTGTATCTTCTGATTCATTTTGCCGTGCCGTAATGGCGAGGGAAGCCCAGTGAGTGTCATCGAGAACGCCCTTGCGAAAGTCGCCGCCCGTGGGAAGCGAGTAGCCCAGGACTCACCCGCGCGTCGCCCCACGCCAACCCCGAAGGTACCGGATACTCCGTCGCCGGAGTTTCAGACCGCGACCTTCAATCCGGCTGTGCAGGAACTCAATTGCGTGTTACCGCAGGTCGCCGATCGCGCGGCGCTGCGTGCCTACAAGATGCTGCGCACGCGGCTACTGCAACGTCTGGCCGCCAAGCGCTGGCGCTCGGTTGCCATGACCAGCATGCAGGCCGGGGAAGGCAAGACCCTTACCTCGATCAACCTCGCAGTGGCACTGTCGCAGGACCCGAACACCAGCGTGTGCTTGGTCGATCTCGACCTGCAGCGTCCGCAGGTGGCGGCCCAGATGGGGCTGCGGTTCGAGCGCGGGCTGGGCGAGTATCTGCTGGGAGAGGCGGAAGCGGAGCAGGTAATCTACAGCTGCAGCTCACCCAGCCTGTTAGTGATTCCGAACACGCGCACGTTCGACCATTCATCGGAAATGCTGGCCAGCGCGCGCATGCTCGAGCTGCTGCGAATCATCGAGGAGAAGATACCCAACAGCATCATTATATTCGACATGCCGCCGCTGACGTCGGATGATCTACTTACGTTTGCGCCGCAAGTCGATGGCGTGCTGCTGGTCGTTACAGAGGGCCGCACGGAGCGCGCCGCGATAGAGAAGTCGAAAGAGCTTATCAACGAGCTGAAGCTGCTGGGCGTGGTGCTGAATTGCTCCGGCGAGCTCGTTGACGATTCGACCTATTACTAGAACCTGCTCTCAGGTGCGCCGTGCAGCCGCACGGCGCTCTAGCGGGAGCCAGTTCCGCCCGGCAGCCATCGGGCTCCATCGCGAAGCAATCGGAAGTCCTTGTGGAGGCCACGAAGGGGGCTGAAGGCTGCGGTTAGCGTAAAAACTTCTCGAGCAGATCGCGCAACTCCGTCCCTCCCCCGATCTCCTTCACCAATTGAAGCCCATCTCCCGTCTTTCTATAGAATCCAACCATGTTATGGCCGTCAGCGCGCGTTCGTCCGAGTTGCAATATGCCATCTTCCGCAAGTGATCCGATGATATTGCGAAGTCCGGCATCAATTTTTTCTGGCGAAAAGTAACTCAGGTTCAACAGATTCATACATCGTACGAACGTGAATGGCGGCGTACCGCGCGTTTCGAACACGTC
>Ga0302324_100019989_pt1 | contig 13123 bp, 13 predicted proteins | sample Palsa_T0_1_FD_201949 | JGI IMG/M metagenome (GOLD analysis project Ga0302324, IMG submission 201949) | Peat permafrost microbial communities from Stordalen Mire near Abisko, Sweden - Palsa_T0_1 | ecosystem: Environmental > Terrestrial > Soil > Palsa > Peat permafrost | place: Sweden: Abisko...
CGCCTGACGGCTACACCATCATGATGTCGGTGTCGTCGCTTGCCATCGATGCAACGCTCTACAAGAAATTGCCCTACGATCCGGTCAAGGACATTGCCATGGTTGCGCTGGTCGCCACCGTGCCGTTCGTCCTGGTCGTCAACACATCGTCGCCGGTGCAAAGTGTCGACGACCTCATCAAGCTCGCAAAAACAAGGCCGCTCAGCTACGGCTCCGGCGGCATCGGCGCCTTCCACCATTTGGCCGCCGCGCTGTTCACCGGTATGGCCGGGATCAAAGCGACCCACGTGCCATACCACGGCACGGCGCCGGCGCTGACCGATCTGATGGGCGGCTACATTCAGTTCATGTTCAGCGATCTTGGTCCCGCGCTACCGCTGATCACCGCGGGAAAGCTGCGCGCGCTTGCGGTAACCACCAAACAGCAATTTCCCTCCTTGCCCGACGTGCCGCCGCTTGCCGACGCCGTTCCCGGTTTTGATCTTGCTGCTTGGCAAGGTGTGATCGCACCGAGCGGGACGCCTCAGCCAATCCTGATCAAGCTCAACGATGCGATTAATACGATCGTTGGCATGGAGGATTTGCGCAGCCGCCTGAAAGACCTCGGCATGAATCCCGTCGGCAGAGGCTCGCCGGCCGAACTTCAACTTTTCCTGGAATCGGAAATTGCCCGCTGGGGCAAGGTCGTCGACGCGGCCGGAATCGCCGGCACCGAGTAACAGCTTGTCAGCGACGCCAACCAAAGACGAAGCCGATCGCCAGCTCCCTGTTGGCGATGAAATTTTTCTCGACCATGTCGCCCATTTCGTGCGCGATGCTGATGCTGCAAGCAAGGCGCTAGTGCGATGCGGCTTTGCGCCGACGCCGGTGTCCATTCAAGTCAATCCCGATCCCGCCGGCGGTACGCGCCCGACCGGCACCGGCAACGTCACCGTGATGTTCGAGCGCGGCTACACGGAAGTCCTCTTCAAAACCTCCGACACGCCATTGTCCCGCGAGTTCGATGCAGCGCTCGAGCGCCACGCCGGAATGCATCTCGCGGCCTTCGCTGTGGCTGACGCCGAGACAGCACACCTCCGTCTCACCGCTAATAATTTTGCAGTTCGCGAACTCGTCCGAATGTCGCGGCCGGTTGCGATCGAGACGGGCCAGAGTACGGCGGCCTTCACCATTGCCCGCGTCGAACCGGGCGTGATGCCGGAAGGACGCATCCAGATGCTGACCCACCATACCGAGCATGCTGTATGGCAGCCGCGCTGGCTGTCGCATCCCAACGGCACAACTGGCCTCATCGATGTCGCCATCGCCGTCGCGGATGTCGAAGAAGCGGCACAGCGGTTTTCGCGCTTCACCGGCCGGGCGGCTACACGGACTCCGAGCGGAGCGGGGGCATTGATCCGGCTCGATCGCGGCGGCATCAACCTCGTGTCCCATACGCTGGCAGCGGAGCGATTACCGGAGCTTGCATTCCCGACGCTGCCGTTCATGATTGGCTATGCGTTGCAGGTAAAATCGCTCGCCACCGCGGAAGCAGCGGTCGATGATGCCAATCTCGAATGGCATGCGCTCGAAGCCGGAATCGCCGCGAGATTTCCCGCCGAACTTGGCGAGGGCGCTTGGTTCTTTGTCGAAGATGCGTCGGACTTGCCCTGGCGCGGCTGATGCGATCGCGCCAGGGAAAAATTATTCCGCGGCGACCTTGCTGGCTTCGGCGGGAACGACTTCCTTCACCGCGCCATTCCAGCCATTGTGCGTCAGGTCGAATATGATGCCATCCGGGTTCTTGTATTTGACCTCATAGAACGCGTGCGGATTGTCCTTCGGCGCGCCGCCAAAATAAGTGGCGCCGGCGTCGGTTGCTTTCTTGGTCGCTTCCTCGAGATTGTCGACCCACATGCCGAAATGCACGGGACCGAGATAGTTGTTCGGGAACCCGGGAACTTCGCCCGTCTCGTATTTTAACAGCGCGACATTGATGGTGCCGTCGGAAACGTAGCAGCCGATGCCGGCCTTGCCGACGCGCTTCATCCCGAAAGCTTCCTCGAAGAATTTAGCCGCCTTATCCGGATCGGATACGGACAGGGCGATGTGACGAAGCCGAGCGACCATGGGAAACCTCCAAGCATTAGTGTCGATTGGCGGGCAGCATCCTCCCGCTTCCGTAAAGCGTCAAGACAGCTACCTATTCAGGCTTGATACCGGCCGCTGCGATCACGTCATGCCATTTCTTGAAATCAGCGGCGACGCGTTCGCCCAGCTGTTGCGGCGTGCTGGCCTGAACTTCGACCCCGACCTTGTTCATTGCCGCGATCGTATCGGGCTCCGCTAACAGTGCGTTTATGGCGGCATTCACCTTGGTCACAATCGACGCCGGCGTCCCGGCGGGCGCATTGATGGCCTGCCACAGCACCGCTTCGTAACCAGACAGCCCGGCCTCGGCGATCGTCGGCACATCCGGCAGTGCCGGACTGCGACTGGCGCCGGTCACGCCCAGCGGCCGCACCCGGCCTTGCTGAATGAGCGACAGGGTCGGCGGAATGGTGACGAAAGCGGTATCGACCCGGCCGGCAATCAAATCCGGCACTTCCTGCTCAGTGCCACGATAGGCAACAGCGGTGATCTGGACATCGGCAAGCTTGGTGAAAAGAACGCCGGCCAGATTAGCGAGCGTCGCCTGCCCGGCTTCGGCAAAGGTGTGTTTACCCGGTTCGGCTTTCGCCAGCGCGATCAGCTCCCTCGTCGTCTGCACCGGCACGCCCGGATAGCTCGCAAGAACGAATGGCGAAGCGCCGAGCATCGAGATCGGTGCAAAATCCTTCACGACGTCGAAGCTCTGCGCCGGATTGAGGCTCTGCGTGATCGTCGAGCTCGTATTGACGAGACCGAGCGTGTAACCGTCCGGAGGGGAGTGGGCGACGTATTCGCCACCAAGTGCAGTGCTCGCACCTGGATGATTTTCGACCACCACCGGCTGGCCAAGCTTGCCGCTCAGCCCCTGCGCAACAATCCGGGCAACGATGTCGGAGCTGCTACCGGGCGGAAACGGCACGACGAGCCGAATCGGATGATCCGGCCAGTTGCCCGATTGCGCAGCGACCGGACATGCCGCGAACAAAGACAGCCATAGTGCAAGCGCGACGCCCTTCACCGTAATCTCCAATAGCCTAAGGAATGGCTTCGGCTTCCTTGAGGCTTTCAAACAAAGCCGTGCGCAGCAAAAATTTTCGCGCCAGCACCGGATCGTCCGCCGTCCGGCGAAGCTCATCGCGATTGCGCTGCCGCACTGCCGGATCCTTCTCGCCCAGCAGCTTTTTATTGCGCATTGTCTGCGCCTGGGTATGCGCGACTGCAACGTGTCTCCGCTGCCGCGCGTAACGATCGAGCGCGGCTTCGTCAGCTTCACCACGGGCGACGGCGATCAGCTTGTCGGCAAGATTGATCGCGTCGTGGATGCCGGAGTTCATTCCCATGGCCCCGATCGGGCTATTCACGTGTGCCGAGTCGCCGGCGAGAATAGCGCGGCCGGCGCGGAACTTATCCGCGACTCTTTGGTGCACCACATAAAGGTTGCTGCCGACGATCTCGAACGGCTTTCCGGTCGGCAGGAAGCCCTGCAACCGCGCCTGCAACGCCTCCGGCCGCATCAACTCGGCCTCATCGGCCTTCGGATCGGTGGGGAAATGCACGCGCCAGCGGTCGGGCGGACCCTTCCAGTGAAACAGGTTCGACCACTCGTTTGGATCGGAAATGTAATTGCGGTGCGCGTAGCCGTGCTGGCGGAAATCGTAAGCTACTTCGATGTTCAGCGTGCGGTCATCGTAAGTGAAGCCTTCGAACGCGATGCCGAGGTCCTTGCGCACGATGCTGCGCGCGCCCTCGCCACTGACGAGATAGCGTCCCTCGAACGTTTCCTTTTCGCCTGTTTCATTAACAGTATGCGCCTTCACGCCGTCAGCATCCTGCTCGAACGAGACGAATTCGGTCTTGAGGCGTAAATCGATGTTGGGATGCGCCTTCGCCATCTTGAGCGCTTCCTCGACAATCTTGATGCGCTCGCATTGCAGGACGTAAGGAAAACGCGTGTCGTTTTTCAGAAACGCGTGATCGAAGGCGGCAATCAGCTTGCCTTCGGCCCGGTCCCAGTACTGAAATTCCGGCGCGATGATGCCGCGCGGCTCGAGCTTCTCGTAAAGCCCAAGCCGGTCGAGCATCTCCAGCGTCGCCGGATGATTGGTGCCGGCGCGCGGCACCTGTTCAAGGAAATTATCGTCGCCCAGGGCTTCGAGAAGACAGACCTGCTGGCCGGCTTGCGCCAACGCCAGCGACAGGCAAAGCCCGACAGGCCCAGCGCCGATGACGACGATACGGTCGGGATAGCTGGCCAATCAGGATTTCGCCGTGACTTCCTTGGTGGCTCCGGCCCAGCCGTGATGGGTCAGATCGAACACCACGCCGTCCGGCGCGCGATACTTCGCCTCATAGAATGAATTCGGCGATGTCGGGCGGCCGGCGAGATATTTCCCTCCCGCATCGGTGACCTTCTTCTCCGCCTCATCGAGGTCATCGACCCACATGCCGAAATGATAAAGGCCCGGCTTCTCGTTGCCTTCGGTCTTCAATAGCGCCACGTTCATGGTGCCGTCCGACATATAGATGCCGCGCCGCGCCGTGCCCGCCCGCGTCATGCCAAACGCGTTCTCGAAGAATGTCGCGGCCAGCTCGGGATCGTCAACGATGATCGCGATGTGGCGAAGTCTGGAAGTCATTTGCCGTCTCCATTCCTGCTCTGCGGCATTGGGGGATGGCGCACAATAGTAAGCAGTGCAATATTTGCAAAGGCTCGCATTATTCATGCCATCCGGGACAATCTTGCAAACGCTGGCCAAAATCGAAACTTCCTGGCCCGATACGATCTACGCCCACCTCCGGCGTGTCGGCGTTCGGCAGGTCGGCTATGTGCCCGACGCCGGTCACAGCCGGCTGATCGAGCATTGCCAAGCCGACAACAGCATCACCGATGTGGTGCTGACCACCGAGGAAGAAGGCGTTGGTCTGGTTGCCGGTGCCGCCTTGGGCGGTCAGCGCGCGGCGCTGTTAATGCAGTCGAGCGGGGTCGGCAACTGCATCAATATGTTCTCGCTGCTGAAGAACTGCGGCTTCGGCTGCGTCATCTTCGTCACCATGCGCGGCGAGTTTGGCGAGTTCAATCCATGGCAAGTGCCGATGGGCGCGATCACGGAAGATGTGCTGCGGCTCGCTGGCTTCCTCACCTACCGCATCGACGAGGCAGACGATATCGACGATGTCGTCGGCGCAGCCTGCGACATGGCGTTTGATGGCAATCTGCAGGTCGCGATCCTATTGTCGCAGCGGCTGATCGGCCGCAAGCAATGGACCAAATGATGCTCGATCGCCGCGCATTCGTGAAAGAGCTTCTGTCCGACCGCGGCGACCTTCTAGTCGTCAGCGGACTTGGTTCGCCAACCTATGACACTGCCGCAGCCGGCGATCATCCGCTCAACTTTTATCTCTGGGGCGCGATGGGCGGCACTGCGATGATCGGCCTCGGCCTTGCATTGGCGCAGCCCAACCGCCGCGTCGCCGTGCTCACCGGCGACGGCGACATGCTGATGGGTATCGGCAGCCTCGCCACCATCGGCGTCAAACAACCGAACAATCTCGCGATCGTCGTGCTCGACAACGCCCATTACGGCGAGACCGGTATGCAGCCGAGCGCGACTAAATCCGGCATCGATCTGGTCGCGACCGCGCTCGCCTGCCGCTTCAAGCTGGCTCGCGCGGTGTCGCGGATCGAGGAAGCTACCGGCGTCCGCGAATTATTGCATTCAGGAGAGGGCCCGATCCTGGTCTCGGCCCGCATTAAGGAAGAAGACGTGCCGCGCGTACTGCCGATCCGCGATGGCCATGTCATCAAGAACCGTTTCATCGAGGCGCTGAAGTCGTAGCGGCGACCTATCACTCAGCTTTTAGCTTCGCCTGCGCCGATGGCGAGGCCACCAGCTTCAGCAAAAGCGTTACATCGCCGGCTTGCCCATCGACTTTGCCGCGACCTTCACCGCTTCGATGATTTCCGGATAAGCGGCGCAACGACAAAGATTGCCGGCGAGATAGTGCCGGATGTCCTCGTCGCTCGGATTCGGCTGCTCCTTGAGGAGCTGATGCACCATCAGTACGAAGCCTGGCGTGCAGAAGCCGCACTGGAACGCGCCGCAATCGATGAACGCCTGCTGCACGATCGACAGCGCGCCGTCGGCGTCGAGCGATTCAACGGTGGTGACGCTTTTGCCGTCCACCCATGGTGCGAAGTAGAGACAGCCGGAAACGGCTTTGTCGTCCACCAGCACGGTGCAGCAGCCGCACAGGCCCTGCCCGCAGCTCTCGCGCGCACCGAACAGATCGAAGCGCTGCAACAGCTCGACCAGATTGCGGTGCGGCTCGATCTCGGTCGAGACCTCCATACCGTTGAGCGTGAAATTGATGGTGCGCGTGCTCATCATTCATCCTCGAGTGGACGGCCCTGCTGCGCACGCAGCGCGCTCAGGACCGTTTCGGCCGTAATCGGCAATTCAGTGAGGCGGATACCGACAGCGTCATGGATCGCATTCGCGATCGCCGGCGACACACCAAAGGTGCCGGATTCACCAAGCCCCTTGGCACCGAACGGCCCGCTGTGCTGCTCGGCCTCGACCAGTTCGTTGGTCATCGGCGGAATATCGGCGATACCGGGAATACGGTAGTCGGCGAGCGACGCATTGATCACCTGGCCGCCGTCGAGCTTCATTTCTTCCCACAGCGTAAAGCCAAGCTGCATGATTGCGGCGCCGGACAACTGCGTCAGCGCCACGCCGGGATTGATCGGCTTGCCGCAGTCGGCGGCATTGACCAGCTTGGTGACGCGCACAGCGCCGGTCTCGGTATCGACTTCAAGCTCCACGCCGGCGCCGCCAATCATCCAGAACGGCGTAACGTTGTCGGACAGACCGGTCTTTGAATCCGGCGACTTGTAGGTCGGCACATACGTCGCGGTGCCGATAACGTTGCCGGCCTGCATGCCGTAGCGCTTCTTGAAGATTTCCCCGGCCGGATAATTGGTGCCTTCGGGCAGACGCGCTTCGGCGGCCAGCGCACGCAATTTGTTGCGTGCGTCCTCGGCCGCGAGCCGCACCGCGTTCCCCATGTGGAACAGCGAGCGCGAACCGAGCGTGCCCATATCGTAAGGCGTCACATCGGTGTCGGGATGCACGATGCGGACATCTTCAGCGCTTATGTCGAGCACTTTCGCGACCATCAGCGCATAGGCGGTGTCGGAGCCTTGCCCCATATCGACCGTCGAGGTGTAGAGCGTTGTTGAGCCATCACCGGCAATATTGACGATCGCGACCGACGTCGTCGGCGAGATTGAAGCCTTGAACCCGATCGCGATACCGCGGCCGCGGCGCACCGGGCCATTGCCACCGCGATCGAACGGTGCGCTCCAGTTCATTTCCTTCACGACCGCTTCCAACACTTCGGCGATCGCAGCGTCTTTCATTGCGGTGCCGGTCGCCTGTTCGCGGCCCTCACGCAGGATGTTCTTGCGGCGGAACTCAACGGGGTCCATGCCGATTTCGCGCGCCAGCAAGTCGGTGTGGCTCTCGTAGGCCCAGACCATTTGCGGAATACCAAAGCCGCGCAATGCGCCGGCCGGTGTGCGATTAGTATAGAGCGCATAGGAATCGATGCTGATGTTGTCGATGTCGTAAGGGCCCGGCGCCGTGAAGCCGGACTTTTGCGTCACCCGCGGACCGATGTCGGCGTAGGCGCCGCCGTTCCAGAGTACATCGCAAGTGCGTGCCACCACCTTGCCATCCATATTGACACCGCTCTTGATGCGGAACGTCGTCGGATGCTTGGTGATCACGTAGAACTGTTCTTCCATGGTCAGCGCGACCTTGACCGGCTTGCGTACCAGCATCGCCAGCGCCGCAGCCAGCGCTTCCACCTTGACATAAACCTTGGCGCCGAAACCGCCGCCGAGATGTGGCACCTTCACCCGCACCTTGTTCTCCGGCCAGCCGAACAGCCGCGCGATCTCGGTGCGCACAAATGACGGCGTCTGGTTGGACGTATGGATCGTCAGCACGCCGTCGCCCGGTTCGGCGACGGCAACAAATGGCTCAAATGGCAGATGCAGGCACTGCTGCGTCTTGAACGTGTGTTCGACAACCTTGTCTGCCTTGGCGAAGCCTGCTTCCGGGTCGCCGCGCTTGAGATGATAATCGAGTGCGATATTGGTGTTGGTGCGGCCCTTGAGATGCTTGAGATCGGCGAATGTGCCGGCAGGTTTCAGCATCTCATGCACGACAATGTCGGACTTTAGCGCCTCGACTTCGTCATACACCGCCGGCAGCTCTTCATACTCGGCGGTAATCAGTTGCACCGCCTGGTCGGCGACATGCGGATCTCGCGCCAGCACGGCGGCAACCGGCTCACCGACGTGGCACACTTTGTCGATGGCGAGGATCGGTTGATCGTGGAATGCCGGGCCGTAATAGGGCTCCGGGATCAGCTTCTGGACGTCCTTCCCGGTGATGACGCGAAAAACACCTGGCAGCGCCCGCGCCGCTTCGACGTCAATGCTTCGTATCCGGCCATGGGGCACGGTCGAGCGGAAAACTTTGGCATACAGCATGCCCGGCAGTTGCAGATGATGCGTATAGTTGGCCCGCCCAGTGACCTTGGCGCGGACTTCCAAACGCGGAATCGATTGGCCGACCTGGTTCATCAAGCGCCTTCGATCGCCTGACGCACGGCGCGGCGCATATAGACGCGCAACAGCTCGCGTTTGTACGGAGCGGAGCCGTGAGCGTCGGAAAGAATGGTTGCCTCGGCGACCGCGGCTTCACCGGCGCGCTCAAGCACTGCGTCGTCCGGCTTGGCGCCCTGCAATTCCTTTTCCGCAGACGCTATCCGCGTCACCTTTTCCGTCGCGGCGCTGATAATGACACGTGGATCCTTGATCGTGCCGCCCTCAAGCGCAAACGAAACCGCGACGCCGAGCGCCGGCCAATCGTCGGCATTGCGCGAGGTCACTTTCATGTAGGCAGCTTTGCGGCCGCTCAACGCCGGCACGGTCACCGACGTAATCAACTCGTCCTTTTTCAGCGCGGTCTCGTAGTAGCCGACGAAAAGATCTTCGAGCGGCAGTTCGCGGTCACCTTTCGGACCGGTGATCGCAACTTTGGCGCCGAGCATGGTCAATACCGGGGGCAGATCCATGTGCGGATCGCCGTGGGCGAGCGCGCCGCCGACCCGCGCAACATTGCGTACGCGCGGATTCGACAACGTCTTCATCGCCCGCCTGAGCACCGGAAATTTTGCGGCGATGTTGGCGTCATGTTCGAGGTCGCTGAGCGTTGCCATGGCGCCGATCTTCAGGCCACCGTTTGCGGCGGTGATCTTCGAATGCTCCGGCTCGATCTTGTGCAAACACACCAGCAGACTCGGCTGGAACACGCCGGCTTTCATCATCAGCATCAGCGCGGTGCCGCCGGCGACCGGACGAACGGTCGGCTCCTCCGGGTCGAGCAAGGATATCGCTTCCTTAAGCGAAGTCGGTTCCACCATATCGAACGGAATCACGTCGTTTCTCCTGGAACGTATATAGGTGTCAGGCGGCTTCGCTGCTCAGCACGTGGTCCGCGACCTGCGCACGGGTGCCGACCCAGATATCCGGCGCCGACACCGCTTCCTCGATGATCTTCTCATAGAAGTGCGCGCCGCGATGATGGCCGAAGATATGCGCGTGGCTGGTCACGTCGATAATGCGCAGCTCGTCGTCGCGCGCGCGGGCGATGCCGATCACCTCGTTGAAGGACTCCAGCATCATCCGCGGCGGGTGGCCGTATTTCATCGACGGCATGTCGTTGACGTCATAGGACAGCGGAATTGCGACGATCTTCTTGTTGCCGTGACTGATCACGTAAGGCAGGTCGGTATCGAACACGTCGCCGTACCAGCGGTAGCCGGCGTCGGCGAGCAGATTCGGCGTGGTGAGCTTCGAGGTGCCGCGCGGCGACAGCCAGCCGACAATCTTCTTGCCCGAGGTCTTTTCCAGCAACGACGTGCAGCGCTCGATGTTCTCGCGCTCTTCCTCGTCGGAAAGCAGCGCCGGGATCACGTCCATGGCATAGGAATGCGACAGCACTTCGTGGCCGCGATCGGCGATGGATTTCACCGTATTCGGCGCGCGCTCGGCAATCACGGCGTTGGTCATCACGCTCGCCTTCGCGCCGTGCCGCTCGAACGAATCCATCAGGCGGTGAATTCCGACCTCGACGCCATAGGCCGCCCATGAGATCGCCATGGTGTCGAGCACGCCGGCCGGAAGCGGGTTGCCCATCGGGCTGATGCCGGGCGCTTTGCCGTCAGACCAAGCTTCGAGACAGACATTGAATATGACGGCGATGCGCTTGCCGTTCGGCCAAGTCCAGTTTGGCTTCTTCTTCATTCACGTCCCCGGTAGGCGCATATCGCCCCCTTTTGGCAGGACTATAAATCACACGAAGGTTCGCCGCGTCGAGGTGGGGACGCGGCCAAATCGCGCAACCCTGCCTAGCTCTGGCGAGGAGCCATAAAGCGGGCGCCAAGGACGACAAGGGAAGCGAGGATCGCCGGAGCGATGGCCAATACCAGGCTCGCCGAGGCGACGGCCGCGGTCGCCGCCCAGCCGATCGAGGAGAAGGCCTCGGCAAATGTGGCCACGCGGGAGGACACCTGCCGGCGGCGGAACTGGCTGCGCTTGGCCTGGCTGCGGAACCAAAGCTGGATCGACGTCGCGGCCGTGGTGGCAATGATGATGCCGCAGGCAGCTACCAAAGCATGCCAGAGCGAAGCGAAAGCGAGCACGGCGAGCAACGGCGTGAATACAACCGCAATTACGCCGAGCACGGCTTCGACTTTGGCCCGCAGGATAAAGCTCGACGGCACGGGCGCGGTCGCAACCAGGTCAGGCGCGTCTTCGCCGGAAATCGCGAGCCAGGCGAGGCCGCCGGCGAGTTGCCCCGCTGCCATCACCAACACCGGGACCAGCAGCGCGTAAGCGCCATTGCCGTCATCAAAGCTGTGCCAGAGCAGAACCGCGGGCGGAATGAGATAAAGCATCTGCATCAGCGTTTGCGACACCAGCCACGGATCGCGCCGTAGCAGCATCCATTCCTTGCGCCGCAAGGCGCCTTGCGGCGACGCTGCTCGGAACGTTGCCTGCCGCCGCGAAGCGGAATTGCTGAAATTGCCGGTGCCCGCGGCGACCAGCGCATATTCGCCGAAGCGCGGTGACACCAGCACGATGGCGAGGCCGAGCAACGCCAGACTGAGCGCGAGTACGCCAATCAGCGGGATGATGTCGCCGATCGCCGCGCGCGCCGGCCACCACACCAGGCTGTCGAGACCGGGCGCATGCGCCACCACGGCCTGCGATTGCAGCACCGCGACCCGCGAGATCGTTCCGTACGACAGGATCGCGGCGACTTGCAGGCCAATGACGAAGGCCGCGCCGATCACCGCCGCAACGATTTGCGCGATGAGCCGCGTACGTTTCGGTCCGATCAGGCGGAACAGCGCAACCGTAAGACCGACAGCGAGTGCGGCCGCGGTCGCCCCCATCGCAACGATCAGGCCGTAGGCGCCGAGCCAGCGCCAGCCGCCAAGCGCAATCAAGACGTTGATGAATGGCGCGGCGAGCGGCATCGCCATCGTCGCCATGCCGATCGCAATGGTAGCGATGCGGATGGCGAACAATTTGCTGGCGGCGACCGGAGAAGCGAGGATGAGGTCGAGATCGGAACGCGAATAGAACGCGCGCGTCATCGATTCCATCGCCTGCGACACCATCAGGAGCCACGACAACAAAATGGTACCGCTGATCGTCACCAGCATGGATCTGTCGACGACGGCGTCGGCATAGCGGCCGACCATCCAGTAAGCGACGAAGTGCATGAAAGTCGCAAAGATCAGGATCGCAATGACCACGCGGCGCAGGCGCTCGCGTCGGCCCGCCGTGATCATCGACAGCCAGTCGCGCCACGCCAGCCGCGACTCGTGCCGCGCGAACCAGACCGTCGTGCCTGGCGCCGCGGTCATGCGGCTTGCGCCTGCTCGGCGACCAGCGTGAGAAACGTATCTTCCAGCGTGACGTTCTGGCTCGGGCCGACGGACGCACCTTTGTTGGCTGCAATCCGCAATTCGTCGAGCGTGCCTTCGGCGATCAGCTTGCCGTGAGCAATAACGCCGATACGGTCGGCCATGCGTTCGGCAACTTCGAGAATGTGCGTGGTCATAACGATAGTGCCGCCGGCATTAACGCGCTGTCGCAGCACACTTTTGACCTGACGCGCCGAGCCGGCATCAAGCCCAGTCAGCGGCTCGTCGAGAATGATGACGCGCGGCTCATGCACCAGCGCGCCGGCCAGCGCCACTTTCTGCCGCATGCCTTTGGAGAATCCTTCGCAGCGTTCGTTCGCTTGCGCGGAAAGATCGAGCCACGATAGCAATTCCTGCGCGCGCGCTTCGGCAACATCCGGCGCGATGCCCCAGAGACCGGCAACAAATTCGAGATATTCGCGCGGGGTCAGCTTGTCGTAGATCATCGGTTCATCGGAGATCCACGCCATGATCTGTTTCGCCCCGACCGGATCGGCCAGTGCGTCAACACCGCCGACACGGATGGAGCCGGCGTCGGGCCGCAGCAGCCCGGCTACCATGCGCAGCGTCGTGGTCTTGCCAGCGCCGTTCGGACCAAGCAGCGCGTAGAACTCGCCCTTGCGGACTTTCAGCTCCAGGCCATCGACGGCGAGGCGGTCGAAGCTCTTGCAAAGACCGTGGATTTCGAGGGCGAATTGTTGCGGAGGCATCGCGTGCTGCATGCGCTGTGACATAGGAATTCGGCGCACGTTAATCGAGAGAAGTTTCGGTCTCGTGAATCCAACCTCACGATTTTGCGTCTTAAAATCAAGGTGTTAAGCGATCGATCTCGGCCAGATCGGCGTCCGACAGGGCCCAGTTTACGGCCGCGATATTCTGCTCGATCTGTTCCGGCCGGGTGGCGCCGGCGATGATGCTCGGG
>Ga0302324_100019990_pt1 | contig 13123 bp, 10 predicted proteins | sample Palsa_T0_1_FD_201949 | JGI IMG/M metagenome (GOLD analysis project Ga0302324, IMG submission 201949) | Peat permafrost microbial communities from Stordalen Mire near Abisko, Sweden - Palsa_T0_1 | ecosystem: Environmental > Terrestrial > Soil > Palsa > Peat permafrost | place: Sweden: Abisko...
CCCGCACGGATCGATCTCCAGCGGACGCTATCTGCACGACCTGCAGGTGAAGGACGGGCTGGCCTATCTGGCCTACTGGAGAGATGGGCTGATCATCCTCGATGTGGGCAACGGCATGGCCGGCGGAAGCCCGGAGAATCCCAAGCTGGTGAGTCAGTACCACTTCAACCACTACGAACTTTACGGGGACGGTTGGCTGGCGGGCTCGCACAGCGTGTTCCGCTACAAGAATTATCTATTTGTCGGCGACGAAGTGTTTCCCGCAATTTTTGACGTCGAGGACAAAGACCGCATTCCGGTGCGCGCCATCTGCCACGTCATGGAGGTTTCCGACATCAAGCATCCGCGGGAAGTCGCGCAATATGAAGTCCCGGAAGCGGGCTCGCACAATTTCTGGGCCGCCAACGACATGCTCTATGAGGGCTACTACAGCGGCGGGGCGCGCGTGCTCGACATTTCCGGCGAATTGCGTGGCGACCTTTATCGCCAGGGCCGCGAGATTGCCCGCTTCTGGACCGGAGATGCCAAAGGCTTCCGCGCGAATTTGCCGTTCACCTGGGGCGGACAGCCGTGCTCGGTGACTTGCGACAGCCCGCTGCTGAACAGCCTGATGTATTTCAACGACATCCACTCCGGCCTGTGGATCACGAAACTGGGCGAGCCCAAGTTCGAAGGATCGACCAGTTCGCCGGGGGTTCGCAAGGGCGAGAGAACGATTCATTAGCAGCGGGTGAACGCGGACTGAGCCACAGAAAAAGAGTAAGTGCGGATCTTATGTGGGGACAGCCGCCCTCGGCTGTCCGGTCGAGCGCAGCTCGACCGGGTTTTGCGGGCAGCGGATTAGCTTTTGAGGAGAGCGGCTCAGCTGCGCTGAGCGGACAGCCGGGGGCGGCTGTCCCCACACAAACCTCAGTTTCTTATTTACAGTTCGATCGCCCAGACGACGCCACTGCCATTCTCACCGCCCAGCTTCGTCGTACCGATGACATGGTTGCCTTCGAGCACGGGGTTGCTATACGAATACAGGCCGTCCGTACCGCCGGTGAAAACATAGAGCGAGGTGTAGGTCCAGGAGCCGCTGGCTGGGGACAGTTTGTAAACCGTTCCTGCATCATTGGCTCCGTCGCAGTGCGTCGTGCCGTAGAGATTGCCCGACGCATCCAGGATCAGATTGCGGAAACTTCCTGAGATTCCCCATCCGGGATTGCTGTAAATGACGTTGAAAGTCCAGGCGCCAGCGTCAGAGGTGAGCTCGAAAATAGTGCCGCCGCCGCCGGCGCCGCCTTCGGTCGCCGAGCCGTAAAAGTTGCCCGACGCATCCGAGATCAGGCCGCCGTAAGGCACGGCTCCGTCATCGGCGTTCTGGAAGTTGTGAAGAATGTTCTCAGTCCACGTGCTTCCCGACGGGACCAACTGAAAGATCGTTCCATTTCCAGAAGTGCCTCCTGTTGAAGTCGTACCGTAGAGGTTCCCTGATTTATCAAACGCCACGCTCGCCACCGGGATGGACCCGTCGTTCCCCGTGCCGAAGTTGTAGAGCACCGTCTCGATCCACTTCCCGCCTTTGGCTGGGCGTGTGATCTTGAAGACCGTGCCATTGCCGTACAAGCCGCCGGCGGACGTGGTGCCGTAGAGATTTCCCGCCGCATCCAGCGTCAAGCCGGCCTGGGGAACTGCTCCGTCGGTTCCGCCGGCGAAGCTGTACAACACGCCTTCCTTGCCCGCGGCAGAAATTCCAAACACCGTTCCGTTGTTGGAGGCGCCGCCCGCCGTGGTGGTGCCGAAGAAGTTGCCGCCTGTATCGCGGACCAGACCGCCCTGAGGATATGCGCCGTCGGTGCCTCCGGTGAACTCGTGGACAACTGTTTCGACGCCGGTCTTGGTCACTTTGAACACTACTCCGTAAGTGGAGGCGCCACCGGCGTTGGTGGTGCCGTAGAGGTTTCCTGCGCTGTCGAGCGTCAGGCCATCCAGAGGATTGCCACCGTCACTTCCGCCGGTGAAGTTGTAGACGACCTTGAAAGTCTGAGCCTGCGTCCGTGGGGTTGCGATCAGAGCTTGCCCGAACAGGAAGGCAAACACCAGGAAAAGCTTGCCTGCAGCCGTCATGGATTTGAATTTCATTTTCTGAGGACCTTTCGAGGGGGATTTTGGCAGCTTGCTTAAGGCGGGTATTGCCGGAAGCAACAGCCGAAGTTAGTGTGAGCTTCGTACGGCGGCGAAGAGCTGTCAAGAATACTTTGTGCCCGCTTAATATCCGAATCAGGACACTGCGCTCGCGGGATTTTGGCCGATCCTCTCTGTGTCATATTCCTGGAACGCTCGACCGGTCTGACTGCAGCAACTTCGTCCGACTCCTTATGAATGAAGCGCCGGATCAGAATTCTTCCCGCCCGCTGTATAATTTTTGATCAGTATGCAGAAGCCGCGTTACGCGCTGGTAGCGTATTTGAAGAACCCTACGGGAGAGTTCGTGGAGAACCTCCGGCGCGAACTGCATCCTGAGCTGCCGCACATGGCGGCGCATCTGACCATCCTGCCGCCGCGTCCTCTGCAAGACTCCGAAGCCGCTGCCCTGCAGGTGCTTGACCGCATCTGCGGGGGCGAAGAGCCCTTCGAGGTGACGCTGGGCGACGTGGAGACTTTCCTTCCGGTAACCCCGACGGTGTACATCCGCGTGGATGCGGGCGCGCCGCTCATGAGCACTTTGCATAGCAAGTTGAATACCGAAGCGCTGGCGTTCAAGGAAGACTTGCCATACACGCCGCACCTGACCATCGCGAAAATGGGATCCGAGCCACAGGCCCGCACAGCCTTGGAGTTGGCCGGACGGTGCTGGGCTGGCTATGCGGGAAGCCGGCGTATCCTGCTGGAAAGACTGACCTTTGTGCGCGAAGAGATCCGCGCAGAAGCCCCCAACTGCTGGGTTGATCTGGCCCCCGTGACGCTCGGCCGCACTCTGGTCTCACGCTAGATTCGGTTGGTGAGTGAATCTGAAGCAAGCGTCATCCGGTCATTGCTCGTGCAGTTACCCCCGCCATGCCTGCATGGAATAGGTACATCTCCCTCCCGTGCGTTGAAATGCGGCGTCTCTGCCTGTAGATAAAGAGTAGGGCAAGCATTCGGCGACCGCGCTCAAAGGCCACTTCGGACGCGGGTTTCCGGGCGAACGGGAGACAGCACATGCAGATCGGGGTTTACGGCGCGGGGTATCTGGGGACAGTGATTTCGGCATGCCTGGCGGATTTCGGCACTCCTGTTTCCTGTTGTCATCCCGACCGGTCGCGCATGGTCGAGATGGCCCAGGGCAACATTCCCTTCTTCGAAAAAAATCTGAAAGAGATTATCCGGCGCAACGTGCGCGCCGGCCGGCTGGCGTATTCCACCGACATTGAATCGTTTGCCCGCAAGACGCAAGTGATTTTTCTGGCGGAAGACAAGCCAGAGAACCTGAACGAGGTGGCCCTGCGCATTGCGCGGCTGGCGTCGAAGCCTCCGATTCTGGCGGTGGTCACTCCGTGTCCCGTGGGCACGGCGAGCGCTCTCGAAAAGAGCATCAAGGATGCGCACCTGCAGGCCACCATCGTTTCGCAGCCGATGTTCTTTACCGATGGCTGCGCCGTCGAGGATTTCAACTGGCCCGACCGCCTGATTCTGGGGTCGACCTCGAGCGAAGCGGTGCAGATGCTGAAGCAGATTTTTCATCCCCTGGTCATGCGTGGGGTGCCGGTGATTGTGACCAATCAGGCGACCGCGGAACTGGTGCGCGAGGCCGCGACCGCGTTCGTGGCGACGAAGATTTCGTTCATCAACGAAGTCGCCGCGCTCTGCGAACGGGTGAACGCCGACGCCGTCAACCTGGCGCTCGCTCTGGGGCTCGACAAGAAAATCGCTCCCCGCTGCCTGCAGCCCGGAGCGGGCATGGGCGGCGTATTCGCCGAGTCGGACATGGACTCTCTCGCGCAACTGGCAGAAGCGCACGGTGTGCCGCTGAAAGTGCTCAGCGCCGCGCGCGACGTAAACCATTTCCTCGCCGACCGCCTGGTGGATAAGATTGCCATGGCGCTGAATTCGGTGGAGAACAAGGAAGTCGGCATTCTGGGGCTGGCCTTCAAGCCGAACACGAATTCAGTGGCCGGATCATCTTCGGTGCGCCTGGCGGAAACACTGGTTTCCAAAGGTGCGCACGTGCGGGCTTACGATCCGGTGGCGATTCCGGAAGCCAAAGTGCGGCTCAACGGAAGCGTGCGTTATTGCGACTCCGCGTATGCCGCGGCGGAAGGTTCCGACGCCTTGGTGGTCGGCACCGGCTGGCCGGAGTTTCGCGCCCTGGATTTCGACCGCATCAAGCATCTGCTGAAAAAACCCGTCATCGTGGACACCAAGAACCTGCTGGATTCCAGTCGCCTGCGGGCTATGGGGTTCGAGTACGTGGGCGTGGGCAGAGGGTAGAGATTCAGTGGCTAGTGATTCGTGGCCAGTGATTTCGGTTTGGTTGCCCTCCTTTTAAATTTCCTCTTAGTTCGGTACAACTGTCGGCCCTGTATAGCTGGGGAGCGATCACTCCCACCACGGCGAACCGCGGACGGTATGCCGACCCAATTGCTATAATCAAGCGAGTGGTGGGAATAGCTCAACTGGTAGAGCACCGGACTGTGGCTCCGACGGTTGCGGGTTCGATTCCCGTTTCCCACCCCAGATTTTCTCGCGTCGGGACACCAGCCTCGTTTGATATCACGGCCCTGTAGCTCAACTGGATAGAGCATCAGTCTTCGGAACTGAGGGTTGGGGGTTCGAGCCCCTCCGGGGCCACCATTGAACTCTTCCGGCAATTACCGTGAAGCGGTGGCGCCCGTGGCATCGTCGGCCGTGGTTTCCGAAGCTACATCCTCAAGACCAGCCTCCATCAAGCCTGCAAGGTGGAAAATCCGCGAGGCGATGCCCCTTCCGCTAATCTCGGTCGCGCCGCCGTTTTCAAGGTTTCTCTGGATGGCGGAGATTTGAGGCTCAGCAAGATGCAGGGCCTTCATCGCCTTTACAAATCCAGAAAGTTTAAGAGCCCTAGTCGTGAGCGAGACTCCCTGATGCTGAAAGGGACGCGCATGCAGCCGATATGTGCCGTTTCCCTCGGCTTCGGCGCGGACCAGATACGATTGGTCTACATAGTCTCCGAAGCGGTGGATAACGACTGCCTGCCCGTCAGGAAATATGACCTGAACCTGAAGTACGCCCCCCAAAGCGTGGATGTAGTTACGCAGTGTGCTTAGATACATGTCGGCGCGCTGCTCGATGCGGGAGATCGAGCTTTGTGGCACGTTAAGCATTTCGGCCATATCCACCTGCGTAAGTTGCTTCGCGCTGCGGACCTCCTCTAACGCCATTCGCTCCAGTTCCTCGCGCACCGTTCGTATATTGTCCGCGCGATTTGCCAGATCCATTTTTGCCTGAAGTTCTCTGTAGTTCCGTGCCATATGCCTGTTCCCCTTAGCGCATTTACCTCAACGCGTAACTTCTCTGAGGTGCTACCTACTCGTTCTCCAATTCTCGCAAGTGCTGGTCGTAAATCGCATCCGCGAGCGGCACATATTCCTCGTACCACCGATCATTGCCCGTCTTATCTCCCCCAATCAGCAAAATTGCTGCGCGGCGTGCGTCGAACGCGTAAAGGACACGATATGGACGGCCTTCGTGTTGAATGCGCAGTTCGCGCATGTGACTATGCTCGGAAACCTGATCCCCGAAGAATGAGGCATCTTTAGTGTGGGTCCAACCTCTTGCAAGAGACTGACTGTGAAGTCCACGCTCTTCTGCTCGGCAGTGCTCAGGCTGTCCCACCATTGGCCAAATTCGGCGGAGAATTCAACTTCCCAAGCCACCTCTACAATATGCCATCAACGGCATTATGTCGTCAAGGGCATAAAAAAGTCGGCGCAGGTTTGCGTATCCGCGTCTTGGGCAGGGATGCGGTAGAATGCTCTTCGCTTCGCGCATGAAACGCGTCTTCCATTTCCGCGCATCTTCCTCTCCGCTGGGGCCGCTGGAGGAGCGCCTGCTCGAAGTCTTGTGGCAGCGCGGCCACGCCACCGTCCGCGAACTCGTCGACGGAGGCTGCGAAGACCTGGCCTACACCACGGTCATGACTACGCTCGACCGTCTCTTCAAAAAGAATTTGCTTTCGCGTCAAGCCGAGGGCCGCGCGTTCCGCTACTCCCCGTGCTTCACCCGCGAAGAACTGCACCGCGAGCTTGCGGGCGAAGCCTTCCGCCAGTTGCTGGATGCAAGCCCGTCTTCGTCGCTGCCCCTGTCGTATCTGGTTGAAGTGCTGACCGAGCGCGACGCGCAGTTGCTCGACGATCTGCGGCAGGTGGTCGAGGCCAAGCGGCGGCAGTTGCGCGCAGGCGACTTGCGAAGCGAATCGAAACCCAAGGAATCCAAACTCAAGGACAAAGCCTGATGTTCGCCCTGCGCGGCATCGCCGTCTCACTCTCAGTCTTCGTGATCGTCTATGGGGTTCTGTCGTTTGCCTTGTCGCTCGGCTGGCGTATGGTGTGGCAGCACAGCCAGGGGCATCCGGTGCGGCGTGTGGCGGATTTGCTGTTCGCCATGCGCATGTTTCCTCTGGTCACGGCGGCAGTCATCACAGCAATTTTCACCGTGCCATCTTTTCTTCTTTTGGAGCCGCGGGCTATTGACGAGCCGCTGGGCGCGATTCCTCTGGCGCTGGGGATCTTTGGCGCGGGGCTGGGATTTTTTGGAGTGGCCAACGCCGCACTCGCGCTCCGCAGAGTCTCTCGCACCGTTGCCAGATGGACCGCCGCAGCACAGCCGGTGGACTCTGGTGTTCCGGTGCCCGTACTGCGGATTTCTCCGGGTGTTTCCGCGATGAAGACGCGCTCGGCGAATCTTCCGGCTACAGCTTTTCCACCGATGACAGCTGCGGGCATTGTTCGTCCCAGAGTCCTGCTGTCAAGCGTGGCAGAGTCGATGCTGACCGCGAACGAGTTGCAGACGGCGTTGAAACACGAAGTCGCTCACGTGCGCCGCCGCGACAATCTGAAAAAACTGCTGCTGCGCTTCGTGGCTTTCCCCGGAATGGCCAGCTTGGAAGCGGCATGGCTCGAAGCCACCGAGATGGCGGCCGACGAGGCCGCAGTCTCAAGCGCCGGAGAGGCGCTCGACCTGGCCACGGCGCTGATCAAACTTTCGCGCCTGGTGAGAGCGGAGTCGGCCTCCGGCCAGGCAGTTGCCGATTTAACCGCGGCTCTGGTGCACAGCAACGTGTCGGTCATGAACGCGCGCGTGGAGCGCCTGATCGCCTGGAGCGACCGCCGTGTCGCCTCGTGCCGGGAATTTTCGGCGTGGTATGGATTGGCCGCAGCCCTGGCCACCGTCGCGCTGTTCGGCGTTACCTACACGCAGCTGCTGGTGCGCGTGCATACGGCGACAGAGTGGCTGGTACGGTAGGCCGGATTGCCCGCCACTTTGCGCTTAGGCGAGTTGGCGGGCGAATTCCATGTCCTGCCGCATGTCTTCGTTTACGTCGCCTTCTTTTTCGTACTCCACTGCCACCAGTCCAGCGAAGTTCTGCCGGTGTAGTTCCTGCATGACTGCGGGAATTTTCGCGATTCCTTTTCCGAGCAGAACGTTTACTTCGCCGTCCACGGCTTGAATGTCTTTCAGGTGTACCAGTTTCAGCCGCGGGCCCAGTTTGCGAACGGCGTCTACCGGATCATGCCCGCAGGAGGCGAAGTGACCCACATCGGCAGTGGCGCCTACGGTTGGCGAGAGTCCCTGCAGTGCGTTCAGCACGTCTTCAGGGCTCTCGTAGGCGAACTTCTCGCCCTTGAAGTAATGATTGTGAATTCCGAAGGTTAACTTTTCCTGCGTGCAGCGCTGGTCAATGCGCTGCAGGACGGCGCCCGTGGCGTCGCCGGTAATATTGCGCGAGCCCAGGATGTGGGCGAAGCGGAGCGCGTTGTCGAGATCGGCATCTTCTTTGATGGTCGCCGAGTAGTACGACACGCAGTGGATTCCAGCCTGATCAAACTTGGTTCGAGCCGTGCGAAACAAAGCGTCGCCAGGATGGTTCATCAGCATGAACTCGCCGCGCGACATTTCGATTTCCCGCACGTTGAGCGCGGTTAACTGGACGATCATTTCGTCGAGCGAAAGATTGTGATAGCTGTAGGTGCCGATGCCAACGTTGAGCTTTGAGGCGGCCCGCAGCGGGAGGGCGGTCGCGGCCAGGGCGGCGGATAGCATTTTGGCGAAAGTTCTTCTCGTGATGGAGGGTGTGTGCATTTGGACCTCAAAAAAATCTTTGAACCACAGAGGACACGGAGGACACAGAGGGTTCAACTTGTTCACGTTTTTCCTCTGCGTACTCTGTGGTTTAAGTTTTTATGCCGCTAATTTTTCGGCAGCGGGCGCGACGTTACATCCGCGCTCTCCAGGCCCATAGCCCATTTGATGGCCTCGGTCATCATCTGCTGAAATTCCGGCTTGTCCCAGTTGGCTTCCACGTGGCCCAGCGTCGTGTAATAGACGCGGCCTTTGCCGTACATCTTTGCCCAGGTTACGGCGAAGTCGCCATCGGTGCGGTGGACGTTCTTGTTCTTCATGTCGAGCTTGCTGACATCGAGGCGCATGAGCACGCGCACTTTGTCGCGCGAATAATTTCTCATCTGGTAAATCTCGTCGCGCAGCACAAACGAACGCGGCCATTGTTGCATTCCGGGAAAGTCCGAGTCTTCCACAATGATGGGCGCGTCGAAGGTCAGCCACGGATGCTCGTCATAGTAGCCGCCGATCATATCTCCGTATTCCGGCCAGTCGACGAAAGTAATGGCGGCGCTGTGCACTCCGACGAAACCCTTGCCGTCATCGTGGATGAACGATATGAAATCGGCTTTTTGCTGGGCGTCCATTTCAAGGTCGCCGCCGGTATAGAAAAGCACGGCATCGAAGTCGTTCAGGTTCCTGGCGTTGTATTCCAGCTTCTTCTTGGTGAGAACCTCGGTGTCGGTGCGCAGCGTGGTATCCCACAAGCCAGTTTCTTTTCCCAGGCGTTCGAGGGTGGCCATGGCATGGGAAACGGCTTCGTGCCGGTAGCCTTTTTCTTCGCCAATGACGAGAAGGTGCTTTTTCGCCGGAGCTTGCGCCGCAGAAAAGGTGCAGAGAGCGACGGTTAGTAGTGCGAGGGGCGTGAGTCGGATCATCGTCGGCATTATAGCGTTGAGCGCTTGCTGGGAAGAGGGTTCAGGTCGCGCGTCGGCATCGCAGCTTCTCTTTCGCCCCTTCGGGGCTCGGTTATCTTTCGGTGTGCTACCCACGGCTTACGCCGTGGGCTGCATTCTTTCGCCGCTGCGCGGCTTGGTTCCGAGGCGAATGACCGATCGTTCACGCGCGGGGTCTATTCAGGTGAGTTAGAAAATCACCCGCACGCCCAACTGCGCGGCGAAGGGAACACCTACGGTGGTGCCGGGGCCGAAGAAGTCTCCCAGCGCGCCTTCGGGAATTTCGAGTTGCTTCAGGCTGGTCACGGGAGCGGTCTGGGAGCAGTCTGTCACCGTGCAAATGCTGGTCACATTGGTGATGCCGGTGACGGGGTCAGGCTGCATCTGGGCGGCGGGAATCGGCAACTGCGTGACGTTCACAGCGAAGTTCGCGCCCGGATTGTTGCGGTTGAAGAGGTTGAAGAATTCGGCGAAGGGACTAATCTCCCAGCGCTCGCCGATCTTAAACGGCCGCGTGACCCGCAGGTCGGTCTGCATGTAGGGCGTGCCGCGAAATTCGTCGAGGCTGGTGTAGTTCCCGTTCACAAAAATGCGGCCGGTGTTGTCCGCGTTAGTGATGGTGATGGGGCGGGCGCTTTCAAACTGCGCCACGCCGCTCACTTCGAAACCGCCGGGGATGTGCAGCGTGCCGGCCAGCACAAAGCGATGGCGAACATCCTCGCCGGAAGCGCCGTAGTCGCCGGGGCCGAAAGCGTTCAGAATACCGGCGTTGGGAAATCCGGAAGGTACCTGGCAGACCCCGTCCACATAGTCAAAGAGTTCGCCGAGCAGGCATCCCCAGGTCTGCGCCTTGGAGAACTGGTAGTTCGCGACCAGGTTGAAGCGGTGGGTGTTGGCCTGCATATGCAGCATGAGAGCGTTGTAGCTGGAGCGGTTGTCGGACTCGAACACATTCACGTTCGGCACCACATCCGCTTGATCGTTGGCATAGCTTGGGTCAGAGGCCGGAATCAACGGAGAGGTTATGGTCGGAAGATTCACGCAGCTGCTTTGCGGAGAGGTAATAGTTGGATTGGTCACGCAGCTGGTGTAGGGAAAGGCGCGGTAACCGTGATTGCCCTGCTCATGCGTGTAGTCCGCGCTGACCAGCCAGTGCTCGTTGAAGGCGTGCTGCACTCCGCCCGTAATGTGAATGGCGTAGGGCGTCTTGTAAGGCGAGCCGACCAGATTGCCGGTGCTGGCGGAGCCGCCCGTCAGGCAGCCCGAACCAGTTAGCGCATAGGCGCCCGGAACGCCAGTGAAGGCGCAGGTTCCGGTGATAAAGTTCGAATTATTCACGCCTTGAAACGCGGTCGCCCATCCGTTCTGCGCGAGATCGTCGTAGAACATGCCGAAGCCGGCGCGAATCACGGTTTTCCCGCTGCTGCCCGGGGAGTAAGCGATGCCCAGGCGAGGCGCGATCTGCTTGCGGTAATCTTTCGGCACGCCGGGCACCACCGGAATCTGCAACGCCTGCAGAGTGACGTACGCGGCATTGTCGGCTTCGCTGCGGCCCGACCCCGTGAACAATCCCCAGGTTGTCTGATAACGCAAGCCGTAGTTGACTGTGAGCTGGTGCGAGACCCGCCACGAGTCCTCCGCATAGAACGCGAGACGTTGCACATTCTGCGAAAAGCTGCCGTCACCCGCGGGAGTAAACGTGCAAGAGATGTTGGAAGCGACGCTGGGCGCGGGATTGCACTGATCCGTCGGCGGGTTGTAATAAAACGGCAAGGCCGTCGTGATGCCGCCGCAGTCGGCGCCGGGTGGATTGATGTAGCAATCCGGATTTGAGGGATAGGTGGTGAACTGCTCCGCCGTGGCCGCGAATGCGCCGCTGAGCACCGGTTCGTGAACAAAATTAATGCCGAACCGGGGGGCGTGACTGCCCGCCACATGACTCAGGTCATAGCGAAGCTGATACTTATCCTGATTGCGCAAGTCGGGGAACAAAGTGATGGGCGTCGCGAATTGATTGTCCCCGAACGTCTCGAAGCCGGAGACGGTCAGAGCGGTCACGCTGAAAGGAAATTGCAGGGCTAAACCGAGATCCGAGTTGCGCGTCTGCGTCAGGTGCAACAGACTCGCGTCGAGCACAAGAGTGCCCAGCCAGGTCGGACTAAAAGTATAAGTATTGCTGATCACCGCATTCCAGTAATTGTTGTGCGTGGTCAGTCCGGTCGAAGGCAGCGTGGCCTGCTGCACCAGGGCGTTGTGCGTGAGGTAGCTGTCTTCAGAAACGCGCAGAAACCACTGTGACTTCGTGGACTGCGCCCAGTCAAAACGCAACGAGCCGAGGTAGTCGCGGAAAGGAATCGGAACGGTGGCCGGAACGGCAATGGAGGGGATGCCGGGGATCAAACCCTCGCTGGCCAGCTGCGCCAGCGCATCGAATTGCGCGATGCTGGCCGGACTGTAGGCGATGCTGGCGTCTTCATGGACATTCTCAAACGAGGTGAAGAACCATACTTTATTTTTGGCCAGCGGCCCGCCGAGTGTGGCTACATAGTTCTGCCGCGAGAACGGCTGCTTGGGATTGTCCACGCAGGTTCCGTCGGTGCAGGTTTGCGCGGGATTCTCAATCGGGAAACGGGCGTTGAGCTGGGCCGCGCGCTCATAGAACGCACCGTCGCCGTGCCATTCGTTGCTGCCGCGCCTGGTGGTGATCACCAACGAGCCGGCGGTCGTGCCTCCCGTGTCGGCGTCTTCGTTCGAAGTGCGCACGGCAAATTCCTGAATGCCGTCGGGCGAGAAGTTTTGCAGGAAGCCGCCAATCCAATCGTCGGAGTTGTCGGCGCCGTCCACAGACAGTTCGTTATTCAGGCCCGAACTTCCGCCGGTGGAAACGGCAGTGATGCGCGCCTTGGTGGGATCGGAAGGCTCGACCGGCTCGGTTCCGGGCACGAGATAGGCGATGTTAGCGAAGCTGCGCGCCGGCAGCGGGAGCGCTTCGAGATCCCGGGCGCCCACGACTCCCTGATGCACCGCGCTCGAAAGATCCATGGGCTGGGTGGTGATGGAGGATGCCTGGCTCAGCACGTTGACGGTTGTGGCAGTGGCCGCAGGCTTCAGCGTGACCGTGACGTCGCGCACGGTAGCGACGGCGACGGCAACGTCCGCCTCGGCCGGGGCGAAGCCGGTGGCGCTCACCGTGACGCGATAGGCGCCAGGGAGCAGATCGTCCAGCCGAAACTCGCCGCGGTCTTCCGTCGAGGCCTCGCGCCGAATGGAAGTACCCGCCGACTGCACCGCGATCTTGGCCGAGGCAATGCGGGCGCCAGTTGCGTCCTGCACCGTGCCGCGCAGCGAGCCACGTGGGTTTTGGGCTTGCAGTGCGGTCGCGAGCGCAGCCAGCGACACGAAGAGAAGGCTTGACCTGCGGAACAAGGAAAGTTTTTTCATCGGAACGGCGCGCGCCGGTAGAAAAAGAGATTAGCCCGGCGAATCAGCCTACTACCAGCAGTGGTAGGGTCCGTTCCGGTCGGATGAGACTAGTCCGACCACCTCTGCGGCGTGCGGTCCCAGCGATGTTTCTTCAGGTCCGCGAGCAGAGTTTTATCGAGCGGGCCGGCATCACTGGCGGCAATGTTCTGCCGCACGTGCTCAGGTTTGCGCATGCCGGCAATCGTCGTGCTCACCGCGGGATGCGACAGGATGAAGCGCATGGCCATCTCCGGCAGCGGCATGCCCGCGGGCAGAATCTCTTTCAGCTTGTCGACGCGCTTGATCGTCTTCGCCAGATTTTCCGGGCCGAAATATCCCGAACGCCAGTCATCTTTCGGAAAGGTGGTTTCGAGCGTCATCTTTCCGCCCAGGCTGCCTTCGTCGAGCGGCACGCGCGCAATCAC
>Ga0302324_100019993_pt1 | contig 13122 bp, 14 predicted proteins | sample Palsa_T0_1_FD_201949 | JGI IMG/M metagenome (GOLD analysis project Ga0302324, IMG submission 201949) | Peat permafrost microbial communities from Stordalen Mire near Abisko, Sweden - Palsa_T0_1 | ecosystem: Environmental > Terrestrial > Soil > Palsa > Peat permafrost | place: Sweden: Abisko...
GGAAAAACTCGACTCGATGAAGGGTACGGGCTTCAGCCCGTACATAACTGCCATAGCATCAACGCGGGCTTTAGCCCCTGAGGGATACCCTTCTTCAATGTCGCTCCATTTACGGCCCTTTCCCGCAGCTTTTTCAGCCCTGGAAGAGGTCTTCATCGCCGGAACCGATTCTGCCTCGTTTCCGGCAAGAAGCGAATTCTGTCCCGATACGCTGCCGTGTGACGCCGGCCCCGCTGCGTTGGCTACATTCTCGCCGTCGTCGATCGGCCCCGGATCGGCAGCCGGATCGATAAAGAAATGACCGCCGCCCAGCTGCTGCGTCGCGTCTTCCCTCCCGCCCCACTTGCCAGGCCGTGGCCCGGACCACACCGCTCCCACCTCCACCGGCTTCGACGGCGCGGCGGTCTGCAGGTTGTTGGCCAGGCGGCGTTTCTTCTCAACATACGCTGCCACGATGCGCGCTCCAATACGCGCCGGGTAGTAGCTGAACCCGCCGTTCTGCCACAGTACGGCCACCACCAGCTCCGGGTTGCGCCGCGGCGTCACACCCACAAACCACACATTCGGATTGTTGTTGTGGCTTTTGGCCAGCTTGCCCAGCGCTTCATGGCTCATGACCTGCGCGGTACCCGTTTTTCCGGCGAAATCGATGCCCGGCAGGCCATCCTGGCCGGCGGTGTGATAGAGCCCCGGCTGCGTCACCTGGTACATGCCGTCGGTGATGGTCACCCAATTTTCAGGATCGATGGCAAGGTTGGCTTCGCCGGAGCCCGGGAAGCTCTCCACCAGCGCTTTGCGGAACTCCTCCGGAAGCTGCTCGGGGAAGACGGTATGCGGCCTGACCAGGTGCCCGCCCGAGGCAATGCCGCCAATGATCCGCGCCAGCTGCAGCGGCGTGGCCTCGACAGCTCCCTGGCCGATGGCCACGTCCAGCGTCTCGTCCGGATACCAGCGGTTGTGATAGTTCTTCATCTTCCACTGCGCGGACGGCATGAGCCCGGCCTGTTCGCCCGGCAAATCGATGCCGGTCTTCTGCCCGTAGCCGAACTCGGTGGCGTATTTTGCGATGCGGTCAATGCCCAGCCGGTCGCCCAGCTGGTAATAAAACGTGTCGCAGGAAAATGGAATGGCGTTGTGGATGTCCACCGCGCCGTGGTGCTCGTCGCAGTGGTGGAAGAAGCCGTAAGGACCCCACCCGCCTTGGCAATTCACCTTTAGATTCTGCGCGATGCCCTCCTGCAAACCGGCCACCGACATGAGAATCTTGAACGTCGACCCCGGAGCCAGCTGCGCCTGGATCGTCTTGTTCATCAGCGGATGATCGGGGTCGGTGATCAGTTTGTTCCAGTCCTGGCGGTCGATCTTCACGGCAAAGGCGTTGGGGTCGAAGCTGGGCCGGGACACCATGGCCAGAATCTCTCCATTGCGGGGGTCCATGGCAACCACCGCACCCGTCCGGTTGCCGAGCGTGAGTTCAGCGGCGCGTTGCAGGTCGTTGTCGATGGTTAGCATCAGGTTCTTGCCCGGAACCGCGTGCTGCGTGCGCAGGTAGCCCACTTCGCGGCCGTGGCTGTCCACAATCACATCGCGCGAGCCGTCCTGCCCGCGCAGCAACTCGTCGTAAGTCTCCTCAACGCCGGCCTTGCCCACAACGTCGCCCGGCTCATAGGCCGCATAGCGCGGATTGTTCAGGTCGTCCTCGCTCACCTCGCCTACGTAGCCGATCAGGTGCGATGCAAAGCCGTCCCGCGGATAAAGCCGCCGCGCCTCGTCGATGGTTTCGAGCTCCGGCAGCTCGCTGCGGTGCGCCTCCAGAAACGCTTCCTCGTCGGCGGTAATGTCTTCCTTGATGGGGATGGGCTGGTAGCCGGGAGCTGCGCGGAAGTGCCGCACCGTGGCGCGCAGCTGGTCCGGGTCCAGATTGAGCCCCTTGGCAATGAGCGGCAGATCCGCGTCGAGATGCGGCGTGAGCTCGCGCACGAGGAAGCAGGAGACGGAGGGGTAATTGTCCACTACAAGGCGGTTTTCGCGATCAAACAGCTTGCCTCGCGCAGCCAGGATCGGAACCTTGCGGATGCGATTCTGCTCGGCCAGCATCTTGAAATTGGTGGCGCCCAGCACCTGCAGCCGCCACAAGCCGCCGGCCAGCCCCAGCATCATGGCCAGGATGCCCCACTGCACCACCGCCAGCTTCAGCGTGGAGAGCTTTTCGCCGCGATTGCCCCGCTCGGAATACATCGGTTCCATACCTTAGATTACTGCTGTTGCGATCTGGTGAACGAGCTCTCGAACGGCCGTACAAAGCTCAACCTGTTTGACTCTTCCCATTCCCGAACGCCAACTTCGCCCAGGAAGAACTAAAGCTTTGAAAGGGCACGGCTTCAGCCGTGCCGGAGGAGCGCCATCGTCGGGTCGGCTTTAGCCGCTGAGGGACGCAATCCGCAGCAGGTGAATCCCTCAGGGGCTGAAGCCCAAGGACATTTTGCTCGGCCATTGGCACGGCTGAAGCCGTGCCCTTTCAAAACACGTGGAGTCCATCCTCCGATACCGGGACCGCAGACCACCCATCAATCCTTCACCTGCAGCCGGTCCAGCATGGGAAACGAAATCAGCGCGATCACCGAGTTCCCCACCGCCTTGAACAGCTCCGTCATCCAGCTCCAGTCCTGCACCTCAATCCCCAGAAGAAACCGGTAAATGAACACGTAGATGGCGCTCGACACGATCGACAGCGAAAAAATCATCAGCAGCCGAATCGTAGCGTTCTGCACATCGATGCGCACGCCCAGCGATGCGGCCAGATACCCGGCCACCGTCTTGGCAATGCCGTTGATGCCCACGGCGTGGCCCGTCAGCGCGTCCTGCACCAGGCCCAGCAGTCCGCCCGTCAACATGCCCTGAATGGGACTCCGCCGGCACAGCGCAAAATAAACCGTGACCACCAGCGGCAGGTCGAACCACGCGTAACGCCCCAGCGGCCGTGGCAGCCAGGCCTGCAGCACAAGTGCCGCCAGCGGCACTAATGCATATACCAGGAACGGATAGCGGCGAATCTCAAGATCGCGCCGGGAGTAGGCAGCCATTGCCATGGTCAGAGGATTCCCTCCGGCTTGGTGCTTGCGGGCGGCTGCGTGCTCTCCGGCCTGGCGTCCGGCGTCGCTGCTGGTTGTTCCGGGTTCTGAGCTGGCTTGCTGACTGGCTTGGCGGACGGGCTGGCTTCAGTCCCGGTCCCGGCACCCGCATCCGGCGTCTTCGGCTTCGCAGGCTTTACCGGCTGATCCGCGGCTCCCGCCGTAAATCGGTCAGGATGCACCGGCAACGGCTGTCGCGGCGGAATCGTCGGCAGCGAGCTGTCGTTGAGCGGCTGCTTGTCGGCCGGCAGATTGGGATCGATCAGCCCTGGCAGCCGCTCTGCCATGATGGCCGAAGCCTTCTTCTGCTCCTTCAGTTCGTCGGCCTCAGCGCCCTTCTCGGACTCGGTGTCGGCCAGGTCCTTCTCCTGCTGCGGGGAGAATCTCGGCTCGGTATCGGTAATCACCAGCACCTCGTCGAGCCCATAAAGCAGCGCCGCCGGCTTCACCATCACCAGGATGAAGGAGTCGCGGTCCGGGTCTTTGACCACCCGATCCACGACGCCGACCGGCAGGCCGCGCGGAAAGATCTGGTCGCCCCCGGCCGTCAGCACCGGCTCGCCCGGCTTGATGCGCTGATCCGCAAGCAGGTTGACGATCTCCAGTTCCCCCGCCGCGTTGCCGCGCAGAATGCCGCGCGTCCGCGTGTTCTCAAGAATCACGCCCGCGCCGCTTGTGGGGTCGTTGATGGCCAGCACCTGCGCCGAGTGCGTGAAGACGTCGCGCACCTTGCCCACGATCCCATCCGGAGTGATCACCGCCATGTCGCGGTCCAGCTTGTCGGCCGAACCCTTGTCGATGTAGAAGACCCGCGACTGGTCCGTCCCGCTCGATCCGAAAACCTGCGCCGCCACAGTCGCATAGAGATATTTCTGCTGGAATCCCAGCATCGCCTGCAGGCGCTGGCCCTGCTTCGCATCCTCAAGCAGCGCTGCCTGCTCCAGCCGCAGCCGGTCAACCTCCTGCTGTAGTTCGCGGTTCTGCTCCCGGGTGTGGCGCAGGTCAAAGTAGTTCTGCCACACGCCCATCGCGCCCATGCGCGAGCCGTGAATAGCCCGCTCCGGCGGCGACACCACCCAGTTGGCCCACAGGCGGATCAGCCGCACCCCCGACCGGTCTGGCGGATCGAGCGTGTTGCCGCTCGCCGAGGACCGCCGCACCTGCACGGCCAAGCCAAGGATCTGCGCCACCAGCATTACCAGCAGCACCAGAATGTTCCGATAGCGGGTGAGAAACGGTTCCATGGCGGAAAAGCGGGGGTCAGGGGTTAGGGGTTAGGGATTAGGGGGGCCGCAGGTAAAAGCCGGGTGTCTTTCTAACCCCTGATCCCTAACCCCTGCCTTTAATCGATCTTGATCTTGCGCAGCAGCTTGAAGTCCGACAGCATCTTGCCGGTGCCCAGAACCACCGAAGCCAGCGGATCGTCGGCCACGCTCACCGGCAGCCCCGTCTCTTCGCGGATGCGCTTGTCGAGATTCTTGATCAGCGCGCCTCCGCCGGTGAGCACAATGCCGCGATCGGAAATATCCGCGGAGAGTTCCGGCGGCGTGCGCTCCAGGGCCACGCGGATCGCATTCATGATCACCGCGATGCACTCGCCCAGCGCCTCGCGAATCTCGCTGTCGTCGATGGTGATGGTCTTGGGCACGCCCTCAATCAGGTTGCGCCCCTTGATTTCCATGGTCAGCGGCTTGTCCAGCGGGAAGGCCGATCCGATCTCGATCTTCACGTGCTCGGCCGTGCGCTCGCCGATCAGCAGGTTGTATTTGCGCTTGAGGTAGTTGGTGATGGCCTCGTCCATCTGGTTGCCGGCCATGCGCACGGAACGCGAGTAGACGATGCCGCTGAGCGAAATGACGGCAATATCCGTCGTCCCGCCGCCGATATCCACCACCATATTGCCCGAGGGCTCCGTGATGGGCAGCCCCGCGCCGATGGCCGCCACCATGGCTTGCTCCACCAGGTACACCTCGCTGGCCTTGGCGCGGTAGGCCGAATCCTCCACGGCGCGCTTTTCCACCTGCGTAATCTCAGACGGCACGCCGATCACGATGCGCGGATGCACCAGCATCTTGCGGTTATGCGCCTTCTGAATGAAGTAGTTCAGCATCTTCTCGGTGACCTTGAAGTCGGCAATCACGCCATCCTTCATGGGCTTGATGGCCACAATGTTGCCCGGCGTGCGGCCCAGCATCTCCTTGGCTTCCTTGCCGACAGCTTCCACCTCGCCGGTGTTCTTGTTGATGGCCACGATGGAGGGCTCGTTGACAACGATTCCCTTGCCGGCCGCAAACACCAGCGTGTTGGCCGTGCCGAGGTCGATGGCCAGGTCGCTTGAAAACATGCTGAAGAGCGAGCGCAGGCCGTGCGAGCGCGTGGAGCGCGAAGGATAGCCGTTCGATGACATTGGGAAGCTGAATCTACCTCAGAGATATTGTACGGCCAATTGGCCGGGAGTGTATGTCCAGTGTAAACCTGTCGTAAGGGTCCGTGCCAATGCGGTAAACTCAGGTGTTTGCGGCCTCCCGAATTGACCTGATTCCGGTGCAGCCGCGTTTCGGCCTCCCGAATCGTCCACAAGGGCCGGGTGCCCCAGGTCCCGATTTTGAGGCCTGGGATTCCTCGACTCTCGCCAGCATCCCCTGAACCCTGGAACGAGGAGCTCCAATGTCTCCCCCTATCCTCCAAAACCCGATCGGCGGCGAGCGGCTGGAAGCCGCAAGCGGCAAGACGATCTTGAACCTGAACTCCGCGGACAACTCGGATGTGGCCGGCTCATCTCCGGCCAGCCAAGCCGCGGATCTGGCGCTGGCTGAGGCCGCGCCCTGGGAGGCTTTATGATCCTGATGGCCCTTCTGATAGGCGCGATTGCCGGGATATTCTCGGGCGTGGTAGGGATTGGCGGAGGCGTAATCCTCGTCCCCGCGCTGGTTTGGCTGCTGGGGATGAATCAGTTGAAGGCTCAGGGCACTTCACTCGGTGCTCTTCTTGCTCCTGTGGGAATCCTGGCGTTTCTCGAATACTACCGAAACGGGAACGCCGATATTCGCATCGCGGCGCTTATTGCCGCTGGATTTTTGGTCGGCGCATATTTCGGCGCCGTCGGCGCGCAGCACATCCCCGAACTGTTGCTGCGCCGGATCTTCGCGGTTACGCTGGCCGCCGTAGCCTTCCGGATGTTCTTCGCCCGATGAAGCTCACACTCGCCGAAACCTCACTGCAAGCCACGGCCTCTGCGCAGCAGCAATTCTAAGCGGCCCATCGAACCGAAACATCTATTTGCAAGTGCTCTGTTCCGCTGGAAGACAATTGCGCAATCTTCCGCAAGGTAGTTTCTATTGACTCACGCCTTCTGGATCAGCTTTAATTGCACATGATCAAGGATAGATTCCTCTATCTCTGGAAGAGAAACCGGCTCTTGACCCTGAAGTGTGCATTCCTCGCGATCTTCATGGCGGGATGCGCATACGCGATCGCTAAATACACCTGGCTTGCAAAGGAAGGCCCAAAGCGCATCGAGACTTTCAGTCTCGTCCTGGAGCTATTCGCCACCGTCGTGGGTGGCCTTGCGTTCTTCGATCTCCTGGAGTCGGCCGCAAGTCAAAAGGTAATACTGCACAATATGTCGACACAAGGCGCGGAGCTTCCGAGCGCCCTGAAGCGGATCACCGAAATGCTCGAAGATTCGGTGATTGAAGAGGTTCGGATCATGGTCGATTACGCCGATTACGGCTATTACGCGGATTACGATTGGCATTTCAGGTACCATCAAAGACTGTGTAACCTTGGAGAGAGCATCGGAGGAAAGATCAGGATTCTTTCGCACAGCGAAAGCACGGCAAAAAGAGAACTATTGGAGCGGTTCGCAGGCTTCAAGCCGGGAACGGAACAAACAAAGAGGTGGCTGGCTAAGGCGCGCATGGACCCACGCAACCTCTCCGATCTTGCGTCTTTTGTAGAGCGCTTAATTGCCAATGAACGGCGCTGCAAGGTTGAGCTCGCGACCTTTGGTGTGGCGCTGAAGGAAACAGATGACCGCCTGCCCCTGCGTTTCTGGATTATCAGGAAGCTGGGCGGATCCTCTCACGCGGTTGTTGCCCTTCCGCTTCGAATTTCCGACGAACCGGATTCGGGACATGGCACAACAAGGCTTCGCGGAGGTGAGGTCTCGTTCGTCACAAGCGATCCTCATGTCATCGCTGGTTTGACAAAGATGTTCGATGAACACTGGAATCCTCTGAGCGCTCCCAAGAGCGCCAGTGTGCCGGAAAGTGCGACAATCGGACAGTCGCGCTAAGGGTGCAGGCATTGGCTGCCATGCCCCAGACGCGAATACGGCCGAGGCATTGATGACCCATCCCACCTTCCAAAATCTGATCGGCGGCAAATGGTTCCCCGCCGCAACCGGCAAGACCTTCCTGAATCTCAACCCGGCCGACCACTCCGACGTGGTAGGCGAGTTTCCCGCCTCCGGCGCCGAGGACGTGGACCGCGCAGTGGCCGCCGCCAAAGAGGCCTACAAGACCTGGCGACTGGTGCCCGCGCCCAAGCGCGCGGAGATCCTGGTGCGCGCCGGGCTATTGCTCCAGGAGCGCAAGGAGCGCTACGCCCGCGACATGACCCGCGAAATGGGCAAGGTGCTGGCCGAAACCCGCGGCGACGTGCAGGAAGCCATCGACGAGGCCTTCTACGTTGCCGGCGAGGGCCGGCGGCTGTTCGGCGTCACCACGCCGAGCGAGCTCCAAAACAAGTTCGCCATGAGCGTGCGCATGCCGCTCGGCGTGGTGGGCATGATCACGCCATGGAACTTCCCCATGGCCATCCCCAGCTGGAAGCTGTTTCCGGCGCTGGTCTCGGGGAATACATGCGTCATCAAGCCGGCCACCGATACGCCGCTCTCCACCTACAACCTGGTGCAGGCTCTGGTGGACGCGGGCCTGCCGCCGGGGGTGGTCAACCTGGTCAGCGGCAGCGGATCTGGCGCGGGGGCCGCTCTGGTCGAGCATCCCGATGTGCGCGCCATCAGCTTCACGGGGTCGAGCAACGTGGGCTCGCTGGTGGGGCAGCGTGCCGCGGCCACGTTCAAGCCCGTTTCGCTCGAGATGGGCGGCAAGAATGCGCAGATCGTGCTCGACGACGCCAATCTCGAACTGGCGCTCGACGGCGCGCTCTGGGGAGCCTTCGGCACCACCGGCCAGCGCTGCACCGCCACCAGCCGCATCCTGCTGCAAAAAGGCATCGCGGCGAAGTTTACCGAGAAGCTGGTCGAACGCGCCAAGAAGCTCAAAGTCGGCAACGGATTGGATGAATCGATCGAAGTAGGTCCGCAGGTGAATGCAAGCCAGATTGAGACTTCAAAAAAGTATGTCGAGATAGCCGTGGCCGAGGGCGCGAAGTTACTTGCGGGTGGCAGCCCACTTACAGAGGGTAGTTATGCCAACGGTACTTTCTTCGCACCAACGGTACTTGGCGGAGTAAGTCATACCATGCGCATCGCGCGCGAAGAAGTATTCGGCCCGGTCGTCAGCCTGATCGAGTTCGATACGTTCGAGCAGGCCATCGAGATCGCCAACTCCATCGACTACGGCCTCTCGACAGCGCTCTATACCAAGGATGTAAACCGCGCCTTCACGGCGATGCGCGATCTGGAGGCGGGCATAACCTACATCAACGCCCCCACCATCGGCGCGGAAGTCCACTTACCCTTTGGCGGCGTAAAGCAAACCGGCAACGGCCACCGCGAAGGTCTGGGCGCGATCGACTTCTTCACTACGTGGAAGGCGGTGTATGTCGATTACTCGGATAAGTTGCAAAGGGCGCAGATCGATAACGCGGAGTGATTCTCCTGCATGTGCCGATGGGAATCACGGTACAATTCCTGCATCTGCAAAAACCGGAGGTCGAAATGCCCCCAATTGTGAACTACTTTGTCGTGACAAACCGCAGAATCGACAAACTTGAAGAGAAAGTAAAGGAGTTGCTGGCAAAGGGCTGGCAACCTCTTGGAGGAATTTCCGCCGGCGTGGACGGTGCATACCAGGCCATGGTCCTTTACAAGGGGTAGGATCGCGCTACAATCTCACCATGCCGCGTTCCCTCGAGGAAGTCCGCCAAATCGCCTACGAACTGCCGGAGGATCAGCGCATTCTGCTCGCCGAATCGCTTTTCAACAGCGTGGAATCGAGCGAAGATGAAGCGTCGGAGGCCGAAATCGACGCCGCCTGGGATCCTGAGATCAAGCGCCGCCTCGACGAAATCGACTCCGGGGCCGTTGAGATGATTCCGCTTGAGGGCGTCCTTGCGCGAATGGACGCGCGGATTCAAGCCAAGCGTCGCGAATGAAGCGAGTCCAAGTCCATCCCGAAGCAGAGGCGAATTGAGTGTTGCACCCGCGAGCCCAATTCCGCGCTACAATCTCCCCATGAGCCGCACCGCCGCTGAAATCCTCGAAGACGCCCGCCAATTGCCGCCCGCCGACTTTGAATGGCTGCTCGACAGCCTGATCGATGCAGCGCCCACGGACGCGAAATCTGAGCAGGAATTTGCCGCTTGGCAAAAAGAAGTCGGCGAGCCGGAGCCCGGCTATCATGAGTGGTTCCGCGCCGGCGTGGAAGAGGCGCTCGCCGACACCTCGGGCGACGTTTCCCATGAAGAGGCCATGGAACATTTTCACGACGCGATCCGCAAGGCGCGCAGGCAGAAAGCCACTGCGTGAAACCCGTCTGGAGCAAGGCGGCCATACGCGACCTGGATGAGATTGCTATCTACCTGTCTGCTCGCAGCGAACGTGCCGCCGAATTCATCGAGGAACGCATTCGCGATGAAGCCAAGCTGCTCTCCAGATTTCCAAAAAGCGGACGCGAAGGTCGCGCTCCAGGAACCTGCGAGCGCGTAGTCGGCAAAACACCCTACATTCTTGCTTACAAGATCGCCTCCGGACAGGTGCGCATCCTGCGGGTCTATCATGGAGCGCGGAGATGGCCAACGGCTTTTTGATTTGCGTTCCGCTGAGGCCTCATCCGGCAGCATCCAATCCGAACAGGAGCAGGCAATGATCATCGGCGTTCCCAAAGAGATCAAGGACAACGAATCCCGCGTGGGCGTGACCCCCGCCGGCGTGAAGGCGCTCACCGAGGCCGGCCACAACGTGCTGGTGGAGACGCAGGCCGGCGCGCAGTCGAGCTTTTTCGACGACGAATACCAGAACGCCGGCGCAGAGATTGTGGGCGACTCGGGCAGCGTGTGGGGCAACGCCGAGATGGTGGTCAAGGTCAAGGAGCCCATCGAGAGCGAGTATGTTTTCTTTCGCGAGGGGCTGGTGCTTTTTACCTATCTGCACCTGGCGCCGCTGCCCGGGCTCACCGACAAGCTGCTCGCGTCCAAGGTGATCGGCATTGCCTATGAAACCGTGCGCGATCGCGCCGGCACGCTGCCGCTGCTCACGCCCATGAGTGAAGTGGCCGGCCGCATGAGCGTGCAGGTGGGCGCGACGTATCTTGAGAAAGAGCGCGGCGGACGCGGCATCCTGCTCGGCGGCGTGCCCGGCGTGGCGCCGGCCAACGTCACTATCATCGGCGGCGGCATTGTGGGCACCAATGCGGCCAAGATCGCGCTGGGCTTCGGCGCAAAAGTTACGCTGGTCGACGTGAACCTGAACCGCCTGCGTGACCTCGACGACATCTTCGGCGGCCGGCTCTACACGCTGGCCTCGAACAGCTACAACCTGGCGCAGGTAACGCGCGAGGCCGACCTCGTGATCGGAGGCGTGCTCATTCCCGGCGCCACCGCGCCCAAAATCGTCACGTGCGCAATGGTGGCGCGGATGAAGAAGGGCGCGGTCATTGTGGATGTGGCCATCGACCAGGGCGGCTGCGTGGAAACGGCGCGGCCCACGTCGCACTCCAACCCCAGCTATGTGGTTGACGGCGTGGTGCACTACTGCGTGACGAACATGCCCGGCGCGGTGCCGCACACCTCCACGCTGGCGCTCACCAACTCGACGTTCCCCTACCTGATGCGCATTGCCAACCTGGGCGCACAGGCCGCGCTGCGCCAGGACGCCGGCCTCGCCGAGGGGCTGAACACGTGGCATGGCACGCTCACCCATCGCGGCGTTGCAGAGAGCCAGCAGCGCGCCTGGACCGCGCCCGCCGAAGTGATCGCGTAGACAGCCGTCAGTTCTCAGTGACCGGTTGTCTGTCGTCAGGTTGCCCTTTCGGGTTGAAAATCGCTCATCTCCCCACCCTCCTACAATATTTGCAGCCGCCATCCGTCTAGCTCAGCAGGCATCATAATGAGCGGATCGGCCATGAGCGTGACTTCGATGATCGAGCAGGACCGGCACATCGCCGAAGTCATTCGCGAAGAGCGGCCGCGGCTGCTCAGCTTCATCCGCAGGCGCGTGCCCAACGAATCCGACGTCGAAGACTTGCTCCAGGAGGTCTTCTATGAGCTGGTCGAGGCCGAGCGCCTGCTCAAGCCCATCGATTACGTGACCGGCTGGCTGTTTCGCGTGGCGCGCAATCGCATCACCGATCTTTTCCGCAAGAAAAGGCCGGAGAACTTTGCCGATGCGGGGGCGATGGACGACGACGGCCAGCTGCTTGAGCTTGAAGAACTATTGCCCTCGCCCGATGCCGGGCCCGAGGCTCTTTATCTTCGGCACGTGCTGCTCGATGAGCTTGAACAAGCGCTGGCCGCGTTGCCCGCCGAGCAGCGCGAAGTCTTCATTGCGCACGAAATCGACGGGCTGAGTTTCAAGGAGTTGTCAGCGGCCACCGGCGTGGGCGTCAACACACTGCTGGCTCGCAAGCGCTACGCCGTGCTGCACCTGCGCCGGCGGCTGCAAACCATTCACGATGAGTTTTTGAGAAAATGAGGATAGCATCATGGAAAACACGTGGGTCAGGAGAAATCCCTGGATCTTTGTTTTAGCGCCGTTCGCCATCGCGCTCTTCGCGTGGCTCTTTGGCGAGGTGGTGATGCACCTGTGGAACTGGCTGCTGCCGGGTCTGTTCAAGCTGCCGCAGATCACCTTCTGGCAGGCGCTGGGGCTGCTGGTGCTCAGCCGCATCCTTTTCGGAGGGTTCGGCGGCCATAACAAGAATCGCTCGCGGTGGGGCCAGCCGTCGCAGGCGCGCTGGGCAAAGATGACACCCGAGGAGCGCGAGAAATTTCGCCAACGCCTGCGCGCCCGCTGCGGCAGCTTCGACGAACCAGCCGGCGAAGGCGGCGGGACGGTTTAGCACCCCCAATTCGCCACAGACCTGGGTGCCCCTTCTTGAATCGTTATTCGATTCAAGGGTGGGAAACCACCAATGCTCCCACGCCTTCCACGCGTTTCCGGTGACGATTCACGAATAAAAGACCGCCGGCCCGCGCCCACTACACTATCCCTATGGAAGTTTTGTATGGGCTGCACTCGGTGGAGGAGGCGCTCAAGGCCGGGCGGAGGCGGTTTGACCACGTGCTGGTGGCCCGCGAGCGCGAGGACCTGCGCCTGGAGAAGCTGGTTGCCCAATGCCGCGAGGCCGGCGTGCGCGTGCGGCAGGAGTCGCGCGATCAGCTCACCGTGATGGCCAAGACGCCGGCGCATCAGGGCGTGGTGGCGCTGGTGCGGCCGCAGGAGTTTCTGTCCATCGAAGACCTCTTCACCACCGGCCCGGCGCGCAATGCCGGCGCAGGCGGCAAGCCGCCCGCGCGTCTGCTGCTTGCCATCGACGGCGTGGAAGACCCGCAAAACCTTGGCGCTCTCTTGCGCGTGGCCGACGGCGCAGGAGTGGACGGTGTGGTGTTGACCGAGCGGCGGTCGGCGCCCTTGAGCCCCGTCGCCGTGAAGGCCAGCGCCGGCGCTGCTGAGCACCTGCGCATTGCCCGCGTGGTCAACCTGGTGCGCGCGCTTGAAGAGCTCAAGCGCCACAACCTGTGGATTGTCGGACTCGACGAACACGGCGCCGCCGACTACGATCGGTTTGACCTCACAGGCGATTGC
>Ga0302324_100019994_pt1 | contig 13122 bp, 10 predicted proteins | sample Palsa_T0_1_FD_201949 | JGI IMG/M metagenome (GOLD analysis project Ga0302324, IMG submission 201949) | Peat permafrost microbial communities from Stordalen Mire near Abisko, Sweden - Palsa_T0_1 | ecosystem: Environmental > Terrestrial > Soil > Palsa > Peat permafrost | place: Sweden: Abisko...
AAGCCGGTAGCCGCGCAGGCTGCGCAGTAGTTCGGCCAGTCGAAGGATGGGCTTCGTGTCTTGGTTTCGTATCAGCGCCTCGCGTTAGCGATGCCGCAAGCGGTCGGACCAAGGGGCCCTTTAGGGGCTGTTTTTGCTCGCGGCCCACGATGGAAGCTTCGAAAGTCGATCATGAATCAAGCCGTCAAAGACAAAGACGAAGCCGTGAAACCTGTCGCTCCTCCAGCCAAGGGCATTCAGGTGACCGACAACGCGATCAAGAAGATTCGCTCCGCCATGGTGAAAGAAAATGTTTCACCCGAGCAGGGCGGCCTTCGTTTGGGCGTCCAGGGCGGCGGATGTTCGGGCCTGAGTTACAACATCCGGTTCGATACGCAACCGCGAGAACGCGATCGTGTATTTCAATTTGGCGATGTGCGGGTTTTTGTGGATCCGAAATCCTTCATCTACCTGCACGGGATGACGCTCGATTATCAGGAAACGCTGATGCAGCAGGGCTTCCTGTTCGTGAATCCGAACTCGACCAAATCCTGCGGCTGTGGCAGCTCGTTCTCGTAGCCGAGTTTCGTGGCAAGGCGCGGGCGCCCTCGCCCGCGAAGAAGTCTATTAAGAATCTGACTGGATCGTGAGAGGGCGGGCCGCGCGCTCGCCCCGAATTTTGTTATGGCAAATCTGGAATCCAAATCGTCGTTGGTGATTACCGGACAAGCCCCCGGCGAGGCCACCCCAAGCTGCTGGTCCTGCGGCACCATGCGCGCCGTCCACTTCTGCAGTTCCTGCGGCAAAGTGCAACCCCCGGTCCCGGCGGACTATTTCACCTTCTTCGGTTTCCCGCGCAAGCTGAACCTCGACAATGCTGAACTGGAAAAAGAATTCTACGCGCTCAGTCGCCGCCTCCATCCCGATGTCTTCGGTCAAGCCGACGAGCGTGAGCGCGCATGGAGCCTCGAACAAAGCTCCATGCTCAATGACGCCTACCGCACTCTGAAAGATCCGATCAGGCGCACGGAATATCTCCTGCGCCTGGAAGGCATCGAGCTCGAAGAACAATCGAAGCAGGCAACCGAGAAGGCGCGCGCCACCGGCGAATTGAAGAAGCAGGTAGTGCCCCCCGATCTCCTGGAGGAAGTCTTCGAACTCAACATGCATCTCGAAGAGTTGCGAGCCCAGAAAAAGTCAGGCGAAGACGATCCCGCCCTGCTCGAGGAAATCGGCAAGGCCAAACTCTCGCTCGAAGAAAAAAACGACGAACTTCTGAACGAATTAAAGGCTGATTGGCACACGTGGGACAACATTGAAAACGGAAGCGAAAGCGATCGACGGAAGATTCTCGACACGATGGTGGATGTTCTGAACCGCAGAAACTACATCCGCAATCTGATGCGCGACGTGAATGAGGCAATGGAAAGCTAGGCCAGAACCAAGAAGTCAGATTGGTTTTACTGCTGCAAAGTGACCTGTGACTTCTGCAATTTTCTACAAAAATGGCAACTGACATCATCGTCGGCATCGATCTCGGCACCACGAACTCGCTCGTGGCCTATATGCAAGGGGACTCTCCCGTGGTTATCCCCGGAGAAGACGGGCTGAACCTTGTGCCTTCTGTGGTCGCCGTCGACGAAAAGAATCAGATCATAGTCGGCAACGCCGCCCGCCGCTATCTCATCGAGACGCCGGAGCGGGCAGTTTACTCGATCAAGCGATTAATGGGCCGCGGCCTGGAAGATGTCCAGGACGAACTCAAACTCTTCCCCTTCCATCTGGCGGAAGATCTTCAGGCGGGCGAAGTTCTCCGCATCAAGATCGGTGAACGAACCTACACCCCGCCGGAAATTTCGGCCTTAGTGCTTCGTCAACTCAAGCGCAACGCCGAGCGCTTTTTCGGAGCCCCCGTAACCCACGCCGTCATCACCGTTCCCGCATACTTTAATGACGCGCAGCGGCAAGCCACAAAAGATGCCGGCCGCATCGCTGGGCTGAATGTCCTGCGCCTGGTCAATGAGCCGACGGCAGCATCTCTCGCTTACGGTCTGGACAAGAAAAAGCAAGGCATCGTTGTCGTTTATGATCTCGGCGGCGGCACCTTCGACATCTCGATTCTCAAGTTGCACGACGGCATTTTCGAAGTTATCGCCACCAACGGCGACACCCATCTTGGCGGAGACGACATTGACAATCTGCTGATGTCGATCGCGCTCGACGACATTCGCGGCGACCTGGGCCTCGATCTTCGCAGCGACATGCGGCACAGCGGAGAAGCCATACAGCGCATTCGCCAGGCCGTGATCGAAGCCAAGATCGCGTTGTCTTCGCAGCCTTCGGCCAAGCTCGACGTCGATTTGCCCGGCGGGAAGAAATATCGGCGCGAGATTTCGCTCGAGATTTTCGAGCAGATGATCCAGCCCATCGTGGAGCGTACCGTCGGCCCCTGCAAGCAGGCGCTCAAAGACGCAGGCTTGAAGCCGGAACAGATCGACGAGGTCGTCCTCGTAGGCGGCTCAACGCGCATTCCCAAAATACGCCGTCTGGTGCAAGAGCTCTTCCAACGCGCTCCGCACACGGACCTGAATCCCGACGAAGTGGTTGCCCTCGGCGCGGCCGTGCAGGCGAATATTCTGGGCGGCGGCTCCGAGATTACGAAGGAGATGCTGCTTCTCGACGTCACGCCGCTTTCTCTCGGAATCGAAGTCGCCGGGGGAGTGACCGATAAAATCATCCTGCGCAATTCGACCGTACCGGCTTCGGCAACGCAGTACTACACCACCCAGATTGACGGTCAGACAAACGTCGCAATTCACGTATTGCAGGGCGAACGCGAATTAGCGCGCGACTGCCGGTCGCTCGCGCGCTTCGATCTCAAAGGCGTTCCACCCCTGCCCGCCGGCATGCCGCGCATTGAAGTGAGATTTCTAATCGACGCCAACGGCATCCTGCGCGTTTCGGCACGCGAGCAGCGCAGCGGAAAAGAAGCCGAAATCGATGTCCAGCCGAGCTACGGGCTCACCGACGAACAAGTCGAAAACATGCTGCTCGAATCCTTCGACTACGCCGAGGAAGATTTCCGCCAGCGGCAGGTTATTGAAGCGCGTCGCGAAGCAGATACGATTCTTGCCGCCCTGCTGAAAGGTGAAAAGAGTCCGGCCTGGAGCGAACTGACCAGAGAAGAACGCCGCAATGTGGAAGCGCTAGAGAAATCGCTGCTTGCCGTAAAGGACGGCGAAGACTACCACGCCATTCGCGACGGCATCGACAAGCTGAACCAGGCCACGATGCGTTTGGCTGAACTAATGATGGAGACTGCCGTCTCGAGCGTGCTAAAAGGCAAAGCCATGGAACAAGCCGACACCGATCTCGGCGAAACCCTGCAAGCCGGCCATCGAGTGGCGAAGGCAGATTTCGAATAGGGGATTTTATGTCAGAAGAAAAAACGCAGGGAACCGGAACCACCACCATGGATGCTCCCCCCACCGAAAATAACCCAAACACCGTCGAAGTCACCTTTCTTCCGGAAGGAAAAACGGTGACCTTCGAACACGGCAAGCTGCCCTACAAAGACCACGGCAAGGAAGAGTCGCTGCTCGATGTCGCGTTAAACTTCGGCATCCATCTCGACCACGCCTGTGGAGGAAACTGCGCTTGCACGACCTGCCACGTCTGGGTGAAAGAAGGCGCGGACCTGATTTCTGAAATGGAAGATGACGAGGCCGACAAACTCGACATGGCCGCCGATCTTCAATTAAACTCGCGTCTCGGATGTCAGACGGTGATCAAGAAGCCGGGCAAACTGGTAGTCGAAATCCCGGCGTGGAACCGCAATTACGTTTCTGAGGAACACTAAACCCGCTTTTGGCCATTGGTTCTTAGTTCTTAGCCCTTGGCCAAATCGCGATCGGGAGCAATCATTCATGCCTAAAGAACTTACGTGGAGCGATTCCGATGACCTCGGGATTCTGCTCTCAGAAGCTCATCCGGAAATCGACCCGCTCTCAGTCCGTTTCACCGACCTGCACAAATACGTGATCGCTCTCCCCGGTTTCAAAGACGATCCCACAAAGTCAAACGAAGCGAAACTGGAGGCGATTCAGATGGCGTGGCACGCGGAAGTTCTGGACCGAACCCAAGGTTAATTTGTGGAGTGACGGGCGTCCCCGCCCTGCCTGGACGTCCGGAAGCGGCAAAACCCGCCGAAGCCGAATGAGTTCACCGCGCCCCCGCCGCACTCGGCACCGCGTCCTCCACGCTCGCTTCGCGCAAGAATTTCGCCGCTTCCTCCGGCGGCGTGGGATTGATATAGAAGCCCGTTCCCCATTCAAATCCCGCTGTCTTGGTAAGCTTCGGCATAAATTCGATGTGCCAGTGGTAATACTCGTTCGCCGGATCCTGTGCCGGCGACGTGTGCACCACCAGGTTGTAGGGCGGATTATCCAGCACGCGGTCCGCTTTCATCAGCAGCGACCTGAGCGCTTTAGCAAGATTTTCGAACATGTGCGATGACGAGTTCTCGAACGCAGACTCATGCCGCTTTGGCAGTATCCAGGTCTCAAACGGAAAGCGCGGGGCGTACGGAGCCAGCGTGAGAAAATCTTCATTCTCGCCCACCACTCGAATCCCGCTGTCCAGTTCCTGCCGGATGGCGTCGCAGAAAACGCAGCGCTCCTTGTAAATGTAGTACTGCTTGGCTCCGTTCAGTTCTTCAACCACGTAAATAGGCAGAATCGGCAACGCGATCAGCTGCGAGTGCGAGTGCTCGAGCGAGGCGCCAGCGGCTTCTCCATGGTTTTTAAAAAGCAGAATATATTTGAAGCGCCGATCCTTTTTGAGATCGAGAATGCGATCGCGGAAAGCCCACAGAACGTCTTCGATTTTTTTCGCCGGCAGTGTCGCCAGGCTGGCGTTGTGGTCGGGCGTCTCGATGACCACTTCATGAGCGCCGATGCCGTTCATTTTGTCGAACATCCCCTCCGCCTGCTTATTCAAGTTGCCTTCAATGCCGAGCGCTGGGAATTTGTTTGGAACCACGCGCACCGTCCATCCCGGGGTGTCTTTCTGGGGAGTGTTTCCATTGTTGCCGGGCCGGTAGGCAAGAATCTCCGGCGGCGTCTTGCTCTCATTGCCATAACAGAAGGGACAGAATCCGCCTCTAATCTTCACCGCCTCGCGCAGAAAATCGGTTGGCCGTTTGGCGCGATCGGTGGAGATAATCACCCACCGGCCCACGATGGGGTCTTTTCTTAATTCAGGCACGTACTAAATCCTTTCAATTGCACCAGTGAATATGAAGTCTCAGAATCCGCGATTGCGGAATTCACGATTGTACGATACAGAAAATGCGTTCTGAAAGAGCTCGAATGACGGTCCACTCTGGCCTTGGTCATAGTACACGGCGAGTACATCGAAGCGCCACTCTGGTGAGGCGGAGACATCTCCGAGCACGAAGTCACGCGCCGACCGGCGAGAGATCTCTTTAGTTTTGGCGATCTACTGCGGCTTCGGCATGCTTGACGTCACGCGTCGTTCGAGTTTTCACTTCGATAACACGCAGAACGTCCCTATCCCACCCAACCAGATCAAGTTCACCACGATGATAAGCTGAGCGAAGAAGAATCTTTGGCAGGCCTCCGAGCTCCTCGTTGTGAGCTGCTTCGAGCGGGGCACTTTCGAACATCTGGGTTTTCCAACCGGCAATGGGCTACATACCAGCCGTTGTCTTTCTTAATAACGCCAAAGAGTTGAAATTGTGCCTGGAGTCTCAAACGCATACCTTCATAATCCATGATAGATGCGCAGTCAATTCTGCTGATTACGCGTTTTTTTCGCCTGCAACGCTCGCAATCGACTCTTCCAGCGCATCCATGGCGACATCCGCTTCGTCTTTGGTAACGACGAGAGGCGGCGCAATACGAATCGTGCTCGGACCGCAACCGAGGAACAGCACACCGCGCTCGAATGCCAACTCCACGATGCGATCGCGATCGCCAGCGCCGTACTCGCGGGTGGCCTGGTCTTTTACGATCTCGACGCCAATCATCAACCCGCGTCCACGGACGTCGCCGACGATGTTGTACTTCTTCGGCCAGTCGGCCATGCGCTTCATCATGTGGTCGCCAACCTCTTCGGAATTTCGCAGCAGCCCTTCTTTCTCGATCACATCGAGCGTCGCCAGCGCCGCAGCAATGCACACCGGGTTGCCGCCAAAAGTCGAGGCGTGCGAACCCGGAACCCAATCCATGATGTCCGCCTTGCTCATCGTCACTCCGAGCGGCATCCCCGAAGCAATGCCCTTGGCCATGCAAACGATGTCAGGATGTACGCCCGTGTGTTCAACCGCAAACCATTTCCCCGTCCGCCCCATACCGCTCTGCACCTCGTCCAGCACCAGCAGGATGCCGTGCTTGTCGCAGATGCGCCGCAGTTCCTTCATGAAGATGGTCGGAGCGACAACGTAGCCGCCTTCGCCTTGAACCGGCTCAACAAAAATAGCCGCAACTTCCTCCGGCGCAAGAATCGTCTTAAACAGTTTGTCTTCGATGTAGCGCGCGCATCCCAGTGCGAATTTTTCAGCATCCTGCGGACCGCCCTCGCAGCCTCGATACACATCCGGATACCGCACATGCGTAACTCCCGGCACCAGCGGCGAGAAGCGCCGCTTCTGCTGCGGCTTCGAAGCCGTCAGAGACAGCGCGCCCATCGTCCGCCCGTGAAAAGCTCCGAAGAAGGCGATCATCTGCTGCCGCTTGGTGTGATAGCGCGCCAGCTTCAAGGCGCACTCGATAGCTTCAGCTCCGGAGTTTCCGTAATAAAACTTGTGGGGTCCCGGCATGGGAGCGATCTTCGACAGCCGCTCGGCCAGCGTCACCATACCCTCGTAATAAAAATCCGTGCCCGACATGTGGATCAGTTCCACCGCCTGCTTCTGGATGGCGGCAACCACGTCGGGATGGCAATGACCGGTCGAAACCACGGCAATTCCAGCCGAGAAATCGAAGAACTCATTACCATCCACATCTTCGACCACAATGCCCCGGCCGCGCTTGGCAACCATCGGATAAGAACGCGTGTAAGAAGGAGAAATATATCTTTCGTCGCCGGCAAGAATGCGCTTGGCATTCGGACCAGGAAGCGCAGTTTTGAGCTTGGGACCGGCAATCCCGCTCCTCGGAATCCTGTTCCCGGCAGTCGTTGTCTCGGCGTTCAGTGTCTTGGCAGTCATGGAATTCTCCAGAGTCGTTCTCATTTCCCAGGCAAGCGAGGGGTGAAATCCTAACGAGGGTGCCCCATCCTAACGTCGCGCCTTTTCGGACGTTGGGGTGGGATTCCCCGCTCGCCGACACCAAAAGCACGTACCTTACACAGAGCAGAAGGAGAAATTAGTCGCTGCCAAAGAGATTGGCGCGCACATGAGACGGCAGAACGGAAAGATAGCGGCGGGGACAAGCCAGTCCCTCGATCCAGCAAGTCTGCAAAGGCGAAATGTAGCCATTCGAGCGCATAGCAGCTGCCAACAGTATATCCCGTGTTGGATCGCGGCGTAACCCCCAAAATTACGACAATCCACGGTGAACGCCCTGTCAGCCGGTGTTGCGCCCGCTTCGTATCAGGACACGGCTTTTCGGCTTGCGAAGACCTCGCTGTGGCACTCGATTTTGGGTGGGGTAGCGGTTCACCGCTGCGATAACTGTTTTGTCTTGAATACAGCTTTTATCCGCCGCCGGCGTACTTCTGATCGGAGAAATGCTTTTTCCGCACCCTCTTCAGCCGTGCCGCAGGCACGCGCCTTTCGACGCTGGGGCTTGACTCCGCTTTACTCCAGGACTGCTGGTTTCCGGCGACAGACCGGAGTATGCTGCGTTGTCCAGAAATAACGACTGGCAAACAGTTCGTAACCAACGGAGACAGTTCAAAGCAAGACATTTCAAACGACGATGAATGCCCAACTACTGCGCAGTCAACCAGGTCAGCTTCAGCCGAATCAGCCCGAACCATCCGCGCCCCTAACCCGAAATCAAATCCGCGGCTTCTGGGCCTCATGGGGAGGCTGGACGCTGGACGGCATGGACTCCGTCATTTACGCCCTGGTGCTCGTGCCAAGCCTGCGCGAACTTCTCCCCCGTTCCGGCATTGCCGCGACCAAAGGAAACATCGGCTATTACGGCGGACTGCTCTTTGCGCTGTTTCTAATCGGCTGGGGTCTGGCCTTCCTCTGGGGACCGATAGGAGACAAGTTCGGCCGAGTCCGCACCCTGATGCTCACCGTTCTCTGCTATTCCGCATTCACTCTGCTCAGTGCCTTCGCGGTGAACGTGTGGCAGCTAGCCATTCTGCGCCTGCTCGCGGGCATAGGCATTGGCGGAGAGTGGGCCATGGGCGGCACCTTTGTAGCCGAAGAATGGCCCGAAAATCGCCGCATAGCCGGAGCCGGTTACATGCACACCGGCTACTACTTCGGCTTCCTCCTGGCGGCCCTGGCCAATTACAGCATCGGAAGCCACTTCGGCTGGCGCGCCATGTTCGCCTTCGGAGGCTTGCCCGCGCTTCTCCTGGCCTACATCCGCTACGGAGTAACCGAGCCCTCGCGCTGGCTGCAAAAAGAAAACGTAGTGCACGCCTGGACGTGGTGGCGTCCTCTGGCCACGCTCTTTAATCGAGCGTTGCGCCGGCGCACCATTTTGAATTCCGTCTTCATGCTGGTCTCGATCGCCGGACTATGGGCAGGCACAGTCTATGTCCCCACCGCGGTCACAGCTCTAGCCGAAGCCAGTGGCCGAGTGGGCCCCCAAGCGGCACAAATGGCCTCCTACGCCACCATGCTCGTAGCCGTAGCCACGATCCTGGGCTGTTTGGCCATGCCGACCCTGGCCGAACGCTTGGGACGCCGCGGCGCTCTGGCCTTTTACTTCGCGCTGATGCTCGTCTTCATCGTGGTCACCTTCGGCAAGGTCTACTATCTCGGCGGAAGCGCCCTGCCGTGGTTCTTCGTCTGTCTATTTTTCCTGGGAGTGGGCGGAGCCAATTTCTCCGTCTACACGCTCTGGCTCCCTGAGCAGTATCCCACCGAGTGCCGAGCCAGCGCCTTCGCCTTCTCGACGTCCTTTGCCCGCTTCGCCGGAGCCGGAATCACTTTTCTGGTAGGAGCCGGCGTGCGCCACTACGGCTCCATCGGAATGCCGGTGGCACTGACCGGAATAGCTTTCGCCGTAGGCCTGCTGCTGACTCCACTGGGAAAAGAGACGCGCGGCCACCCGCTGCCCCAATAGAGTACCGCTCGTGTGTCCAATTGACCGTCAACGAGGCGCCGCCGGTGATCGTGCCGATCAGACTGTGAACGCCATCCCATCCCGCCAATGGGGTGCCCTCACGCGGTTTGGCGAGGAGACTCGGGGGAGCCTCTGCCGTCCTACCGGGCCAGACCGCTGCCGTGAGACCGATTCCCTCCTGCTGCGTCTAACACGTGGGCCGCATGTTAGGCTTTTGCGAAGCCTCCGGAGACCGTTAGTTGATTCGGCGCGTTTTTAAAGCATTTCAATATCGCGATTTCCGCCTGATGTGGATTGGCGCCTGCACCTCCAGCATCGGCACCTGGATGCAGATCGTCGCTCAGGGATGGCTCATTTACCGGCTAAGCCACTCCGCGTTTCTGCTCGCACTCGATCAATTTCTGGGCGGTCTTCCTATCTTTCTGTTCTCTCTGATCGGCGGCGTGGTGGCCGACCGCGTAGAGCGCCGCAAAATTCTGCTGGGCTCGCAGTACCTGCAGATGGCGAGCGCCGGCTTGCTGACGATTCTGGTTACGACTGGCCACGTCCACGTCTGGCACATTTTATGCTTGTCCGTCGTCTCCGGATTCGCGCAGGCCTTTGGCGGGCCGGCTTACCAGGCGCTGATTCCCACGCTCGTCGAGCGCGAAGACATGCCCAACGCCATCGCCTTGAATTCGATCCAGTTCAATGTGGCGGTCATGGTCGGTCCGGCGCTGGCTGGACAGGCATTAGCGAGGCTCGGAGAAAAGTGGTGCTTCGGACTGAACGCGCTATCGTTCCTCGCGCCCATCGTGTCGCTCTCGATCATCCGCACGCGCTTTCTGCCGGTGAAGACCAAGGAGTCGATGTTTACCAGCCTGAAGCAGGGCATTCACTTCGCGCGACAGCAGAGTTCGATGGAGGCGCTGATTCTGATCGCCTTCTGCATGACTTTCCTGGGCATGCCTGTGCGGACCTACTTTCCCGTGTTCGTGAAAGATATTTTTCATCGCGGGCCGGAAACTTATGGCAATCTGCTGTCGCTGATGGGACTCGGTTCGATTTTCGGTTCGCTCGCAATCGCCAGCGCGGGCAACATGAAGAAGAAAGGGATCGTCGCTCTGGGCTCTCTCATGGGTTTGGGCACAGGGATTTCCGGCTTCGCCCTGTCGCGGTCGCTGCCGCTGAGCCAGGTCTTTCTGGTGCTGGTGGGCGCATCGATGATGGCCGTTTTCGCCACGGTGAATTCGCTGGTGCAGTTGATCACTACGAACGAAATGCGCGGCCGCGTGATGAGCGTCTATAACTTCGCATTCCGCGGCGGCATGCCGATGGGCAATCTCTTGTCGGGATGGCTGGTTCCAGTATTTACCGCGCCCATCGTGCTCAGCATGAACGGTTTTCTGCTTATTCTACTGGCCCTATATTTCCTGTTCGTGCAACGCCGCCTGGCAGCGCTTTAGCGATCGGGCCCGGGCGTCCTCGCCCATCAAGACCGGCGCCCGCCAAGCTCACCTGCCGCTACGCACCGAATGCAATGCCTCTCTTCTCGCGCCCCAAAGCCACCACCACCGCAGCCAGCGTGAAGACGACAAACGCCGTTAAAGCCATGGCATTGGCGTAGCTTGTGTGCTCGGCCAGAATCGCCTCAATATAAGCAACCGAGCCAGCCAGCAACACGCCGCACTGATAAGCGAATCCGGGAAGGAATCCGCGCACCGAGTCAGGCGACAATTCCGAGAGGTGCGCGGGAATGATGCCCCACGCTCCCTGCACCATGAACTGAATCAGGAAAGCTCCAACGACCAGCAAAGCAAGAGACGGCGCGTAAGCCCACAGCGGAACCACCGCAATCGCAAAGAGAAACGCGACGATCATCGACCGCCGTCGCCCGAAGCGATCGGACAGAAAGCCCACCAGCGTTCCGCCGCAAATCGCTCCTACCATCGAAATTGCCGTGACCACCGCGCGCTGCGTGGGCTTCAGGCCCCAGTGCCGCTGCAGGAACGTTGGAAACATATCCTGCGTGCCGTGCGAGGCGAAGTTCATCATCATCATGAGCACGGTCAAATAGAGAAACAATTTCCAGTGCGACAGGATGGCGCGGCCCAGATCGCTCCAGTTGGGATGACGCGTCTTCTTCCACACCTCGGATTCTTTCACCTTGAAGCGCACGAAGAGGCCCAGCAGCGCGGGCAAGCCTCCGATAAAAAACATAGGCCGCCAACCCCAGCGCGGAAAGACAAAGTAGTAACAGCCCGCTGCCAGGAGATAACCGAGAGCGTAACCCTGCTGCAGGACTCCGGAGAGAAACCCGCGCAGCCGTGGTGGAACCTTTTCCATGGCGAGCGAGGCGCCGACGCCCCACTCTCCGCCCATGCCAATGCCAAACAAAGCGCGCAGCACGAGAAAAGTAGTAAAGCTGTGGGCGAAACCAGTTGCCACCTCGACCACGGAATAGAAGACCAGGTCGATCATCAAGGGAGAGCGGCGACCATAGCGATCAGCCAGCAATCCAAAGATGAACGCGCCCACCGGACGAAACGCCAGCGTGAGCGTGATGGAGAAAGCAACCTCTTTGTCCGAGCGGTGAAACTCCTGGGCGATGGCGGTCAGCGCGAGGATGACCAGGAAAAAGTCGAAGGCGTCAAGCGTCCACCCGAGAAAACCGGCGAAAACGGCGGGACCGTGGCCGTCTTTGTCCGTGACCATGGGATCGGCCGGCGAAGGCGAGTAGTTTCCCGGTCTGGTTGAATCCGCCCGCGAGCTCAAATTCCCTCCTTTATGCCGGCGACTACTATACAACGAATTCCAGTCGGCAAAGACGCCGATTCTTCCGTAGAGACGGGGCTGACTCCGTCTTCTTTGGATGGGGACGTTTCGAGAGACGCAGCAAGCCTTCTCTCTACGGAAATTCGTTGGAGCACGAGATGGTTGTTAGCTCACAGAGCGGGCAGAATCGTTCCAGTGCAAACGCCCAGTCCTATGCGGCGAAATCCGTCGCGCTCACAAAATCCGCGCAGGGTAACTTCATCCCCGTCTTCGAGAAACTTGCGCTGCTCGCCCGTCGGAAGCGTCACTGGATCCTTGCCGCGCGTAGTCAGTTCCAATAAGCATCCCCGAGCAGTCTTGTCCGCACCCGACACTGTGCCGCTGGCCAGCAAGTCGCCGGAGCGCAGATTGCAGCCGTTGCTGGCGTGATGAGTCAACATTTGCGTCATGGTCCAATACATGTCGCGAAAATTGCTGCGGCCCAAGAGCATGGGGGCCGCGCCGGCTTCGCGCATCCGCGCCGACAACAGAGAAACTTCCAGCCACAAGTCGAGGCCGCCGTGCTCCTGATTGTTCTGGTCGAAAAGATATGGCAGTGGCGCCGGATCGCCCTGCTCACGCGTAAAGGCCGCAGCACGAAACGGCGCGAGCGCTTCCATGGTCACGACCCACGGTGAGAGTGAAGTGGCAAAGCTCTTGGCCAGAAAAGGGCCCAACGGCTGATATTCCCACGCCTGAATGTCGCGCGCCGACCAATCGTTTACGAGGCAGATTCCGAAAATGTGTTCTTCCGCTTTGCCGATTGGAATGGTTTCTCCTAACCTATTTCCCTGGCTCACAAAAAAGCCAAGCTCCAATTCGTAATCGAGCGCCCTCGTGGGCCCCACTTTCGGGTCAGCATCGCCGTCCCGCGTCTGGCCGGTCGGACGTCGGATGGGCGTTCCGGTAGGGACCAACGACGATGCCCGCCCGTGATAGCCAATGGGAGCGTACTTGTAATTCGGGAGCAGAGGATTGTCGGGGCGGAAGAGCTTTCCCACGTTAGTGGCGTGGAAAATCGAAGCGTAGAAATCCGTGTAGTCGCCGACCACCGCGGGCAGAAGCATATCGACAT
>Ga0302324_100019996_pt1 | contig 13121 bp, 13 predicted proteins | sample Palsa_T0_1_FD_201949 | JGI IMG/M metagenome (GOLD analysis project Ga0302324, IMG submission 201949) | Peat permafrost microbial communities from Stordalen Mire near Abisko, Sweden - Palsa_T0_1 | ecosystem: Environmental > Terrestrial > Soil > Palsa > Peat permafrost | place: Sweden: Abisko...
CTCGGAAGATCGCTGCGTGGTACTTCTCGAGGAACGCCGAGCGATCGGGCTCGGGCAACCGAATCCGGCCACGCCGTACTTCGAGATCATCGAATACATATTACCATTGACGGCCGTGTACGCCGCGCCGAGGTTGGCCTTCGAATCGATCCCCGGCGTTCCCGCGATCAACTTCTCGTACAGCCGCAGCTTGTCCGGTGGTACGCTGGTGCTCTTCTTCGGTGCCGCCAATTGCCGCTTCTCCGTGCCGTGCCATCGTTCGGAGCGAACACGCCTGACCGCCTGCCGCGCGCGAGTCTGGGAGACCCACCCGCCCTACCCGGCGCTTCATGGTTCATGAGGCCGTGGGTTCAGACTTTCTTCAGGCATCGGCTGCTACGCTATGAGGACTCACTCTCGCGAGAGTCATTGAGGTTCGATATGATGCTATCAAAGCAGCTGCCCCTCGTCGCAGCAGCACTCCTGGCCATAGGTGGTTGTGCGACCGCAGCTTCGGCGCAATCGTCCGCCGCGGGAGCATCGAAGATGTTCCTTTCGAACGGCCTCACCGTCGAGGTCTTCGCCATCGACAACCAGAGCCCAGCCGGGCCTATCGGCACGATTTCGTCGCCCGGAGCGGCCGGACTCGCCATCGATCCCTCCGGCCGGCTGCTCGTCGCGCGGGAATCGCACGGCGACGTCGCGATCTACAACACGAGAACGTTCCGGCAGGTGGGGCGGCTCCAGGACCGCGGGCAGCTTCCTGGCAGCATCGCGGTGGGCGCCGACGGAACCACCTACGTTGGCAACGTCTTCTCGGCACGAAGCGGACCGGGCAGCGTCAGCGTCTACGAGCACGGGAGCCGGCAGCCGACGAAGACGCTCACGTGTCCGAGCTTCTACATGGTGAACGGTGTCGCCGTCGACGCGCACGGTGACCTGTTCGTCAATCAAAACCGGACGTCCAGCGGCTCGCCGGAGGTCGACATGTTCCCAGCCGGCTCGAGGAAGTGCCACGCGCTCACGATCGGCGAGTACTACGCCGGCGGCGCCGCCGTCGACCCGAATACGGGCAACCTGCTGCTCGCCGACCAGGGTGCTCGGAGCATCCTGATCGTTGCGCCCCCGTACACCAGCGTAACCCAGGAGATCACCCTGCCGGAATGCATCGGCGAACAGGTCTTCGACCTGGCCCTCGACCCGACGACGTCGCTCCTTTACATATCGGATCCGGAGAACGGCGCCGACGTCCTGTCGTATCCGGGCGGGGGACGCATGGCAACGTATTCCATGAGCTCAGCCAAGGGGATCGCGATCGCGCGATAGCGTAGCCGGGCGCGGCACCGCTCGGGACGCGAGCGGGCCGCGCTCACGCCTGCCGCCCTCGGCCGCGCCTGGCCGAGTCGCTAGCTCGAGGACGGCTCGCTGACGAGCGAGCATCCGATACCCGCCGCGTGAACGCTGGTCGAGTTCGATCGATCGCTCCCACAGCGTCGCCTCGTAGCCGCTCGCGACCTGCGGGTAGGTCCGCTCGAATCCGAGCTCGAGCAGCGCGTCACGGTTATCGGTCACCGGCATCAGTCCACGCCGAAGCAGCGTCTGGATTGCGTCGATGGTGTGCACGGTTGCGGCCATGGGGTGCCTCGCGGTTCCTGAGATCGAGCGGTGGTTGCTTCCACCATCGTATGCGGGGCGCAGCCCGGCGACCAGGATCTATCCGTACAGTTTAGTCGGACAGTTACCGTATGCCCAAGCGTATGGGTTCTCTCCGCCGGCCAAGCGGCGGCCCCGGCGGCGTTGCTCGTCTGAGTTTGATGCCCCTGAAGTGCCTCTCGCGGACGCCGCCGCGCGGCACGACGAGTGAGGTCCGGCCGGGTCTCCTCCCGGTGCCGTCCGCGTAGGGTCGCGGCCGCACGGGCCGGCCGCGATGCTAGTCGCGGTCGACGACGGCCAGCGTCCACGGGAGGTGCCGGCCACGGCCGTCGATCTTGCGCTTCCACGCGGCCACCACCGAATTGGGGATCGGAGGCACGGGCGCGCTGCGCGCATAGTCGAACATGTCGTGAAGATCGTCGGCGGTGGCGTCCAGCGTGCCGAGGCTCGCGAGGCCGAAGTTCTGCTCGATGTAGCGCAGAATGCTCGCGTGGCTTCGTACGACGTGCGACACGAACGGCACCTTCGATTTTTCATATGCCGAATTCGCATAGCCGGAGATGACGAGGAGCGGCACTCGCAAGCCGAACGACGCGCCGTTCGTCGAGGGCGGTGGCTTGACGTGGTCGTACCAGCCGCCGGAGTCGTCCCAGGTAAGGATGATCGCCGTGTTGTCGTAGTACCGGCACGCCGGGTCGTGCTGCAGCGTCATCGAGTCCGTCAACGCGATGTACACGGTCGCGACCCACGAGGGGCCGCCCGCGCCCAGCGTTCCGGAGAGGTCTGACGCCGTTTCGGGGGGCGTCACGTACGAGACCGACGGCAGGTTGCAGGAGGCGATGTCGTCGAGTATCTGCGACGGCGGCGAGGTCACGTCACGCGTCCAATCGGGGCCGAAGCGAATGTGCTTCACCGCACCGAACGCGGAGACGGAACCGTCGTACGTCTGGATGGCGCCCGTGTAGCTGCGCCAGCGAACGCCTTTGGCGTCCATGAGGTCGGCGATCGTTTGGTAGTCGAAGCACACGGGACCCGGCTGCGTGTCCTCCCCGGTGGTGAACGCCGCAGCGGTCGTCCCTGGCGCGGAGTCGCAACCCCAGACGTTCTGATTTGGAGTCGGAGCGGGTCCCGGCGCCGGAAAGACCGGGTCGTCCGCTGGGCCTTGGCCGGCGAGCAGCCACTGGTGGCCTGGAAACGTCGGCGACAGGCGCGATGAGAAATTCATGTCGGCAAGCGCATAGCGGTAGGCGAACGCGTGGTACAGCAGCGTCTCGAAGTCAGGGACGTAACCGAGCGCCGGCATCGGGGGCGGCGTGTACCCCATCTGCGTCGCCTCCGCGGGGTCGATGTCGAACTGATTCATCGCGCCCCCGTTCCACTCGCGCACGAGGTCCCGATGCATGTGCAGCGGCGTGTACGGAACCTCAAATGGCTCCTCGTGCAGCGGCGCGGTCTTGCCGGTGTGGAGGAGCGCGGTGCGCGTCGTGTCCGCGCCCGGATAGCCCGCGCCGTTCGTCAAGAACGAGGACGAAAACAGGTTGTCGACCGTACGATTCTCTTGGATCATCACGATCACGTGTGCGATCTTGCTGCCCGGAATCTGCTGACCGGGCACGCTGCTCGTGGCGGCGGCCGGTACCGCTGCCGTCGTTCCCACGGCGCAGACGAGGAGCAGCGCCAAAGCATGCCGTCGGTTCACACGATGTCTCCCAGAGCGTCGCGCTGCCTTTCTTGCGGCAAATCGTGACCCCCTGGGAGCTCCGCCGAGCTACTTGTCGGTGTCGAGCGGCGTTCCGGGCAGTGTATGAATGCGCGCCTTCGCCTTGCAGCTCGCGCTGCAAGTCGATCCGCATCAGTCCCGCAATCGGCGGAATCGGAGTTTGGTTGTAGTTGATCAAAGACCACGAGTCGCCGCTGTTCAGCGAGGTCGCCTCGGCGTCTTGGAGGCCGCGCGATGCGAGGTTGAAGTTCTCTTCGACGTACTTGACGATGCTATCGAACGTGGATGCTAGCGAACGTCAACGTATGGTGCCCCACCATCCTACGGTACGGGGCTGAACCTCGTGTGAACGCAGTTTTGCCGCCCGTCACCAGGGCGATCGGGCTCAGAGCTTCGGGCACCGCTTTGGCGGCTTAAACGATCCCGTGTTCAGCGGCACCCACGGCAGCGGCTTCTGCGAGAAGTTGAACATACCGGAGAGGTTGTCGTTGAGATACGCATCATCGGCGCCCAGCGAAGGAAGTCCGTACGTCGATTCGATGAAGTCGAGGATCGAGCTGTAGCTTCGTTTGGTATGATCGATGAACCCGCGCTGCTTCACGTACGGTGACATGACGATCATCGGGACGCGGAAGCCCCACTCGTACGGACTGTCCGGGTTGCCCCACGGGTTCTCCAGCGGATGCCCCGTCTGCACGTGGTCGTACCAGCCGCCCCAGTCGTCCCACACCACCACGACTGCTGTGCTGTTCCAGAAGCCGCTCTCGCCCACCGCATTGGCGACCCACGATACCCAATGGGGACCCGTGGTCGAGAGCGAGTCCGCATGGTCGGATTCCGAGAAGCACGGAATCACGTAGCTCACCGCGGGGAGCGTGCCCTTCCGGACGTTCGCCACGAACTGTTGGCCGTCCGCATCGACCGTCACGTTGCGCGCGCCGCGGACGTATGCGTCGTAGAGATGCTTCACGCCGATGGGTGCGCTCCAGATGCTGTTGACGGCGGGCATCACGTACGTCCAATGCGACGCGCGCGAGCCCGGAAGCGACTTGTCGAGCAGGTCGAAAATCGTCGGGTAGTTCTCGCATGGCTGGTATTTCATTGCCCTGGCCTCGATGCCCGGGTACGAGCTGGTCATGTCGATGTATTGCTCTTTCGCGGTCGGCTTGTCGCACCCGCCGATCGTGCCGTACGGCTCGCTATCGCCGGCATCGCCGTCCTGCGTTTGTTTCCTACCACCGACCGGATTCTCGGCTTCCGCAAGTTTCCCGTGAAGTTCGTGAAGACCGCCGGACTCGCCGGCGATCAGGTATTGATGCGCGGGGAAGCTCGGGCCCTCGTTTGGTTGAAACACCTCATCGGCGATCGCAAAGTTCTGCGCCATCGATCGGTACAGCGCCACTTCGGTCGGGTTCACGTAGGCGAGCACCGTTGGGTTCGGGTCGCACCCGCTGCCCGGGCACCCGAACGACTCGCTCGTCCACCCGTTCTGCTTTCCGCCCGCGAATTCGGTGGTGAACGCGGTCTTGTGATCGTGGAGCGGATCCCACGCCGTACTCAGCGAGATCTGCCGCAGCGTCGGATTCCCGTTGGGATTCGCGATATCGAGGCCCGACCACTGACCGTAGAAACCCGCGAACAAGTCGTCGACGGTCCGGTTCTCCATGACGATGACGACGACGTGCTGTATGGGGGACGTCGTTCGATGCGCCTGGGGCCCGAAGCGCCCGGCGGCTACCGCAGGCTGGAAGGCCGCGACGGCAAGCAAGAGCGCAACGAAACCGAGCGTCGCGAGGGCTGGGCGCGGTGACTGATTCACGGGTGGGGATCTCCTCAACCTGGACGGCTCTACGGCAACACGACGCCGGCGCAACTCCCGGCATCCGGCGACGCGTTCTCGCGTGCCCGCGCGCCGTCCTAGTGCCCTATCGCACGCTCGTTCTGCGATCGGCTTGGGCGACGGTTCGGGCGCAGCGACCACGTTCGTGAATCTCTGCGCCGCGAACCGTCGCACCAAACGGTCCGTCCTACATCCGATGCGGCGGCTTCGCGGGCTCCGGCGGCCTCGCCGGCGGCCGTGCCACATGCACCGCCTGCCGGTCCGCGGACGTCACCGGCCGGAAATCCGGCGGGCGATTGTGCGGCGTAAGCGGCTTCACGACGGCCGGATGCGGCGGCGTTCCGTGATTCACCGTCGCGAGAGAGGTCCGGTTCTGCCCGGCCTCAACTTCGTGCTGATGCTGCACCGGTGTTGGGTTCACACGCCGCACCGGCGCTACCGCGAGCTGCGCCGGCGTCGGCCGAACGTGCCACCCATGCGGGCCGCCGTTGTAGCTGGTGCGGTTCACGACTTTGACGACGACGGTCTTATCGACGTACACGTTCTTGATGATCGTCGTGTTGACGTTTGTCACCGCCGTATTATAGCGGAAGACGTTCCCAGCCCACTGACCACCGACGTAGCCGGTGCCGTAGTAACCGTATCCGTAGGGGACGCCGCCGTAGAAGCCGACGCCCGGTCCCCAGTATCCCTGGTTCCACGAAAATCCGTTCGAGACGGCACTCCAGTAGCCGGGAGTCCACAGCAGCCCGGGCGACGGTGCGAGCACCCACGTGCCCGGGACCCAGTAGTACCCCGCCGTTCCCCAGGCCCAGTAACCCGGCATCCAGATGTAGTTCGGCGCGGGTACCGGAGGCTGCACGTACACCGGAAGTATCGGCGGCGCGAAAAGGCTGATGACGACCTGAGCGCTGGACGGTGTGGGCGCCGCACCCACGACCACGGCTAGAATGATTGCGGGAAGCAATCGACGCATGCGTTTATCTCCTCGAAGTTGGCCTCGCCAACATCGACCGCTTTGGATTCGCGGAGCGCCCGGTCCTGGTCGATGCTTCGGCCGGTCGTGCTGGTGTGCGGCGAGCGGGGGCTCGCCACGGACCTGGGCCATTTTATGCGACGACGAGCGCGCACCGGATCGGACGATAATCGGACGGAGCCACTGCCATCCTGTTGGACACACAGCTCACCCACCCAACAGGAGAACCGCCATGACCATCTCGTTGCATCGCTCGCTTCGGACCACCGCCCTTGCAGTAGCCTCGTCCGCCGCACTCGCCACGGCCTGCTTCGGCGCGACGCACGGCGCCGCACCGGCGTCTTCCGCCATCCGGTCCGCAACCGTCGCCGGCGCCGGCGAAGACCTGCGGGCGCAGCCCTCGGCCTGGACCCAACAGCTCGTCGTTGCCGACAATAACCTCAGCCAACTCGAAGTCCTCGGCACCGGCCCCGCATTCAATTGGCTAACCAACGTGACCGCGGGTGCCCCGTGTCCTTCGGGCGCGTGGATCCAACGCACGCTCCCGCTGCTGTACGTCTCGAACTTCGGCTGCCGCGGGCCCGTCGGCGTCACGAGCTACAAGCGAGTCGCCGGCGTCTGGACGCCCGTCGCTCCAATCGGCGGATACACCGCCGGCCTCGTCGATCCGATCAACTCCACCACCGATAGCGCCAACCACGTCTTCGTTGCCGACAACATCGGCAACCAACTCGTCGAGTTCAATCCCGGCGTCGGCAACGCGTATCTGTATCGCTGCACGATTCCCGGTCCGGCGACCGGCGTTGGCGGCGTGGCCGTCGATGCCGCCGGCGACGTATTTGCCACGATCGAACAGAACCCGGTGAAGATCATCGAGTACCCGGGGCCCGCCGGACTCAGCAACTGCGCCGGCGCGGTCCTGACCGGCGCCACCCTGCCGAGCCCGGCCGGTTCAGGCGCGCTCCTGCTCGACAATGGCGGCAGGCTGATCGCCTGCGATCAGAATGCCATCTACACGATCCCACCGCCGTATACGACGCCGGTGCTCTTCGAGACCGACAACTGCCTCAACATGTCGCTGAACCACGCCGGAAACACGCTGTTCGTGACCGAGCCCTTCGTGAACAACGACATCCGCGTGCTCCGGTATCCGAACCACTTGGTCCGCAGGATCATCACGCCGAGCGCAAGCAACCACATCAGTTCGGCGACCGGCGTCGCAGCGTATCCGGGTTGAATCGACGAAACGCTTTCAACCGATCGACGGCAGCCAGGGCACCATCCTGATGGGTGGTGCCCTCACCGTTCCCCGAGGGTGCGGGTCGACGATTCAACTCAGTGGCTTGCGGAACTTGATGAGCCGGTCGACCTCCTCGAAGCCGCACGCCTCGTGCGCGCGCAGCGACGCGACGTTGTGGACCTCCGTGTCGGAGGCGATCTCGCTGAAACCGCGGGCACGAGCCCACGCCTCTGCCGCGCTCATCAGGGACCGCCCAACACCGCATCCGCGCACGTTCTGCTCGACGTACCATCCTTCGACGTGCGGCACGGGCATCGAATCACAGCCGTCCGAGAACGGGCGCACCGCAATTTCGATGAAGCCTCCGAGCGTTGCATCGCCGCCGTCCGCGACGAACGCTGCCGCGAGGAACGCTTGCGCGGTTCCGGCTGCAAAGGCATGCGCTTCGCGGGCAAGGTCGGCGGCGTCTGCCTCTGGCCAGAGGCGGCCGCGCATCGCGGCCCACACCTCCGAGTCGCGTTCTTCAACCGGGCGAACCACCATGCGCACAGTATAGCAAGCGCCGCTTGGGGCCGCATCGTTGCGGCATACCGACCGTGGAGCAGCCCGGGTGATGGCGGAGCGTTAGGTCGTCTGTTCCCAGCCGAGCACGCGTGCGGTCATCTCGCCGCGGCTGTGCGTGCCCGTCTTTTCCAAGAGCCGCTTGATATGGTCCTGAACCGTCGACGAGACGATGTGGAGACGATCGGCGATCTCGCTGAGCGCAAGACCGTCGAGAAGCAGAGCCAGCACCTGGACCTCGCGCGGCGAGATATTGAACCGAGAGGCGGCGCCGGTCAACGAACGCCTCGTCTTGGTTCGTTCGATCGTCACGCCTACGAACAATCCCATCGGCCCGCTCATCGGCCGAGTTCTCACGACGAGAAAGGGAACGGGGCTGGCCACACCGGCCTCGGGCGAGCGCGCTTCATTGCTCCACGCCGCGGTGAGTCGCCGGACCGCTTCCTCCAGGATCGGCGGAAGGCGATTCTCGAGCGGCAACCGCAGCGGCGTCCACGCGACGCGCCGCTCGTTTTCCGACGTCCATGCGAGAACGATCTCAAGCTCTTTGTTGAGAATATAGTGCGCCGACGCGTCGGCGGCGTCGGCCCCTGCGGCCGCCGCCTCGACGTTGTCGTCGAGGCGGAACCCGGCCAGACGCTCGCCTTGTGACTCCATGAGGCGCAGTTCGGACAGACGGTCCGAGGCAGCGTCCAATGCGAACGTCAGCGCGCGAATCTCGCTCGAGCTGAACGGCTCCAGCTCGCCCGTGCGCAGCAGCGTGAGGATGCCGAACCGCGCTCGGCTGTCGGCGAAGAGCAAGCTCATGCCGCTCGCGTAGGGGCCGCGGACGCCCCGGACGGCGGCGATGCTCGGGCCTGCGGCGATCTGAGCGCTCTGGAGGTCGAACTGGTCGCGCAGGCGCTCGAAGTCATCCGGATCGCCGGTGGCGGAGAGGAGCTCGTCGGCATCGCCGTTGCCCCTGAACCGTGCGAAGCTCCAGTTCGACACGGGAACCAAGTCGAGAATCGTCTTGATTATCGAGCGGACCGGATCGGATGCGTCGACGCCGGCGACGGGCTCTGCGCCGCCGCGTTCACGTGGCGGCATGCTACCTATTGCCCTGGGTCGCGTACGGATGGCAGATATCGAGATTCATATTGGGAAGCGGACTCGTCGTGGGAGGAAAGTCATGCAAGAGCTTCCCACTGGGGCACCGATGCTCCTAGCGCAAGCGGTCCATGGAGCCCGGCCGCGTGGCGGCGATCACGGCCCAGGGCGAAGGTTGTGGCGCCCTGCAAACACGAGCTCGGGATACGACGGCGGCTCGTCCAGGATCGTCAGTCGCACGTCGGGGACCACGCCGTACGCGCGCGGCGCCAGCGCAGGGTGGTTCAACGTGATACCCGCGAGCCGGTATACGCCGGGCTCGCCCACGGCGGTACCGTGCACCCTGTATTCCGGCGTGCGCAAGCTGATGCGCTGGTGTTCCGCAATGTCGAAACCGTCCGTCCCGTCGAGCGCCTCGAAGTGCAGGGCGATGTCCATACCGTCGGCCAGGGCCCGATCGAACTCGACCCGCATCGAAAACCGGCGGCCGCGCTGTACGGGCTCGAGATCGTCACTGTCGGCTCGCCGCGGTTCGGCATTCACGATGCTGGGAACCCGGCTCGCAGAAAGCCCACGATCGTCTCCGCCGCACCGCCGACTGCGGCCTGGCTGAGATGTCCGGTCGACTCGGCATCGGGATCGATCTGCGCGGCTCGGGCGCTTCCCGGGCCCCGCACGTAGAGTTCGCGATCGGTTTCGAAAAGGTGAACGCTGATCGATTCGTGGGCAAACGTCGTCGTGCCGTCCGTCTCCCGCGTTACCTTCAGCGGCTCCAAACCATGCTCGCGCGCCAGTTCGGCAACGCGCGAGGCAATCCGCACCACGGCTTCAGTGTTCCTCACGGTGCGGGTTTTTCGGGGCACAGGGCGGGTGCATCGATCATTGCGAGCCTGTTCTCAAGGCGTCAGTAAGCCCTGCTTCCGACACGACCCGCCACGGCACCGATAGTTTGCGTCTGGCCGGAATCGGCAACCGTCCACGCCACCCGGGGTTCATGGGAGCGCCAATGAAAGGCGAAACTCTTATGGATTCCTCAAAGAAGTACCCCCGCAGCGTGCACGAGAAGTATCTCGGGGTCGTACAGCTGGCGCGCACCGTCGATAAAGCAAGAATGCTAGCGACCGGTAGCATCGGCGAATATCACTATGACTGCCCGATGGACCAGGCCCTGTTTTCTAAGTTCGGAATCGACGCGAAGCAGCTCGCGCAGCTGGTCTCGGAGGTCGCGAAGGATCCCGCTCGCAACGCCGATCTGGAGGCATACCTCAAGCCTCTGATCGGGAAAAAGAGCCAAGCCGAGATCGACGCCTTTAATCGCGAGGTGGAGACGAACAAGCCTGTCGGCGAGAGCCTCAAGCATTTCGAGGAGTTGCGCGCCCGCATCGCTCCGAAGCGGACCGACATCACGTCGTGGCCGGACATTCTCGACATCGACGAAGGCAGACACGTGCCTGAACGGGTCCTCTCCCCCGCGTAAGGTCACACAGAGCCTCACGGAAATGGGAAGGAGGCCGCATCGCGCGGCCTCCTTCTTGCATCCTGCGATACCGCATGCCGATTCCCCATCGGCCTGCGAATGCCGGCTAGTTCGGTGGCTTGTCTTGGTGCGCCGCGGCGGCGGGATGTGCGGCTTGCGCGGGTTGCTTTGCAGCCTGATGCACGGGCTGCTGCGCTGCGTGATGCACGGGTTGCGCCGCTTGATGCACCGGCGGTCCTGCCGCATGCACTGGCGGTGCCGCTGCATGCACTGGCGGTGCCGCCGCACGCACTGGCGGTGCCGCCGCATGCACTGGCGGTGCCGCCGCATGCACTGGCGGTGCTGCCGCATGCACTGGCGGTGCCGCCGCATGCACGGGTTGCTGGGCCGTTACCGGCTTGGCGACCGGCTGATTTGCCGGTGTCATCGGTCGCGCGACGGCCACGATCGGCGGCTTACCGTGATTGACGGTCGCGAGGAGGGCATGATTCTGTGAAGCGACGACGATGTGCTGCCGCTGCACCGCGGTCAGCGCAACGTGATGTTGGCCTGCAAGCGCCAGCTGGGCCGGCGTCGGCCGTATGCGCAGGCCGCCCGGACCACCGTTGTAGCTTACGTGATTCACCGTCGTTACGACGACCGCGCGATTGACGTACACGTTCCTAATAACGGTGGTGTTGACGTTCGTCACGGCCGTGTTATAGCGGAACATGCCACCCGACCACGCTCCGCCGTTGTAGCCGTTTCCGTAGTATCCGTTCCCGTAGTTGACGCCGCCGTAGTAGCCAACGTTCTGGCCCCAATATCCCTGGTTCCACGAGTAGCCGTTTTGTGCAGAGCCCCAGTACCCCGGCGTATACATGAGACCGGGCGACGGTGGTTGGATCCACGTACCCGGCACCCAGTAATACCCCGATTGGCCGTAGGCCCAGTAGCCCGGCGTCCAAATTTCATTCTGCACGGATAGCTGCGGCTGGTAGTATGATGGCAGCATCGGCGGCGCCGAAATGTTCACGAAAAGCTGAGCGACGGCCGGCCCCGGGGCCGCAATCAAAATGGCGGCGACGACGAGCGTCAGCGAGGATCGAATGGTGCGCACGATCTCCTCCTTTGGAAGACCCCGTAGCGCCGAATATCTGCTCAGAGAGAGATCGTGAGAGGCTGGTACGTCGTCGCTCCGGCGAAGCGCGCTTCGAGACGCTCAGCCTACCACGTTCGGTCGCGAACGCCCATCGTGAAAGAGAGGGATACGTGTCGCCGAGCGCGTGGTCGCGCGCGGATTCGTGCTATCCCGACGCGTCGGCTTGCGAGGTCAAGAACGTTCCCTGCTCGAGCTCACGGAACGCCCGTTGCAGCTGCGCGTGGGTGTTCATGACGATCGGACCGTACCAGGCCACGGGCTCGTGGAGCGGATGCCCGGACACGAGCAGGAAGCGAATCCCGTCTTCCCCAGCTCGCACCATCAGCTCGTCGCCACGGTCGAAGAGAACCAGCGAGCGGTTGTCCGCCGACGCCGGGGGCGTCGTGTCCAACCGTCCAATCGACTCGGTCGGCACCGACAGCGGCTCCGACGCGTTGCAGAACGTTCCGGAGCCGGCGAACACGTATGCGAACGCCTGGCGCGTCGCCTCCACGGGTAGTGCCTTCGTCCGGCCCGGCGCGACCGACACGTCGAGGTACATCGGGGCTGCCGCGACCCCATTCACCGGCCCGACTTGTCCCCAGAAGTCTCCGCAGACGACGCGAACCTGCGTACCGTCATCGTCGGTGACGACGGGAATATCGAGCGCCTTGACCTCTTGGTACCGAGGTTTCGTCATCTTGAGAGCGGCGGGCAGATTCGCCCACAGTTGAAACCCGTGCATCCGGCCAGTCTGGTCGCCCTTCGGCATCTCTTGATGGATGATCCCGCTGCCCGCCGTCATCCATTGCACGTCGCCGGCGGTGATGGCACCGTGATTCCCGATGCTGTCCGCGTGTTCGACGGATCCCGCCAAGACGTACGTGATCGTCTCGATCCCGCGGTGGGGGTGCCATGGGAAGCCGGCGAGATAGTCCTCGGGAACGTCATTGCGAAAATCGTCCAAGAGGAGGAACGGGTCGAAGTCCGAGGTGTTATCGAAGCCGAAGGCGCGGCGCAAGTGAACGCCGGCCCCTTCAAGCGTTGGCTTCGCCTTTGCGATTCGTCGAACTGGGCGAATCGACACCGTGCACCCCTCCTAAGCATTCCGGCCGTCCCGCGAGGGCCTTCTCCGCCGGCCGCGTCATCCTGCCTCGTGCTCGCGCACCCACCGCGCGACGGCCTCTTCGTCGACGGACCAGGACCGATCGTTTCTCAGCTTCGTGACCACGTCGTCGCCAAAGGACCGGTACAGATGCGTCACCCGCTGGCCCACGATGCCACCCTTGAGGTTGAAGTGGTCGTGCAGGATGGCGATCGCCAGCTCGTCGGGCGCGGCGCCATGAAAGCCCCAAGCGAAGCTGGGCGTGAAGTAGTCGAGGCAGCGCAGGCGCCGAACGACGTCCGCGTCGCTGACCACGACCTCGTGGCGGCCGTTGGAGAAGGTGCCGGAATACGTCTTCACA
>Ga0302324_100019997_pt1 | contig 13121 bp, 14 predicted proteins | sample Palsa_T0_1_FD_201949 | JGI IMG/M metagenome (GOLD analysis project Ga0302324, IMG submission 201949) | Peat permafrost microbial communities from Stordalen Mire near Abisko, Sweden - Palsa_T0_1 | ecosystem: Environmental > Terrestrial > Soil > Palsa > Peat permafrost | place: Sweden: Abisko...
GGTATCTCCCTGTAATCGCGTACGATTGGGCGTTCGACAGACTCCGGCAAGACCCTCGCATGGAAGAGATGATAGCCCGGGTGGGACTCAGATGAAGGGAACGGAGGAGAACGCCAGCAGACTCCGACCTAGCAACTCCCCGCGTCTTAGCTCTTGGGCGCGATTATCTCAGCGATGGCGAAGTTCGGCCTTATCGTCGTCACCTTGATCCGTGCCTGCTGTCCCTGCTTCCCGCTCGGTATGAAGATCACATAGCCCTGGACCCTTGCCACGCCGTCGCCCCTCCTGCTGATCTCGGTTATCGTGATGTCCATCTCGTCCCCGACTTTGACTGGCTTTTCCTCGGAAAACTGTCCTGGGACGCCCTGGGCAGGCTGTGAGTCTCCTCCCTCCGTGCCTTCTCCAGACGTCATGACTCTGTCGTCCTCGCCAGCTTGATGCGCATCAAGGGAACCGCGGTGAAATGCCGCTCGCCACATAATATAAACCTATTCGAACAGGGCGCCCGCGATGGAGACCATCAAGGAGGACTCCTTCATCCTGGTCTTCAGGGACCGGAGGAGGAAGTGGCTTGTCAGGCCGCTCGACACCCCGAAGCTGCACACTCACCTCGGGATACTCGACTGCAGGAGCCTGGTCGGCAAGCCCTTCGGGATAATCGCGGTCACGACGATGAACGACACGCTGTACATCCTCAAGCCCACGCTGGAGGACATCGTGATGAAGTTCGCGAGGAGGACCCAGGTAATCTATCCCAAGGACCTCGCCATGATAGTCATCAGGTGCGGGATCCACTCCGGGAGCAGGGTGTTCGAGGCGGGTACCGGCAGCGGGGCCGCCACCGCGACGTTCGCCTCTCTCGTGGGTCCGGGCGGGCACGTCTACAGCTACGACGTGAACCCGGTGTTCCAGGACATCGCAAGGAAGAACCTTGAGAAGTTCGGGCTGATGGGAGTGATCACGCTGAAGAACAAGGACGCCAAAGAGGGGATCGAGGAGAGGGACCTCGACGCAGCTCTCATCGACATGGGCGACCCGTGGGAGCTGGTACACAACGTCAGGGAGGCGTTGGCGCCGTCGGCCATGATGGCCGCGATATGTCCCACGATGAACCAGGCTGAGAGACTCACCGCCAAGATGAACGAGGAAGGCTTTGTCAACATAGAGTCGATGGAGGTGCTCGTCAGGAACCTCGAAGCGCGTGTCGGGATGACCCGCCCCTCGCAGATCATGGTCGCGCACACCTGCTATCTTACGTTCGGCAGGAAGACCCTTGACGCACGGGCGCATTCTAGCGACTCGGAAGACGATCTGCCGGCCGACGAAGAGGCCGCAGACCCCGCTGGCGAACCACCAGCTCAACCGTGACCCCGGCTGCGAGGACGACCGCCGACGCCCAAAAAAGCACTTCGTTCGTGAATGGTGTCCCCGTCAGGAAGTTCGTCACGTGGACGTTCCACCAGTAATTCAGCAGGATGTACACGCCCGCCTCGAACGCGAGCAAGGAGGCCGGTGCCACGAGCAGCGCAGTCCTCAGCGCGGCCTTCCGGGTTCCGTACTTCGGCATCCACAGCAGAAAGAGGCAACCCAGCGAGACAAGGTAGAACGCGGCGGCGATGACCCCGGGGTCGGCTATCAGGGCATAGAGCCCGTTGTAGTAGTCGTAGCAGGCGATGCACCAGTGACCCCACGCATAGGGGAGGTGGACCAGATAGTTGTCGGCCACGGTGAGGACCCAGACGAAGGTCGAAGCCCATCCTATGGCGAGGATCCACGCTCGCCTGCGAGACAGCGGCCGCTGGCTTCGGGACAGGTTTGACATCCAGGTATCCCCGCGTCGCCGCTGCTGCATATTTACGATTTCCACGGCCCAGAAAGGGAACGCGACAACGGGGCGCCCGCAAGAGTTTTAATCCGTCTTCGAGACCGGAGGCGCATTCGATGAAGTCAAGCCAGAACAGAGGTGACATCCCATTCCTGCTCTTCCTTGTGCCCTTCGCCGCCAGCGCCATCTACGCCCTCTACCTGTGGGCGAGCGTCGGCCTTTCGGCCACCCTCCCGCAGAGCGTCTATCTCACGGTCACTGAGAGCCCCTACCTATTCATCGTCGGCTTCTTCGCAGTCATGGCGGGTGCAGTCATGGACATACTCCAGGAGGACCCGGCCAAGAGGAGGCTCAAGCTGACCCAGGAGAGCAACACCCTCCAGAAGCTCGCCCTCACTGCACTGGTGCTCGGAGCACTGTCGGCCTGGTACTCGGCTGGGTTCGACATCGGAAACGCGGCTTCATATTTCCTCGAAGGCAGGTACGTCGTCGTATTTCCAGCTCTTCTCATCCTCATCAGCTTCCTCTTCCTGCCACAGGTGGCGGTCAAAAAGTCCCAGACGAGGAACCTCGTAATCGTAGTCCTTTTCCTCGGAGTCCCGCTGACCATAGACGAAGTGGGCAAGCGGAACTTCTACGTCGGGATAGGCCTCGGGTTCGCGCTTCTCGCGGTCGCCGTATACCTCTACCTCACCACCAAGAGCGGCGAAGAGTCAGTCTGATTTTTCGCGGACCGCATCGCCAAGCTTCCTGAAATCCTCGTCCAGCGTCGCGCTGAGCGCCCTGTTGTATATCATCGACGCAGGATGGTAGGACGCGAAGAACCTTGAGCCGCCGCGCTTTGTCACTTTCCCGTGCAGGTCAGCGAGCGTAGAGTCGGGGAAGAACTCCTTCAGCGCCGTGTCTCCAAGCAGGACGATGAGACGCGGCGAGATGGCCTCTATCTGCCTCCTCAGGTAGGGGTGGCAGGAGTCGAGCTCCTTCCTCTTGGGGCGCCTGTTTCCAGGTGGCCTGCACTTCACGACGTTCGTTATGAACACGTCACTCCTCGCGAGCCCCGCCTTCGACAGAAGGGAATCGAGGTTGCGCCCCGCAGACCCGACGAACGGCCTGCCCTGCTCGTCCTCGTTGCTCCCGGGAGCCTCGCCCACTATCATGACCTTGGCATCCGCGGGCCCCTCACCGGGTACCGCATTCTTCCTGGTCGCGTACAGCTCGCACTTCTGGCACGGCCTCACCTCCCCGGCGATCCTTTCGAGCTCTGCCGCAGCAGACAACGTCAGACTAACTCTTCCTTCGACCGGGGGTACGACCCCAGCACCTTGAGGAAGACCGTCTTCGTAGCGACCTCGGCGAGGGCCTTTGACAATACAGCGTCCTTGTGGTGCCCCTCGACGTCCACGAAGAAGTAGTACTCCCAAGGCTGCTGCCGGGTCGGCCGCGACTCTATCTTGGTGAGGTTGATCCCGTGCCGAGCGAATACCTCGAGTACGTTGTAGAGCGAGCCCGGAGTGTGGGGGACCGAGAAGATCAGCGACGTCTTGCTGTCGGGCTGCTTCCTGCCCTCCGTCTTGGAGATGACGAGGAAGCGGGTGAAGTTGCGCCCGTAGTCCTCTATACCTTTCTTGAGTATCTTCATGCCATAAATCTCAGCCGCCTTCTGGCTCGCAATGGCCGCAGCCCCCGCCATCTTCTCCTCCTTGATCATCTTCACGCTGCCGGCCGTGTCGTAGGTGACGCGCGGTTCGGCCAGCATCGACGCCACGAAGTTCCTGCACTGGGCGAGCGCCTGCGGGTGGGAGTAGATCACCTTCACCTCGGACATCTTGGTCGAGGGCAGTGAGATCAGGCAGTGGACCACCCTCACCACCTCCTCGCCGACCACCTTGACGCTCGACGTCAGGAACATGTCGTAAGACTCGGAGACGCTCCCCTCGATGGAGTTCTCGATGGGGACCACGCCGATGTCGATTGCTCCGACCTCGGTCAGGTTGAAGACCTCGCGGATGCTCTTGATGGGCACCGTCTCGACGTCCTGGCCGAAGTGCTTGAAGACGGCCTGCTCGCTGAACGCGCCGTGCTCGCCCTGGAACCCGACCCTTGGCTTCTTCAAATCTCGCGTCCGGGCAGCGGCAGCCCCGGTTATCACCCTTTCTGAGCGGACCTCGGCGCCCGGGTTCAACTTCATAAACCCTGAATCCGCCCCGGAGGACGCATGTCCGAGACCAAGCAGGAGGGCATCACGGCGAAGAAGGCACAGGACTTCGACGAATGGTACACTCAGGCCATCATAAAGTCCGAACTCGCCGACTACAGTCCGGTCTCGGGGTGTTTGGTTTACCGGCCCTCGGGCTATGCGATATGGGAGAAGATACACGACGCCGCAGACAGGGAGTTCAAAAAGGCCGGCGTCCAGAACGCGTACTTCCCGCTCCTGATCCCTGAACGTCTGCTCAGCAAGGAGCAGGAGCACGTCGAAGGCTTTGCACCTGAGGTGGCGTGGGTCACAGAAGCAGGCAACTCCAAGCTTGACGAGAGGTTGGCGATAAGGCCCACGTCCGAGACGATAATCTACGAAGTGGTCAGGAAGTGGATAAGGTCATGGAGGGACCTTCCCCTCAGGCTGAACCTCTGGAACAGCGTGATCCGGTGGGAGTTCAAGCACCCGACGCCGTTCCTGAGAGGGAGGGAGTTCCTCTGGAACGAGGGCCACACGATGTTCGCGAGCAGGGAGGATGCCGACGCGGAGAGGGACCAGATCCTGGGGATATACAAGAGGGTGACCGAGGATTTCCTGGCGCTGCCCGGCCTCGTCGGGAGGAAGACGGACAAGGAGAAGTTCGCGGGCGCGGTCGCGACCTTCAGCATCGAGTACGTGATGCCCGACGGGAAGGCGATACAGGGCCCTGACTTTCATTCTGACGGCCAAAACTTCTCCAAGGCGTTCGAGCTATCGTTCATCGACCAGCAAGGAGAGAAGCAGTTCGTCTGGCAGAACACCTGGGCGATAACCACGCGGGTGATCGGCGTGATGATCGCGGTCCACGGCGACGACAAGGGCCTCATCCTGCCGCCCAAGGTCGCGCCTATCCAGGTCGTGATAGTCCCCATAGTCAACGACGAGACGAGGTCGAAGGTCCTGGAAGAGGCCAAGAGGATACGGGACCTGCTGCAGGACTCGTACTCGGTCAGGCTCGACGACAGGGACTTCCTCACCCCCGGGAGGAAGTTCAACGAGTGGGAGCTCAGGGGAGTCCCGCTGAGGCTCGAGATAGGCCCGCGTGACATCAGCCAGGGACAGGTCGTCCTCGTCAGGAGGGACACGTCCATGAAGCGGGCGGCGAAGATCATCGAGGTGGTCGCGGAGGTCGGGAGGGAGCTCGACGAGATCCAGAGGAACCTGCTGGCCCACGCAGAAGAGACCCTGAGGGCGAGCGTGCGGAGCGCGAAGACCTACGAGGAGCTCAAGGAGATGCTCGCGAAGCACGGTGGCGTGGTCCAGGCGGCCTGGTGCGGTTCGCCCGAGTGCGAGGAGAAAGTAAAGGCAGAGACCGGCGCGAAGATAGTCAACATCCCGTTCGACCAGGCCACCGAGGTCGGGCCGTGCGTGCTGTGCGGCAGCCCCGGCAAGATGATCGCTAACTTCGCAAAGTCTTACTGAGCCTAGACCGTCGCCACGGTGGCCGCACCAGAGTAGAGACGCCTCGCCTCCTGGTCGACGCTCCTGGGCAGGTCCACCTTTCCTAGGGCTATCGACGTCAGCGAGAGCGAGGAGGCGGCTATCCCGAAGCACGAGGACCACAGGAAGTCCCTGGAGCGCAGATAGCAGGTGACCAGCGCGCCGCCGAAGATGTCACCTGCGCCGGTGCTGTCGACCGCCTTTACCCGAGGGACCTCGACCTTCGATATCCTGTTGCCGTCGAGCACGAACGCCGGCTCGCCGCCCCTCGTCACCACGGCCTTGCGGACGTGCTTGGAAGCCAGCTTCGCGAGTCCCTCTTCAGGAGACTGCTTGCCCGTTATGGCCTCGCACTCGGCCAGGTCCATCTTCAGGGCGTCGACGCCGCCGATGACCTTGTCGTCGCACCAGGGAGTGATGTAGACCTTCCCCGACGCGTCGAAGCTCCTCACATAACCCTGCGGGTCGAGGAAACAAAAGTCCGACCGGCGCCTGACCTCCTCGAAGACGGCCGTGGGGATCTCGTTCGCGAGCGGGCTGATCAGCGCCGCGTTGAAGTGCCCGTCGGGGACCTGCTCCAGGCCGACGTCTTCGCAGCGCTCGGTGAGATAGAGAGAGCGGTCGTCGTCCTTGACGACCAGCTTGAAACGCGTCGTCTTCTTGGTCTTGCTCCGGTCGATCGCCCTGAGCGCGAGGCCGTTCCTTGCGAGCCAGACCAGCTGCTCGTCGGGGAAGTCCGTCCCTATCCGCGTCAGGGCCGTGACGTCCAGCCCGAAACGTGCGCAGAGAATCCCCGCATAAGAGGGAGGGCCGCCCACCGAAGATATCGTCCTGACCGGCAGCTCGATCCTGTCGATCGTCATGAAACCGGCCACCAGGACGTTCATAGCAGACTCTTCGGGCATCGGTCGGAGATTATCTAAAAGTTTGGTATGATTTCGCGGGTCTCTACTCCGCCAGCGGCGCGTCCAGCTCGGCCGGCCTCGCCGCACCGTGGCGCTCCCCGGGCCCTCTCGGCTGGGCGACGACGATGTTGTCGACGCGCAGTATCATGGATGCCGCCTCGGTCGCCGAGGTGATCACCTGCCTCTTTACGATCAGCGGCTCGAGCACGCCGGCGGCCTTCATGTCCCTGACCTTGCCCTCTGCGGATATGCCGTAGGTGCTGTCGCCGTTCGCGTGCCTGCTCCTCAGCTCGACCGCCGCGCTGTTGCGGTCCATCCCGGCGTTCTCGGCCAGTGTGATCGGTATCTGCTCGAGCGCCTCCGCGTACTTCTGCGCCGCGAGCTGTTCCCTGCCCTCCAGGTCCCTCGACCACGACTCCAGGGAGTACGCTATCCCCGCCTCGCAGGCCCCGCCACCCGGGACCAGCGCCGGCTCCAGCATGATGTCCTTTGCGACCATCAGCGCGTCGTGGACCGAGCGCTCTGCCTCCTCGATTACCCTAAGCGAACCGCCCCTGACCAGTATCGTCACGGCCTTCGGGTTGCGGCACCCTTCTATGAACAGCAGCTTGCCACCGTGGACCTTCTTCTCCTCCACGACGTCGGCGTAGCCCAGGTCCTTCTCCGTCAGGTCCTCGAAGTTGTTGACGATGCGCGCGCCCGTCGCGCTGGCGATCTTGGGCATCTCGTACTCGTAGGCCTTCTCGACGGCCATCATCCCGGCGCGCGCCAGGTGCTGCTGGGCGACCTCATCGATCGCCTTCTGGCAGATCAGCACGTTCGCGCCGACGGAGCGGACCTTGTCGACCATCGCCTTGAGCATGACTACTTCCTCCTCCATGAACTTGCGGACCAGCGCTACGTCCCTGATCACGACCTTCTTCTGGAGCGTCAGGTCCTCGATCTTGAACGGCATGGTCACGATGGCGATTTTCGCCTTCTCGAGCCTCTTCGGCATGTCGGGGTGGACCAGCTTCTGGTCCAGGACTATCCCGCGGATAATCGTCGTGTCTGCCATGGACCCTCCCTCCTTCTTCTCGACCTTTACCGACTTCATGTCCACGGTGTACTTCCCCTCCCTCTCCTGCGCCACGAGCAGGATCGCGTCGGCCACCATCCCGGCCAGGGCGGTCGCGTCCTTCGCCACAATCTTGGTCTGCATGCTGGTCCTAGCGACCGTGATGAGCGCGTCCCTGTCGCGGCCCACCTTGATGGCCCTGTCCTGGAGCAGCTCCAGCGCGCGCTTACTCGCCTTGTAGAACCCGCTGACTATCTGGACCGGGTGGACGCCCCTCTCCAGCAGCTCCTCGGCCCTCTCGAGGAGTGCCCCTGCAAACACGACCGCGCTGGTCGTGCCGTCCCCGACCACCATGTCAGTGGCCTTCGAGACCTCAACTAGGATCTTCGCGGCCGGGTGCATCACGGCCATCTCCTTGAGCATCGTCGCGCCGTCGTTGGTGATGAACACTACCCCGTACTCCGTTATGACCATTTTGTCCATGCCGTGCGGGCCGAGAGACGTCCGGACTATCTCCGAGATCAGCCTCGCCGCCTGGATGTTGTTCTTCTGCGCCTGCTCGCCCCTCGACATCGACTTGTCCTCCCTGAGTATCTCGATCGGCTGTTCGCCCCTAGATGTCGGGACAGCGGGTGGCGATGAAATGGACAACTCGATATTCCGCCTTTTCAGCGGCGATACGTCTGCGTATTAGAAGTTTGCCGGTCGGGAGACCGCACCCATCCCCAACCTTTTAAGCCACCCCGCGGGCCGGGCCCTTAGTATGACCAAGAAGAGGAAGAGTCGTGGAAGAGCAAAGGGCGGCAAGGGAAGCTCCACCATGGTCTCGTGCAGCAACTGCGGTTCTCATGTACCCAGGGACAAAGCGAAGAAGGTGACGACTCGACTGAGCTTGGTTGAACCACAACTGGCGCGCGAGCTGAGGGCGGCGGGCGCGTATATCGCTAGCCCAACTACCGTTAAATATTATTGTGTCTCATGCGCTGTGCACTATGGCATAGTTAACGTGCGGGCCAAAGCCGAGCGAAGATTCACCTAAACGCACCTCAACGAAGAGGGTTGAACCCTCTTCTCAGGGCGCGGTTGGGGCTTATACGTCCGCCCACGATTCAACTGGGAAAGACGTGGAAAAGCTCACGGGTTCTCCTAAGAATAATGTGAGCCAAAATCGCACTTCCGCTGAAAGTGGCTCAGTTCCTTCCGCCCAAGCGATCCTTAGCGCCTTTAATGAGCTTGGAACGCAGACTTCAGTCGCGACGTTCTTTGGAGTATCAAGAAGAACCATTGATCGATGGATCAAGGAGCTCAATATCCACCCAGATCTGAGGCCCGAAATTCCGATAAGGCAACTTCTGTCTAGTACGCTCTCCGATTCTGCTACGAGGATCAAAGTTGCGCAGTGGATAATTGACGAGGCATCGATTAGTGTAGCTTATCATTCTCGTTATGACAAGACTTCGTTACTGCTAGTAGGAGCCATGAATGACGTTCGCGCGATGGAGTCTATGGCGGCAAAGTTAGATGTCGAGGTTATTTCAGGAGCAATCCCACCTGGTGGAACACTCCCGATGCACGTAATCAGACTCCAGGGATCGAGAGCATATTGTCTGCTGGAGCTGCTTTCGAACGAATTGGAAGGACTGAAAGCATCCGAGGCCAAGGCAGCTCTTGCGTACTTTCCTCCTTCTGGAATCGTCGAGGGAAAAGTAACCACGGACGTATACTTTGAACGTGTTTGGAGGGATTTTGCATCGGAGTCTATAGAAGCGTGGAACAAGAAACGAAAGAAGAAAGTATCGGTCGTCCAAATGGAGTCTTTGCTCGAATCATGGGTCGGCAATAGAATTGCGCGTGCAAGAAGGAGTCTTAATGAAGACAAAGTCGCTCATTTTCAGAGCGCTCTGACCTAGACCGAAGGGGGGATAGAACTGCCCTCCTTCAGGCTTGTTGATACTCTCACGACCCTTGCTACAAAGGTGATCGCCGCGAGCGCGGCCACCACCAGCACCCCGAACGCTATCACACCAAGGAAGGACGCCAAGACTATCACGATGAGCCTCTCGCTCCTCTCGCCTATCCCGACGCCGGCGAGGTTGACCGACAGCGAGTCCGCCTTGGCCCTCGAGTAGCTGACGAGCAGGCTGCACGAGAGGGCGAGGAACACGATTACCGGCGAAGTGTAGCCGCCTACGAGTATCCCGAGGTATATCGCCGTCTCACCCACCCTGTCCAGGGTCGAGTCAAGGAACGAGCCCCGCTTGCTTATCTTCCCGGTGGCCCTCGCGACCGCCCCGTCGACGATATCGAAGAACCCCGAGACCAGCACGAAGACGCCCCCGCCGAGTTCGCCGTGGTAGCCCCCGGTCGCGAAATAAGCCGCAGCGAGGACCGAGAACATCGCGCCGATCACCGTCCACGAAGTGGGGGAAGGCATGATGTGCGAAGCGCCGCGCCCCAGACTGAGGGTGGCGCCTGCTATCCTGCCCCGGAGCTTGTCGAGCACGTGCCAGCCCTCCGTTCCGTCTTCTTATCACTATTGCGAGGGCGAAACCGGCGCTGGCTGCGGACCCGCAGGGTCGGGCGCGTTGTCGCGCGCGACCCCGGAAGCTAGCCCGGTGGCGGAGAAGAGGAACGCCACCCCCCAGAGATAATACCTCAGCTGGCCTATCGGTGTGTCGACCCAGAAGACGGGGAGGGCGGAGACGACGTAGACGCACCCCATGACGGCGTTGGTCCTCGCGGCCGACCGGAACCTGCCCCGGAGCGAGGGACCCAGAGGCCGCTGGCCGAACTGCCTAGCCTTGTCTTCCCTCAGCACGAGTTGCGCCAGCGCAGCCTGGCTGAAGAGCATCGCTCCGATGTCCAGTCCGTAGGCAGCGGTGGCCGCCGCCGTCAGGCCCGGTACGTTGGCCGACCAGAGGACGTAGAAGAGGTACGGCTCGAGCGCCACGAGGAACAAGAGAACGCAGTTGATGAGCAGGGCGAAGGGGACTTCGACGGGCAGCACGGCCATGGTCCGCGAATACCTGAGCCAGGTCATCAGGATGATGAGGAAGCCGAACCCGAAGAGCAGGACGTTGAGCCCCAGGTCTTCTCCGCTCTGCACCGCCTTGCCGACCAGGACCAGCGAGCCGATCGAGAGCGCGAGGCCGAAGACCATGTCGGAGAGCGACTCTATCCTGATGCCCACCCGTGCTGCAGGGGCAGCGGGACCGCCGGCGTCATCGACAGCGCTACCTGCAGACAATCCCACCGCGAGCCGGATTCGGCCGCTCAAAAAGACTGCGGGACGGCACGGCGCCCGACCCTCAAGACCCTCGTCTCAGAACATTCTATAAATAGAGCCCGGAGGCGTCCGTGACCGAATTGGGCAAGATAGAGAAGGGCGTCTCGTGTTCAATCTCCGGCTGCAAGAACACTGCCGTAAAGTCCGTCAGCAGGAGTCAGCTAGCGGGCAGCGGGCTCTCGGCCGGCGGCGACGGACGGAGGGTGTACCTCTGCCACGACCACTCGAAGGAGTGGAAGAAGAGCACCAAGAAGGACAGGGACGCCCAAAGAGCGAGATGGGGCTAGGACCTAGGGTGGGCTAGTTGAGGATACTCCAGCAGCACCTGGACTTTATCGAGTACGAACCGAAGGAGAAGGAGATATCCGCCGCTGAGGAGGCGGAGAAGGGAAAGAAGTACCGTTACGAGGAGATCGTCGTGCTGTTTACTTCCGTCGAGAAGGGGGACAACGACGAGGTGGCGAAAAAGGCAGTGGAGGGCACAAAGGACTTTCTGGGGAAGCTCAAGGTAAACAGCATAATCATCTACCCGTACGCGCACCTCAGCCAGAACCTAGCCAGGCCGAAGGACGCGCTCGAGGTGCTCAAGGCGATGGAGTCGTACGCGAAGGAGGCCGGGATAGAGACCTACAGGTCGCCGTTCGGGTGGAACAAGGCGTTCCAGATCAAGGTCAAGGGGCACCCGCTGGCGGAGCAGTCGAGGGTATACACGCTGGAGGCCGCCGCGCCGGCACCGCAGGCGACCCAGAAGGAGGTCGAGAAGGCCCCCTCCGGGGCGAGTAAGGAGATGACCGAGGACCAGCTGTTCGCGAGAATCAAGAAGAGTGACTTTTCAGGTCTCCCGGAGACAGACCACAGGATAATCGGAGAGAGGCTCGACCTGTTCAGTTTCCAGGAGCCGTCGCCCGGCATGGTCTACTGGCACGACAAGGGCTGGACGCTGAGGAACACCCTCGTCGACTTCATCAGGAAGGAACTGAGGCAGAGAGGCTACCTGGAGATCAGCAACCCCGCGCTCGCCAACACCAACCTCTGGCGGGTCAGCGGTCACTCGGACCACTACAGCGACCACATGTTCCTCACCAGGCTGGGAGACGAGGAGATGGGACTGAAGCCGATGAACTGCCCGTCTTCGTTCCTGGTCTACAGGAGCAGGAAGTGGAGCTTCCGCGACCTCCCCGTGAAGTATGCGATCTTCGACCCGCTCTACAGGAACGAGCTTAGCGGCGTCGCGTCTGGGCTCTTCAGGGTCAAGTCCCTTACCCAGGACGACGCGCACATAATCTGCACCGAGGACCAGGCCGAGCACGAACTCTCCGAGATACTCGACCTGATGGCGAAGCTCTACGGCGTCTTCAAGCTGGAGTACAGGTTGAGGATCTCGACAAAACCGGACGACCACATGGGCACCGACGCAGAGTGGGAAAGAGCGACGGACACGCTGGTCAGGGTTGTGAAGGCCAGGGGGCTGCCTTATGAGGTCAAGGAGAAGGAGGGGAGTTTCTACTCACCCAAGATAGACGTGGACATCAAGGACTCGATGGGCAGGGAGTGGCAGTGCGCGACCATCCAGCTGGACCTCCAGATGCCGAAGCGGTTCAGGCTCTCGTACACGGGCTCGGACGGCCTGGAGCACACGCCCGTCGTCCTGCACAGGGCGCTCTACGGTTCCCTGGAGAGGTTCATCGGGATCCTGATAGAGCACTACCAAGGCAAGTTCCCGTTCTGGCTGTCGCCCGTCCAGCTCCGGGTGCTGCCGATCTCCGATGATAACCGCGCCTACGCCGAGGGCGTGCTGGCCAAGGTGAGGCAGGCTGGGTTCAGGGCCGAGGCCGACTTCGCCAGCGGGACGATAGGAGGAAAGATACGGGACGCCCAGCTCCAGAAGACCCCCTTCATGCTGGTGATCGGCGGCAAGGAGCAGGAGAGCGGGACCGTCGCCGTCAGGACCAGGGACGGGGAGGTGAAGTACGGCGTCAAGCTCGACGACCTGCTCCCCGAGCTTAGGCAGAAAGTAGACGCCTTCGCATAGGGCTCCCGACGCGCGAGTGTACTACTTGGAGCTCTCGAAGTACTCGGCCAGTGGCTCCCAGTAGGACTCGGGCCATCCGCCGGTGTACTCTTCGACCTGCTCGGCAGGGACCTTAGAGTGGACCATCTTCAGCTCTGTCCCTCCCTTCTTCGCCGTCAGTGTGATCTCGAGCCTCGACCTCGGGTAGCCCTTCGGCCATTCGGTGGTCTCCCACTCCTGGACTATCTTCTTGTCCTTGACGAGCTCGAGGTTCTTCCCCGAGATGTAACCGTCCCACGCCTTGAACTCGGCCCCGACCTTCGCGTTGGTACTAGCGGGGGACCCTGTGAACTTGGAG
>Ga0302324_100019998_pt1 | contig 13120 bp, 12 predicted proteins | sample Palsa_T0_1_FD_201949 | JGI IMG/M metagenome (GOLD analysis project Ga0302324, IMG submission 201949) | Peat permafrost microbial communities from Stordalen Mire near Abisko, Sweden - Palsa_T0_1 | ecosystem: Environmental > Terrestrial > Soil > Palsa > Peat permafrost | place: Sweden: Abisko...
GGACGCGTCCATCGATCCCCGCCACGTCGTCGCCAGCTTCGACTACTCGCATCCGGTCATCGACCAGGGTGCGGTCAACGCCCAATCCGGCCAGCGCGCCCTGAGCGCCGGGGCGGTCTCCTACTGCGGCGCCTACTGGGGCTTCGGGTTCCACGAGGACGGGGTCCGGAGCGCGCTGGCGGTCTGCGAGCGATTCGGCGCACGCTTGTGACGACGGCGTCCCCCCTCCCGCTGCGCAGCGCACTCTACGAGGGCACCGTCACGCACCGGCGCGCCGAGCCCGCCCACCGGTTCACCTCCAGGGTGGCGATGCCCCTCCTCTTCCTCGACGAATTGCCCCGACTCCGGGCCGCCCACCCCCTGGTCGACCTCGATCCGTCCGCCCACCGGCGCCGTTGGCCCGCCGCCATCCGGTTCCGCCGCGACGACTATCTCCCGTCTGGTTCGCCGACGGTGCAGGGAGCCGTCGTCGAGGCTGTCGCAAGGGCCGGGGGTTGCGTGCGAGGGCCGGTGGCGATGCTGGGCCACGTCCGCACCTGGGGCTGGCTCTTCAACCCGATCAGCTTGTTCTACTGCTTCGACCCGTCGGGACGGGACGTCGAGTGGACGGTGCTCGAGGTGTCCAATACCCCGTGGCACGAGCGCCACGACTACGTCGTCGGACCACCGGGAGAGCACACCTTCACCAAGGCCATGCATGTCTCGCCCTTCTTGCCGGCACGAGGCACCTACACGCTGCGCTATTCCGCACCCGAAGAAGGCATCAGGGTCAGCCTCGACGTCGCAGCGCCGCTCTCGAACTTGCCGTATGGTCGAGGGGACGAACCGGACCGCGACACACTGGCGCCCCGGCTGTCCGCCTCCATGGTCTTGCGGCGGAAGCCACTCGATCGGGCTGGCCTGGCCCGGCTGCTGTGGGCGTACCCGCTCATGACGACCCGGGTATCGAGCGGCATTTACTCGCAGGCAGTGCGGCTGGCCGCACGTGGCGCCCCGTTCCACCGGCACCCCGCTCGGGGAGAGGACGAGTCCGCGCCCATCGGGGACGAGATGGTGCGCAGCGGGTCCGGGAACTGCCGATGAGCCGGACGAGTGCATCGCTGCTCCTGAACCTGGCCCGCCGCGCCGGCCGGCAGCGACCCGGCACCCTGCGCTTCGAGGGCAGCGGGGTGCCCGGGCGAAGTCCTGTCGTGACCGGATCCGGTGATCCCGATGTCACGATCGTGGTCCACGACCCCAGAGCATGGTCCGCCACGCTGCGCGGTGGCTCGACCGGCCTGGCCGAGAGCTACATCGCCGGCTGGTGGGACACCGATGACCTCACCGCGGTCGTGCGTCTCGCCTTCCGCCGGACGACGGTGCTCCGGCAATTCCTGGACACGACGGCGCGACGGACCGGAGGGTTGCTGGCCGGGATACAGCGGTTCCGACCGCCGAGCAAGCACAGAGATCGCGAGAACGTCGCAGCCCACTACGACCTCTCCAACGACTTCTTCGCCCTCATGCTGGACCCGACGATGGCCTATTCGTGCGCCTACTTCGCTGCCGACGGGACGAGCCTCGAAGAGGCCCAGGTGGCCAAATTCGAGATGATCGCCGACAAACTGCAGCTGCGTGCAGAGGACCACGTGATCGAGATCGGGTCAGGCTGGGGTGGATTCGCGCTGCACGCCGCCGAACGACACGGCTGTCGTGTCACCACGACGACGATCTCCGAGGCGCAACGAGCAGTGGTGGAGAAGCGCGTGGCACAACATGGTCTGGCCGACAGAGTGACCGTCCTCGGCGCGGACTACCGCGACCTGGAAGGCCGCTACGACGCTCTCGTTTCGATCGAGATGATTGAGGCGGTCGACTGGCGCCGTCACGATGAGTTCTTTGCCACGTGCGCCCGGCTCCTCACCGACCGGGGTCGGATGGCCTTGCAGGCCATCACGATCGCCGACGCCAGCTACGAGCGGGCGAAGCTGCACGACGACTTCATCCGCTCCATGGTGTTCCCGGGCGGCTGCCTGCCTTCGGTCAGCGCCATCGCCAGTTCGGTTGCTCGCACGTCGGACCTACGGATCGTCGACCTGCAGGACATCGGCCCGCACTACGCCGAGACCCTCCGGCACTGGCGGATCAACCTGGAGGGCCAGCGCTCCGCGGTCGAACGGCTCGGCTTCGACGAGCGCTTCTGGCGGTTCTGGACCCTCTACCTCTGCTATTGCGAGGCGGCGTTCATGGAGCGCCACGTGTCCGACGTGCAGCTGGTGCTGGCCCGGCCCGGGGCCCCGACGCAACGGATCGGTCATCAGGCGTAACGCCGCGACCGGGAACCCGGTTCAACGTACGGCGCGGTTCAGTTGCTCGATCGTCTCAGCGAGGCGACGGGCGTCACCCCCGCTCCAACCCGCTCCCAGCCGGGCCGCGTGCTCTTCGCCGGCGATGGCAGCTCCGCCCACGAGCACGGGCAGGCCCGGACTCACGGCGTGAACGGCTCGCACGATTGCCCGCACGGAACCGTCGTGGTTTCCCGAGGTCACCGCGACGGCCACCGCCAGTGGTCGCTGCACCTTGCTGACAGCACTGCCGAAGGCTGTCTCCGGGACATCGGCACCAAGATCGACGACCTCGAAGCCGCGGCCGCGCAAGACGTTCGCAGCCATGGCGGTCGGGAGCCCGTGCAGCTCGTGCTGCGGAGTTCCGATGATCACGCTGCCGCGCTTCGGCCCCCGCGCCGTGAAGCGAGCTCCCAGCCGGGCCACGACCCGCGTTGCCACACCTGAAGCCCGGTGTTCGTCGTCGATCGTGTAGTCACCGGCCTCCCAGCCGAGCCCGACCGATCGCATGGCCTCACCCAGCCCGTCCAACAGGACGTCGTCCGGATCGGACCCCGAACCCATGCGTCCCTCGACGATCGTCCAGGCGCCCGGCTCGTCACCGGCGACGAGCCGGTCCTCCAGGCGCCGTGCTGCCGTTGCCCGAGAGGACCGTCGGGTCTCGGTGCGAGGGCGGCCCGCCACAGCGTTCCCCGCAGAGGCAGCGGGAAGGTCGCGGGGGTCGACACACCACTGCGACCCGTTCCGCGTCGCAGGAAGGCGGCCAGTCCGCACGTAGCGGTAGGCCGTCATGTAGTGCACGCCAAGCTGGTCCGCGGCCTCCTGCAACGTGAGTAGGCCGGCAGGGGAATCCTCGGAAGCAACAGGGCCGCTCGCCATTTACTAGTAAATGCTAGCTTGGCCCAGCCCGGCGACTATTCCTTGTCGGGCGCCTCGTCCGTCATGTGGTCCTTGATGGCATTGACGACCGTGGGGTCGAGCAGCGTCGTCACGTCGCCCAGCGGCCGGTCGTCGGCGACGTCGCGCAGCAGCCGGCGCATGATCTTGCCGCTGCGGGTCTTGGGCAACTCGGGCGTCAGCAGGATCTGGCGCGGCTTGGCGATCGGGCCGATCTCGTGCGCCACATGATCCCTGAGTTCGGCCACCAGCTTCTCCCCCGCCTCGCCGTCGACGTCGCTCGCCCCCTTGAGGGTGACGAAGGCCACGATGGCCTGCCCGGTGGTGGCGTCGTTGGCGCCGACCACGGCGGCTTCGGCGACGGCCGGGTGGCTGACGAGCGCGTGCTCGACCTCGGTGGTCGAGATCCGGTGCCCCGAAATGTTCATGACGTCGTCGACGCGGCCCAGCAGCCACAGGTCGCCGTCCTCGTCACGCTTGGCACCGTCGCCGGCGAAGTACTTGCCGGGAAAGCGCTTCCAGTACGTCTCGATGAAGCGCTCGTCGTCCCCGTAGATGCCGCGCGTCATGCCCGGCCAGGGCTCGGTGATCACGAGGTAGCCCCCCTCGCCGTTGCCCACCGAGTTGCCCTCGTTGTCGATGACGTCCGCACTGATGCCGGGGAACGGCGTCATGGCCGCGCCGGGCTTGGTGGCGGTGATGCCCGGCAACGGCGTGATCATGATGCCGCCGGTCTCGGTCTGCCACCACGTGTCGACGATGGGGCAACGGTCCCCGCCGATGTGGGTGCGGTACCAGATCCAGGCTTCGGGGTTGATGGGCTCGCCCACCGACCCGAGCAGCCGCAGGCTGGTCAGGTCGTGCCCGGCCGGCAGGTCCTCGCCCCATTTCATGAAGGTCCTGATGGTGGTCGGCGCCGTATAGAGGATGTTGACCTTGTACTTCTCGACGATCTCCCACCAGCGGTCGCGGGCGGGCGTGTCCGGCGTCCCCTCGTACATGACCGACGTCGTGCCGTTGGCCAGCGGGCCGTAGACGATGTAGCTGTGCCCGGTCACCCAGCCGATGTCGGCCGCCGTCCAGAACACGTCAGTCTCGGGCTTGATGTCGAAGATGAGCCGGTGCGTGGCCGAGACATGGGTGAGGTAGCCGCCACTGGTGTGGAGGATGCCCTTGGGCTTCGCCGTGGTGCCGCTGGTGTACATGATGTAGAGCGGATGCTCGGCATCGAAGGCCTCGGCCTCGTGCGTCTCCGGCTGGCGCGGCACCAGGTCGTGCCACCACACGTCGCGGGCGTCATCCCACGCCACGTCCTGGCCGGTGCGGCGCACGACCAGGACGTGCTCGACGTCGGGGCACCCCTGCACCGCCTCGTCGACCGCCGGCTTCAGCGCGGCTCCGGCGCCCCGGCGGTACCCGCCGTCGGCGGTGATGACGAAGTGGGCGTCGCAATCGAGGATCCGGCCCCGCAGCGCGTCCGCCGAGAACCCTCCGAAGACCACCGTGTGGGGCGCGCCCAGCCGGGCGCAGGCCAACATGGCCACCACCGTCTCGGGGATCATCGGCATGTATATGGCCACCTTGTCGCCGGCCCGCACCCCGAGCTCGGTGAGGCCGTTGGCGGCCTGGCTCACCAGGGTCCGGAGGTCGTCGTAGGTGATGGTCCGGGTGTCCCCCGGTTCGCCCTCCCAATGGAAGGCGACCCGGGGGCCCAGGCCGGCGGCGACGTGGCGGTCGACGCAATTGACCGCCACGTTGAGCTTGCCGCCGATGAACCACTTGGCGAAGGGCAGGTTCCAGTCGAGCACCTCGGTCCAGGGCGTGTCCCAGGTGAGCCGACGGGCCTGAGACTCCCAGAATGCCAGAGGGTCGGACGCCGCCTCGGCGTAGATGCCGGGCTGCGCGTTGGCCTCCTCGGCGAGCTTTTCCGGCGGGGGGAACGTCCTGGTCTCGTGGAGCAGGGCGGACAGCCCTTCCTCTCGGATCTCGCTCACCGCAGCCTCCAATCGTGCCGGTCCTGCGCGGACGCCATCATTACCTACGCCACTGGATTCAGGTGCAACGGTTCACCCGTGGGGAGGACCTTCCGGCCGCCCATGCCGTTGATGACACCGGCGGCAGAGGCATACCAGGCGGCCGCGGCCGTCACAATGCCGGCGTACCCACCGGCCTTCACCATGTTGGTGCTGTTGGAGAAGTGCCCGATGGCCAGCAGGATGAACGTGACCTCGAGGGTCAGGAAGACGAGGAAGACCGCGCGATTCACGAACAGGCTCCACAGCAGCATGTAGGTGTTGAAGATCACGAAGGCGACCGAGATCCAGCCCAGGTCGTTGCTCAGCTCGAGCGCCGTCGGCTTGAAATCCGGAATGACCCAGAAGAAGTAGACGGCGACGCCGATCCAGAAGGCGCCGTAGGTGGAGAACGCGGTGGCGCCGAAGACGTTGCGGTTGCGGAACTCCCACATGCCGGCCAGCAGCTGGGCGAGGCCCCCGTAGGCCAGGGCGAAGCCCAGGAAGGCGAGGGTCCCCTTGGTCCAGCCGCAGTTGAACGCCGAGAGCAGGAAGGTGGTGAGGGCAAAGGCGGCCAGCCCCAACGGCGCCGGGTCCGCGATGGGCGGCACCTCCTTGATGGCGACGTTCTGCAACGCCATCACACCGGATTGGCCGCCGTTCTGCACCGGCTGTTGCGGCGGACCGCCTCGCGCCGTGTCGTCCGTGATAGCCATGACGTCAGCACCTCCATGCTCGGGCGTGGTGAGCCGTAACCCCCACGCGATCAGTGGTGGGACGAACGACCACAAAGCAAGGAGCAGCCCCCTGGCTGACGACCCCCCGGCCGTGTTGCCACCAACTTCTGGTCCCCCCAATCAACGGGACCAGGTCATTGTGCGAAGACGTCCGGAGCCGGTGCAATGGGTCGTCGGTGAAGTGCCACATTCCTGCGACAAACGGTCGTCTCCGCACGACGAGCGGCAGGTACGGCGAGCGACGTGGCGCCACCCGTTCGCTCCGAGGCGATATGGCACACTTCTACCGGGTGCGGTGAAACGTACCGCCGGGTGGGCTTCCGCCAGCTCGGAGGTAAGGGGGCCGATGAAAGAGGCGCTGTGGATCGCCCTCGTGGGCGTCGTGATCGTGATCGTCATCGTGATCCGCTTTGCCGTACGGTCCGAGAGGCGGCTCGGCACGCCGACGCAGCGGGCCTCGCTGGCCACGCTCCATACGGCGAACCTGGCGGCGCCTGCGCTGCGGACCGGTCTCAACAAGGGATCGGCGGAACGGTCGATTGCGCACCTGCGCCAACTGATCGGCACCCCAGGTGTCGCCATCGCCGACACCTTCGGGATCCTGGCCGCCGAAGGCATGGACGCGGCGCACTGCGCGCTGATCGAGACACCGGTGCAGATGGCGATCTCGAGCGCGCGGCCCCAGGTCCTGTCGGCGCACGACCTGGCATGCGAGTTCGCGGGGACATGCTCGCTCCAGGGAGGCATCATCGTGCCCATCACCACGGATGACGTCGTGGTCGGAGCGATCGTCGCCGTCGATTCCTCGGCGCCGGCGAGCCTGCTGCGCCTCAGCGGGGAGGTGGCCGAGTTCGTCTCGACCCAGCTGCAACTGGCCGAGCTCGACCGCTCGCGCCGGCGCGCGGTGCAGTTCGAGTTGCGCTTCCTGCGGGCGCAGATCTCACCCCACTTCATCTACAACGCGTTGACGGCGATCGAGTCCTTCGTCCGCTCCGACCCCGACCGGGCGCGCGAGCTCCTGGTGCAGTTCGCCGACTTCATCCGCTACAGCTTTCGCAGCCACGGGCAGTTCGTGACGATGGCCGAGGAGATCCGCCTGGTCGACACCTACCTCGACCTGGAGCGGGCACGCTTCGGCGACCGCCTGGAGGTCACCCTGCGGGTCGCCCCCGAAGTCCTGAGCGTCATGCTCCCGCCCTTCGTGCTGCAGCCCTTGGTCGAGAACGCGGTGCATCACGGGCTGGAGCCCAGTAGCAAGCCGGGCCACCTCGAGATCACCATCATGGACGCCGACAACGACGCCGAGATCTCGGTCGAGGACGACGGCGTCGGCGCGGAACCGGGCCAGATCCGGCGCGCCCTGGCGGGGACGGGCGACGACGAGGGGGTGGGCCTCCACAACGTCGACGAGCGCCTGCGCACAGTGTTCGGCGACGAGTCCCGCCTCACGATCGAGACGGCGCCAGGAGCCGGCACCCGGGTCACCGTGAGGATCCCGAAGTACCACGTCGGAGTCCTCTCGTGACGTCCGGCTTGAGCGTGCTGGCCGTGGACGACGAGACGCCCGCACTCGACGAGATCGTCTACCTCCTCCGGAACTCGTCCATGGCGTCGCACGTGCGGGCGGTCAGCTCGGCCACCGACGCCCTGCATCACCTCCACGACGAGCACTTCGACGTCGTCCTGCTCGACATCGCCATGCCGGGCATGGACGGCCTGGAGCTGGCCCGCGTCGTGGCGCAGTTCTCGCACCCTCCGGCGATCGTCTTCGTGACGGCGCACGAGGAGCATGCGCTGGCCGCCTTCGACGTCGGCGGCTCCGGGTACCTGCTCAAGCCCGTGACGCAGGAGCGCCTCGTGACGGCGCTGCGCCGGGTGGTGCTGCAGCGCCAGGAGGACCATCCCGACGACGACGCGCTCGAGACCATTCCGGTGGAGATCGGCACTCTGACGAGGATGATCTCGCGCGACGAGGTCTCGTGGGCCGAGTCGTCGGGCGACTACGTCCGCCTCCACTTGCGGGACGGGGCGCAACATCTGGTCCGGCTGCCCATGTCGATGCTCGAGGAGCACTGGCGCGACCACGGCTTCGCCCGTATTCACCGCAGCTACCTCGTTTCGTTGCGCGAGATCCGCGAGGTCCGGACGTCGCAGGGCCACACGATCGTCGGCGTGGGCACGTTCGACCTCCCGGTGAGCCGGCGCCATTCCAAGGAGCTCCGGGACAGGCTCGTGCGCCACGCGCGCCGGTCGCCGGCCTCGTGACGGCCGAGCCGGCTCCTGCACGCGAGGTCGTCCGGAGCCAGGCGCGGCGACCCGGCGGACGGGCGAGCACGCCCGCTCCCGACGACCTGTACGAGCCGGATGCCTACGGCAGGGAGTTGCTGGCGTCGCTCATGCGTGCCCAGGGCGGCGCCTGCGTCACCGTCCTGCTCCCAGCCCTGGCCCTGCTCGCCCTCTATCCGCTCCTCACGGCGATCTTCCCCTGGCTGGCCACAGCTCAGGTCGCCGGCCTGCCGCTGACCCTGCTCATCCTCGGTGGCGGGATCTATCCGCCCCTCGTCCTCCTCGGCTACTGGTACGTGCGCCGGGCGGAGCGTCTGGAGCAGCAGTTCGTCGAGCTGCTCAAGGAACAGTGACAGAGCCGGCCACCGTCGTCGCCATCATCACGGTGACGGCCATCACCGCCATCATCGGCGCGCGAGGTGTGCGCGTGGCCCGCACCCCGGCCGACTTCCTGGTGGCGGCGCGACAGGTGCCGGCGCCGCTCAACGCCTCGGCGATCTCCGGGGAGTACCTCTCGGCGGCGTCCTTCCTCGGCGTGGCCGGGCTGGCCATGCTCGAGGGCCTCGGCGCGCTCTGGTACGCCGTGGGCTACGCGGCGGGCTACCTGGTCCTGCTGGCTGCGGTGGCGGCGCCGCTGCGCCGCTTCGGCGCCTACACCATTCCGGACTTCGCAGAGGGCCGCCTGGGTTCCCAAGCGCTGCGCCGGGCAGCCACCGCCACCGTAATCCTGATCTGCGGCTTCTATCTGCTGCCACAACTCAAGGGAGCCGGTGTCACGCTGCAGGTCGCCGTGGGTGGCCCGGTCTGGATCGGCGTCGTCGTGCTCGGCGGGATCGTGACGCTCGGTATCGCCAGCGGCGGCATGAAGGGCATCACCTTCGTGCAGGCGTTCCAGTACTGGCTCAAGATCGTCGCGATTGCCGTGCCCGCGCTCATCCTCCTCGCCTTCGTGCAACACCCACCGGTGGCGAACGTGACCGGCGCCGCGCCACCCACCTTCCTGCACAAGACCGCGGTGCAATTCCCGCAGTCCGAGGTCATCTCCGTGACCGCTGCCATCGATGTCACCGCGTCCGGCAAGGTGGACGGGGTGCAGCGGGACGGGCCACTCGTACTGACCAAAGGCCGGCACAGCGTCGACGGGGGTGCCACGCTCACGTTCCCCGCCGGTGCGCATGCACCGCACGTCGAAGCCAATCCGGTCATGAGCGGCGAGGCCTGGACGTCCCCGCTGCTGCAATTAGGCGGACGGCCTGATCACGCACTAGCGGCGACGTACGGGGTCCTCCTCGCCACCGTGCTGGGAGCCATGGGACTCCCCCACATTCTCGTCCGCTTCTACACCAACCGCGACGGCCAGGCGGCCCGCCGCACCACCGCGTTCGTCCTGCTCCTCCTCGGCTTCTTCTACATCTTCCCGGCGGTGTTCGCCGTGCTGGGCCGGATGGAGGCGCCCGGGCTCTACACCTCGGGCCAGACCGACTCGGTGGTCCTGGTCCTGCCGCGCATGATGGCCGCGGGCAGCCTCGGCATCGTGCTCGGGGCACTGGTTGCCGCCGGGGCCTTCGCCGCCTTCCTCTCCACCTCGTCGGGGCTACTGATCAGCATGTCCGGTGCGCTGTCGCACGACATCATGGGCGGCGGGGTGCGGGCCTTCCGCGGCTCGGCGATCGCCATCGGCATCGTCATGACGGCGTTGGGTCTGGCCGTCCTCAACATCTCCATCAACGTGCTGGTCGGATGGGCGTTCGCCATTGCCGCCTCGACCTTCTGCCCGCTCCTCCTGCTGGGGATCTGGTGGCGCCGCTTCACCTGGATCGGCGCCATCGCCGGGCTGATCCTCGGTGGCCTCGCCTCCTCGATCGCGGTGCTCCTCACCATCGTGGGCGTCGGCGCCTCGGGGTGGCCTGCCGTCCTGCTCAGCGAGCCGGCGATCTGGACGGTGCCCCTTGCCTTCGCCACGATGATCGTGGTCTCGCTCGCCACACCTCGCTTCGTCCCGGGCGACGTCACGCAGCAGTTGCTGGCGCTCCACCTGCCCGAGCGGGTCCGCCTGCGCTCAGCCGCAGACCGCGGGCTCGTCACTCAGCCCGGATCCTGACGGAGCTCGAAGCCCTCGAAGACGAAGGCCGGCGTCACCGTCGCCCCGACCAGGGCGTAGCGCCCCAAGGGGCGCGCCGATTGCCAGACACCGGCGTCGACCACGACCTGCGGCGAGTGCCCGGACGCCACGTCGGGCCCGAGGACCTGCACGTCGCTCCGGCCGTCGGGCCACTCGCGATGCAGCTCGAGAGGATCGCCGTCGTAGAAGTGCCACAGCTCGGTGGCGTCCACCCGGTGCGGCGCCGAGACCTCGCCCTGCAGCAGGAGGTAGTAGATGGCGCTGCCGGCGGGCCTGGTGCCGACCCGGGCCTCGGCGACCCAGGTGCGCCGGAACCAGCCTCCCTCGGGGTGCGGCGCCAGCTCGAGCGCGGCGATGAGGGATTCCCCGGGACGCACCCAGTCAGTCTGCCTTGCGCTCAGCCGGAACCGACGCCGAGGGTGGCGGCGACGGCGAGGGAGTGCGCAGCGGCGCCACCGAGGAGCGCACCACCCGTAGCGGCCCTCTTGACGAAGAGATGGCAGTCGTGCTCCCAGGTGAAGCCGATGCCACCGAAGGTCTGGATCGATTCGCGACCGACGAAGCTCTGGCAGTCGTCGGCGGCCGCCTTGGCCATGGAGACGGCGGCGGCCCGATTCGGCGTGTCCTCGTTGATGGCGGCGACGGCGAAGTAGCAGAGGGCACGAGCCCGCTCGATGGCGAGGAACATGTTGCTCATCTTGTGCTTGACGGCCTGGAAGGAGCCGATGGGGACGCCGAACTGCTGGCGCTCCTTGATGTACCCGAGCAGCAGCTGGAAGAGGGCGTCACAGGTGCCGACCGTCTCGACCGCGAGCCCGACCGTCGCTTCCTGCAGGGCGCGGGAGATCCCGCTCGTCGATGCGGCGCTGCCGGGCTCGCCCAGCGCGCGCTCGTCGGGCACGAAGACGCGGTCGAGCGTGGCGTCGGAGAGGGGACGGCTCGCGTCGAGCGACTGGACCGGTGTCAGGCCGGCCTCGGCCACAGGGACGACGAAGGCGCCCAAGCCCCCACCGGCACGGGCGATGACGACGACCTCGGTCGTGCCCTCGGCCAGCACGCCGTGCTTGCGGCCGGAAAGGAGCCAGCCGCCGTCGGCCGGTTCGGCAGTCATGGTGACGTCGTCCAACGCCCAGGCCCGGGGGTGATCGGCCAGCGCCACGGTCCCGGCGAGGGCGCCGGTGGCCACCTCGGAGAGGAAGCGCTGCTGCTGCTCGGGGGTGCCGACCTCGCGCACCACGGGGGCGAACTGGGTGACGGTCGCCAGGAGCGGCCCGGGGGCGATGGCCCGGCCGAGCTCCTCGACGACGACAGCCGTCTCGAGGATGGTCAGGCCGATGCCGCCGTACTCCTCGGGGATGGCCAGGGCGGGCCAGTCGAGGGCCACCATGGAGCCCCACAGCTTCTCGGGGGCCTCGCCGGTCTCGACGACGGCACGCACGAGGTCGACCGGACACTCCTTCTCGAGGAACGAGCGGACCGAGGAACGCAGTTCTTCCTGCTCACCCGTGAACTCGAGCTCCACCGCACTCCCTTTCCCGGCCGGTGCCGGCTGCCTCTGTGCGCCCGGGCGGCGCCCGGTTGGTATGCGCCCAGGTCGGGGCGAGTGTACCTGACGCTCCTGTCAGGCTCGGGGGCCGTGCCCCCATCACGCTCCACCGTTTTCCGGGGCGGAACCTGGTTGGTTGAGCCCGGGGGTCGCCGGTCCGAGCTGCACGGCCGGGCCGGCGGCGGAGCTGCAGCGGCATCAGGAACCGGGGCGGGATCGGTGCCTAACCTCCCAGATGCGGAAGTCCGCTCGCCTACACTCTTGGACGCGCCTCTAGCTCAACGGCAGAGCAACGGACTCTTAATCCGCAGGTTTCGGGTTCGAATCCCGAGGGGCGCACCACTTGACCAGGGACTATGACGGCTCTTCGGAATCTGGCGGGGTCTGCGACCTCACCGGACGACGATCGAGCCCAGCACGCGCCAGTTCGGCTTGCCGGCGTAGAGCAGCGCTCGGATGCGGTAGTTCTCGAAGTTGCGGAAGCCGAAGCCGATCCGCTTGATGCGCTTGATCAGGTTGTTGAGCGCTTCTGTCGGACCGTTGGAGACCCGGGCCAGGTGGAAGTTGGCGATCTTGTCGAACCAGTCCCGAAGCGTGCGTCCGAGTCTTTGGACCTCCGGTGGCATCGTGTGACGACGGCAGTGCGTCTCGAGCTCTCTGAGCATGGCCTTGGCCTGGTCGGGATCTCTCGTTCGATAGAACTCGCGTAAGCGCTCTTTGACCCGATAGGCAATGGCGACTTCGGCCCCGGGATCGCCCAAGGCGAGCAGTGACCACAGGCGCTCGGTCGCGGCGGCGTCGAGGTGTTCTTCGCCGCGCAGCAGGACCCGCCTCACCCGATAGAGCGGATCGTCCCTGCGACCGCGGTGCCCGGTCTGTTCGTTCTGCACCCGCCGACGCACCGCATCGAGGCTGCGGTTGGCCAGCGAGATGACGTGGAAGGGGTCGACCACCTGGGCCGCTTTGGGCAACATGACCGTAGAGACGGCCGCGTAGGTGGCCGACATGTCGAGGGCACCGAACGGATCCGCTCCTTCCAGGGCTTGGGTTGCTTGTCGATCCACCCCGCCACATCGGTGTATTTGCGCGTCGGGAGGATCGGCGGTTTCAAGGGGTCACTGCAACGACTCAGTGAGTAGGCAACGCTTCGTTGCCCTGACCGAGGAGGTTGCAGATGGGGGCGCACTTGACGCTCG
>Ga0302324_100020000_pt1 | contig 13120 bp, 14 predicted proteins | sample Palsa_T0_1_FD_201949 | JGI IMG/M metagenome (GOLD analysis project Ga0302324, IMG submission 201949) | Peat permafrost microbial communities from Stordalen Mire near Abisko, Sweden - Palsa_T0_1 | ecosystem: Environmental > Terrestrial > Soil > Palsa > Peat permafrost | place: Sweden: Abisko...
GGTGGTGACGACCTGGCAGTGATGGCGGCTCACGAAGCGGCTCTCGATCTGCAGGTCATTGGCGGAAGTGCGGCCAATGACCAGGCGCCCCGGATACAGCGCCCGCTCGTCTACCGTGTGGCCGGCGGTAGCGAGCAGTATGCGCGCCAGCGGCGCCGCCTCGCTGCTGCGCGGGCGCGTCTCGCCGCCCTGGCTGCCGGCCGTGTCGGCGCGCAAGCGCAGCAGCCGGGTGCCGGTGCGCGATGAGTATTCCTGCCATTGCAGTTCCTCGATCGCCGCCAGCACGTCTTCGCGGCCGACGGTGTCGCGATCGTGGTTCGATGCCGCCAGCATCGCGGTGTCACACAGTGTGTTGGTGAGCCGCGGCACGCCGCCGGTGTAGCGAAAGATCAACTCGAAGCTGTCGTTGGCGAAGATCTCGCGGCCCTGGGAACCGGCGACCTCCAGGCGGTGCAGTATGTAGCCGCGCATCTCCAGGCTGCTGAGCGCCGGCAGGTGAAAGCGCAGCCGCACGCGCTGTGCCAGCTGCTCCAGTTCCGGGGCATCGAGTTTGTCGTTGAGCTCGGGTTGACCGGCGAGGATGATGCGCAGCACCTTCTCCTTCGGGGTCTCGATCCCCGACAGCAGCCGCACCTCTTCCAGCACGGTCTGAGTGAGGTTTTGCGCCTCGTCGATCACCAGCACCAGCTTGCGGCCGGCGTTGTACTGCTCCACCAGATAGTCGTTGAGCGTCGCGAGCAGCTCGGCCTTCTTCATCTTGAACGGCTTGAAGCCGAACTGCACCAGCACCGACTGCAGGAACTCGAGCGAGGACACCTGGGTCTGGTTGATCTGCGCGACGATGACGTCGTTCTGCAATTCCTGCAAAAAGGTTTCGATCAGCGTCGTCTTGCCGCAGCCGATCTCCCCGGTGATCACGACGAAGCCGTCGGCGAACCACACGGTCGACTCCATGTAGGCCTTGGCGCGCGCGTGGGCCTTGCTCAAATAGAGGAACTGCGGATCCGGACTGAGCCGGAACGGAAGTTCCCTGAGTTTGAACAGCTCCAGGTTCATGGCCTGGAAATGATACTACGGCCGGAGCGCGAGTTGCGGGTACAGCCGTGGTAGAAGCTGCCTGGCGCGTGCTGTACGTCGCGAAGCTGTGGCTTCGTTGATGGTGCAGTGGCCGAGCTTTCGACCGTGACGTGGTTCCTTGCGGTAGTCATGCCAGTGCAGTCCGGGCTCGGCCAGAAAGCGCCGCGCCTCGGGCATGCTGCCGATCAGGTTGATCATGGCCGAATGCCCACGCGCTGCGCAGGCGCCGAGCGGCAGCCCGGCGATCGCACGCACATGGTTCTCGAACTGGCTGGTGACAGCGCCCTCGATGGTCCAGTGCCCGGAGTTGTGCACCCGGGGTGCCATTTCATTTGCCAGCAGCCGTCCGCGGTGCACGAAGAACTCGAGCGTCAGCACACCGACATAGTGGAAATGCTCGAGCAGCCTGGTGAGGCTTGCGCGCGCCGCCCGCGCCAGCTGCGGCGCCCGCCACGGGGCGAGCGTCAGGCGCAGGATGCCGTCCACATGGTAGTTGCGGTTCAGCGGATAGAGCGCGATCGCACCTGAGCGCGCGCGCACGCCGATCATCGAAACCTCGTAGTCGAACGGCACCCACTCCTCGTACAGCAGTGGTGCGCTGCCGAGCGCATCCCAGGCCGGGGCGATGTCGGCGCGGCTGCGCAGCAGGTACTGGCCCTTGCCGTCATAGCCGAAGCGCCGCGTCTTGAGCATCCCTGGCAGGCCGACGCGAGCCACCGCCTGCGACAGCGATGCGAGGCTGTCGACCGGCGCGCAACGCGTAGTCGCAATCGACAGGCGCTGGAAGCAATGCTTCTCGGCCAGGCGATCCTGCGCCACGCCCAGCGCCTTGAGCGGCGGCGCGATGCGGGTACCGCGCGCCGCCCGGCGCAGCGCCTCGACGCTGATGTTTTCCCAATCGAAGCTGATCACGTCGCAGCGCCGAGCGAGCTCGGCCAGCAGCGCCTCGTCGTGGAACTCGCCCGCCAACAGCGGCGCGATGCGGCCGGCCGGGGTGTCGGCGCTGCGGTCGAAGAACAGGAAGTCCTGCCCGAGCGGGTAGCCGGCGAGCGCGAGCATCTGGCCGAGCTGGCCGCCGCCGACGATACCTATGGTCATGGAATTGCCGCTAGGCGCTGCGCGGGTCGGGCTTGGACAGCACCGCTGCGGTTTGAGTCTCGCGCTGCTGCTGCAAAGCCCGCGCAATCTGCGGGTAGCGCGGCGCAAGAATAGCGGCGGCGAACAGCGCGGCGTTGGTGGCGCCGGCAGGGCCGATGGCAAAGGTGGCGACCGCCACGCCGGCCGGCATCTGCACCATCGACAGCAGTGAATCCAGCCCGTTGAGAGCGCGCGACTGCACCGGTACGCCCAGCACCGGCAGTGTGGTCTTGGCGGCGGTCATGCCCGGCAGGTGTGCGGCACCGCCGGCGCCGGCGATCAGTACTTCCAGGCCGCGCGCGGCCGCGCCCGAGGCGTATTCGAACAGCAGGTCGGGGGTGCGATGCGCCGAGACCACGCGCGCCTCATGCGCGATCGCGAGACTGGTGAGCATGTCGGCCGCAGCACTCATCGTCTCCCAATCGGACGACGATCCCATGATGATGCCGACCAGAGCTTTCATCGAGCCATTTTAGCATCACCGCTGCGGCAGAACTCCGCCAGCGCCTGCTCGATCGGCAGCGGGTCGACGCCTCGCATCAGGCGGCCGATGTACTGGCGCTGGCGGGCAAGGGCCGGACCGCGGCTCAAGCGGTGCACTTCCAGCAGCGCCTCGAACAGCGGTTCCGGCAACTGCAGATGCTGCTGCAGTTCGCGCAGCTTTGCCGGCCGCATGCGCGTCAGTCCGACGCCAAGCTTCTGCAGCGCTTCGGCCTGGCGTTTGCGCGCGGAGCGGCTCGGGCGCTCGACGTCGGCCGTGCCGCGCCGCGCCGCGGACGGTGGCGCCGGCGGCGCGCCAGCAGTTGATCGGCGCTTGCTCAGACTTAAGATCTCCCCAAGCCGCCCGGGCCGGCGGCGATGCGCTGTTACAATCAGATGCCAAATCATGGCACAGGGCGGGACGCTCTGCCGCGAGGCAGGATCGCCCCACAGCAAGGAATTCCAGCAATGCCGCAGCAGCTAGTCGCCACCCGACCGGTCGATGGCTCGAGAATCGCCGAACTCAGCGACGTGGTCGCCAGCGCGTTGCGCGAGGCGCAAGCCACCGGCGCCAGCCAGGCCGAGGCGGACGTGAGCCTGCAGCGCGGACTGACCGTGACCGTGCGCCTGGGCGAGGTCGATACCATCGAGTATCACCGCGATCGCGGCTTGTCGGTGACGGTGTATTTCGGCAAGTCCAAGGGTTCGGCCAGCACCGCGGATCTGCGGCCGGCGGCGGTGCACGAAACCGTGGTCAAGGCGTCGGCGATCGCACAGCACACTTCCGCGGATGAATGCGCCGGACTCGCCGACCGAGAGGCCCTGGCGCGCGAGATTCCCGACCTCGACCTGTATCACCACTGGGACATCGAGCCGGAACAGGCGGTGCAGTTGGCGCGCGAATGCGAGGCTGCGGGGCTCGCCTGCGATGCGCGCTTGAAGAACTCCGAAGGTGCGACCGTGACCACGCACAGCGGCGTGCGCGTGCACGGTAACAGTCTTGGCTTTCTGGCGGGCTTTCCGAGCACCAGCCATTCGCTCAGCTGTGCGCTGGTGGCGCAGGAGCGCCAGGACATGCAGCGCGACTATTGGTACACGGTGGCGCGCAATCCGGCCGCGCTCGAGCCGGCGATATCGATCGGCCAGCGCGCCGCGCAGCGCGCGCTGCGGCGACTGGGCGCGCGCCAGCTGTCCACGCGCCGCGCGCCGGTGCTGTATGCACCGGAACTGGCGCGCGGCGTGTTCGGTCATTTCATTGGCGCGATCAGCGGCACCAGCCAGTATCGGCGCTCCTCGTTCCTGCTGAACGCGGCCGGGCAGCAGGTATTTCCATCGTTCCTCGACATCGTCGAGCGTCCGCACCTGCCCCAGGGCCTGGCGAGCAGCCCGTTCGATGCCGAGGGCGTAGCTACGCGCGATCGCGCGCTGGTGAGTGGCGGAGTGCTGCAGGGCTACGTGCTCGGCAGCTACTCGGCGCGCAAGCTGGGGCTGACCACTACCGGCAATGCCGGCGGCATCCACAACCTGCTGGTGAGCTCCGGGAACAGCGGCAGCTTCGAGCAGCTGCTGCAGCTGATGGGCACCGGCCTGTACGTCACCGAGCTGATGGGCCAGGGCGTCAACGGCGTCACCGGCGATTACTCGCGCGGCGCCAGCGGCTTCTGGGTCGAGAATGGCGCGATCGCATTTCCGGTGCACGAGGTCACGATCGCCGGCAACCTGCGCGCGATGTTGCGCGGCATCGTGGCGGTGGGCAACGACGTGGATGTGCAGGGGGCCATTCGCACCGGCTCGCTGCTGATCGAGGCGCTGACCATCGCCGGCGGTTGAGGTGATCCATGGCCGCGCAGACGCAGATTTTCCTGAGGAAGCTGGTCAAGGTGCTGCACGAGATCGGCGCCGTGGGGGTGCTGGGTGCGTTCGCGGCCAGTCTGGTGCTGATAGCGACCGCGCCGGGGCCGGATGCGCTGCTGGCGTACGCCGCGTCCAGGCAGGGGATCGCCGCGATCGCCAGGTGGCTGCTGGTGCCGTCGCTGGCGCTGGTGCTGGTCAGCGGGCTGCTCGCGATGCTGGCCAACGACGCGTACATCGACGCCGGCTGGGCATGGATCAAGGCACTGCTGGGACTGTCGATGTTCGAAGGAGCGCTGGTCACGGTCGCCGCCAGTGCGCGCCATGCGGCCGAATTATCGGCGCTGGCCGCTGCCGGACACGCCGATGCGGCGCTGCTGGCGCAGGTGCTGCGCACCGAGCGCGGCGGACTGTGGCTGCTGCTGCTGCTCGCGCTCGCCAATATCGTGCTGGCGGTGTGGCGCCCGCGGCTCAGCCTGGACCTGGCAGAGGAGTCAGCGCCGCCGCCGCGCGATCGAGCAGCTGGCTGAGCGAGAGCTGTCCGCAGCGCTGCTGCCAGGCGCTCTCCAGCTCGCTGCAGAACTCCAGCACCACCGCGGGTGTGGCGCCTGCGACGCGGATCAGGCCACTGCTGTGGGCGCGCGCCACCATGATGATGGCGACCACAGGGATCTGCGCAGCGTCGCGCCCGGGCAGCAGCGCGTCGGCGCCCGCGGCGGCGAGGAAGCCGGAGGCTTCCAAGGTGGCGCACATGCGCGCGACGGCGATGCCGGGATAGCCGAGCCGGGCGCTGAGCAGCGCGATCGTGACGTGCTCGCCGCCGCGCCGATTGCGCTCGGCGACCAGGTACATGATGCCGAGCGCGAGCCGCTCGATATCGCCGCACGACAGGCGCGGCTCGCGCAACCCGACACGCAGGTAGCTCGGGTTCTGCGCATAGAACGACACCTGGGCTCCGATCAGCAGCACGATCCAGTTGAAGTAGGTCCACACCAGCGTGGCGATGACGATCGCAAAGCCGGCGTAGACGATCGTCAGGCGCGCGGAATACAGCACGAACAGCGTGAAGAAGCGGCCGATCGCCGCCCACAGGATCCCGGCGCAGATGCCGCCGGCGAGCGCCGGCCCGAAGCGCACCTGCGTATTGGGAACCACCATGTAGATGAGCGTCAGCAGCCCGGAGGCGATCAGGTAGGGCGCAACGCCCAGCGCCATCGCCACCAGCCGCGCCAGCGGCGCAAGTCCGGTCAAGGTGCGCAGCGGTTCGCTGTCCGCCGCCAGGCGCGACAGGCCGACCACCGCGGCCAGCAGCACCGGACCGATGATCAGCAGCGCGATGTACTCCGCCACGCGGCGCGCGAAATTTCGCGGCTGGTCCACATGCCAGACGAAGTTGAATCCGTCCTCGATTTTTTTCATGGTGCTGATCAGCGTCCAGATCAGCAGCGCCAGGCCGACCGAGCCGACCAGTCCGCCGCGCACCTTATTGGCGAACTCCATGACCCGGGCGCTGAGCTGGTCGGCCGCGCCGCCCATCGGTGCGAAGAAATCATGCACCAGCGGCTCGAGTGCGTCCTGGGCATGCAAGCCCGCAAGGATGCCCAGGCTTACGGCCAGCAGCGGGACGATCGCGAGCACGCTCGCGTACACCAGGCCAATGGCGTGCAGATTGAGCTTGCCGCCGGCAAGATCGCGCGCCAGCGCATACGGGTAGCGCGCCAGGCGGCGCGCCCGGCCGCCGGCTCCGGGCCGCTCGGCTTGCGGCCCGAACAGCAGCTGGTCGGGCAGGCGCTGCAGGCGCAGCCAGAGATTCTCGGCGGGGTGGTTATCGGTAGCGTGGCTATCGGCGGAGTGGCGCGGGTCCGGCGTGGCGTTCATGGCGGCGACGGAGTGGTGAGCCGGCGCAGCGCTTCACGATAGTTCTCGCTGGTGCGCTCGATGATCGCGGGCGGCAGATGCGGCGCCGGGGCGCGCTTGTTCCAGTCGAGGGTTTCCAGGTAATCGCGCACGAACTGCTTGTCGAAGGACGGCGGGCTGCTGCCCACGCGCCAGGTGTCGGCCGGCCAGAAGCGCGAGGAGTCGGGCGTCAGCAGCTCGTCGATCAGCGTGAGCCGGCCTTGTGGGTCGACGCCGAACTCGAATTTTGTGTCGGCAATGATGATGCCGCGCGCGCGCGCGTGTTCGGCTGCGAAACGATACAGCGCGAGCGCGCACTCGCGCACCGCGGCGGCGAGCGGCGCACCGATCAGCGCGACCGTGGCCTCGAACGGGATGTTCTCATCGTGTTCGCCGCGGGCTGCCTTGGTCGCCGGCGTGAAGATCGGGGTCGGCAGCGCCTGCGCCTGCTGCAGGCCCGGGGGCAGTGCGATACCGCAGATGGCGCCGCTGGCGCGATAGTCTTTCCAGCCTGAGCCGATCAGGTAGCCGCGCACCACCGCCTCGATCGGCAGCGCCCGCAGGCGCCGTACGATCACCGCGCGCCCGGCGAGCAGGCGAAGCTGGCCCAAGTCGCTGACCGCTGCGCTCAACGGCAGTCCGGTCAGGTGATTAGGTACGATGTGAGCGGTGCGGGCGAACCAGAATTGCGAAATCTCATTCAGCACGCGGCCCTTGCCCGGTATCGGATCGGGCAGCACGACATCGAAGGCCGACAGGCGATCGGTGGCGACGATCAGCATGCGATCATCGTCGAGTGCGTACAGATCGCGGACTTTGCCGCGGTGCAGCCGCGTCAGTCCGGCCAGTTCGGTCTCAAAGACCGCGGTTTCGGCAACCGTGCCGGGGGTCGTGGCCAAGGCTTGCTACCATAGCGGGCGCGTCGGAAGGGCGCGCATCTTGCCGCCCGCGCGGCGGCGGGGTCAAGCAACCGTTGAACCGGCAGCAGCGGCGGCGCAATTCATGAACAGGGCAGGCAAGTGAACTGGGCGTGCAAGTGAACTGGGCGGGCAAGATCATCGGCGGCACGCTCGGCCTGCTGGCACTGGGGCCGATCGGCGCCGCGCTCGGCGCATTCATCGGCCATCAGTTCGATAGCGGCCAGATCAGCGTGGCGATGTTCACCGGCGGCCCGGACCCGAGGCTGGTCAATCAGCTGTTCTTTCCGACCGCGTTCAGGGTCATGGGCCACATCGCCAAGGCCGACGGCCGCGTCACCGAGCAGGAGATCGCATCGGCGCGAGCCGTGATGCACGCGATGCACCTGCAGCCGGATCAGATACAGGCCGCCATTGGCTACTTCAACGAGGGTAAGCAGCCGGAGTTCGACCTCGATGCGGCACTGGCACGGCTGCGTGCCTCGATCGCGCGCACTCCGGACCTGGCGCAGTTCTTCGTCGAGATCCAGTTGCAGGCCTCGATTGCCGGCGATGGCCTGTCGGAAGTACCGCGAGCGCGGCTGCAGCGCGTGGCGATGCTGCTGGGACTGTCGGCCAACGACTTCGCGCGGCTCGAGAGCCTGCTGCGGTTTCGACAGGGAGCGTCGATGGGCGCGGGCGCCGGCGCCAACGGCCGCGGCGGCGGCGCGGGCATGGGCGCGGCGGCCGCCAGCCAGGAGCGCATCGCGCAGGCCTACAGCCTGCTCGAGGCCGCGGCGCAGATGTCGGATGAGGATGTCGTGAAAGCCTACCGGCGGCAGATGAGCCGCCATCATCCCGACAAGCTCAGGGCCAACGGCTTGCCGCAGTCGATGCTCGAGCGCGCCAAGGAGCGCACGCAGCAGATCCAGGCCGCCTACGAACTGATCCGCGAGCGCCGCGGCATGCGCTAGCCGGGCGCGGCGGGCTGCTAAACTAACGCGATGACGCAGCATACCCACTGGATCGCCCCTTCCATCCTGTCAGCCGATTTCGCACGCCTGGGCGAGGAGGTCGATGCGGTGATCGAGGCCGGCGCCGACCTGATCCATTTCGACGTCATGGACAATCATTACGTGCCCAACCTGACCATCGGACCGCTGGTGTGCGAGGCGCTGAAGCGCCGCGGCGTGACGGTGCCGATCGACGTGCACCTGATGGTGCGCCCGGTGGATCGTATCGTGCCGGATTTCGCGGCGGCCGGGGCGAGCTATATCAGTTTTCATCCCGAGGCCAGCGAGCACGTGGATCGAACCATTCACCTGATTCGCGACCATGGCTGCAGGCCCGGACTGGTGTTCAATCCGGCCACCCCACTCAACTGGCTCGACTACACGCTCGAGCAGCTGGACCTGGTGCTGCTGATGTCGGTGAATCCGGGCTTCGGCGGACAGCAGTTCATCGACAGCGTGCTGCCGAAGATCGCCGAGGTGCGGCGGCGGGTCGCGGCCAGCGGTCGCGCGGTGCGCGTGGAAGTGGACGGCGGCATCAAGGTGGACAACATCGGCGCCGCGGCGATGGCCGGTGCCGATACCTTCGTGGCCGGATCGGCGATCTTCGGCAGCAGGAACTATCCGGCCACTATCGCGGCGATGCGCGCGGCGATTGCTCGCGCCTGATCGGTCGGCGCCGCGCACGGGCGTGCCGCAGCCAGGCGCGCAGCCGCTGCGCGTCGCCTATGCCTCCTCGTCATCATCGTCATCGTCGAACGCCGGCTTCGGAGCGGCCGACGGCTTGCCGTCCTTGGAAGGCTTGGCGGGCACGATCACCGGTCGCGTCTTCATCTTCGGCCGCGCATTGAACACCACGATGGTCTTGCCGGTGGCGCGCAGCAGGCCCTGGTCTTCGAGTACCTTGAGCACCCGCCCGGCCATCTCGCGCGAGCAGCCGACCAGCCGCGACAGTTCCTGGCGCGAGACCTTGATCTGCATGCCTTCCGGGTGCGTCATCGCATCGGGTTCGTCGCACAGGCTGGTGATCGCATGGGCGACGCGGCCGGTGACGTCCACGAACGCCAGATCGCCCAGCTTGCGGTTGGTGCGATCCAGCCGGGTCGCCAGCTGCGTGGCGAGTTCGAAGATCAGGCCCGGACTCTCGGTGGCCACCTGGCGGAAGCGCGGATAGGTCATCTCGGCCAGTTCACAGGCGTTGCGGGTGCGGACCCAGGCGCTGCGCGTCGGCTGTTCGTAGAACAGTCCCATCTCGCCGAAGAACTGCCCCTTGTTGAGGTAGGCCAGCACCATCTCATTGCCCTCCTCGTCCTCGATCATCACTTCGACCGAGCCGCTGATGATGTAGTAGAGAACATCGGGCAGATCGCCGGCGTGGATCAGTACCGTCTTGGACGGCACCGTGCGGATACGGCAATAGCTCAGGAATCGGTTGATAGCCGGAATGTCGCTTAGCGGTCTGACATTCTCTTCCATGTTTTTATGGCCTTGGTGCAATGTGAATTCAATGAGTGCTGGCGGCTTTTTATTACCAATCTGTGCCGGCCGCAAGAGACGCGCTAGCCGCTCCGTTCATGAGTGTGCGCACATCAGGGGTCGCACTCAAGGGGGCGCCATGCAACGACCGCACTCAGGACGCCGTACTCACAACCAGTAGGCCGTGCCGGTCATCACGCGCGCTGCGACTCGCATCAGGCTCGCGACCGGCCCGGGTAATTCGCTCGCTCCCAGCGTGCGCGCGGCCTGCGCGTGCGCGGCCTCGTCGGATTTCATGCACTCGACGATCGCCCGGCTGCGCTGATCGTTGGCCGGCAGCCGATCCAGGTGGCTCGCCAGGTGGCCCTCGACCTGGCGTTCGGTCTCGGTCACGAACCCCAGGCTCAGCGCATCGCCGAACGCGGCCGCGGCGGCGCCGATGGCGAACGATCCCAGGTACCAGATCGGGTTCAGGCGGCTTGGAGCTGAGCCGAGTTCGTGCAGGCGCGTCTCGCACCAGGCCAGATGGTCGGTTTCCTCGCCGGCGGCGCGGCGCATGAAGTCGCGGGTGCCCCCGGGCGGGGCCACTGCGGCCTGGCCGCGATACAGGCCCTGGGCCGCGATCTCACCGGCGTGGTTGACGCGCATCAGACCGGCCGCGTGGCGCTTTTCGGCCTCGGTCAGTGGCCCATCCGCCGGCAATGAAGGGTTGCGGGCGCTGTGCGCCGGCGCGAACAGGGTTCGCAGGGCATCGTCCGCCGTCTTTAGCACTGAATCGAGCACGTCGCTGGCCAGCATTGGTGCATTATATGTCATGTGACCGGCGAAGCCCTCGTCAGCGGACCAGGGGCTTGCTAGCCGCCCTGGGGCCCTGGCAGCCTCTGAACGGCCTGTTTTGCAAAGCCCGGGGTCCTTGAGTAGACTTGCGCGCTTTTTCGCCTACCTTGTAAACCTTGGACGGTCCGCGGCGCGGGCCGAAGTGACACGATGAAGACAGAATTCGCCAAGCCGGCGGCTGTGCGCGGCGATTGGTATGTAATTGATGCCAGTGGGAAAACCCTCGGGCGCCTGGCGTCGCGGATCGCGCTTAGGCTCAAGGGCAAGCACAAGGCCGACTACAGCCCGCACGTCGACATGGGCGATCACATCGTCGTGCTGCACGCCGAGAAGATTGCCGTGACCGGGAACAAGCTGGACGACAAGATGTATCACCACCACACCGGCTACCTCGGCAACCTCAAATCGATTGCGCTCGGTAAGCTGCTCAAGGAACACCCGGAGCGGGCGCTCGAGTTTGCGATCAAGGGCATGCTGCCGAAGACCACCCTCGGCCGGCGCATGTTCCGCAAGCTGCATGTGTTCGCCGGCGACAAGCATCCCCATACCGCACAGCAGCCCAGGCCGCTGGAAATCTGACAGGAATACTAGATATGGCAGCGACCCCGAATTACGGCACCGGCCGGCGCAAGAGCGCCGCGGCGCGCGTCTACATGCAGCCCGGCAGCGGCCGCATCACCATCAACGAGCGTCCGATCGACGAGTTCTTCGGCCGCGAAACCGGCCGCATGATCGTGCGCCAGCCGCTTGAAGTCGTGCAGCTGACCTCCAAGTTCGACATCCGGGTGCACGTCAAGGGCGGCGGCATCACCGGTCAGGCCGGCGCGATCCGCCACGGCATTGCGCGCGCATTGATCCGCTACGATGAGGCGCTGCGCAAGCCCCTGCGCCAGGCGGGATTCGTCACGCGCGACGCGCGTGAAGTGGAACGCAAGAAGGTCGGTCGCCGCAAAGCCCGTCGCGGTACGCAGTACTCGAAGCGTTGATCCTGCTGGGGGATCGTCTAGTGGTAGGACCGCGGACTCTGACTCCGCTAACCTAGGTTCGAATCCTAGTCCCCCAGCCACCATTCGCGGCGGCGCAGCATCCCGCAGCTGCCTATTCGAGCATTCAGTGGCCGGATTGGCCATCAAATGCCGGAAAGCCTGGACCGGCCAGAAATGGTTTATGTCAAATACTCACTAAATACCTCCAAAAAAGGTGCTGGGCGCCGCTTCGCGATGCGACCCCGCAAACGGCCAAGCTCACCAATACCCTACGGGGCATCGGCATCAAGCAGATCGATTTCCTGAGCGCAATAGCGGGTCGTGATTCCACCCGACATTGACCGAAACTGGCACGCAGAATCGCGCGGGGTTGGACGCTATAAAGCGCGTCGCACAGATTGCCTTCGACAATCGCCTTGCCAAAGTATCGGCTCAAATCGAAGAAGCGATAAAGACGTCGCGACCCATCAGTGACCTACATGGTGACGATGGGCAGGAACGTCTGTGAAGGTGGATAATGCGCCGATGCCGCTCTCGTTTACGTGCACGGTTCATCCGTGCTGGATTCCGGCTGCGGTATGCTCAAGGGGTTCCTGGAATATAAGAGCCGGCAGGCGGGTGGCCAGTCCATGAATCGGGCAGCTGCACACCGGCCCAATCGACAGCAGCGCCTCCTTCAGATGAATTCGACTCCGCCGGGCGTGCCGACGATGAGCTGGTCGGCACCGCGTGCGGCAAACAACCCGACAGTGACGACGCCGACGATCTGATTGATGGCTGCCTCCAGCGCCATCGGATCGGCGATGGTCAGATCGTGCAGATCCAGAATCTGGTTGCCGTTGTCAGTCGTGGTGCCCTGGCGCCACACCGGCCGTGCGCCCAACGCGGCCAGGCGCCGGGCGACGTAGCTGCGCGCCATTGGGATCACCTCTACCGGCAACGGGAAGCGGCCCAGGGACTCGACCAGCTTGCTGTCATCGACGATACAAACGAAACGGGTAGCCGCGGCGGCGACGATCTTCTCGCGCGTCAATGCGGCGCCGCCACCCTTGATCAGGATACGGGTGCGGGTGGCCTCGTCGGCGCCATCAATATAGAGAGGCAGATCGGACACCTCATTCAGATCCAGGATCGGCGTCCCAAGTTCGCGCAGCCGGGCGCTGGAACCTTCGGAGCTCGATACCGCGCCGCGCAAGCGCGCGGCCCAGCCCTCGGCACCGAGCAGCTCGATGAAGGCGTTGACGGTCGAGCCGGTGCCGACACCGAGCATCATGTCGTCGCGCAACATCGCGAGCGCGGCACGCGCCGCGTGCAGTTTCTTGACGGTGTCGGTGGCGGGTGTGGATTGCGGCGTCATAGGCGGACCGGCTTATCTTCAGCTTGTCGGGGCTCAGATGCGACAGTGCCCGCTTACGCGGGCACTGTATGAAGCTTGAGGTACGGCGAGCGAGGAGGTTAATCCAAGCCCGCCGTA
>Ga0302324_100020003_pt1 | contig 13120 bp, 9 predicted proteins | sample Palsa_T0_1_FD_201949 | JGI IMG/M metagenome (GOLD analysis project Ga0302324, IMG submission 201949) | Peat permafrost microbial communities from Stordalen Mire near Abisko, Sweden - Palsa_T0_1 | ecosystem: Environmental > Terrestrial > Soil > Palsa > Peat permafrost | place: Sweden: Abisko...
CGCCCGCATCCTTGGAAATGGAGATGACCGAGTCACGCTATCCGAGAACGAATTGTTTTGTTTGTTGACGCAAGGTTGTAACGATCTCGCAATTTCTAATTCAATCTCGAAACTACCCCCGGTTTCGCTGCCGCCGCCAAACGCGGACTATTACCGGCTTCCGCTGGCGTGGTTCCAATCCGCCCAGGCAAACTGTCCATCCGCTGTTGCGCTTGTCGAATCTTTGGCTGCCTGCGTCGCACACGAAGCCGACTTTCGCCTCTACTTTGAAAACCTTGCCACGCTCCACAAGCGGCGCCTGAAATACCAGCGCATCCTCTCCGGTCAACCGAAGCCGACCATGAACCAGGTTGGCCCGCGCAGTCTGCTGGAGTTCGGCGGCGTGGATCATGGGTTGCTCGCGTCGTGGCTCATCTGGCGAAAGTGGATTTTCGATGTGGACAACCGTGCGGCGCAAGAGACGGGATATTTGTTCGAGCCGGTGTTGGCAAGTTGTCTTGGTGGTGAAGCGGTAGGTTCAAAGAACTCTCCTGTTAAACGCCTGAACGAACTCAACGAACCGACCGAGGAAGGCCGTCAAATTGATTGCTACGATGGCGAGAACCAGCTCGCTTACGAATTCAAACTTCGCGTAACCATCGCGGCCAGTGGCCAAGGCCGCTTTGCCGAAGAACTCTCTTTCCCGCGCGAAGCCCGCGCCGCTGGTTTGACACCAGTACTCATTGTTCTCGACCCAACACCTTCGCCGCGACTCGACGAGCTTATCGCAGCGTTCAATGTCAACGGCGGCAAGCATTTCATTGGCACTGATGCTTGGGCGCACATGGATTCCAAAGCGGGCAGGACAATGGCGGTTTTTCTCGAACGCTACATTCGTCCTCCACTGTCTGAAATGGCGAAGCATGAAGATGCCAAGCCAGAGAAGATTCAGCTTTCTTGGACTCAAAACGAAATTTGCATTCAAGGAACAAATGCGAACATTCGCATCCCAAGAAAGAACTGAATTCAGAGAAGCAGAATTGGGGGTTGCCTTTATTCCCAACAATCGGCAAAATTTTAGCCCGCGATGGATCGAACGAACAACTTTTCACTTTCGCCGCGAGTCCGGGATTTTATCGCCCGCCAGCCGGCCGGACGGGCCATGCTCCGGGAATTTTATTCCGATGACGAGGTATCGGGGAGCACGCGCGCCCTCGCGTGTCGTGGCTGGCGCCTCCGCCGGCCACATCTTTGAATTCTTTACACTTCTGATGGAATGTGGGGATGCAATCGGCGAGGGCGCCGATTGCGACACGCGAGGGCGCGTGTGCTCCCCTGAATGTCTATGTCTAATAATTGAGATGCGACGAGAGGTGACAGCCAGATTTGGGGGTTGCCTTTATTCTCAACCATTGGCAAAACTTTAACCCACGATGGATCGAACAAACAACTTTTCACTTTCGCCGCGAGTCCGGGATTTTATCGCCCGCCAGCTGGCCGGACGGGCCATGCTCCGGGAATTTTATTCCGATGAGGAGGTGTATCAAGTGGATTGCCAACGGATCTGGCGGACGGGTTGGATTTTTGCGGGTCATTCCTGTGAGATTCCGAAAGCCGGTGATTATTTTACCTTCGACGTGGATAGCGATTCCATCCTGCTTATCCGGGACGGAAATGGGAAGGCGCGCGGGCTTTACAATGTGTGCCGCCATCGCGGCTCCATGATTTGCGACCACGCTGACGGCCACGTCAAGAAGCTGGTTTGCCCGTACCATCGCTGGACGTACGATCTGGACGGCAGATTGTTGCATACGCCAGGCATGCAGGAAGAGCTGGACAAATCGCAGTTGAGCCTGCGGCCCGTTCATGTGCGCGAAACGGAAGGGTTGATTTTCGTCTCGCTGGCCAGCGAGCCGCCGGACTTTGAGGCGGCGCATGACATGCTTGCGACTTTGGCCAAACCTCAGGGGTTGGCCAAGGCCAAAGTCGCCAAAGCGGTGGATTATCTCGTCAAGGCGAACTGGAAACTTGTCTGGGAGAACAATCGGGAGTGCTATCATTGTAATGCCAACCACCCGCAATATATCAAGGCGAATTTTGACCATTACAACGCCGACGACACGACCCCGCGCGTTCGCGAGCAAATTTCCGCAGCCGTCAGCCGCAGCGAAGCCAAATGGGCCGCATCCGGTCTGGCCGTCAGCCACAAGCAAACCGGCATGACCACATTTCCCGATGCCGAGCGCAATATTTGGTATTCGGCGAATCGAACGGCGTTGGTGGATGGCTTCGCCAGCGAATCCATGGATGGAGCGCAGGTGGCTCCGCTGATGGGGGATTATCCCGATAGCGATGTTGGCACGCTGCGCATGCGGACCTTGCCCAATTTTTGGAATCATTCAAGTTGCGATCACGCCGTCAGCACCCGCCTGCTGCCGAGAGGGCCGCAGTTGACGGCCGTCCGAGTGTGGTGGCTGGTGGAGCGAGGGGCCATGGAAGGCCGGGACTACGATTTAGCCAAACTGATGCCATTTTGGCAGCTCACTTCCGAACAGGATTGGGAAATCTGCGAACGGCAGCAACGGGGCGTGAATTCCCACGCCTACCTTCCCGGCCCCTATTCGATCTATAAGGAATACAACGTGGACGCATTTGTCAGGTGGTATCTCACCCAGTTGCAAGCCAACAAAACATGACCCAAGTTTCCGACGCGGAATTCGTCATCATTGGCGGCGGGGCCATTGGCTGCGGCGTGGCCTACAGCCTGGCCCGTGGCGGCGTGACGGACATCCTGCTGGTGGAGCGAGCCGCGGACGTGGCCCAAGTCACCACCGCGCAAGGCGCCGGCTTGTGTGGACAACCGCGTTCGACTTTGGAACGCACCCTGCTGGCCATGCACTCAGTGGCCACTTTCCGCGAACTCCAACGCGACCCCAAGGTGCAACCCGAATGGCACGAAACGGGTTCGCTCCGCATCGCGCTCTCCGAAAAACGAGTGGCGGAATTGCGCCAGCTTAAATCCGTGGCCGACCAGGCCAGGCTGGAAACGGAATTGATTGATAACGCCGCGGCGCGAAAGCTCTGGCCGGCCATGGAATTTGCCGACGTCAAGGCGGTTCTTTGGTGTCCCTCGGACGGCTACATGCGGCCTTACGCCGTGGCAAGTTCCTATGCCTATCAATGCCGCAAGCTGGGTGTCCGTATCGCCACGAGCACAGCAGTCGAGGAGATTTTGACGAGCAAAGGCCGTGTGTCCGGCGTGAAAACGAACCGGGGCGCGGCGTCGTGCCGTTATGTTATCAACGCAGCCGGCGCCAATGCGTATCACGTCGCCAAATTGGTGGGCTTGGAATTACCCATTGTGCCAGTGCGCCATGAATATTTCGTTTCCGTGCCGGTGGAAGGGATGGTGCCGGATCTTCCGTGTTTTCGCGTCCCGGAATTGACGCTTTATGGCCGTCCCTGCGAAGGCGGCCTTCTGCTGGGCGGTTGGGAGGCGCAATCGCTTCAGACGGATCCTCGGGCCTACGACTTGCAGGCCGAACCGCCTCCCGTGGAGCCTGACTGGGCAGTGTTGAACAGCTTTGAAGAACAATTTTCCCGACTTTTGCCGCAAACCCGGGGCGTCAAGAAGACCCGAGTGGGACGCGGCTGGCCAACCTTTACGCCGGATGGGCGTTTTATCATTGGCGAAAGCCGCCGGGTTCCCGGGTTTATCATGGCAGGCGGCTGCAATGCCCATGGCATCAGTGGTTCGGCGGGGATTGGCCGATTGATGTATGAATCCATTTTCGACCGCAAACCGTCGGAGTATGTGAAGAGCCTTAGCCCGGACCGCTTTACGGAAATCCCGTGGAATTGGAAGGATGCCCGCCGGGAAGCGGCGCACGTTTACGAAACCTACTATGGAGTCTAATCGTTCCCTGCCGGCGGAGGCGAAGGTTGTGATTGTAGGCGGCGGCGTTATCGGGACCAGCGTTGCGTACCATCTCACCAAACTCGGTTGGAAGGACGTTGTATTGCTGGAACAAGGTCAGCTTGGCGGCGGAACCTCATGGCACGCGGCCGGTTTGGTGGGCCGCCTGCGCACAAGCAACAGCATGACCCGGATCAACAAATACACGGTCGAGCTTTATTCGCAACTGGAGCGGGAAACCGGGCATTCGGTGGGATGGAAACAGGTCGGCAGCCTGATCGTCGCAAAATCCGAAGATCGCATGATCCAACTCCGCCGCACGATGGCGATGGCCGAATTGTTCGGGGTCGAAGCACATTTAATCAGCCCGGAAGCTGCTTTTGAAAAATGGCCCCTCTTGCGCGTGGACGATGTTCTGGGAGCAGCGTGGCTGCCACACGACGGCAAGGTTATTCCCAAGGAAGTGCCGGTGGCCCTGGCGCGCGGCGCCAGCTCGCGCGGGGCGGGAATTTTTGAAAACGTGCGCGTCCGTGGAATCGAGAGCAAGGACGGGCGCGTCACAGCGGTCAAGACCGATCGGGGAGGCATCAAGGCGGATTATGTCGTGCTGTGCGGCGGCATGTGGACGCGGGAACTGGGGTTAAGCTGTGGTGTCACGATTCCGCTTTATCCGGTGGAGCATCATTACATCGTGACCGAACCGATCGCCGGGGCGTTTGATGAATTGCCGGTCGGGCGCGACCCGGACTTGTGCATTTATTTTCGCGGGGAAGGAGAAGGCGTGATGCTGGGGGCGTTTCAGGAATCCTCCAAGCCTTGGATGGTGGACAAGGTTCCAGAGAAATTTTCCTTTGAGTTGCTGGAACCGGACTGGGAGAAATTTTCCGTGCCGCTGGCCAATGGGAAACACCGCATCCCCGCGCTGGCGAATTGCAAGTTCGCCAAATTTGTCAACGGACCGGAAAGTTTCACGCCGGACAATAATTTCATCATGGGCGAAGCGCCCGAAATGCGCTACTTATTCGTCGCGGCGGGCTTCAATTCGGTGGGTATCGCCAGCGCGGGCGGCGCAGGCATGTATCTGGCGGAATGGATGCTGGCCGGGGAGCCGACGCTCGATCTTTGGTCGGTGGACATTCGCCGCTTTGCGCCCTGGACCAACAATCGGACCTTCCTGCGCGAGCGTGTGACCGAGGTGCTGGGCCTGCATTACCTAATGGCGTGGCCGAACCGCGAGATGGAGAGCGGCCGTAACTTGCGCCAGACTCCATTGCATGACCGGCTCGCGCGTCAGGGGGCATGTTTCGGGAGCAAGAATGGCTGGGAGAGGCCCAATTGGTTCGCCACCCGCGGCGTCAAGCCGGTGGTGGAATATTCCTTTGGCCGCCAAAACTGGTTCGACTGCCATGCGCGGGAGCATCGCGCCTGCCGGGAGAGCGTCGCGATCTTTGATCAAACCGGCTTCTCGAAATTCTTGTTCAAGGGCGAGGACGCGCTGAATGTTTTGCAACGCCTTTGCGGAGCGGATATGGATGTGCGCCCCGGCAAGGCCGTTTATACCGGCATGTTCAATGCCCGCGGCACCTTCGAGAGCGACCTCACCGTGATTCGTCTGGGCAGGGATGAGTTTTATCTCATCAGCGGAACATCCCAAACCATGCGCGACCTGGATTGGATACGCCGGAATTTGCGGGCCGGCGAACAAGCCGTGTTGACCGACGTGACCGAAGCGCACAGCGTCATTGGCGTGATGGGGCCGAATTCGCGAGCGCTGCTGAGCCGCGTCACTGACACCGATCTTTCCAATCAGGCTTTTCCCTTCGGCACGGCTCAGGTCATGGATGTTGGAATGGCAACGGTGCGCGCGGTCCGCATAACCTATGTCGGCGAACTTGGCTGGGAACTCCATGTGCCGGTGAGTCAGGCCGTGCTCGTCTATGAATCGCTGATGAATGCCGGGAAAGTTTTCGATGTGGTTAATGCGGGCCATTATGCGATCAACTCACTTCGGCTTGAAAAAGCTTATCGCGCCTGGGGCGCGGACATCTCGCCCGACGACACCGCCCTGGAGGCCGGTCTTGGTTTTGCGATTGGCTGGAAAAAAAGCGCTCCGTTCCTCGGAAAGGACGCGTTGCTGGAGCAGAGAAAGACCGGGTTGAAACGCCAGCTTGCGGCGTTCGTCCTGCAAGATTCCGAACCCATGCTCTGGGGCAGCGAGCCAATTTACCGCAACGGCGAGGCGGTGGGCTATACGACGTCCGGTTCTTACGGCCATGCACTCGGCGCCGCCGTCGGCATGGGCTATGTGAAGTGCCATGACGGCGTCACTCCCGAATACATTCGGGACGGACGCTATGAAATCAATGTTTCCGGCAGACGCTTTCCAGCCGCCCCTCATTTGAAAGCGCCGTACGATCCCGAACGGAAAAAAATCCTGGTTTAGCAAAGTGAACGCGGAGGTCAAAGCGCTGATCCCCTTAATGCCCTGGCTGGGCGGCAGGGAGGTCACAGTGCGGCCGTTGGAGGGCGGTCTGACCAATCGCAATTATTGCATTGAGTGCGGGAGCGACCGATTCGTGCTGCGAATCACGGGAGAAAACTCCGAGTTGCTGGGCATTGATCGCCGGGCCGAACATGCCTGCGCCCAGGCCGCGCAGGCCGCTGGAATTGGACCGGAGGTGGTGGCGTTCTTTCCCGATCATGGGGCCGCGGTGACCCGCTTTGTGACCGGACGGGCGCTGGTTTCTGAGGCGGTGCAGACCTCCGCGATTCTGCGGCGCGTGGTCGCGTCCATCCGCCGGTATCACGAATGTTCGAATGGCGCGGGAAAATTCTCCGCGTTTGAAACGGTGCGCCGTTATGACGCGGAGGCGCGGAAGCGAAAAGTCCCGTTTCCGCGCAACGTCGTTTTGGCGCTGGAGACGCTGGCGCGGATTGAGGATGAGGCCGGAGTTCCCGAATGTGTGTGTCCTTGCCACAATGATTTGTTGCCCGGCAACTTGGTTGATGACCGGCACAGGGTCTGGATTCTGGACTGGGAATACGGCGGCGCAGGAGATTTGTTTTTCGACCTGGGCAATCTGGCGGCCAACAATCTATTTAACCGCGAGCAGGAAACGACGCTCCTGCAATTTTACTTCGGCAAGGCGCGGCCAGCCGATCTCCGGCGATTGCGGTTGATGCGACTGGCTTCCGACATGCGCGAGGCGATGTGGGGATTTATGCAAATGGGGGTTTCCAAATTGGATTTCGATTACCGGACTTATGCCCGCCGCCATTTGCAACGTTTTCTGGAAGGCGCGGGCCGCGCGGGCCGCGAGTATGGATGGGATTGACGCCGCGACGGCCTGGCTGTTCCGCGATGGTTAGCCGGGGCTTCGAGGCCTCGGTCTTTATGGCCTCACATGGCGGCGAGGATATCTACGAATAGACCCACATCCGCAAGGACGGCAGCCGCTTCCCGGCCATTGTCTCGGTCACCGCGCTGCGCGACGGGCAACGCGGCATCATCGACTATCTGTTGATCGGCGCGGACAATACCGTGCGCAAGTAGGTCGAAGAAGAGCGCAAGAAACTCGATCAGCGTTTGCGCGATCAGCAGTTCTATGCGCGCTCTCTGATCGAATCCAACATTGACGCGTTGATGACGACCGATCCGCTCGGAATTAAAAACGACGTCAACAAGCAGATGGGGGCGCTAACCGGCTGCACGCGCGACGAGTTGCAGCTTGCATGCCGCCATCAACCACGGATAAAAATTATGCTTTCATCGAAAAACTTCGGATGACCAATAGTGGCTCGACAGGCCCAATGCAGCGCGCGATCTACGAAGATGGGTACGTCCAGGCACTATTCGACCGAATGGGACCAACATACGATCTGGTGAACTTTATTTCGTCATTTGGTTTTTCAGAGGTCTGGCGGCGGCGGTGTGTTCTAAACGGCAGAGTTTGGCCGGGAGCGCGGGTTTGCGATATGATGTCAGGTTCGGGGGAGTGCTGGCGATACGTTAGGGATCGTGGAGGTTCGCTGATCTCGGTGGATTTCTCTCGTGTGATGGCTCAGCGCCAAGCGAAAAGAAAGATGCGATTCAATGAGAGCGTTGATGTGCGATGCGAGAACGCCCTACAGACTTCTATTGAGAGCGAGTCGGTTGATTGCGTAATCAGCGCCTTCGGCCTGAAGACGCTGAGTCCGGAGGCGCTGATGAGATTCGCCTTGGAAATTCGGCGGATATTAAAACCCGAGGGACGGATTTCGCTTCTTGAGATATCCACAGCCAACAGTTGGTGGCTCTCTCCAGTTTACAGATGGTATGTGAATTCAGTGATTCCGATCATCGGGAAGATCTGTCTTGGCGACATGGACTCTTACAGCATGCTTGGCACATATACACAGGCGTTTGGTTCCACTGAAAGGATTGCTCCTGTGTTTGTCGAGGCGGGTTTTGACGTTTCAGTTCACCACCATTTCCATGGTTGCGCTACTTCTCTCGTCGGATCGAAAAAGAACCGAACACACCAGGCGCCGCGATCGCCAACGCACGCTTGACCGATTCATGCCCCTTCACTTCCGCGTTCGGCGGCACGGCGATCACCACGGTCGTATCTCCACAGCCGGAATTGACCTCCATTTCGACGGGGAAGGCTTCGATGCCATTGACCTGCGGCTGACAAAACGCAGGCAAGCATGGGCGGATTTTGGGCGAACGCGGGCGCAAGGGCCATGCGGCTTTTCGTCTTTTCGGCGCAAACCTTGGCTTGCTTGAGTTCGTAAAAGCGATTATGTTTTGAGCATGGTCATCATACGATTTACCGATCAAGAGTCCAAACAGAGGGCGCTTGGATACGTCGCCAGACGCTTTCCGGGCAAGAGCTGGGCAACGGGAGAAGTAATGGTGCCGGAGGCGGCTTTGGCCTCTTTGGCCTTGGAAGGTTTTCAATTCACCGTCGAAGGTCCTGCCACGTATGAGCGCCTCACGTCGTTACGAGATACTCCTGCCACTGCGGTTCAATGATGGCCAAGCGGTGCCTGACGCATTGATTTCCGACACGCTCATTGAATTGGAAAACCGTTTTGGGGCGGTTTCGTGGGAAACTCAGGCCGTTCGAGGGCGCTGGCGGCATGAGGAAGAGGTCTGTGCAGATGATTTAATGCGTATCATCATTGATGTCGAAGACCTCGCAGAACACCGGCAGTTCTTCCGCGACTTCAAAGAGGGCCTGAAGTCCCGCTTCCATCAAATCGAAATCTACATGACAACCCATCTGATTGACGTGATATGAACATTGGAAGGTGAAGCAGCATGGGTGAATTTTGGGCGAACACATCTGACTTGGCCGGTCCGCCATGGCCCGCAGTTCTCAATGGCCGGGCTTGTTTCCGAGTTGAAACAAACTATTATCGAACGTGAATTGGTAGGCGATGTAGCATTGGAATTGCGCCGGGCCGGAAATGGAACGTCCGGCTGAGAAAAGCAAATGGTGCTGCTCGCTGAAATCAAAGACGGCGCCGACGTTAAACGCCGTGCCGACGTTGGGAAAGTCGGTCTCCAAAACGGTCTGATGATAGACCTCCACGCCGACAAGCAAATTGGTTAAAACCTGTTTTTGCAGCACGGCCCCGGCAAATCCCCAGTTCTGACGGCCTGAAAACGAATTGATGCCGTAGCCTCCTCCACCGTAGGCTGTCCATGAACCCCAACTCTTCTGTACCCACAACGGCAGAAAGGCCTGGCAATGACCATTGCCGAGATTGTCTCTCGAACTGTCGGAAGGCGCCTCCAACAGCGGGAAAATCCCCATTTGAGGCAGCCCGTTGGTCTCCTGCATAAAACGGTATTTTGCGCCTAGTTCGATGTCACCAATCCCATAATGCGCAGCCCCTTGCGGCGGCGAATCGTAGGCCAGGGGGACAATCAGATGAAGCTGCAGATCCGGAACAGCGCCATAGTTGACTTCAAAATGAGGCGCGGTGCCGGACCAATCGCCCTTAATCTTGCTATCCTGCGAAGCGATGTAAAACTCCCAATGCTGATAATCCACTGGCTCGGGATCATCGGTGACAAAAGGCGGCCCCGCCAGCGCTGGCCGCGGGCCTCGCGCGCACAATATGGTTAGGGCGCACCACAGCAACAGGGCAGCATGTTTTTTTATTGGCACAGCCACATGTCGCAGGATGTGTCTCACAAGCCAATACAAATTTATTAGCACAATCTCAAGCACAATCTCAAGTAATGACAACCCTTCAAACAAACCTTATGCTCCGGCGCATGTTTAGCAACAGACATCGATGGCGCCACGCCCAGGCCAGCCGTTCGGGCGTTGTGATGCTTTTGCTCTTGGCGGGCGCTCGACCGCTGGCCGCCACAGATTATTTCGTCTGTCAGAACGGCCATGATGAAGCGCAAGGCACCTCGGCCAACGCGGCCTGGCGGACCATCGAACGCGTGAACCGTGCCCGGCTTCAGCCCGGTGATCGCGTGCGGTTCGAGGGCGCCGCCTCGTTCGCCGGCAATTTGCTGCTTTCGGCAGAGGATGCCGGAACGTCAAACGCCCCCGTGGTCATCGGCTCTTTTGGCGAGGGGCGGGCCACCATTTTGGCGGGGCGGCAGACAGGTATCACCGTCGAAAATGCCGGAGGGGTCGTTCTCGAGAATCTAATCGTATCTGGTGCCGGTCGCACCAACAACATGGGTTATGGCATCTGCTGCGAGAACACGCTGACCAATGGCCAGCGGCTGGACTGCCTTTGCATCACGAATGTGGAGGCGCGGGATTTCGGCATTTTCGGGATCCTCGTGGCAGGGATCCAGGCCGGGTTTGAACATGTGCTCATCACCCATTGCGTGATGCACGACAATTTGCGAGGGGGCATGGAGGTGGCCGGGCGCCTCCCCTGGGATGCAACGGTCTATGCCCACGCTGATGTGCAGGTCAGCCATTGCCAGGCCTTCGACAACACCGGCGATCCGGCCTATCTCAAGAACCATTCCGGCAGCGGCATAGTTCTCTACCAGGTCGATGGCGGTGTGATGGAATATTGCACCGCCTGGAACAATGGCGCCTTGTGCCGGTCTAGTGGCGGGGGCGTGGGCCTTTGGACGTGCGCGTCCCGCCGCGTGGTCATTCAACACTGCGAGAGCTTCGGCAATAAAACCAGCGGCGGCGATGGCGGCGGCTTCGATATTGATGGCGGCTGCGTGGACTGTGCGCTGCAATACAACTATAGCCACGACAACGACGGTCCCGGGCTGATGGTTTACACTTATCCTTACGCCTCCTTCGCTGACCGTGGCGGCGTCGTCCGTTTTAACATCTCCGAGAACGATGCGCGCAAAGGCCGGCGTTATGCCGGGCTTTGGGTCCGCACCGACGGAAAAGAGATGACCGGCCTGGAGATCTACAACAACACGGTCGTCATCGGACCATGGACAGACCAGGCGGCGCTTATCAACGCGCGCGGGCTGGAGGCGCGCGTGCGGAACAACATCTTCGTCGCCACCGGTTCCGCGCTGCCGCTGCGCGTGGAACAACCCCAGGAGCGGGTGCGTTTTGAGAATAACCTGTACTGGCGGGAAGGCGGACCCGATGAAATTTCCTGGGGCACGCAAATTTACTCGAACCTGCAGGAGTGGCGTGATCGCACCGGGCAGGAATTGGTAAGAGGAGAGCCTGCGGGACTGTTCGCGGATCCTGCCTTGCGCGGCCACCCGCCGGACACGCGCCCCGGCGAGCGCCATGGACTCCAAACCTTGCGCGCCTTCCGTCCTCTGCCTGGTTCACCCGCGCTCGCCGGCGGATGGGACTTGCGCAAGAAGTTCGGATTGGACACAGGTGACCGGGATTTTCTTGGACTGCTGCCGCCGGCGGGTCCGTTCCCGCTGGGGGCCATCGGAACACCGGCACTCGAGTAAGGTCCATGAAAATTTTGAGCAGGAATACCGTCTTCGGGTTGCACCGCTTAACCCTCGCCGCGGAACCCGCCCTCGCATATAGTGCCACGGTATGAGTTCGCCAAAACCTGCATTGGACGACCTGCGCATCGAGCGTCGCCCGGAAGCGGCGCGGTCCTCCAACAAATCGTGGCTGGTTGTGGTCGCGGTCATTCTGGCTTTGCTTGCTGGCGCGGCGCTCTGGTGGAGGGGACGCTCCGATCTTGTGGAAGTGCAAACTGTCCCGGCCCGCAAAATCGGCGGCGGTGAGACAGATCGGGCGGTCTTGCATGGTTCCGGCTACGTCACCGCGCGACGGGAGGCGACGGTTTCCGCCAAAGTCACGGGCAAGGTGGAAGAGGTGCTCATCGAGGAAGGGATGAAAGTCAAAGACCGGCAGATTTTGGCGCGGCTGGACGATTCGAACCTCAAAACCAGTCTTGACGTGGCCCAGGCGCAGTTGGAGTCCACACGCCTCTCGCTGGAAGAAACCCGCGCCCAACTCAAACAAGCCGAGCAGGAATTCAAGCGCACCGCCGATCTCACCAAACTCAACATCGCCTCGCAATCCGACCTCGACAAAGCCGAGTCCGACGCCATGACCTTGCGCGCCCGCCTGGCGCGGCAGGAATTGGACATCACCACCGCCGAACGCCAGGTGACGCTCTGGAAGCGGCAAATTGAGGACATGGTCATCCGCGCTCCTTTTGATGGCGTGGTGACGACCAAGGATGCGCAGCCCGGCGAAATGATCTCGCCCGTTTCAGCCGGCGGCGGCTTCACTCGCACGGGGATCTGTACTATTGTTGACATGAACTCGCTGGAAATTGAACTCGACGTCAACGAGAGTTACATTAACCGCGTCGAGCCGGCCCAGCCGGCGGCAGCAAGTTTGGACGCCTACCCCGACTGGCAAATCCCGTGCAAGGTCATCGCCATTATTCCCACGGCGGACCGCCAGAAATCGACTGTCAAAGTGCGCGTCGGCTTCGTTAGATTAGACCCGCGCATCCTGCCCGACATGGCGGTAAAGGTCGCTTTTCTCGAAACGAACGGCGCGCCCACCGCCGCTGTCGGCGCGGTGCTTGTTCCCAAGAATGCCCTGCAAAACCAGGACGGCCATGATGTCGTTTTCGCCGTGCAAAATGGCCGTGTGGAACGCCGCGCCGTCACCGTCAGCGACACGCAGGGCGATGACGCGGTCTTGAGCGCCGGCCTGACAGCCGGCGAAAAAGTAATTGTGAATCCGCCCGCTGGCCTGAAAGATGGGGCCGCAGTGAAAGAAAAAATGC
>Ga0302324_100020004_pt1 | contig 13119 bp, 13 predicted proteins | sample Palsa_T0_1_FD_201949 | JGI IMG/M metagenome (GOLD analysis project Ga0302324, IMG submission 201949) | Peat permafrost microbial communities from Stordalen Mire near Abisko, Sweden - Palsa_T0_1 | ecosystem: Environmental > Terrestrial > Soil > Palsa > Peat permafrost | place: Sweden: Abisko...
CCGTTCACTCCTTGAACGCCCTCTAACAGGAAAGGGCGGCGAGTGCGGGTTCCATTTGGGAGGGTTTGATGCTCGGTAAGACAGTACGCGTACCACGCCATGTTGAACTCTCCGAACCGGGATGGAGACGAACCGGGTCGTCTCTCACGTCGAGTTTTTCGCCAAAGCTTGTTACAGCGATTTAGGAAGTTGTGGAAAACGGGCGGTACAGGGTTTTGACCCGGAAGCGTTTACAGTCGCGCTCCCTAACCGCATATTACTTTGGGCATCTACTAAAAAGCAACTTTTTCTTTGCGAATCGCATCGGAAACCTTCATTTTGGCGGCTTGGGAAAGCGCTTGGCCCGCTCTTATCGTCCGCGCTCTCCCCCCCGAGGGCTCTCAGGCCCATATTTTTCTCGCAACCTCGGGTTAGCGCGAAATTCCCCGCAAAATCCGCAGGGCAAACAGGTTAGACATCAAAATCCGTGAAACAAAGGACTTAGAGCGGCATGGTTTTGTCCCGGCCAGACCGCCGCGGCAGAGTCCATCATTTCGCGGTTGAAATCCTCAGTCAAGGCTGGTCGTCACATTGCGAGCTGTGGAAAAGATTGGGGACGAGCATTCGCGGTTCTATACGGGGTGGCGACCCGGACGGGACGTACCCCAACTAGTTCAGGAAACAGGGGAACGCCCCGTCTGTCCCCTCGGGCTCGCCAATGGGATAGTGTGCGGAATTTCCGTTTCTTCGGCAATGTAATAGATTGTCTTTTGTTTGCTTCCGTCAGACTCAATCCTTGTTGAAACAGCGAAAGGTCTTTTTTCCGCGAACTCGCTCATGACTTTATGCAAGCCCATGATTTGAGTACGGGACCACCCAACCTTAAGGCCAATATTGGCGAAGCGATTCTCACATGGATCATAATCAAATGCATCGCTAGTTCACGCTTTGAAAAATACGGGGACAAGAAATAAGGGAAAAATACGAAGAACCTGGGGACCGACGGGACGTTCGCCAGTTTTCCGGCGAAGAGCCTGGCCCGGCCACTTTCATTTGCCAGCTGCGGAACGGTTGGTCCGCTCTTGCAGGGCCAGCAGAACTACGCGCAGCATTTCGTCCCAGGGGGCGGGTTTGCCGGTCCAGATCTCGAACTGCCGGGCGGCCTGGTGGGCGAACATTTCGATGCCGGGGATGAGCTGGGCTCCACGCTCTTTGCCCAGCTTCAGGAAGCGGGTTTCGGGCGGATCGTACACCATGTCAAAGACATAGCGGGCGTTGATCTCTTTCTCCTGCAGCGGAGTTTCGCGGGTGTTGCCCATGCCGACGGGAGTGGCGTTGATGATGACGTCGAAGGCCTGCTTCTTCAGATCGGCGCGCTTCATCAGGCGGGCGCGGGCCTGGTGGGCCAGTTTCTTGGCCGGGGCGGCGGTGCGGTTCAGGATGTAGACTTCCGCCCCGCGTTCTTTGAGGCCGAAGACGGCGGCGCGGGCGGCTCCGCCGGCGCCGAGCACCAGAATTCGCGCATTCTCCAAAGTATTCAGGCGACGCTCCAGCGGGCGGACAATGCCGGAAGCGTCGGTATTGAAGCCGTAGAGCTTGCCATCCTGGGCGCGGACGACGGTGTTGCAGGCGCCGATCTTGGTGGTGTGGGAATCGGTGTTGTCGAGATGCGGAAGAATCGCTTCTTTGTACGGCATGGTTACGCTGATGCCGTGAATGGGAATCTCGCGCACGCAGGTCAGCAGATCTTTCAGCGTCTTGGCGTGCAAGGCGAGGTAAACCGCGTTGACGTTCTCGCGGCGAAAGGCTGCGTTCATGATGGCCGGAGAGAGCGAGTGCGCGACCGGATCGCCGGCAACGCCGTAGACGCGGGTAGCGACGTCCACGCGCTCGATGCGATAGACGTTGCGCAATTCCTGCGCGGTAACCTGGCCGGGCGCGGTCTCTTCGCCGGCCACGGCGGAGGCGAAGGTGAACACGCTGCCGGCGCGCACGCCCAGCACGCGGCTGATGATGCCTTGTTCGCCCATGCACATTCCGATGAGGGAATGCCGGTCGCCCTCGCGCGCCAGGAACTTGATCATGGTGACGTTGTCGGCCAGCGTGGTGGCGGTGCTGACGATCTTGTAGAAGTCGGCCGGGTGGGCCAGCATCTTTTCCAGGGTCTCGTCGAGCTTTTTGGTGGCGCGAAAATCGTGGAAAGAGAGAATCAGCGCGGCGCGGGTACGCAGCTTTTGCAGGCGCTCGGGCTTGCATTTGCTGGCGGTCTGCAGTTCGACGTCGACTAGCTGACAGCCGGCGGCGGCGGCTTTGCCCAGAATATCCAGCTGGGAGGCGATGGAGCCACGGAACTTGCCTCCGCTGGCTACCCGGCGGCAGGTGGCGATGACCACCGTCCCGGGGTAGGTCTCCTGGAAGCGCTTGATTCTAGGCATCGCCAGGGCGGGCTTCGAAAGGTAGTCTAACCTGAACTCCAGAAAGGGGTTATCCCGAACCAGAAGTTCGGCCTTCTCGGCCATCTCATTGGGGTCGGAGCCGATGACGGCCACACAGACGCGTGGCAACCGCAGGGGCAGAAGACGAGGCGCGTAAGGGGGAGCAGAGTTCATCTGGCGAAGCTGAATACCTCAGTTCAGACGATACACGGAATGACGGCGCATTATTACAGGGGCTTAATTACTTATGCAACAACGGATTGATGGTGAGGGTGAGAAAAGAAGGGAAAAACGAGGAAAGCCTACTCCCAGGGTGCTCAACACCCTCGTAACCTTGACCCACCCTTACTAGCTTGTTACCTTCCGGCTGAAGCCTTTATTTTCTGGCATTTGAATAGGGAGGGGGACGCGGAAGCGGTCCTGCCCTGGAGGTAACATGAAGAAAACAGGACTGTTTGTGATGTTGCTCGCGACGTCGTTCGCGACTCTGCCGGCGACGGGAGCCTGGGCGCAGAGCGGGGCTGACGGGAACACAGCCGATGCGCCGCAGGGGACCACGCCAACGAGCGCCAGCTTTCCCATCCTACGGGTGATGACGCCCACCTACGCCGACCTGTATTGTGCTGGATTCATCAGCAAACAGAGCCTGCCGGATGCCAACTACGTGGCGGGCGGACTACAGACGCCCACGACTACGAAATTTACCCGCGGGGACATCGTTTACCTGGCGGGACGAGGCTACAGCGCGGGCGCGGAGTATGAGATTGTGCGCGCGCTGAAGGATCTGGACGAGTACGAAATGTACCCTGGGCAGAAGAAACTGATGAAAGAGACCGGCCTGCCTTACGAAGAAGTGGGACGGGTGAAGATCATTGACACGCGCAGCAAGTCCGCGATCGCGCAGATTGAGTATTCGTGCGACGGCATCAATCCCGGCGACACGGCGATTCCGTTTGCCGAAAAGCAGCAACTGGCGTTCCATGCCCCGGTGCACTTCGATCGCTTCCTGCCTTCGAGCAGCAAGCTCTCGGGCCGCATTGTGATGGGGAAGGATTTTGACTCTACGCTGGGCACCGGGCAGAAGGTGTACATCAACGTGGGTGCGAACCAGGGCGTGAAGATCGGCGACTTCTTCCGGGCGGTGCGCTCTTATACCGCGGACTTGAACGATCCGGTGGACTCACTCTCGTTCAAGGCGGCGATTGCCGAGGACACGCAACTGAAGACGCCTTCCGTCGATCCTGCGCCGTTCACCAAGGGCAACGGACCGGTGATTCACGTGGCCGACTTACCGCGGCGAGCCGTGGGCGAGATTGTGATTATTGGCGTGACCAACACGACCGCGACCGGAATGATCGTCTTTGCGCTGGAAGATGTGCATGCCGGGGACAGCGTGGAAGCGGATCAGGTGCAGTAGTTTCGTTACAAGGACGTGAGGAGCCGGGGACGGGAAACCGTTCCCGGTTTTGTTTTGCGGGGGAAATCCGAATCTTGTACTACACATGAGAGTGTGTAACAATCTACACATGGCCACGAATCTCGCAATTGACGACAAGCTGATTGACGAAGCGCGCCGCCTGGGTGAGCACAGAACCAAGAAGGAAGCGGTAACGACTGCTCTCGAAGAATACATCCAGCATCGCCGGCAGCAGCAGATCCTCGAAGACTTTGGAACCGTCGATTTTGATCCGAAATACGATTACAAGGCGGAACGACGCAGAAAGCGTATGTGATGGTGCTGGTCGATACGCCAGTATGGTCGCTTGCCCTGCGCCGCAGAGCGGTTGACTTGTCGCCCGCTGAGCTTCGCGTTACCCAGAGCCTGTATGAACTAGTGGGCCAGCACCAGGTGAAGCTTCTGGGGTCGACGCGGCAGGAGGTGCTCTCGGGAATTCGCGAGGAGCCTCAGTTTCAGCGGATCCGCGATCACTTAGGGGGGTTCCCCAACGTCGAGTTGGATGCGAGTGACTACGAAGAGGCGGCGCGAGCCAGTAACCAATGTCGCCGCGGCGGGATCTCCGGTTCCCCTGTCGGCTTGCTGATGTGCGCGGTTGCTCTCCGCCATGGGTGGCAGATCTTTACCACGGACCGCGACTTTACCGGATATGCTTCCGTTCTGCCGATCCGCTTGTTCTTGCCATCGTAAGGTCGTGTCCCCGCTCGCGCCTTAGCTTGCCTTCACCAAGCGTGCGGAGGAACCTAAGAGCTGCCATTTAAGGTGCAGCAGGACGCGATGAACCCGCCAGCGGAGGGACGGGTCCATGGCCAGGCGTCGATGGTCCTGAGAACGCTGCAGGGCCAGGGAATCCATCGCAAGCTTGCGCGGATGCTGGTAGAAATCGGCCAGTTTGTCAGCACTCATGCCGGGAGTCGCCAACCAACGTGGGATGCACTCTGAGACTGCATCCACGTCGGTCAGGACCTTATCCAGGCCCATGCCGGTGGCGGGACAGGCGCTCTGGAAGGCGTCGCCGATCAGCACCACGCCGGGCTGAGGATCGTGGTCCACGGTGTAGAGATCGACTCGGCCGGATTCAACTTTGCTGGTCACGCGATAGTCGCCAGTGATGCGGCTCAGCTTAGGCAGGTAGCGGCGGAGCATGGCTTCCGGCTCCTGAATGAACTCACGGACCCAGGGGTCGCCCGGCGAGCGAAAAACAAAAAGGTTGGCGCGCACTGCGTCGCGAAATTTGAAAAGCGTCAGGTAGTCGATACAGGTCGACGGACTCATGGAGTAGTAAGTAAGCCCGTCAAAGGGAAAAGGCTGGGAGTCAGCGGCAGCGAAATCGAACCCCAGGCCGAGGGACTGGTCTTTCCGGAGTACACGGCGGCGCATCCCCAGCTTGGCCTCGACGCCAGGGCTGCCGCCAGAAGCCAACACGACTAGACGCGAAGTTAATTCCTCGCCCCCCATGAGCAGGACGCGCTGCACCTGGTCGCTGTTGGCGATGGCCTCCACGCGGCCCACGCGGGACACAACCGCGGAAGGTATTTGGGCGCGCAGCCCGTTCACGATTTCCTCGTATCTGAGACCATATTGTTCGATGGGGCCGGTCTTGAAAATTCGACCGTCGTAGCTGCCCTGCACCTGGCTCACCAGGCCGGAGTAGGGGAGCAGATGTTCCAGCAGGCCGAACTTGCGCAACAACCTGACCTGTTCTCGTTCGATTTTCTCAACTCTGAATTGCGGGGGACAGATGGAATGCGGGTCCACGAGGATCACCCTCCGACCCTGCTGCCCCAGTACGGCAGCCAGTGCGGAGCCGGCCACGCCGGCACCTACGATAATGATCTCCGCCGATACGTCAGGTGGGCCGACCGATACCAAGCGTTACCTCCCATCGAGATAGTTCTATCCTAAGCAATTCCACCGCCAACCTCGCGCCGAGAGCGGCTTTCAGCATGGTATATTCCATGGGCTGCGTAGTGCAAAACCCAATTTCACTTGCGTCAAACTTTTTGAAATGCCCTCCCTCGGATGATGGCGGCTCGCAGTATCACTGCCATGCGAACTGTATGGTTTGCGAGGTTCGCGGATGGCGGCTTGACATCCGGATCAGCGTTGAGCATAATTCGGCGGATTCAGGTCCGGCTGCTTCATCCCCCATCTGCGGCCGAGCAGGTTTCCCTGGTTTTCCCTCGGTGTACCGCTTTCTTGAATGCGATCCCATCCGGATGAACAGTCAGGGTTGCGGATGGGCAGCCGTTCAAACCAACGATCTTCCAGCCCAACCTCAAACGGAGTAAGTATGCAAGGAGTTCGATTGGCACTAGCTAAGATGGTGAGCATCGTTGCCCTATTCTGCATCGCAGTTGCGGCTGCGGCTGCGGCGCAGGCACAGACGCTCAACACGCTGGTGAGCTTCAGCGGAACTGGCGGGTCTTGGCCGACCCCGGGATCCCCTCTCGTCCAAGGCACGGACGGGAATCTTTACGGGGTAACGTATTGGGCGGAACTCCGACGAGCTGCAAATATTCTGCCACCAGCGGCTGTGGAACGTTCTTTAAAGTGACTCCGGCGGGCGATTTCACTTCACTCTACAGTTTTTGCTCGGTAGCGAACTGCACCGATGGAGCCAATCCGGTAGGCCTGATTTTGGGCGCCGATGGAAACTTCTACGGGGTAACGGCCTACGGCGGGGTGCCTGAGATTGAAGGCTATAGTTTCGGCACGATCTTTAAAGTCACTCCGTTCGGCCAACTGACGACGATCTACACCTTTTGCGAACAGAACGGCTGCCCCGATGGCGAGCAACCCGCTGCGCTGGTGCAAACCAGCAACGGAAATTTCTATGGGGTTACGCCTTCGGGCGGAGCCAACAAAAGCGGCACGGTCTTTGCACTGACGTTCACAGGCGATTTCCTAAGGCTTCACAGTTTCTGTGCGCAGAGCGAGTGTGCCGACGGCGATGGGGGCGTCAGCCTGATGGAGGCCAGCAACGGGAACTTCTACGGCTCCAGCTATGGTGGAGGGACGTACAACGGCGGTACGCTTTTCGAGATTACTCCCGGCGGGAAGTTGACAACGCTGGCCAGCGTCCGTAAGCCAAATGGAATGATCCAGGTTGGCGACAACTTATACGGCACCACGGCCGCCGGCGGAAGCGGCAGTCACGGCATTGTCTTTGAACTGACATCCGCGGGCAAAGAGAATGTCCTGCACAGTTTTTGTCCCCTGAACTGCGCAGCCGGTGATTCTCCACTCTCCGGGCTGGCTTTAGGCAGCGACGGCAACTTCTGCGGCAGCACATACCTCGGCGGGATTACTTATTACGCCGGCTCGGTGTACGAGATCACACCCACGGGCGCGTTCAGCACACTCTACCTGTTCTGCTTCGAAACTAATTGCGCCGACGGCGATGGCGCCGGAGCGTTGATGCAGGCCACCAATGGAGTTTTCTACGGGACAACAGTGGGAGGCGGAACGGGGGCAGGCGGCGGCACCGTCTACAGACTGTCAACTGGGCTTGGCCCTTTTGTAGCCGCAAGGCCCAGCTTTGGCTCTGCCGGGCAAACGGTCACTATCCTGGGGAACGGCCTGAAGGGGACGACGAGCGTGACGTTTAACGGCGTGGCGGCAGCTTTCACGGTGGCATCGGATACGTACATCCACGCCACAGTGCCGAGCGGTTCGACGAGTGGGACGATTGAGGTGACGACCCCCAGCGGCACGCTCTCGAGCAATGTAGCGTTTCAGGTGGTGCCGTAAGGCTCGAGGCCCCTAAGAATTGAAGACGACGAAGCCGCCTCTCGGGGCGGCTTTTTTTCGGATTGCGATGCAGGCGGCGGATGGAATTGGGTGGGATTCCGCTCACAGCCGCGCGCTTGTCTGAAATATCTCGTAGATCATGTTAAGAGTCAGTGTTTCTCCCCGAAGACTTCGGCCGTGAAGGCCTCAATGGTTGCGCCTTTTTGCCAGGCGTCTTTCCAGGCATCGAGAGGCAGGCCGGCCTTGCGGCAGGTTTGTTCGAGGAACGTGGTGCGGTCCCAGTGGTGCTCGGCGGGCACCTGGGGCAGAAGCAAACCGCGGCGCCCGGCCATGCTGATCAGCAGGCCGTGGCGGCCGATCTCGAGGGCGTCGGGTGAAATGGGTTGCGGCGGCGAGAGGATGCTGAGTTCAATTTCGAGATCGCGGGCTTCGGGCAGGGTCACGGGAGAGAAGCGCGTATCTTCGAACGCCGCGGCGCGCGCGGTATCTGCGACCGCACGATAGACGGGGCTCACGGGAAGAACGTAGCCAACGCATCCCCGCAGCTGGCCGCGCAGGTAGAGCGAGGTGAATGCGCCGCGAGGTTCTGCGAGATGACTGGTCGGCGGATCGAGGGGAATCTCGCGATGTTCGAGCGTGGAGAGAATGGATTCGTGAGCAAGATGCAAGAGCAGGGCGCGCTCGTCGTCATTAAATTCAGACTGTGAGAACGCGCCAGACTCCACGGCAGTGGGACTAAGCTCTGAACTAGGTTCGGGACTAGGTTGAGGCAGCGACATCGCGTTCGGCCTGGGTTGGGGGCACGGGTTTGGCGCGCCGGCTGAGGATGAAGGCGCGGCGGCGGCGCTTTACGCCGCGCTGGTCAATCTTCGACCAGAAGGCGACGAAGTAGTCGATGGCCGACACCAGCGACACACACACCATGAACCAGATCGCGACACGCGCGATCAAGTGGACGGGGAAAAAGTAGTGACTGTAGATCGGCCACTCTTGCCAGCGGTGGTCGAGGATGACCGCGACGACGGAGACGATCTGCACCACCATTTTGAACTTGCCGAGTTCGCTGGCTTCGATGGTGAAGCCTTCAGAGGCGGCAATGGAACGCAGGCCGCTCACCAGGAATTCGCGGCCAATGACGATGACGGCGATCCAGGCCGGAACCAGGCTGGGATTCAATTGCACCAGCGTGACGAATGCGGCAGCAATGAGAAGCTTGTCGGCCAGCGGGTCGAGCAAGATTCCCATGGTGGTGACCTGGCCGCGCTTGCGGGCGAGGTAGCCGTCAATGCCATCGGTCGCCGAAGCCGCGATGAAAATCGCCGACGCCAGGAGTTCTCTTTCGCCAGTGATGCCGCTGAAGCGCGGGCTCAACAGAATCCACATCAGCAGAGGAATGCTGGCGATACGGATGAGCGTGATGGAGTTGGGCAGGTTCACACAGCTGAGGTGGTTCCGAGGCCGACCGGAATCTAGACTGATTATGCTCCCACCGCAGTGAGGAACGCAATGGAAGGGGGAACACGAAAGGCAGATGGGTCGTGTGGGGCGGACACTCCTGTCCGCCGCCTTTGACTCGGCCTTTCGCGGGAGGCTCTCAGGTAATAAAAAGACGCAAAAGCAAACGCCGACAACCAAAAGCAAGATCAAGATCAAAAGCGGCGGACAGGAGTGTCCGCCCCACATGACCACCTACTTCTTCTGCTTGGCGATGATCAGGTCTTTGATCCTGTCGTAAGTGGCCTGCGGGATGATGTTCTTTTGTACGAGGACGAGCTTGGTGCGGTAGGGACGGCCGGCGATGATCTTCTGAGAATAGGCGTCGCCGATGCCGGGCAGCGCTTTGAGTTGATCTTTGGTGGCAGTGTTAATGTCGAGCTTGTCGGTGGCGGACGGCGCGGTCTGGGCTGCTGGGGCCATGACTTCCGGTTTTGAGCCGGGCTCGGATGTCTGCGCCGCGGCTAGGCCATTCACCAGGGAAAGCGCGAAGACCAGGACCGCGATCTGCGCCATTAGTTTTCGTTCAATGGATTTCATTGATCCTCCTTTGAACCGTGAACCTCAGGGGCTAAAGCCCCGATTCTTTTTCGGATCTTTACGGCACGGCTGAAGCCGGGCCCTTTCAAAAACCGGGCGTTGCCGCGCGGCTGAAGCCGCGCCCTTTCAAAGCTCGCCGGGTGCCCCATTTCTCGAGCGTTTTTTGCGCGAGAAGTGGGGTCGTTGACTCTACGCGTAAATGCCGCGCTGGCGAATGGTGTAAGCCACGCGGTCGATCGCCAGCATGTAGGCGGCGATGCGGTTGTTCACGTGGTGAGTCTCGGCGTAACGGACCACATCTAGGAACGAAGACTTCATGATCTCGTCCAGTTGCTCGTTGACGACCGACTCTTTCCAGAAATAGCCCTGGCGATCCTGGACCCACTCGAAATAGGAAGTGGTGACGCCGCCGGCGTTGGCCAGAATGTCGGGGATGACGAATACGCCTTTGTCGGTGAGGATGTCGTCGGCGGCGGAAGTGGTCGGGCCATTCGCGCCTTCGGCCAGGATGCGGCATTTGATGCGGTCGGCGTTGCGGCTGGTGATGACGTTCTCGGTAGCGGCGGGAATGAGAATTTCGCAGTCGGCGACCAGCAGGTCGGCAGTCTCGGCCTTTTCCGCGCCAGGGAAGCCGTGGACGGTGCCGTTCTTCTGGCGGAAATCGACGAGAGCCTTCAGGTCGATGCCGTTCTTGTTGTGCAGGCCGCCACCCACTTCGGCGATGCCGATGACTTTGTAACCTGCCTGATGCATGAGCAGGGCGGCGTTGGAGCCGACGTTGCCGAAGCCCTGCACGATGACGCGCGTGCTTTCGCGGGCCAGGCCCAGCTTGGCGCAGGCTTCGTCGCAGACGATCATTACGCCGCGGCCGGTGGCTTCGCGGCGTCCGCGCGATCCGCCGATGTTAATCGGCTTTCCGGTCACGACTGCCGTAACGGTCTGGCGCATGTGCATGGAGTAGGTGTCCATCATCCACGCCATGATTTGTTCGTTGGTGTTGACGTCGGGTGCGGGGACGTCTTTTTCCGGGCCGATGAATTCGATCAGCTCGGAAGTGTAGCGGCGGGTCATGCGCTCGACCTCGCCCATCGACATTTTGTGGGGATCGCAGATCACGCCGCCCTTGGCTCCGCCAAAGGGAATGTTGACCACGGCGCATTTCCAGGTCATCCAGCTGGCGAGGGCGCGCACTTCATCGAGCGTGACGTCGGGCGCGTAGCGGATGCCGCCCTTGGCCGGGCCGCGCGCGATGGAGTGCTGCACGCGAAAACCGGTGAAGACTTCGAGATGGCCGTCATCCATTTGCACCGGGATGTAGACCGTGAGTTCGCGGTTGGGATAGCGCAGCACGCGCCACAGGCCTTCGTCCAGGTTGAGCTTCTGGGCGGCCAGATCGAAGCGCGCCCGCTGCGACTCCCACGGGTTGGATTCCTGGTCCACGTGCGGGGGCGTAGCTATCGTCGTCATGGTAGTAGTCTCCGGAATGAATGCAGGTCGTGTGGAGCGGGCACCGTTGCCCGCTGATTGTTGCCGCAACCGGGAAGCGGGAATCAGTTCCCGTTCGCAGGCGGGCAAACGTTCCGAGTATATGAGGGGGAATGGCAGGGAAGCAAGCGAATGCGGGTCGGGGTGCTAACACTCTTGGGACACTACCAGTGAGCCCTTCGGCTTTGCTCAGGGCAGGCTGCGAGGCATCGCGCGGCTCGCCCAGATCCCTCGCTGCGCCTGAAAAGCGGCTTCGCCATGGGATGGACGCCATGGAAATGCGTTGTCAGAAATTCAAACCAAGCCGCTACCTCGACCCGCCTGCTTTTGACGCCCCGTTTTCACCCTGTTAAACTGCTTGTTTGTCTCGATAATTCAACCAGCCCACCGTAACGACCAGAAGGGAAGTCCGTGCGCGCAGAAACCCGCCATCAACTGAAGCAGGACGCGTTCAGCCGTGTCACCATCGACGCCGCCGAGAAAACCGCCCACTGGACGGTCGAGCACCGCTCGGCCCTGACCATTGCTGTGATCGTCGCCGTGGTGGTTCTCACCGCCGGCATTGGCGGATGGTATTACCTGAACGCGCAGGACGAAAAAGCCAGCCTGGAACTGGCGCAGGCCGTGCGCATCATGGACGAACAACTGCGTCCGGCGGGCGCGCCGGAACAGCCTGATTTTCCGACGTTTACTTCCGCGAAAGAGCGCGCCCAGGCCGCGCAGAAAAAATTTCAGACCATCGTGGACAAGTATCCGCACACCCGCACCGCCGATATGGCGCTTTATCTGGTGGGAGTGAACGCCGCGAGTCTCGCCGACAACGCTACCGCTGAGCGCGATTTCAAGCAAGTGATCTCCTCCGGCAGCCGCGACGTTTCGGCCGTGGCCAAGTCGGCTCTGGCCGCGCTCTACGGCCAGACCAACCGCGCCAAAGAAGGCATCGCGCTGGCTCAGGAACTCATCAGCAAGCCCACCGCGTCGGTCAGCAAAGTCGCGGCCCAGTTGCAGCTGGCCGAACTCTACCAAAGCTCCAACCAGCCGCTCGAAGCCAAGCGCACGTACGAGCAGGTCAAGAAGGAAAATCCCTCCAGCGAAGCCGGGCAGTTTGCCACCCAGAAATTGACCGAACTGAAATAAGGGCAGAAGCCTTCGATGCATCGGCGAAGTCAACTTCTTCGCCGCCGATCTTCGCGGATTCTCGCGGATTCAACGGGAGCAAAATCTCTTTATTTTCAGCATTCTTAGAATCCAGCGGCGTCCTGCGCGGTCTGGCGCTGTATAGCCTTCGCCCATTTCCCTTTTGCCGCAGGTTCAGTACCATGTTGTCCGAGTTCTCGTTGTCCGAGTTCTCGTTGCCCGAGTTCTGAACTCCTCGACTGGACCGACATGGCCGACATCACACTCCGCGTCAACGGCAGTGAAAAGAAAGTCAGCGTCTCGCCCGATACGCCTTTGCTCTGGGTGCTGCGCGACACCCTCGAGCTCACCGGAACAAAATTCGGCTGCGGTGCGGGATTGTGCGGCGCGTGCACGGTGCACGTCGAGGGCAGCGCGACGCGTTCCTGCTCGACTCCGGTGTCGCAGGTCGCGGGCAAGAACGTCACTACGATTGAAGGCATCGGCGCGAGCGGCCTGCAAGCGCTGGGACTGGCTCTGCAGGCGGCGTGGATTGCGGAGGAAGTTCCGCAATGCGGCTACTGCCAGACGGGACAGATCATGTCGGCGGCGGCGCTGCTGGCGAAGACGCCGCAGCCTACGGACGAGCAGATCACCGCGGCGATGAACGGCAACCTGTGCCGCTGCGGAACCTATGAACGGATTCGCAAGGCAATTCACCGCGCCGCGGGAAATGGGAGCGCGCGATGAGCCCGCTATCCCGCCGCGAATTTGTGGCCGCCGGAGTCGCGGCCGGCGCCGGCCTGGTGATCGGCTTCTACCTGCCGCACGGGAAATCCAGCAAGGAAGTTTTTTCTCCCA
>Ga0302324_100020009_pt1 | contig 13117 bp, 12 predicted proteins | sample Palsa_T0_1_FD_201949 | JGI IMG/M metagenome (GOLD analysis project Ga0302324, IMG submission 201949) | Peat permafrost microbial communities from Stordalen Mire near Abisko, Sweden - Palsa_T0_1 | ecosystem: Environmental > Terrestrial > Soil > Palsa > Peat permafrost | place: Sweden: Abisko...
GCGGCGGACGAGGTGCTCGACCGCTGCTTCGCACTGGCCGAGGCCGGCGCAGACGGGGTGCGACTGGAAGGACGGCCGGGCCGTCCGGCGCTGCTCGACCGGCTCGCGCTCGCCGAGCGGATCCGTCGCCAGACCAAGTTGTTCACGGTGGTCGGCGGCACCGCCGACCACGCCGACGACCTCGTCGACGGGATTGTGGCCGGCCGCGCCGATCTCGTCACGATCGAGGATTGACTTTGCGGTGATCACGAAACCGAGAGGCACGAGGACATGAACCCGCTCCACGGCAGCGAGGCCGGGAACAGCGCCATCGACGGAGCCCCCGAGATCTCTTCCCTGCAGACCACGGCCCTGCCGGGGGTTGTCCCGCACCCCGCGGCGACGGCGGAGCGGTACACAGTGACCGGGGCCTGGGGCACGCGCTCCCTCCCCACGGCCTTCCACCAGGCCGCGACGGTCTACGCAGAGCGCACGGCGCTCATCACGCCGGATACGCGGCTCACTTACCGCGAACTCGACGCCCGTTCGGATGCCGTGGCCGCCGGGCTGCTGCGCTCCGGCCTGCTGCCGGGGGAACGCGTGCTGTTGCAGCTGACCAACTCCGCCACGGCGGTCGTCGCCTGGTACGGACTGCTCAAGGCCGGCCTGATCCCGGTCTGCACGCTCGCCATCCACCGCCGCCTCGAGATTGAGCAGATCGGCCGGAAGTCCGGCGCCGTGGCCCACCTCGTCCAGGCCGATTTCCCCAGCTTCGACCTGGTCGGGCTGGCGCAGCAGGTTGCCGGTCTGCTGCCCGCGATGCGGCAGCTCGTAACCGTGGGCGCCGCGCCGGGCACGCCAGGCCTGCGAATCGAGGACTTGCAGGCCGATGAGGTCACCGGCAAGGAACGAGCCGAGCTGCTCGAGATCGCGGAATCGCTCGACGTCCACGGACCGGCCGTGCTGCAGCTCTCAGGCGGCACCACCGGAACACCGAAGATCATCCCCCGCCTGCACGCAGAGTACCGCTACAACGCCGATCTGACCGCGATCCACTGGGGCCACACCGAAAAGAGCGTCCTGGCGTTCGGGCTCCCGCTCGCCCACAACGCGGCGCTCACAAACGGCCTTCACGCCGCCCACGGCGTCGGCGCCGCGCTGCTCCTCGCGACTCCTGCCGCCGACGTCATGCTCCCGCTGATGGCAGAGCACGGTGCCACGTGGACCATGAGCCCGCCGGGACTGGCCAGGGAATACCTAGCGCACCCGGCGTTCGATGACGCCGTGGCCCGGCTGGGCACCTGGGTGCTGACCGCCGCGCGCGTCTCCCGTCCAGTCTTCGACACGCTGACCAGACGGGGCGTCCACGTCACCCAGGCCTTCGGCATGAGCGAGGGGCTCTTCCTGTTCACTCCGCTTGATGCGATCGCCAACCTGCGGGCCGAGACCGTCGGCACCCCGATTTCGGCCCTCGATGAAATACGGGTGCTCCGACCCGGCACGCAGGTCGATGTGGCCGAGGGGGAGACCGGAGAGCTGGCCGCGCGCGGGCCGTACACCATCCGCGGGTACCTCGCTGAGCCAGACCGAAACCGCGAGGCGTTCACCGCCGACGGGTTCTACCGTTCCGGCGACCTCGTGCGGGCACGCAGGTACGAGGGCACGCTGAGCTACTCGATCGAGGGCCGCGTCAAGGACCTCATCGACCGCGGGGGCGAGAAGATCAACGCCGAGGAAGTGGAGCTCCTAGTCGCGGGTCACCCCGCCGTTGCCGAGATAGCCCTGGTGGCCATGCCCGACCCCAGACTGGGCGAGCGCAGCTGCGCTTATGTCGTGCCCCAGGATCCGCAGAACCCTCCGACACTCGCCGACCTCCGCGCTTACCTGGAGGCTGAGGGACTCGCCAAGTACAAGTGGCCCGAACGCCTCGAACTCATCGACGTGCTGCCGCGCACTCAGGTCGGGAAGGTCTCCAAGGTGACACTGCGCGCTGACATCGGCGCGAAGCTCGAACACGGGACCGCTGAATAGCCGTCACGCGGACGAGCACCGCGCAGCTGGACGCTGGCGCGCCCGGCGAGATCGAGCATTCGGTCGCGTTCGACCCGTAGTTCCCGAAGCTTGTCGCGGACCTCGACCTTGGTCTTGCCGCTGACCTTCTTACGGATGCGCGTCCCGGCAGGGCTAAAGCCAAGATCTACGGCCCGATGTACCGCTGGCTGTGGCCTGGCGTCGCCTCAAAACTGTGACTGTTGGCTCCCAACTTGGCTCCCAGATCTTGCTAGCCTCTCTGCCATTCGAACGTGCAAAACAGCATCGGCACCGCTGCCGACGACGTCGTCGCGCTGGGCCGCTATGCCGGGGAACCCTGAGGTGCTCGCGGTACCACGACGGCCGCGCAGGAGAGCTGGTTCTCTTGCGCAAGCCCCGGCCGGCCTCCCTGAGAGGGAGGGCCTGCGGCGCTTCGGCGAACCTGATGCCAGGTTGGTGACCGATCGGAGGCAGATTGACGGAGGAGTGTCTCCAGCGGGGCGCCGTCCCCGGCCTATGACGCGGCGAAGGCGACCAGTGATGTGGGTGGCGCTAATGGGCCGAGGGAAACCAGGCGCAGTAGGTTAGCTAAAGTCCCAGACGTCGGCTTCTGGCAACCTAGTCAGACCCCTCGATGCGAACGCTAGCCGGTTCGGGGCGGACCCCACGCGGGCACGCGCCGCGCTAGCCGCGCCTAGCACCGTCGGCCAGGGCCATCGGGCGAGCATTGTGCGCTCTCAGACGACGCGCTCCCGCTCCGCCGCAAGTTCAAGGGCGACATCGATGATCATGTCCTCCTGGCCGCCGACGTAGCCGGCCTGGCCGACTCGCTGCAGGATCTCGTGGGCAGGGACGCCGTACCGCTGGGCGGCGCGCTCAGCGTGCAGCAGGAAGCTGGAGTAAACCCCCGCATAGCCCTGGGTGATCGAGGCCCGGTCGGCGAACGGCAGCCGGTGCAGGAACGGCCGGACGACGTCCTGCGCGGCGGCGAGCGCGGCCTGCACGTCGATGCCGGTGGGGATGCCGAGATGGTCGAAGGTCGCGGCAAGGACCTCGGTGGGGGAGTTGCCGGCCCCCGCGCCGAGGGCGCAGAGCGCGCCGTCGACCTGGGTGGCGCCATTCTGCACGGCGAGGACGGAGTTGGCGACGCCGAGGGAGAGGTTCTGGTGCCCGTGGAAGCCGACCTGGGCCTGGTGCCCGATCTCGGCGACGAGCGCGGCGATGCGCGCCTGGGCGTCGCCGAGGACGAGCGCGCCGGCCGAGTCGACGACGTAGACGCACTGCGCGCCGCCGTCCACCATGATCCTGGCCTGCTCTGCCAGCTCGGCGGGCCCGATCCGGTGCGCCAGCATCAGGAATCCGACGGTCTCCATGGCCATCTCCCGGGCGGCGGCGAAGTGCTGGAGGGACACGTCGGCCTCGGTGCAGTGGGTGGCGATCCGGGCGACCGAGGCGCCGGCATCGCGGGCGCGGCGCAGGTCCTCGATCGTCCCGACCCCGGGCAGCAGGAGCACGGCGATCTTGGCGTTGCTGGCCTCGTCCACCGCCGCGGCGACCAGCTTGATGTCGTCGACGGCGGAGAAACCGTAGTTGAACGACGAGCCGCCAAGGCCGTCGCCGTGGGTGACCTCGACGACCTCAACGCCGGCCGCGTCGAGGGCGTGCACGACCCCGCGTACCTGCTCCTCGGTGAACCGGTGCGCCATCGCGTGGCTGCCGTCGCGGAGCGTGGAGTCGGTGATTCGAATGCGCTGCGGGGTGGTCACGCGGTCACCTTCAGGTTAGCGAGCTGCTCGCCGGTGCGAGCGGCCGCGGCGGTCATGATGTCGAGGTTGCCTGCCCAGGGCGGCAGGTAGTCGCCGTTGCCGCGGACCTCGAGGAAGATCGCGACGCGGGCCATGCCGTTCCAGGTGTCGCGGGGCGGGTCGTACTGCGGCTCGGCCCGCAGGGCGTAGCCGGGCACGTACTCGCGGACCCGGTCGGCCATCGCGTGAACCGAGGCGGTGATCAGCTCGGTGTCGGCGTCGCCCGGGATGGCGCAGAAGACGGTGTCCCGCATGATCATCGGCGGGTCGACGGGGTTGAGGATGATGATGGCCTTCCCCCGGGCGGCGCCGCCGACCTGCACGATGGCGTGCGCGGTCGTCTCGGTGAACTCGTCGATGTTGGCCCGCGTGCCCGGGCCCGCGGACCGGGAGGCGATCGAGGCGACGATCTCGGCGTAGGCGACGGGCACGACGGAGGACACCGCGTGCACCATCGGGATGGTGGCCTGGCCGCCGCAGGTGATCATGTTCAGGTTCGGCGCGTCGACCAGCGACGCGAGGTTGACCGGCGGGCAGACGAACGGCCCGGCCGCGGCCGGCGTGAGGTCGATCGCGGTGATCCCGGCCGCGGCGTACCTGGGCGCGTTGGCGAGGTGCGCCTTGGCGGAGGTGGCTTCGAAGACCAGGTCGGGCAGCCGGTCCTGGGCCAGCAGCCAGTCCACGCCGCCGGCCGACGCGGGTACCCCCAGTTCCTGCGCCCGGGCCAGGCCGTCCGAGGCGGGGTCGACTCCGACCATCGCGTGAACCTCGATCAGCTCGCTGCGCAGCAGCTTGACCAGGAGGTCGGTGCCGATGTTGCCGGGGCCGACAATCGCGGCCGTGAGCTTGCTCATGACGCCTCCGAGAAGGTGATCGAGACGGAGCCGATCCGGTCGAACGCGGCCGACACGGTGTCGCCGGGGCCGAACGGGATCGCCGCGCACACGGACCCCGGCAGCACCACGTGCCCCGCTTCAAGCCCGACCCCGAGCGTCCCCAGCGTGTTGACCAGCCAGACCAGCGCGTTGACGGGCGAGCCGAGCACCGCGCCGCCGGCCCCGGTGCCCTCGATCCGGCCGTTCCGCAGCAGCAGGCCCCCGGTCAGCGCCAGGTCCACCGACTCCGGGCGGACCGGCCGTGATCCGAGGACGACCGCCCCCGACGACGCGTTGTCCGCGATCGTGTCCGGCAGGGTGATCTTCCAGTCCGCGATCCGCGAGTCGATGATCTCCAGCGCGGGCAGCACGAAGTCCACCGCCGCAAGGGCTTCGGCGACCGTCACCCCCGGCCCGCGCAGCGGGCGGCCGAGCACGAGCGCGATCTCCGGCTCGGCCTTCGGCTGGAGCAGCCGCCCGTAATCCGCGGCGGTTCCCTCCGGCAGGAACATCGTGTCGACCAGGTGGCCGAAGTCAGGCTGGTCCACCCCGAGCTGCCGCTGCATCGCCGCCGACGTGAGTCCCACCTTGTGGCCCTTCACCACGGCGCCGCCGGCGGTCCACGAGGTCACCTGCGCCAGTTGGATCGCGTACGCGTCAGTCGCGGACAGGTCCGGGCGGGCGGCGGTCAGCGGCGCCACGGGGAGGCGGCTGGCATACGCGCCGAGCAGCGTTTCCGCTGCCTTGGCGATTGATTCTTCGTCCATGGGATCCCTTCATCGCTTCGCAGGCATAGCCTGGTGCGATGAGGGCGGCTTTGCGCAGCCGGCCGTCCCGTCGGATGGAACTGCGTTTGCCGGCTGGCGCGGCAGACGCGGGTGGCGTGGCTGTCCGGCGATGTGTCAGCAGTGCGCCGCGATGGCGTCCGCAGTGTGCCGGAGCTTGGAAACGGCCGACGGCGGGATGCTTTCCCCGGTCGCGTAGCTGATCGAGACGGCCGCCGTGGCGAACCCGGAGCCGTCGGCGAAGATGGGCGCCGCGATGCAGCGCGCCCCCAGGACGGTGCCCTCGTTGTCCTCGGCGAATCCGCTGGCCTGGAACCGGTCGAGCGCGGACCGCAGGTGCTGCGGGTTGACGACCGTGCGGGCCGTTAGCCGGGGCACCGGCGCCGCCAGCACCGCGTCGCGGGTAGCGGCGTCGGAGAAGGCCAGGATCGCCTTGCCGAGGGACGTGCACAGCGCGGGGACGCGTCCGCCTATGCGGGTCGGCAGGGCGATCGTGTGCGACCCGTAGATCTTCTGCAGGTACAGGACGTCGGTCCCGTCCAGGATGGCCAGGTGGACCGTGGTGTGCGTGGATTCGTAGAGGTCCATCAGGAAGGGCATGGCCGGCGTCCGCTTGCGCGGCCGGCAGCCCGGCACGAGCTGGCCGAGTTCGAAGATCGCGCGGCCGAGCCGGTAGCGGTCGCCGGTGCGCTCGATGTAGCCGCTGTCCGCGAGCACGTTCAGGATGCGGTGGGCGGTGCTCTTGGCCAAGTGCGCTCGCTCCGCGACCTGGGACGAACCGAGCAGGGCGCCGCTGCTGCCCCGGAACGCGTTCAGCACCGCCACCGCCTTGCCGACGCTGGTGTCGAGCCGAGCCGCCTCCGCCCCGCCAGGAACGACCTGCCCGAGATCCCCTGTCATTGACATCGGTGCCTTCGCGGAAAGCGCCCCCACACGCACCAGCCTCCTTGCTCGGCGTATCGCGACTCTAAGCGAGTCGCCACATTGTGTCAATATTCTCAAATCACACGAAGGTGCAGGCAGCGGCGTCGTCTCTAGGTGATTCGGCCGAGGAATTCCCTGCTGCTCAGCCGCCCCGAAATAGCGCGACGGCCCATCAGCATTACCCTGGGCGAGTCGATGGTGAATACTCCGCTGACGATCCCGTCGCGTTCGTAGACGGCGACGTGGCCGGCCTTGCCGCCGTCTTCGATGACCGTGACCGCGTCGTCGGGACGGGGCCGCCCGACCACCTGGATCCGGTGGCCGTACTGATCGGACCAGACGTAGGGCGGGGTGGCGGCCGGCCGCGGCGCTCCCATGATGGCGGCGGCGACGATCTCGCCGTGCTCGCCGACGCTCGTCCAGTGCTCGATCCTGACGGACTCCCCGAGCAGGTCGTGCGGGCGGCGGGCCACGTCTCCGGCCGCGAAGACGCCCTCGGGGCCGAGGACGCGCAGGTCCGAGTCGCATGCGACGCCGTCGGCGACATCGAGCCCGTTGCCGGAGAGCCAGCCGGTCGTCGGGGTCGCGCCCAGGCCCTCGATCACCACGTCGGCCGGGACCGCGGAGCCGTTCGCAAGCTCGAGCTCAGCGACGCGGCCGCCGCCGTCGCGGCGGACCGCGGCGACCGTGGTGCCGAGCCGGACGCGCACGCCGTGGTCCTCGTGCAGCCGCGCGAGGAGGGCGCCGACCGTCGGCCCGAGCGACCTTGACATCGGGGCGGGCAGCATTTCGATCATGGTCACGTCGAGGCCGCGCTTGCGGACCGCCGCGGCGACCTCGGCGCCGATGAAGCCGCCGCCGAGCACGACGACATTGGGACGGCCGTCGAGCGCCGCGCGGATCGCGGTCGCGTCGTCCACCGTCCGCAGGCTCAGGAAGCCGCCCGGTCCGGCGCCAAGCGGATGACGCCTGGCCCGCGCTCCGGTCGCGATCACGAGCCTGTCGTAGCCGACGCGCTCGCCGCTGGCCAGCTCGACCTTCCGTCCGGCCGCGTCCAGACCAGTCGCCTGGCAGGAGAGGCGCAGGTCGAGCCCCAGCGCGTCGAGTTCCTCCTGCGACATGAGCGACGGCGGCGCGGCGGCATCCCCGCCGCCTGGACTGGCGTCGAGGTACTCCTTGGACAGCGGCGGACGATCGTAGGGGCGATACGGCTCGTCACCCAGCATGGTGATGGTCTCCGTGAACCCGAGGCGCCGGAGGGTTTGAGCGACACGGAGCCCCGCGAGTGAGGCGCCGACGATGGTCACGGTCATGGAACGCAAGTATGCGTTGGCCGTCCCCGTTCGCGGTTCAGTCCGGTCCCGCAGAGCGGAACCGAATATGCGCCCAAGGATTCGGTCCCGTCAGCCGGAACGCGGTGGTAGGCAGCGCAACCGGTCCCGGCCTACACCTGATGCTTAGCAGCGCTGCGCGGCCGTTCGCCATCGCAGCGAGCAGCGGAAAGGGGTCCGGCACATGACGATCGTGCAGACATTTGGCTACCTGGCCATCGGAGTTCAGAACCTAGACGAGGGCATCGAGTTCTACGGCCGCTTCGCCCGGCTGGACCTCACCGAGCGGATCGGCAGGACCGCGTTCATGACCGGCGGGACCGAGCACCACTGGGTCCGCCTGGAAGAGGGAACGAACGCGGGCGTTCGCCGGGTCGGCTACGAACTAGCCGACGAGGCGGCCTTCGCGACCGTGAAGGACGGCCTCAAGGAGTGGAACCTCTCCTTCGAGGAGGGCGGCGACCCGGCTCGCGACCGGGTGACGCACTGGCTCCGCTTCGCGGACCCGGGTGGCACCGAGATCGAGCTCTACACGGGTATGTACACCCGGGGCGTCCCCCCGCTCGGCACCGGCGTGACGATGGAGAAGTTCCTGCACGGCGGGTGGGAGACCCCCAACTTCGGCCAGACGACCCGGTTCTACCAGGAGGTCCTCGGGTTCAAGGCCTCTGACTGGATCGGGGACAAGGTCGGTTTCTTCCGGGCGGGCGACGGGTTCCACCACTCGATGGTCCTGCTGAGCAGCAACAGGTCCGCCTTCAACCACTTCTGCATCCAGGTCGAGTCGCTCGACGACGTGATGCGCTTCCGCAACAACGCGCTTAGGCACGGCGTGGTGCTGCGCGACGACGTGCTGCGGCACGCCCCGTCCGGATCCATCGGCGTGTACCTGAAGGACGAGGCGCGCGGCATGGCCGTCGAGTTCTGCGTGGGCCACCCGAAGATCGACGACGCGGTCCACAAGCCCCGCATCCTCCCGATGGTCCCGGAGACGGCCGACGTCTGGCGCGCGGCGCTGCCCGAGCCGTCGTTTGTCGGCGGCGGCCTCAAGGAAGTCGACTCGCTGAGCGGCATCCCCGTGCCCGGCTCCGACGGCGACCAGCAGCGCAGGTAGGAGACCGTCATGGCCATTCAATCGCCGCTGATCATCGACGACCGGGAGCGCGGCCTGTTCCGGGTGCACCGGTCGGCGTTCACGTCCGAGGAGATCCTCGCGCTGGAACGCGAGCAGATCTTCAGCAAGGCCTGGCTCTACGTCGGCCACGAATCGGAGCTGCCGAAGCCGAATGACTTCGTGACCCGCGGCGTCGGCGGCCGCCCGGTGATCTTCAACCGCGACCGCGACGGCCGGATCCGCGTGCTGCTCAACACGTGCAGGCACCGCGGCGCCGAGGTGTGCCGGCTGTCGAGCGGGAACAGCAAGGTCTTCGCCTGCTTCTACCACGGCTGGGCCTACGACAACACCGGGCGCCTGGTCAGCGTGCCTGACGGCGACGCGTACAGCGCGAGCTTCGACCGGGGCCAACTCGGCTTGTACCAGCCGAGGGTGGAGAGCTACCGGGGCTTCGTCTTCGCCACGTTCAGCGACGAGGCTCCCGCGCTCGTCGACTACCTGGCCGATGCGCGGTACTTCCTGGACATCATCGCGGACCAGTCGGCCAACGGCATGGAGATCGTCGCGGGCACGCACTACTACTCGATGAACGCGAACTGGAAGCTCCTCATGGAGAACAGCGTCGACGGCTACCACGCCCTGACGGTGCACCAGACGTACTTCGAGATGATGATGAACCTCGGGACGACGCCGCCCGGCGTCGACGGCCAGCGGGGCATCGGCCGCGGCATCGACCTGGGCAACGGGCACGCGGTCGCGATGAACCCCGAACTCGGCTCCCCGATCATGTCGCCCGACATCCTCGAGGAGAAGCGGCGCTGGCGGGCCTCGCTCGTCGACCGGTTCGGCGAGGAGCACGCCACCCTGATCGCCAACGTGACCAGGAACATGGACATCTTCCCCAACTTCGCGATCGTCGACCTCGGCTTCGGCATCCAGGTGCGGACCATGTTCCCGACCGCCCCGGGGCACACCGAGATCGTCGGCTGGCAGCTCGTTCCCGGCGACGTGAGCGACGCGCACAAGACCTACCGCCTCGATAACTCGCTGACCTTCTGGGGGCCGGCCGGGATGGCCACGCCCGATGACGTCGAGGGTCTTGAGCAGTGCCAGCGCGGCTTCGCGGTCAAGGAGGTCGAGTGGTCGGACATCTCGCGGGGGATGGGCCGCGACATGCCGCCGATCGTCGACGAACTGCAGATGCGCGTGTTCTGGCGGGAGTGGAACGCCCGCCTCACCGGCGCGTCCTACCAGCGTGAGGGCGCCCCGCACGACTCAAGCTACCTGGGAGCGGCGACATGACGGACGTGCAGCAGGAGCAGGCCGCCGTCACCCGGGCCGGCGTGGAGGACTTCCTCTACTACGAGGCGGCCCTGCTCGACGAATGGCGGCTTGAGGAGTGGCTCGACCTCTTCACCGAAGACGCCGTCTACGAGATCCCCGCCACCGACCTGCCCGGGCACGTGGAGTCCGACACGTCACGCACGTACGCGCTGGTCTACGAGCGTCGGACCCTGCTCGAGCAGCGGGTCATCCGGCTGAAGAAGCCCACCGCGCATGCCGAGTTCCCGCATTCGCGGACCAGGCGGCTGCTGACCAACGTCCGGATTCTCGGCGCGGCGGGGGACGAGGTGATGGCGTCGGCCAACTTCATCGTCTTCCGCGGCAGGAACGGCCGTGACGTGTTCTACGTCGGCCGCTACGAGTACGTCCTGCGCCGCGGGTCCGACGGGCTGAAGATCCGGCACCGCAAGGCGGTCCTCGACCAGGCGACCCTCGATCCGCACGGCAAGATCAGCATCATCCTCTGAAGCAGAAGGCGAGCACGTTGAGATTCAACACAAGGAACGCCATCGTCACAGGCGCTGCGAGCGGCCTCGGCCTCGGCATCGCCCGCTACCTCGCCGCCCAGGGCGTCCGGGTGTGCGCCGCGGACGTGAACTCCGACCAGCTCAAGGAGATCCTCCCGACGATCAGCCCGGCGCCGCACGGCGCGCCGATCATGGTCGGCGGGGACCTGTCGGTCAGGGACGACGCCAGGGAGCTGATCCAGACCGCGATCGCGGAGTTCGGCGTGGTCGACATCCTCGTCAATAACGCGGGCGGCGGTGTCATCAGGCCGACCCTCGAGCACACCGAGGAGACGCTCCGCGCGACGATGGACCGCAACCTCTGGACGATGATCTACTGCACCCTTGAGGTGCTGCCGCACATGATGGAGCGGCGCTACGGGCGGGTCGTCAGCCTGGGCGCGGAGTCAGTGCGTAACGGGCTTTGGCAGCACGCGGTGTACAGCGCGGCCAAGGGTGGCGTGCACGGCTTCACCACCGGACTCGCCCGCGAGTTCGCCCCCTACGAGATCACGTTCAACGTGGTCGCCCCCGCCATGGTCATCACGCCGCAGCTCACGGAGCTCAAGAAGAGCCTCCCGGCGGACGTCCTGGCCCGTCAGGACGCCTTCGAGGAGCAGATCAGGCAGACCATCCCGCTCGGCCGCGGCGGCACGGTCGACGAGGTGGCCACCACGACCGCCTTCCTCGCGTCCGACGACGCGAGCTACATCACCGGCCAGGTCGTCAGCGTCAACGGAGGGAGCTCGATGCTGTGAAGCGGACTTTCGCCTGCAAGCTGGATGACATCCCCGACGGCGGAGCGGTGCGCGTGGACGCGGATCCGCCCGTCGCGCTGTTCCGCGTCGGGCAGCAGGTCTACGCGACCGCCGACTCGTGCACCCACGAGGAGTGGTCGCTGGGGGAGGAGGGAGAGGTCGAGGGCTTCGAGGTCACCTGCTCGCTGCACCTGGCCACCTTCGACATCCGCACCGGTCGCCCCCTCTGCCTGCCCGCCACGCGGGCCTTGCAGACCTACACCGTGGTGGTCGAGGACGGCGACGTCTACCTCGCGGAGCCGAGCGCTACCGCCGAAGGCCGGCCCCTGCCTGCGGCGCAGCGCTCCGAAGGGTAGGAGCACCACCGGCCGTTCAAATCAAAGTCTTATATTCCGAACGGCCGCTGGTGCCTCTGACCAGCGCAACCGACTCCTGTTCAGGCTTTCGACACGCTAGCGAGCGGAGGGAAACGCATGACGAACTGGGGACGCTGGGGAGACGACGACGAGCGCGGCGCGGCCAACCTCCTCGACCCGTCCGCTGTACTCGCCGCCGCTGCGGAGATACGCACGGGTGAGGTGCTGCGGCTCGCCGCGCCGATCGTCGGCGGGCGCGGTTTCGGCCTCGTCGGGCGCCCGGACCCCGTCCACCTGATGCTCCGCGACGGCGGCGACTACGCCGCCGGCCTGCCGGAACGAGGCGGCTTCGGCTTTGCCGACGACATCCTCACCGTGCCGACGCACGGCGTGAGCCACCTTGACGCGCTGTCGCACGTGTGGCGGGACGGGCTGATGTACAACGGGATCCCGGCGAGCAACGTCACCAGCCGGGGCGCCCGCAAGCTCGGCATCGAGAAGATCCCGCCGATCGTCACCCGAGGGGTGTTCATCGACGCCGCAAGCGGCGGCGCGCGGACGGCGGCCGACCCGATCAGGATCGGCGAGCTCCAGTCCCTGCTGTCGGGGGCAGGCGTGGAACTGCGGGCCGGGGACGCGCTGCTGGTGCGCACCGGCTGGCTGGGCGCGTCGCGCGCGGGCGAGGCAGACGCCTCGTCCTGGGGCGGCCTGCATTTCGACTGCGGTGCCTGGCTCGCGGAGCGGCAGGTGGTGCTCGTCGGCGCGGACAACCCCGGCGTGGAGACGTTCCCGTCCGGCGACCCGGCCTGCCAGGTTCCGCTGCACCTGGAGCTGATCCGAGGGCACGGCATCCTGTTCAGCGAGCTGCTCGACCTTGAGCCCCTGGCGGCCGCGGGCCGCGCCACGTTCCTGTTCGTGGTCGCGCCCCTGCCGCTGGTCGGCGGCGTCGGCAGCCCCGTGGTCCCGGTCGCGATCTTGTGAGAGCTGCGTTCTCACTTGACCGTGCGGGTTGTCGCTTCCGTCAGGAAGGACGGGGGAAGCCTCTCGGCTACGAGTTCGATCAAAACGGCGGTCGGCTGGGGTGATTCGATATAGCAGAATGCCGGGGTCCCGCTCTCGTCGGCGCCCACGAGGGTCGGCGTCAGGCCCGCGGCACGGCACTCAGCTAGGGCTCGAGCCAGGTCGCCGACCCGGAAACCGACGTGGTACGCGCACTCTCCCCGTTCCGCGAGGATGTCGGAGGCTGTCCAGCGACCTTCGCCGGGGGCGACAACCTCCAAGGTCATCGCCCCGAGGGCGCCCGTGGCGG
>Ga0302324_100020011_pt1 | contig 13116 bp, 11 predicted proteins | sample Palsa_T0_1_FD_201949 | JGI IMG/M metagenome (GOLD analysis project Ga0302324, IMG submission 201949) | Peat permafrost microbial communities from Stordalen Mire near Abisko, Sweden - Palsa_T0_1 | ecosystem: Environmental > Terrestrial > Soil > Palsa > Peat permafrost | place: Sweden: Abisko...
GCTCTGCGCCGACGTTAAAGATCTGGATTACGCCCTTGGCGTCGGTGGCAATGCTCGAGAAGTTGACGCTGTTAAAGATCGCGCTCTGTAGCGCTCCCGCCTTGGCGAGGGCCTCTTCCGCGCGCTTGCGTGCGGTGTTGTCGGTGCCGATCAGAAGGTATCCGATGATCACGCCGTCGACGTCGCGTAGTGCCGTCACCGACACGACCGCGGGAAAGCGGCTGCCATCTTTACGGATATAGGTCAGCTCGTAGATATCCTCAATGCCTCGGGAGGCCTTGAAAACTAACGCCTCAAACCCCGGTGCGATCGGAGTATCGAGTTCGTCACTCAGCACTTTGGCACGCGCAATCAGCTCTTGCGGATCGGAAATATCCGCCGGCGTGATCTTGTTCATCATCTCGGCAGCTGCATAGCCCAGCATGCGCTCTGCGCCGACGTTAAAGATCTGGATTACGCCCTTGGCGTCGGTGGCAATGCTCGAGAAGTTGACGCTGTTAAAGATCGCGCTCTGTAGCGCTCCCGCCTTGACAAGGGCCTCTTCCGCACGCTTGCGTGCGGTGTTGTCGGTGCCGATCAGAAGGTATCCGATGATCACGCCGTCGACATCGCGCTGTGCCGTGACCGAAACGACCGCAGGAAAGCGGCTGCCATCTTTACGGATATAGGTCAGCTCGTAGATATCCTCAATGCCTCGGGAGGCCTTGAACGCCAGCGCCTCGAACCCCGGCGCAATCTGGATCTGTAGTTCGGCGCTCAGGGATTGCGCGCGCGTAACGAGTTCTCTTGGATCGGAGATGTCGGCAGGCGTGATCTTGTTCAACACCTCTTCAGCCGTGTAGCCGAGCATGCGTTCGGCGCCTACGTTGAAGATCTGGATGACGCCATTGGCGTCGGTGGCGATGCTCGAGAAGTTGGCGCTGTTGAAGAGCGACAGCTGCTCCTTCTGTTGCTTCAGGATTTGCGTCTGATCCTGGAGCTGTAGGTTAGTCTGCTCGATCTCAAACTGCTGAGCCTGCGTTTTAAGCTGCGAATCCCTAAGGAACTCGGCTTGAGACCTGATTTCTGCGCTGCTCACGCGCAGCTCTTCCTGTTGGGTCCGCAGCTCAATACCTTGCCGCTGGGTTTCCTCAAGCAGATCTTCCAGCTGGACCCGGCTTTTCAATGATCGCACGGCCAGGCCAAGGGACTCAGACGCGCGTGACAGCAGTTCGTGGTCGGCGGCTTCCAAGCAGCGAGCGAAGTCCAACTCCACCACTGCGTACACCACTCCATCGACGCTGGCCGGTACCACGAGACGCTCAATCGTCGTGCGGAGACCAGTGCTCGATCCGACGACGCTATTACCTGCCGACATCGTCTGCACGTGTATCGGGCGATTATCCTTCGCGGCCTGCTCAACAAGCTCATCCCCGGTGGTTGCCAAGTCAAGGTCCGACCCACCGGGAGCGCCGTAATCGGCTAAGCGCCGGGAAGGCCTGTCTCGTTCGGCCAGATAAACCACACCTGCTCGAGCACCCAGATACTCGGCCAGGAATTCAAGCGCCCGGTCGGCGAGCTTTTCGAGTCGCTGCCCGCCGTGGGTCCGTTCACTCAAGCCCACTTGTCCGCTGCGAATCCAAGCTTGCATCTGCCGCGCTCGATAGTCTCGCGATGTACGCAGTGCTGCGGCCAAGATGAGCGCCAGGATTAACGCGGTCCCCCCCAATGTAACGAATGAGGGGGCGCGCGCGGCGCTGAATAACTTGGGTCGATCGAAGGCCAATTCGCGGCGTTCTTCACGCGTCATTTCGGCGGCCGCGGCCCGAATGCCGTCCATCAGTTCTACGCCACGATCTGTACGAACCATTGCGAGCGCATCAGCAAGGTCCCCCTGACGGCGCAGTGCAATCGTCCGCGATAGCTCCGCCATTTTGTCGGTGCATAGCTGAACGAGCGCCTGCAAGCGTCGCTCCTGCAGAGGGTCGGTAGCCACCAGAGCGTGCGCGGCCGCGATCTCGGCCACTAGCGCTGTGTTAGCCGTTTTGTACGGCCCAATATATTTTTCGTCACCGGTGAGCAGGAAACCCAGTTGCCCGGTTTCCGCGTCCTCCATCGTGGAAACCATTGTCTGCAGCTGCTCGACCACTTCGGGGGTATGCGTTGCGCGTCGAGCGCTCGCTAGGTCGCGCTGGAGCGCCGCATATGAGGCAAGCGCCACCATGAAAGCCGCCGAAAGCGCGATCGCGAATCCGACCAGTGTTGTGGTTGGAAGGAGCGGCCCAAACCGGGAGACACGACGTGAGACGAGCGAAAATTGTGTCATGAAATGTGAGTGGCCTCTGGGAAAATGATAGTTACGGCTCCCTCCCGGTCTGCGAATTCAGGCACCCTCTCCTGGCAAACGGCTCCCGGGACGTACTGCGCCTCGGCCGCAGGAGATTTAGGATCTTTGGATCGCGGGTATTTGTGCATTTAGCAACTGGGGGTAGCCGAGCTCGACGATGTCTACCAGTCTGACTTGGTGACCACCTGCTGACCTGGCACCCTTAAGTGCCTGCTCGGCGGCCTCGATCAGATCATCCGGAACGGCGCCCTTGGGCGTCCTCTCGTCTTTCGCGCCGGACTCACCAATACTCTGGCGCGTGGAGTTACGACAGGCGCCACCCACTGACACTGTGATGTGACCGTGACACGATGATGCGCTGTGCAGGAGATTCAAAGCGTCAACCGCATCGATAGCGCGCCGAGCGACGGTGCTCGCGCCCTGAGCGCTGGTTTCCGGCAAAACTAGCGCGAATTTACCGCCCGCATAACGGCCCAATACATCGGTGGGTCGGGGCGCCGCAGAGCGCAGCGCGTCGGCGACGCTGTGCAGGCAGGCGTCACCTTTCTGCTCGCCAAACTCGGCGTTGTATGCAGTGAACAGATCGATGTCCACCAGCAGTATCGCGAGCGGTGCTCCTGAGCGTTGGGCGCGCAGCCACTCCTGCGTTAGAGTCTTTTCAAGCTGTCGGCTAGTGACCGCGCCGGTGACGAAATCCATCTTAACTGCACTGCGCAGCGTGTCGGACAGCGCCTTCAGGCGCTGGTAGGTACGCACTCGTGCCAACACCAATGCGGCATGGGGAGGTTTGCCGATGAAGTCCGCAGCACCGAGCTGCATCCCTAAGGATTCCAGCTGCGGACTTTCGTGGCTGGTGACAAAGATGATGGGCACTTGCGCCAGCGCCGGATCGTTCTTAAATTCCTTGCACACTTCGAAGCCGCTAAACTCGGGCATGTCTACATCCAGGAGAACCAGGTCCGGAGCCGATTCGCGCGCCAGCTTGAGCGCCAGGCGACCCGAGGTTGCAAATCGAATTGGTCTGAAGTCGCTAAGGATATGGCTCAGAATACGAACCATTGTGCGGTCATCGTCGACCAGCAGGATGCTGAATTTCTCTTGGGCTTGCATAAAGTGTCTGCCCGGCTCCTTCCGCAGGTGCCTGTGCTCACTTCAATGAGGTAGTCAGCGCGCCCGGTTGAGTTTATTAGGCTGTACTGACGTGCTGTGCGGTGGCCGTTATGCCGCGACCGATGGCCGCCAGTTGTCTCCGGGAGGCAAGGCCATTTCGATCACATCGGCCAACGATGTCGCATCGAAAGGCTTCTTCAGGAACCCTACGGCTCGCAGCTTCATCGCACGCTCGCGCAGCGCGCGGTTTTCGCTCGCGGCAATGAAGATGATCGGTGTCGCTGCCGAGCCAACCAAATTTTGCAGTCGATCGGCGACGAGGAATCCATCGCCAGCCGGCAGCGAAATGTCCAAAACAGCGACGTCCGACTCGTTCTTGCGGACGGCAGCTATAGCGCTGACGGCGTCATTAGCCGTATACACGATATGTCTCATAGACTTCAGACGCACGCCCGTACCGAGCAAGGCAGTGTTGTCATCATCAACTAGCAACACGGATTTCATCGCCATTGAATGCCTCCATGAATTAGCGAGTTTCGGGCACACGCAAACAATGAGGTCCCTACTCTGGCCTGACCACTCTAGTCCAGAACTGTTCTTTGTACAGGACCTGGTCGACTTATCGGCGTACCCGCATCAAAATTGAGCGCCCATGTTGTCCGCGCAACTTAAGCGGGCCGGAGGCTACTATTAATGCGGGCGGCACCGTTTGACGTCACTAATTAGCATTCTTTGACGAATGCGGCGCGCCAAGCGTCTCAGCACATCAATTTCAGCTTCAAACGAGCTTTCTGTGCCGCGGATCGATTTGCTGGCGCGGGGGCTGCGCAACAAGGAAAATGTCGGAAGATGCGCCCAAATCTGGAGGGAGCTCGCCGCCGATTGATCGGCAGGTGGCCGTACAGGACGCCAAAGCATCCCCGCACGTATTCATCAGTTACGCCTCGCAGGACGCAGCAGTCGCGGAGCGGTTGTGCGCAACGCTCGAACCAGCGGGGTTTCCATGTTGGATCGCGCCGCGAGACGTCGAAGCCGGAGCGCTCTACGCGGACGCCATCGTTCGGGCAATCAACGAGGCGAAAGCCGTTGTGTTGGTACTGTCCGCAAGCGCGACAGGATCAGAACATGTTGCCCGGGAGGTTGAGCGGGCAGCCTCCAAACAAAAGCCGATCATTGCGTTTCGAATTGATGGTGCGGCGCTCAATCCAGGGCTTGAGTATTTTCTGTCGAACTCCCAGTGGATCGATGTGCTAGCGATCGGGATGCCAGCGGCATTAGCGAAGTTGGCGAATGCGACGCGACACGGTTCGGGACAGACCATGGCCGCGGTTCAGGAGGCTGCTGCAAAACCCCTGGAACGAACGCGGGGAAGGGCGACGCTGATCGTTGGCGCGGCGGTCGTGATGAGTGTCACCTCGCACGCTTCCTTAAGTTCGGCGCGTACTTGAGTGCTGTCTCATATCTCGCCAACGCCTCGATGGGGCTCCCTCGAGGTACGGGCCTTTGTCGTGGGGCGAAAGCCATCTGTATAGTGGCGCCCGGGCGAGATAAGAGGCGTCAGCTTCGCGCGCACCCCGCAATTTGCTCCGCTATAGCCTTGGCGTGATTGAAGGGGGGCGGGTAATTCGATTGCCTATGCGCGCCCATTCCACAGTTGTGACGTAGTCCGCATCAATCTATCCAGCGCGAGCAGATGGTGGTCGATGGTGTCGATTCGCCCAAAGGAACGGAGTGAAACCGACGATGTTCCTGCTGACAACCGCCCTTTTCAGCTTCGTGATTACGAGCTTCAGCCCGTCGTCGGCACATACGGCCGGTTGCGCCGTCACTCAAGAACGTTTCTTGGCAAATCAATGCCCACAGAGGCTGCAATTCCCTGGGAGTCTAACTGGTGTGGCCCGCTCAAACATCCGTACTCCGCCAGTAGCCTGCGATGTTGAGATCTCGTAAAAACGAGTGGTGATGTGAACAACACCCAGAATCCGCAGTCCTTGTCCGACAACGTCCGTCGTTTCTCGACGTCAGATTGGATTGTCGTGGGCACCGCATTGTTCATCATATTTAACGGCTTGTCGGTTTGCATCGGATGGTGGGCGCGCATACCGATATTGGTCCAAGTGGATCCTAATGACGCTCCTACTCATATCAATACTGCATTGGGCTTCATCTTATTAGGATTCGGAGAGTTGGGCGTGGTGCTCCGGCGTCGAGGTTTCGTGATCGCAATGGCGGGTACGGTGCTGTGTCTTGCGAGTGCTGAATTGGCCGAATATGCATTCCAATTCAACATGGGCATCGATACCCTTTTTGCCGTGCCGTTCGTTAGCCTCGATACCCGCTATCCCGGCCGGATGTCGGGAAATACCATTGCTTGCTTCCTTCTCATATGCGGCGGGCAATTATGTATGTCGAAGCCGGGCAAGGACGCCGGTGCCGCAACCACCGCCGCTGTAACACTGAAAACGCTGGCGGGCGGAATCGCCTTTGTCGCTATGCTTGGTCACGTGGTGCAGTTCAACACTGCCTACGGATGGACTGATTCCGTGGGGATGTCGATACGCTCTTGGGCAGGATTTATGCTTTTAATCATCGCGAGAATTGCCGCATTGTGGCAGCGCGATATTGTGGACAAGCCCAGCTTGCCAAACTGGTTCCTGCCCTTTCTGGCAAGCTCCGTGACCAGCATATCTATAGGTCTGATCTGGATATTCGCTAGTCCTATTGTCCGACCATTCATGCTCGATCCTATTTATGCGACGTTCGCCCATCGAGTCGCCGTCGCATTAGCACTGAGCGTGGGTACGCTTATATTTCTCGGAACGATCAGCGTGCTGGTTGCAAGGCACAAAGCGGTGATGGCGCGGGTGAGCGAGAAGAAACTTTCCTTAGTGCTGGAACACATGTCCGAAGGAGTGATGCTGATAGATGCCCAGGGGAACGCGATCTATCAGAATCCCGCATGTTTGCGCATTCATGGCCTGGAACCGGGCGGGACGGGGTTCATCAAAAACCAGGACTTGCCGATTGGCTGGAAGGGCTGGGATGAGCAGGGGCGTCCGCTCAACCTCGATGAGTGGCCGCTTTCCCGAGTTACTCGTGGGGAGCGCATTCAAAACCAAGTGCTACGGGCGCGCCAATGCGAGACAAATCACGAGTTCTTCGCCAGCTGCAACGGCTCTCCGATCTACGACGACAACGGAAAGATCGTTCTCAGCTTTATTACCATACAGGACATAACCGAGCGCAGGCAGGCGGAGCGGGAGGTGCGGGAAAGCGAAGCGCGTTTTCGGACGTTGGCCAACTCCATCCCGCAACTCGCGTCGATGGCCCGTGCTGACGGATTCATCCTCTGGTACAACCAGCGCTGGTACGATTACACGGGTACGACGCCCGAGCAGATGGAAGGCTGGGGATGGCAGAGCGTGCATGACCCCGCACTACTCCCGACCGTGCTGAGCAGGTGGCGCGACGCGATTGCGCTCGCGCAGCCGTTCGAAATGGAGTTTCCGTTGCGCGGGGCAGACGGAACGTTTCGCAACTTTCTCACCCGCGTCCAGCCGATGAAAGATTCAGAGGGTCGCTTGGTGCAGTGGTTTGGCACGACTACCGACGTCGATGAGTTGAAGCGGATCGAACAGTCGCTGCGGGTGACACAAGCGCGGCTGGAATCGACGCTCGAAGCCGGCTCGATCGGGACCTGGACCTGGGATATCGCCAGCGACCGCTTGATAGCCGACGAATTCACAGCGCGCATGTTCTCGATCGCGGCGAGCGCGGCGGCGGAAGGACTGCCCGCAGCAAGCTATCTGCAAGTCGTTCATGAGGAGGATCGCACGAGCGTCGCCGACGCCCTCGAAAGCGCGATCCAGCTCTGCGGCGCTTACGATATCGAATATCGGGTCCGGCAAAGAGACGGAGCGTTCCGTTGGCTGCAAGCGAGGGGGCGGGTCGAGTCCGACGGCGCGGGCCGCGCCTCGTTTTTTCATGGAGCGGTCATTGACGTTACCGATCGGAAGCTCTCGGAGTTGTCGTTGCGCGACAAGAATCAGCAGTTGGAGAGGTCTAATCGTGACCTTGAGGATTTTGCTTACGTCGCATCCCACGATATGAAGTCGCCGCTGCGCGGTATTGACAGTGCCGCAAAATGGCTCGAGGAGGATCTACACGATCTCTCGGACGAGTCTCGCAAGATACTTGGACTCATGCGCAATCGGATCAATCGCATGGAAAAACTGCTCGACGATCTTCTCGCTTATTCGCGCGCCGGACGTACCGACACGGCCATCAGTGAAACCAATGTGGCGGACATCTTCGATAGTATTGTCGTGATCTTAAGTCCGCCCGCGCATATTAAGGTTCGTGTGGAGGGCGTACTCCCCGTGATCGTCACTGCGAGTGCTCAACTCGAACAGGTGCTAAGAAATCTCATCAACAACGCAATTAAGCATCACGATAAGCAGAGTGGCGAGGTGGTTCTCTCTGGAAAGCAGGTCGGAAATTTCGTGGAATTCCTTGTGCGCGATGACGGTCCCGGCATACTGCCCCAATTTCACAAGAAAATCTTTCAATTGTTCCAAACGCTGAAGCGACGTGACGAAGTGGAAGGCAGTGGAATGGGACTGGCCATAGTAAAGAAATTGGTGGAGCAGCAGAATAGTTGCATTACGGTCCACTCGCACGGGAACGGCACGGGGACGGAATTCCGCTTTCAGTGGCCGACATCGACAGCTGCTTATGATGTCATGAGGACGACACATGCTTGAACCGAAAACCGCGCAGTTACTGCACGTGGAAGACGACGACCTATGCCTGATGGGGCTGGCGCGTGCATTCAAGGCTGCCAAGATCGCAAATCGAATTTACTTCGCGCACGACGGCATAGAAGCGCTGGATATGCTGCGGGGAACAAATGGCCGCGCCCGGCTACCGCGTCCCTTTACAGTGCTTCTTGATCTCAACATGCCGCGCATGGACGGAATTGAATTTCTCAAGGAGGTGCGAAAAGACGAGGAGCTAAAGAAAAGCGTTGTCTTCATTATGACTACGTCTAATGCAGACGAGGACAAGGTGGCGGCTTATAACCTCGGGGTAGCCGGCTATATCCTCAAGTCGAATCCGGCGAATGCATTTCTGGAAGCAACAGCGCTTCTGGATACCTATTGGAGGGTGGTCGAATTTCCGGCTGCGTGAGCGACCCTCAATGAAACATGACGACAAAGCCGCACACGACTTTCGTCGTTTTCATGCTCTCGCAAGCAGGTAGTCGGTAGTGTCATCCGCTGCAGCACCTAGGACGGCCCAAGCGAGCGTTCGCGGTCGATCGCTACGGGCCGAACGTCGATGTCTGCTTTCAGATAGCGAGACTCGCTTTTCCACCTTCCGGTTCTGGCCGGAAGTACTGCTTTTGGCGTGCGCCGTGGAAAGGCGGCGCTTCCCAGTGGGTGAAAGCCCCACCCGGCGATAGCTTCAGCCGGAAGCAACCGGAGCAACTGTGGAGGTAACGAAGCGGTTGAAGCCTTCGGTGAAGCGTGTCACGAATTGGTGGCAGCGTGAGTGTGCAGGCCGTAACGCGAGTGAACGCTGAGCAAGCCTCGAAAAGGTCGACGCGCGGGCCGACCCGACAGCCATATTGGGGAAGGTTGATACGGTTGGGGAAGCGAGCAGACAAGACACCCAACCGCTGCGCCGGGGAGCATGTACACAAGGGAAGCGCACGCAACACGGGAAGCCCCACGACGTGCTCAGCGATGAGCAACCGGACGCCTGCGAGGGATGGGCCGGGCGTCATGGGGTGACGGAGAGGCTCGTATTACCGATGAAGCCGGGTAATGCCGGCGGAGGGAAGGGGCCTCAGTTCAGGACAAACGCAATGAAGTAGTGAGGGACAGGAGATTGGGCAACCTATCAACTCCGAAAAGTGTTCAGAAGCTGCAGACGGCGTTACACGCGAAAGCGAAGACGGAAGCCGGGTACCGCTTCTACGCTCTGTACGACAAGATTTACCGCGAGGACATCCTGGCGCATGCCTACGTCAAGTGCCGCTCCAACAAGGGGGCGCCGGGTGTAGACCGGCAGGACTTTGCGGATGTCGAGAAGTACGGGCTCGAACGGTGGCTCGGTGAACTGGCGCTTGCGCTCAGGCAGGAGACGTACCGACCAGATCCGATCAGACGAGTGTATATCCCGAAAGCCAATGGCAAACTCAGGCCGCTGGGCATCTCGACTCTGCGTGATCGGGTGTGCATGACAGCAGCGATGCTGGTGCTTGATCCGATCTTTGAAGCTGACCTTCCACCCGAGCAGTACGCCTATCGGCGTGGCCGCAATGCCCAGCAGGCGGTGACCGAAGTGGAAGAGACACTGTTCTATGACCATCCGGAAGTAGTGGACGCCGACCTCGCGGACTACTTCGGTAGCATCCCGCACACCGAACTGATGGTGTCGCTCGCGCGGCGCATCGTGGACGGGCGTGTACTGCATCTGATCAAGATGTGGTTGGAATGTGCCGTCGAAGATACCGACGATAAAGGCCGGAAGATGCGCACGACCGAGGCCAGGGACAGCGGTCGCGGCATCCCGCAGGGTTCACCGATCTCACCACTGCTGGCGAATCTCTACATGCGCCGGTTCGTGTTGGGATGGAAGAAGCTCGGCCTTGAGGAACGCCTCGGCTCTCGCATCGTGACCTATGCGGATGATCTCGTGATCCTGTGCAGGCGTGGCAACGCTGACGAGGCGCTGACCCGAATGCGCGAACTCATGAAGAGACTGAAGCTGACGGTCAATGAGGAGAAGACACGAATCTGCACCGTTCCGGAAGGGACGTTCGACTTCCTGGGTTACACGTTCGGGCGGATGTATCAGCGGACGACTGGCAGAGCCTATCTGGGTATGCGGCCGTCCAAGAAGAGCATCCGGCGCACGGTGGAGAAGATCCATGCGCTCACGGCCCAGTCGATGACGTGGCAAGACACCACAGAGCTGGTGGAACAGTTGAATCGCACGCTGCGCGGGTGGGCGAACTACTTCCAAGTAGGCACGCGCATCCACGCTTATCGGGCGCTCGGTAACTACACCGCTGCGCGGTTGCGTCGGTGGTTGCGCACCAAACACAAAGTCAGAGGTCGTGGAAGCGGGAGCTATCCACTCTCGCACCTGTACGGGCACGTCGGTCTCGTACGCTTGACTCAGCTTGGACGCGGCCCGTCGTGGGTGAAGGCGTGAGGTCCTGTCCGAGAGCCGGATGCGGGAGATCTGCACGTCCGGTTCGATGAGCGGGGTGTGAAAACGGAGCGACGGCGCGGGTACTTGGGCACCGCCAAACGAAAGAGGCGGCAACAGACAACCCGAACCTAATGTCACCGCGTCACATCCCGACTCTACCGATAGCAGTCTTCGCGAGAAGGAAGATGCGTCTGTGGCGTTGGACAGGATTGCGCCTTAGTCAAATTGACTGTGCCGTAATTGTGACTGGGATAGACTGGAATCAAGGTTGGCAAGCACTGCAAGTGGTTGATTTTAAATAGCAGGCAACTGTACTAATCACCCTACGAACCAGGGGGTCGGGAGTTCGAATCTCTCCGGGCGCGCCAATAAACCAAACACTTGCAATCATCGCCGGCGCTTAATTGGCAGAACGTAGCAAAAAACGTAGTGAGAATTTGGGATTCGCGTGATTCCATCACGTAGTCAAACGCGGACCCGACCGGAGTGACGGCACGTATGTTGCCCAATGCCTAACGCAACCCGCCCGAAGCGAGTTCGCAAACCAGCAAGCGTGGTGTTGCGTATCGAGCTGTGCGATATCGAGCCCTTGATCTGGCGGCGCATTGTCGTGCCCACGTCCTGGCCAATGGCCACGCTGCATCATTACGTGCAACGGGTGATGGGCTGGCAGGACACTCACGCCCACGAGTTTCGAATTGACGATCAGATTATCGCTCCGGATTGGTGGATCCAGGAGATAAGCCTCGACCGGGATACCGGCAACGACCGCGATGAGCGTCGCGTCAAGGTGGCGACGGTGGTATCAGAGTTGGCCGCCACGGGCGAGTTCGAATACGCCTACGACATGGGCGACGGCTGGCGACATCGCATGGTGGTTGAAGCCGACATTGGCGCACCGGCGCGGATATTTGACCGGTTGCCTCTTTGCACAGCCGGAGAAAACGCCTGCCCGCCGGACGACGTCGGCGGCCCGCACGGCTACACGCGGTTTTTGGCTGCCCTGGCGGATCCCGAGGACGAAGATCACGCAACCATGGTGACTTGGATCGGTGGCGTATTCGATCCGCGTGGATTCGATCTGAATTACTTAAACCGCGAATGGCACGTGGCCACTGTCACGGGTCGATCTCGTTGACAACCGCCACCGCTACGCCCACGCTGCCACCGACCGACATGGTTTGGAGTGATTGATATACCTGGGTCCGCGGTCCATTTGGCCATATGTGGGCTCTTTGTACGCCGCGGGAAGTCCTGACCCCCGATCAGGTTGCTGAACGTATGAAGGGCGAGTTTGGAACAGAACCTTCGATTTCGGGATGAAAGGAGACAACAATGAGAAGTTTGGTTACTGCCGCGGCGTTATTTGCACTCAACCTAATGCAGAGTGATCCAGCACTCTCGGCGACGGCCGAGGACCCGTGGAAGGCATTGAGCTTCTTGGAAGGTACTTGGGATGCGCGCGCGCCATCAGGATCGGCGGGTGCCCAGGTTAGCGGCACATACACGTTCAAGGCTGAACTCAAGCATCACGTGCTGGCGCGTCACAGCGAGCCAGCCGACTGCAAAGGACCGAAGGCCTTTGACTGTAAACACAGCGACCTGCTTTACATTTACCAGGAGGCGGATGGCCAACCTCTGAGAGCCATATACCTCGACAATGAAGGTCACGTCATTCATTACGCAGTCTCAACCCCCGAGGCGACCACAGCGCTTTTCGTTTCGGAAGCATCCCCGTCAAGGCCACAGTTTCAATTGGTCTACCAACTCAAGGATGCGGTGATGTCGGGTAAGTTTCAGATGCGAATGCCCGGTCAATCCGATTGGAAATCTTATCTCGAATGGAGCGGTGCGAAGAAATAGCCGTCTTCGGGACATGGCGTTTCCGACGCCCAGGTTGATGTCACGGCGCTCGCGACAGTTGGCATTGCTCACCTTCGGTGAGGGCTGGCACAACAATCATCATTTCTTTCCCGGCTCGGCCCTCCAGGGCATTCGCTGGTGGGAAATAACCTCATCTGGTACGGACTACGCCTACTTGGCTCGCTCGCACCGGTGCACGACCTGAGGGCGGTGCCGGCATGGGTTTTCACGCGGGCGGCTAGGTAGCGCATGCGTATTGCGATCGTCGGCTCGGGCATCTCGGGACTCACCTCAGCGTGGCTGTTTTCGCGGCCGTACGAGGTGACGCTCCTTGAAGCGAGTGACTATCTGGGCGGCAATACTCACACCCACGATCTTGAGCTGCACGGGCGCCGCTATGCCATCAACAGCGGCTTCAGGCATGATTATTGTCCCAAGCTAGTTCCGCACCTGAGTCCAACGTGTTTGTGATTCCCGCGCAAAAGGATTCGGGCGACGCTGTGCTCGCCTGGGTTCGCAACGCCACACGATCGACTGATGTGACCATGTCAGTTTGTACGGGGGCATTTCTGCTGGCTAGGGCCGGCCTCTTG
>Ga0302324_100020012_pt1 | contig 13116 bp, 12 predicted proteins | sample Palsa_T0_1_FD_201949 | JGI IMG/M metagenome (GOLD analysis project Ga0302324, IMG submission 201949) | Peat permafrost microbial communities from Stordalen Mire near Abisko, Sweden - Palsa_T0_1 | ecosystem: Environmental > Terrestrial > Soil > Palsa > Peat permafrost | place: Sweden: Abisko...
TCGGAGGGCGGTATTCCCATCGGCTCGGTGCTGGTGCACGAAGGCCGGATCATCGGCCGCGGGCACAACCGCCGCGTACAACAAGGCAATCCGATATTGCATGGAGAGATGGATGCGCTGCAGAACGCGGGACGCCGGACGGCGAAGGTCTACCGCGAATCGGTGCTCTACACCACCCTCTCGCCGTGCGCGATGTGCAGCGGCGCGATCTTGTTGTACGGAGTGCCGCGCATCGTGATCGGCGAAAATCAAACCTTCATGGGCGAGGAAGACTGGCTGCGCTCGCGCGGCGTGCATCTGCATGTGCTGCAAGACGCCACCTGCCTGCAATTGATGAAACAGTTCATCGCCGCCCAGCCCGCGCTTTGGAACGAGGATATCGGCGAGGAGGACGGCAACTGAGTACCAGAGTGCGCCGATTGTCGTGGACCTGATTCCCCTTGAATACGAGGTAGATGGAGTTCGCCTCACCGGCTTCCTGGCCGATGGTGTCAGCCATGGCTCAGCGCCTGGAGTGCTGCTTGCGCACGAGGCTCCCGGCATCGGCGATCACGTGAAGGAGCGGGCCAGGATGCTGGCGGAGCGCGGATATGTCGCTTTCGCGCTGGACATGTACGGCGAGTCGAATCTGCCGCTCGACGTAGCGCAGAGGTACTCAAAGCTGCTCATGGCGGACGGAGCGCTCATGCGCCGTCGGGCCCGGGCGGCACTCGATATTCTGGCTTCACAAGCGCATTGCGATGGCAAGATCGCCGCGGTTGGATTTTGTCTCGGCGGGATCGTGGCCCTTGAACTTGCACGCGATCGAGCGCCGATCAAGTGCGCCGTCGGCTTCCACCCGTCGTTCAAGAGACCGGCCGGTAGCGCCAACGGTACCATCACCGCGAAGGTGCTGATGATGATCGGGGACGATGATCCCATCGTGCCAAAGGAGGATCGTGCGTCCTTTGCGCAAGACATGAAGGAGGCCGGCGCAGACTGGCAGCTTCACGTATTTGGCGGCGTGGGTCACAGCTACACGAATCGAGAAATCGATGCGCTGGGGTTTCCCGGGTTTGGCTACAACGCCCAAGTGGACCGCCGCGCATGGAACCTGATGCTTGGGCTATTCGAAGAGATTTTCGCTCAGCGGGTACCGTAAATGCGGTCGCCGGCATCGCCGAGCCCGGGCACGATGTAGCCATGATCGTTGAGTTCGGGATCGATCGCGGCCGTCCACACCCGAACCTCGGGATGATGGGCGTGCAGGTTGGCAATCCCCACGGGCGTGGCGAGCAGGCAGACGATACGGATTTGATTCGCGCCATGCTCCTTCAGGCGATCCATGGCGGCCACCGCTGTGTTGCCGGTCGCCAGCATCGGATCGACCGTGATCACGAGACGTTCCGAGAGATCGGTCGGCGACTTGAAGTAGTACTCGACGGCGCCCAAGGTTACCGGGTCGCGGTACAAACCGATGTGAGCGACGCGCGCGGAAGGCACGAGATCGAGCATGCCTTCGAGAAACCCCATGCCCGCCCGCAGAATGGGCGCGAACACGAGCTTCTTGCCGGCCAGCTTCGGCGCCTGCATTGTGGTCAACGGCGTCTCGATGCCGACGGAGTCCAACTCGAGATCGCGGGTCACCTCGTAGCACAGCAAGGTCGCGATCTCGCGCGTCAACTGGCGAAACACCGAGGTCGATGTGCGCTTGTCGCGCATCAGCGTGAGCTTGTGCTGGACCAGCGGGTGATCGACCGTCGTTACGTTTTGCATCAAAACACCGTCCCGTCGCTTAAGATCTTGAATGGCGGGCCGCCGTCGGCCCGCTTGTCGCGCGCGATGAGGCGCCCTGCCGCCCATGTTCCGCCTTCGAGCACTTTCGGCAGCGGAAAGGAAGCGGCGTCCACCCCGAGCCGGTCTCTGACCAGCGGCGCAATCCAATCGAGGAGCGCCACCGTCAGGGAACGCCAACCGACCACGAACGGATCGGACACAGTATACGTCCGCGATGGCGCGCCGCGGTCCCGCGGCATCAACACACCCATGTCCACGAACAAACCGCCGTTGCGATATTCGGCGAGCCCGGTCAATTCTTCGGTGCCGCACACCGCGACTCCGGCATTCTCGAGCGGCTCGAGCAGCGAGTATGTCAGCCATTGCGAGAGCTTGTGCAACGGCACGTAGCCTTGCGCAGGCGCATCGCCCGTGAACGCCGGATGCGGCCAGCAATCGCCCAGCGGCACGCCGCTTAAAATTGGCCGGTTCTCCCAGATGGATCCCAGCCCATCGAGCAGCGTGGAGAGAATCACGCTTGCCGGCAGCGGGCGGGCGCCGGCTCGAGCCAGCGCATCGAACAGTCCGCCGGGACGCGCGGTATTCGGCGAACCGAACAGGTCAGAGCGTGAATGCAGCGCGCGACCTAAGCGGTTCAAGAGGGATGCGCGTCCGGCAGCGCCCAGCAGCGGATTGTCCTCCGTCACCTGGAAGGCCGCGTCAATCGCAGCCGCATCGATGCGGCGCAGCGCCGCAGCGTCCACGCGCAACGGGTCTTGGCGGTCGTCCGATAGTCCGCCCGCTTCGAACCATCGCAAACTTGCGAGTGCCAGGCCCTCCGAGCGTGCGGCGGTCAAACCCGTGGCGGCGTCTCGATAGCGCCAGGCGCTGCCCGCCCCCGCATCGAGCAACACGGAAATCAGCACCAAGTCGAAGGCGGCGCGTGCCGTAGCCTCCCGATCCGGCCAGGTGCGCGACTCGACGATGCCCTGCCATAGGTCGCGGCCGCCGAACACGAAATGGCGCCAGCGTGCATGGATGGGGGGATTAAGCCGCGGATAGCGCTCGCGTACCACCTTTGCCACGTAGTCGGCCGTCGCCGGCAGGCGCTCAAGGTCGATGCGCCAGTCCTCGAGCGCATCGCGGCACGCCAAGCTCATCATTCGGTTCGCGCTGTCCCTCACTGCGGCCGCCGACAATAGCGCTCGCGCGCCATCGGCCAGCCCCAGGTCATGGTCCACCCGATTCCCCGGAGAAATAGCCGGCGGCTTTTTTGGCTTCGATCTCCACCGACGCATCCTTCGGCACGAGTTCAACCGGCAGCGGCACCCGTTCGCCGATTTCGATGCCTGAAGCCACGAGTGCGTCGTACTTTAAATTCGACATCGACACCAGGCGGTCGATACGCTTGACGCCGAGCCAGTGCAGCACGTCGGGCATGAGTTGTTGGAAGCGCGCATCCTGCACGCCCGCGACGCACTCGGTGCGTGCGAAATAGGTCGCGGCCTGATCGCCGCCCGGCTGACGCTTGCGCGCGTTGTACACCAGAAATTTCGTGACCTCGCCCAGCGCCCGGCCTTCCTTGCGGCTGTACACGATGAGCCCGGCGCCGCCCGCCTGTGCTTCGCGCAGGCACTCCTCGACGCCATGCGTCAGGTAGGGCCGGCAGGTGCAAATGTCCGAACCAAAAACATCCGACCCGTTGCACTCGTCATGCACGCGGCAGGTCAGACGGCGATTCGGATCAAGGATCGCACCCGGGTCGCCGAAAATGTACAGTGTGATGCCGCCGATCGGCGGCAGAAACACGTGCAAATCGCGGCGCGTGACCAGTTCCGGATACATGCCGCCGGTCTGCTCGAACAGCGTTCGCCGCAAATCGCTCTCGCTCGCGCCGAAGCGTTGTGCGACGCCCGGCAGGTACCAGACCGGATCCACCGCCACTTTGACCACACTGACTTCGCCGCCGGCACGCACGATGACCCCGTCCTGGGCGAGTCGGCCGACCTCGATGGCCTCGCGAACCTCAGGCAACGTGAGGCGTGCTTTCGTGACCGCGATGGTCGGACGGATATCCAGGCCGGCATCGATCTCGGCTTTGAAGTCCTCCGCAACCCGATGTCCCCACGGATCGAGCGACACGATTTTGTCGCCGACCCAGGAAGGATGCGGGCCGATCTCGATGAGGGGTCCCGTGTCCTTCAGGTCGGGCCGCGCCAGCGGATTCAATTCGCCGGAGGACACCGCGAGTGCGCGGTAGATCGAATAGGCGCCGCCGTGTGCGCCGATCACGTTCCGTACCGAACGCGCAGTCGTGGATCCGATGACCGGGCCGCGTTCGACGGCCGTCGGCGCACCCCAGGTGAGTGGAAACCGATGAGCCTTGCTGCCGCCGGAATGGGAGGTCAGCCGAATATGGCCGGAAGAATGCTTAGCCATTTTGACGGGCACGATCCAAGGACGAGGGACACCATGCTGGAAGTATGCCAGAAGGGGACTGCCGGCCGTGTGACGGCCGGCACGCCATGTCAAAAGCGGTAGGACAGCTCCCCGCCGTAGGTGCGCGGCTCGCCGGGAGCCGCCGCATTCAAGCCGAAGTCCACGCCGAAGGATTCGCCGCCGGTGTAGTAGGCGCGATTCAGCGTATTCCTCGCGAAGGCCGAGGCCGTCAGCTTGGTGCCGAACACATTTTTCCAGTCGTAGCGCAGATTGAGGATGCTGTAGCCGGGAAGCTTCGTGCCCGGCGTAAGCGTGTTCGCCAGGTTCGAGAAGTACTCATAGGACTGCGCGTACACATCGGCGCGCACGCTCATGTCGCCCCACTCCTGGGGCGTGGGCAAGCGCACCTGTCCGAAGAGGCTGCCCGAAAGCCGCGACACGTCGCCGAACGGCCCGTAATGAAGCTCGCCGCCGCCGTAAGCCACGCCCAGGTTGTTCGTGTAGAAGGCGTCGGTGTAAGCGCCGTTCATGCCGATGGTCAGCCCGGCGCAGCGTCGGGGTCATAAGCGTCAGGCTAAGCGACTGTACCGCCGGGCCGCACGGCGGCGCAAAGAAGCCTTGCATAGATTTTCGCGGAGGATAGTTGATTCCTATCAGAACATCGTTATTGGCGACGTGAGTAGTCTCAAGCTAGTCAAGACACCGATGGCTAAATCGGTGTTGGATTCAGGCTGGGGAATACTCAAAACACAACTGCACTACAAGGCCCAGCAGGGGGGCAGAAGTGTCTTCATCGTCAATGAGAAAAACACAACGAGAGAATGCAGCAACTGCCATGCCCTCACGGGCCCGACAGGTTTGGACATGCTCTCTGTAAGCACATGGATATGCAGCGCATGCGGTGGCATGCATGACCGGAACGTCAATGCTGCGAAGAATATCGTGTGCGCGTGGAGGTCGTCCACGTCCGTGCGCGGGAACGAGCAGTCGCCGTCCGTTGCGCCGCCGAGCCAGGCATCTCGCCTGCGCGAGGCAAGGATCAGCGCACGGACGGCGGCGGCATGAACACCGGAGCGTTGTATATCAACTTGATTCTCTCATTGTATGACAACGTGATTTTCGGGTAACATTCGCGATCTTTTGGACAATAGAATGCCGGCCAATTTGTCGAAGCAAGGCGATTCGCTAACCCATCTCCAGCGCTTGGAGGCCGAAAGCATTCACATCATGCGTGAGGTGATCGCGGAGGCCGCCAAGCCCGTGATGCTGTACAGCGTCGGCAAGGATTCGGCGGTCATGCTGCATCTGGCTCGCAAGGCTTTTTACCCCTCGCCGCCGCCCTTTCCGCTGCTGCACGTCGACACCACGTGGAAGTTTCGCGCCATGTACGAATTGCGCGATCGCATGGCGAAAGAATCCGGCATGCAATTGATCGTCTACCAAAATCCGGACGCACTGGCGCGCGGCATCAACCCCTTCGACCATGGGTCGGCCGTGCATACCGATTTATGGAAGACCGAGGGGCTGAAACAGGCTCTCGACAAGTACGCATTCGATGTGGCATTCGGCGGCGCGCGCCGCGACGAAGAAAAAAGCCGGGCCAAGGAGAGGATTTTTTCATTTCGCTCGGCAAATCATCGCTGGGATCCCAAGCAGCAGCGCCCGGAGGTGTGGAATCTCTACAACGCGAAGAAATCCAAGGGCGAGAGCATCCGGGTGTTTCCGATTTCCAATTGGACCGAACTGGACGTGTGGCAGTACATCCAACTCAACGGGATCCCCATCGTGCCGCTGTACTTCTCCGCGCCGCGCCCGACGGTTTACCGCGATGGCCTGCTGTTGATGGTCGATGACGAGCGCTTCAGGCTGGCCCCGGGAGAAGTGCCGGTGATGCGACCAATACGATTTCGCACGCTGGGTTGTTATCCCCTGTCGGGTGCGGTGATCAGCGAGGCGAAGACGCTGCCGGAAGTCATCAAAGAGATGCTGCTCACCAGAACATCCGAACGCCAGGGCCGAGCCATCGACAACGATCAGGCGGCGAGCATGGAGAAGAAGAAACAGGAGGGCTACTTCTGATGGACGCTTCCTCCCCGACTCCGACCTATCAGGCCGATGCGCTCATCGCCCAGGACATCGAAGCCTACTTGCACCGCCATCAGCACAAGTCGCTGCTGCGTTTCATCACATGCGGCAGCGTCGATGACGGCAAGTCGACGCTGATCGGCAGGCTCCTGTACGACTCCAAAATGATTTTCGAGGACCAGTTGGAGGCGCTGCAGGCGGACTCGAAAAAAGTGGGGACCCAGGGGCAAAACATCGACTTTGCGCTGTTGGTCGACGGCCTGGCAGCGGAGCGGGAACAGGGCATCACCATCGACGTGGCGTACCGCTTCTTCTCCACCGAGAAACGCAAGTTCATCGTCGCGGATACGCCGGGCCATGAACAATACACCCGCAACATGATCACGGGTGCCTCGACGGCGGATTTGGCGGTGGTATTGATCGATGCGCGCAAGGGCGTCCTCACGCAGACGCGGCGCCACAGCTACCTTGCGAATCTGATCGGCGTGCGCAACTTCGCGCTCGCGGTCAACAAGATGGATTTGATCGGTTACGATCGTGCCAAATACGATGCCATCGTGGCCGATTACCGCGCCTTCGCGGAGTCGATCGGCATCAAGGATTTCGCGGCGCTGCCGATCTCCGGGCTGGCCGGCGACAACATCACCATTCGTTTGAACAACATGCCTTGGTACGAGGGTCCGACGCTCATCGAACATCTGGAAACCGTCGAATTGGATGCAACGCGCGACCTGGCGAAGCCCTTCCGCATGCCGGTCCAGTGGGTCAACCGTCCGAACCTGGATTTTCGCGGCTTTTCCGGGTTGATTTCCGCGGGCAGCGTGCGCCCGGGCGACCGCATCCGCGTGCTTCCTTCGGGAAAAACCTCGACGGTGAGCCGCATCGTGACTCTCGACGGAGATCTCGACAAAGCGGTGGCCGGCCAGTCGACGACGCTCTGCCTTGCCGAAGAAATCGATTGTTCACGCGGTGACGTGATCGCGGCGGCCGATGATCCGCCCCAGTCGGCGGACCAATTCGAATGCACGCTCGTATGGATGTCCGACGAGCCGATGCTGGCGGGGCGTTCGTACTGGCTGAAGATCGGCGCAGAGACCGTTACGGCAATCGTTCAGCAGCCGAAATATCAGGTGAACGTCAATACGCTCGAGCATCTGGCGGCGAAGACGCTGGAGCTCAACGCCATCGGAGTTGCGAACGTCTCGGTAAACAAACCCATCGTTTTCGAGCCGTATGCCGTCAGCCGGCAGCTCGGCGGCTTCATCCTCATCGACAAGCTCAGCAACGCCACGGTTGCGGCGGGCATGGTGAACTTCGCGCTGCGCCGTTCGCAAAACGTCCATTGGCAGGCCTTGGATGTCACGCGCGAGAGGCGCATTGCTCTCAAGAATCAAAAGCCCGCCGTGCTCTGGTTCACCGGGCTGTCGGGCGCGGGTAAATCGACGATCGCCAATTTGGTCGACAAGAAATTGGTGCGCATGAACCGCCACACGTTCCTGTTGGACGGCGACAACGTGCGCCACGGTTTGAACCGCGATCTGGGGTTCACCGAGGCGGATAGAGTCGAGAACATTCGCCGGGTCGGCGAAGTGGCGAAGTTGATGACCGATGCCGGACTGATCGTGATCACCGCGTTCATCTCGCCGTTTCGCGCCGAACGGCAACTGGTGCGGGAGATGATCGCCGCAGGCGAATTCTTCGAAATTTTCATCGATACGCCGCTGGCCCAGGCCGAATCCAGGGACGTCAAGGGCCTCTACAAGAAGGCCCGCGCCGGACAGCTGAAGAACTTCACCGGCATCGACAGCCCGTACGAGGCGCCGCTCGCTCCGGAGATTCGCATCGACACCACGCACGTGACGCCGGACCAGGCGGCCGATCTGATCGTCGAGGAGCTGTTGAAGTGAGCGCGCACCGTCATAATTGCTAAACTTTCGTGCAATATCATGCCGGTGCCCGACGCGCGACCGCTGCGCAACAATCGAATCGAGAGAACCTAAGCGTGAATGACCTGCCATCGCTCGACGGCGAAGAGCTGATTCGCCGCGTCGGCCGCGACATCGCCGACAGCTACGATGAAGAAATCGAGTTGGAGTCGGAGGACCGTCATCCGCTCCCCGACATGCCTGACGGCGCCAATGGCACCGCCGAAAGGGACTATCGGCGCAGCTATTTCAGCGAATTGTTCCGGCTGCAGGCCGAGCTGGTGAAGCTGCAGGATTGGGTGGCCGCCAACGGACAGAAAGTCGTGATTCTGTTCGAAGGCCGGGACGCCGCGGGGAAGGGCGGCGCCATCAAGCGCGTGGAGATGCGTCTGAATCCCCGCCAATGCCGGGTCGTCGCGCTGCCCGCGCCGAACGACCGGGAACGAACGCAGTGGTACTTTCAGCGCTACGTGGCGCATCTTCCGGCCGCCGGCGAGATGGTGCTGTTCGACCGCAGTTGGTACAACCGCGCCGGTGTGGAACGCGTCATGGGTTTCTGCACCCCCGAGGAGTACGAAGAGTTTTACCGGTCCGTGCCGGAATTCGAGCGCATGTTGGTGCGCTCCGGCATTCACCTGCTCAAGTACTGGTTCTCCATCACGGACGAAGAGCAGCATCTGCGCTTCCTGGGCCGCATTCACGATCCCTTGAAGCAGTGGAAGCTCAGCCCCATGGACCTCGAATCGCGCCGCCGGTGGGAGGACTACACGCGGGCCAAGGAGGTCATGCTCGAGCGCACGCACATTCCGGAGGCCCGATGGTGGGTGGTGCACGCCGTCGACAAGAAGCGGGCTCGCTTAAACTTCATCGATCACCTGCTGAAGCAATTCCCCTACCAGCCGGTGCAAAAATCTCCCGTGGTGCTCCCGCAGCGGGAGCACCACGAGCATTATTCGCGGCAGGCGGTGCCCGCCGAAATGCTCGTTCCGGAGATTTATTGATCTTAGGCGGGGCTGCCCTCGACCTGGATCTGCAGCTTCACTTCCTGCTTGAAGCCGTATTTGTCGCCGAAGTTGACGCCGAAGTCGGCACGATTGAAGGTGGCCGATGCGTCGGCACCGCAGACCTCCTTCTTGGTCATCGGGTTCGGCTTGCACAGGAATGAGTTGATGACCAAGGTCACCGGCTTCGTCACCCCGTGCATGGTCAAGGTACCCTCGGCCTCCGTGGGCACCGAGCCGCTCCATTTGGTGAATTTGCCCGTGTAAGTCGCCGTCGGATACTTGGCGGTATCGAAGATATCGGCCGACTTCGCATGTTCGTCCAGCTTCGGCATGCCAAAATCAATCGAATTCATGTCCACGGTCACCTCGATGCTGCCCGCTTTCGCGTCCTTGTCGTAAACGACGCTGCCCGAGGTGGCCGTGAACTTGCCGCGCCACACCGACAAGCCGCCCATGTGATCCGCCTCGAAGCTTGGATAAGTGTGGTTGGGGTCCAGTTTGTAGGTAACCGGCGCCGCGAGAGCGGCCGCGCTGGCCATTCCGGCCGTGATCGCCAAAACGATACGCTTCATAATCAAGGCTCCTTGGAGAAGAGGCTATAAGTATAATTTCGGCGCAAATCATAGCCCATATACAAAACAAAGGCCTGACGATGGAATTACTCGACGCGATCAACTCCAGGGTATCCGCAGCGCGGCTTGCCGAACCCGGACCCACGCCCGGTCAATTGGAGAAGCTCATCGCCGCTGCGGCGCGCGCTCCCGACCATGGGCGCCTGAAACCATGGCGCATCATCCCCGTGAACGGCGCCGCGCGCGAGCTTTTCGCGACCGCCGCGGCGAACGCCCGGCGGGCGCGGATTCCGGATCTGACCGACGATCAGATGGTCGCGGAGCGCGACAAAATCAACCGTTCTCCCTGCATCATGGTCGTCGGATGCGTCTTGAAAAAGAATTACGACAAGGTGCCCGAAATCGAGCAAGTGCTTGCCGCCGGGGCGGCGGTGGAGAACATGTTCCTCGCGGCTCATGCCATGGGCCTGGGCGTCATGTGGAAGACGGGCGCCGCGGCCTACGACTCCGGCGTCAAGGCAGCCGTGGGACTCGCGCCCGAGGATCACATCGTTGCGATACTGCATTTAGGCACCCGCGTGAAGTGAGCCGCCCACGTGTCCGCGCAGCGAAACGGATTTCACCAGCGCCCACGCCCGCTTGCCGGGTGTCAACGCGAGCTCACGGGTCGCCGCATGGGTGACGCGCGCCATGATGAATGCGCCGCCGATATCGATCGTGATGAGATCGGAGCCTCCTGAATCGCCTGCTACCTGGCAAACGATGCCTTCGAGCACATTGCGCACGCTGAGATCCCGCGGCGCGCTGGTGGCAACGATCAGGTCGCGGGCCAACAATTGGACACGCAGTTTCGAGCCGGCTGCGGCGCTGATCGACTCCACCCTGATCTCGCCTTGGCCAACGCGTATGCGCATCAGGCAACTCGCCGCATCCATGCCGAGCACCGTACCCTCGATGATCGCGCCGACCGCCTCCGCGCCGATGATGGCGCGCAGCTCCGGGTGCAAACTCATCGCGGAGAGATCGCCTTGGGCGATCGTGCGGCCGCGATCCATGAGCACCAAGTGAGTCGCGAGGCGCAGCACCTCGTCGAAGTCGTGGCTGACATAGGCCATCGGGATGGCGAGTTCATCGCGCAGCGATTCCAGATAGGGCAGCAGTTCGCCGCGCCGCGAGGCATCGATGGAGGCCAGCGGTTCATCCAGCAGCAACAAACGCGGTTGCGACAATAGCGCTCTGCCTATCGCCACGCGCTGCCGCTCTCCGCCGGACAACTGGTGGGTACGCCGGCCCATCAGCGCACCGATGCCGAGGAGATCGGCAACGGCATCCAATGTCACGAAAAACGGCGGCGCGGCGCGCTTGCGCCCGTAGTTCAAATTGCCCGCGACGCTGAGATGGGGGAACAGCCGCGAGTCCTGGAATACCACCCCGATTCGGCGCCGCTCGGCCGGCTCGTTGACGTCGGTTCCGGTGTCGAGAATGAGCCGATCGTCCAGCACGATGCGGCCCGCGTCGGCGTCCAGAAGTCCAGCGACGATGTGCACCAAGGTGCTCTTGCCGCTGCCCGAGCGGCCGAACAGCGCGACCACGCCCGGCGTCGGGGACTCGAACTGCGCATCGAGCTCGAACGCGCCGCGCCGTTTTTTCACCGCCACGGAAAACATCAGCGCCCCAGGAGGCGGCGTACCCGCCGCGCGAACCATTCGGACAACAGCAGTCCGCCCATGCCGAGCCCGAACGACATGAGGGCCAGCCGTGCAGCGGCGGGCTCGCCGCCGGGCGTCTGCAGCGCCGTATACAGCGCGAGCGGCAGGGTGCGCGTCTCTCCGGGAATGTTGGAGACGAACGTGATGACGGCGCCGAACTCGCCGAGGGCTGCGGAAAATGCCGTGACCGCGCCGGCCAGCAATCCGGGCAGCATCAGCGGCAGCGTGATGGTCGCAAATCTGTCGATCGCGCCGGCGCCGAGCGTTCGTGCCGCTTCCTCGAGTCCGCGCTCCACGGTTTCCAGCGAGAGGCGCATGGCGCGAACCATCAGCGGAAAAGACATCACGGCCGTTGCCACGGCGGCTCCGTTTCGCGTGAAGATGAGATGAATGCCGAATTCGTTCTGCAGCCAGCCGCCTATCGGACCACGGCTGCCCAACAACAGCAGCAGCACATATCCCACCATCACCGGAGGCAGCACCAATGGTAGATGTACGAAGGCGTCGAGCAGCGTGCGGCCGAGAAAGCGGCGCCTCGTCAAGAGCCACGCGACCGACAGCGCTACGGGCAAGCTGAAGAGCACGCTGCGCAGCGCCACGCTCAAGGAAAGCTGCAGGGCTTGAGATTCATCCGCACTCGGCCACATCGTCATAGGCCGCGCCAGTATACTGTGGCGGCGTTCCACCAAGGATTCGATGATGGCCTATTACCGAGCCGCGGCGTCGCCACCGGAATCGACGCCGGCGCGAGTGGGCGTTTTGCTCGTAAATTTGGGCACACCGGATGCGCCCGGCTATTTCGCCGTGCAGCGCTATCTGCGCGCTTTCTTGAGCGACCGCCGCGTCATCAACACCCCACGGCCGATCTGGCTGCCGCTGTTGTACGGCGTGATACTGCCGTTTCGCCCGCTCAAGACCGCGCGCAACTACCGCAAGATCTGGATGCCGGAAGGCTCGCCGCTGGCCGTATACTCGCGGCGCCTCGCGCTGAAGATCGATGATTTGTTGCGGACAGAGTTGGGCGACGCCGTGCGGGTCGAACTCGCCATGACCTACGGCAATCCTGGCATCGTGGCCGCGCTTGAAAACCTGGCGCGGCACAACGTGAGAAGACTGCTGGTGTTGCCCTTGTTTCCGCACTATTGCTCTTCGACCACCGGTTCCGTGTTCGATCGCACCACCGAGGCGCTGCGACGCTGGCGCTGGCTGCCTGAGACGCGTTTCATCAACGATTACCACGACCATGCCAGCTACATCGACGCGTTGAGCGCCGCGATCGACAAGCACTGGGAGGATGCCGGCGCTCGCTCACATCTGCTGTTCTCCTATCACGGCATTCCCGCCTCTTACGTGGCAGAGGGCGACCCATACCGGTCTCAAACCGAAGTGACCACACGCCTGGTCGCGGCACGCTTGGGACTAAAACAGGGCGAATGGTCGCACTGCTATCAGTCGCGCTTCGGCCGGGTTGCCTGGCTGCAGCCCTACACCATCGACACGGTACAGGCGCTGGCCCAGCACGGAGTGCGCCAGCTCACCGTGGTATCGCCGTCCTTCGCCGTCGATTGCCTGGAAACTTTGGAAGAGGTGGCCATGGAATGCCGAGACCGTTTTTTGACGAGTGGCG
>Ga0302324_100020013_pt1 | contig 13115 bp, 11 predicted proteins | sample Palsa_T0_1_FD_201949 | JGI IMG/M metagenome (GOLD analysis project Ga0302324, IMG submission 201949) | Peat permafrost microbial communities from Stordalen Mire near Abisko, Sweden - Palsa_T0_1 | ecosystem: Environmental > Terrestrial > Soil > Palsa > Peat permafrost | place: Sweden: Abisko...
CGTGCGGGCGATCTCTACACCAATCTTTATAGCAACACGCTGACCATCACGGGCTCGGATGGCATGAAATCCACCGTGCTGATCAACCAGGACATGTCCTGGGAACAACATTTCGCGAACGGAAACGTCCTGAAGGGCACCTATGCCTGGAAAGACCCGCAGACGGCCTGCTTCACGGTTGTGACCCCGCCGCCCAAGGACCCCAAAATGGCCACCAACTGCTTCGGCGCTCAGGCCGTGCACGCAGTCGGCGACACCTGGACCATGAATGGCGCGGACGGAAAGCCGGCAACGCTGGCAATCACCGCCGGCCGCTGAGGCCGGAAACCGGCTCTCCTGGCCGCAGGGTCATGAGATCGAGGGCGCCGCACCGGCGGCGCCCTCTTCTTTTTCATCGCGCATGATTGCTCTGCGCTACCCTTTCCGCTATACGCCGCCCCCTCAAGCGGCTGCGGTCGCGGGGCAAGTCCCGGGTCTGACCCGGGAACCAGCCGGATCCTCCGGTGTCCCCCGCGAGCCAATGCGTGCGAAGGCGCCCTGCCGACGCCACGTACCGCAGCCTGGAAAGGGACGGATATGGCTCTTTACGAGCATCTCCTGATCGCGCGCCAGGACATCAGCGCGCAGCAGGTCGACGCACTGGCGACGCACCTGAAGACCATCATCGAATCCGAAGGCGGCAAGGTCGAGAAGCAGGAGTATTGGGGCCTGCGTTCGCTCGCATACCGCATCAAGAAGAATCGCAAGGGGCACTATGTGCTCCTCAACATCAATTCGCCGGCCAGGGCGGTGCACGAACTCGAGCGCCAGATCCGGATCAATGAAGACGTGCTGCGCTACATCACCGTCAAGGTCGACCAGTTCGAGGTTTCGAGCTCGAAATCGGCCCGCCGCGAAGCCGAGCGCAAGGCCGAAGGCGAGGCGACCACGGAAACCGAGACGGAGATCGCGCAATGAGTCAGGCTGGAGCCCAACGCCGTCCGTTTTTCCGCCGGCGCAAGACGTGCCCGTTCTCCGGCGCCAACGCGCCGAAGATCGACTACAAGGACGTGAAGCTGCTGCAGCGCTTCATTTCCGAGCGCGGCAAGATCGTTCCCTCGCGCATCACCGCCGTATCCTCGGGAAAGCAGCGGATACTGGCCCTTGCCATCAAGCGCGCGCGTTTCATGGCGCTGCTTCCCTATGTCGTGAAGTGAGGCGGCCATGCAGGTGATCCTACTCGAGCGAGTCGAAAAGCTCGGCCAGATGGGCGACGTCGTGAAAGTGCGTGACGGTTTCGCGCGCAATTTCCTGTTGCCAAAAAAGAAAGCGCTGCGCGCCACGAAGCAGAATCGTAGCTATTTCGAGACGCAGAAAGCGCAGCTCGAAGCGCACAATCTGGAGCGCAAGGGCGAAGCCGAAGCCGTCGCGAAGAAACTCGGCGGCAAGAGTTTCGTGCTCCTCAGGCAGGCGGGCGACCGCGGGCAACTTTACGGTTCCGTGAGCCCCCGCGACATCGCCGACGTGATCGGCGCGGGCGGATTCACCATTGCGCGCACGCAGGTACCCCTCGACAAGGCCATCAAGTCGATCGGTCTCTTTCCCGTCGCGGTGGTCCTGCATCCGGAAGTTCGCGTGAACGTGACGATCAACGTCGCGCGCACCGAAGACGAAGCCGAACGACAGGCCCGCGGTGAAGACGTGCTGACGGAGGCCGTCCCGGAAGAAGACGTTGCCGCAGCTGCCGAAGAGCTCTTCGAAGAAGGCGCTGCACCGGCGACCGAAGAATCCGGAGAGAAAGCATCGTAGCTCTCTGCTTCCCCGCGCGCGGGGAAGAAAGGACGAGTGACCCATGTCCGCCGTTGTCGATATCAAGCGCGTCACAGTGCCGGAGATCAGGGGACACAAGGGCGCGAAGCCGGTCGTCTGTCTCACCTGCTACCACGCTCACACGGCGAGGTTGCTCGACAATCACGTCGATCTCATGCTCGTGGGCGACTCGGTGGGCATGGTCATGCACGGCATGGAGACCACACTCGGCGTGACGCTCGAGATGATGATCCTCCACGGCAAGGCCGTCATGCGCGGCAGCCGGCATGCATTGATCGTCGTCGACATGCCGTTCGGTTCGTACGAAGAAAGCCCCAACATCGCGTTTCGTAATGCCGCGCGCATCGTTCAGGAAACCGGATGTGGCGCCGTGAAACTCGAGGGCGGCACGCGCATGGCCGAGACGATCCGCTATCTCGCGACACGCGGCATACCCGTCATGGGCCATATCGGACTCACGCCTCAGATGATTCAGGTCTTCGGAGGATTCAAGACGCAAGGCCGCTCGGAAGGCGAGTGGCCTGCCATCGAAGCGGATGCACGGGCTGTGGCTGAAGCGGGCGCGTTCGCGGTTGTTCTGGAAGGCATGGCCGAGCCGCTGGCCGCCAAGATCACCCGCGAAGTCGCCATTCCCACCATCGGGATCGGCGCCTCGGCGCAATGCGACGGCCAGATTCTCGTCATGGAAGACATGCTGGGTCTCAACCCTCGTCCACCCAAATTTGTGCGTGAATATGCGAAACTGGGGCCCGACATCGAGAGCGCGGTAAAGGCCTATGCCGAGGATGTGCGGACAAGACGCTTTCCGGGAGTGGAAAACGTATATCCGATGAAGCGGGTCGTGTAAGTCCGGCAACCCCGGTTCCCGTGCAGTTGCCAGTCCGGCCCGCAAAGGCTACTCATCCCGTCCGATCAAGGCCTTGGGCGTCATTCGAAGAGGAAACGACGTGACCGACATCTTCCAGGAGGTCGAGGAGGACGTTCGCCGCGAACGCCTTGAGCAGTTCTGGAAAAAATACGGCGACTTCGTCGTCGCCGGTGCGGCGCTTGTCGTCATTGCGGTTGCCGGTTTTGAGCTCTGGCGCGTCTACGAAGAGAAGCAGCGCGTCAAGGCATCCGAAGAATATTCCGTTGCCGCCGAGATGCTGCGAGCCGGACAATCCAACGTGGCTGCGGAAATGTTTGGCAAACTCGCCAAAAGCGCGCCCGGCGGTTACGGCGCCGTGTCGCGTCTGCAGGAAGCCGACGCGATGATCAATGCCGGAAACCGCGCCGACGCGATTGCGCTCTACAAGCAGATCGCTTCCGGCAACGATCCCTATCTCGGGGCGATCGCCCGCATTCACGCGGGCTGGGCGATCGTCGATCAGGCGCCCTTGGCAGACGTCAAAGCGTTGCTGGATCCTGTGAGCGGCAGCGGTAGCGCGTGGAATCCCATGGTGCGCGAACTTCTCGCTTATGCAGACGTGCGTGCCGGCAACATCAACGCCGCCGCGAAAGAATATGGATCACTGGCCGCCGACAAGAACACGCCCGACGGTCTGCGCGTGCGCGCACAGGACATGGCGTTGTTTCTGAACGCAGGCGGCGACAAGAATGTTGGCACGGTGCCGGAACCGCCGCATCCCGCGCAAACGCCGGGCGCGAAACCCGCCGGCGCCGGAGGACCTCCGCACAAATGAAAATTCAAACGTTGAGTTTGCTCGCCTGTCTTGCAGGTTCGTTGGCGCTCGCCGGCTGCGAGCAGCTGGATTCCCTCACCAGCTTCACGAACGGCTGGTTCAGTGGCGCCAAAAAATCGAAGATCAAGGGCGAACGCATTTCCGTGATGGCGGCCGAGCAATCCATCAAAGTCGATCCGGACATGGCGAAGACCAAAGTCGTCCTGCCGACGCCATACCTCAACGATGCGTGGCCGGAGCCGGGTGGATATGCGGCAAACGCCATGTATCATCTGAAGGCCGACGGCCAGCTCGCGCCCGCATGGCACGCCGACGCCGGCAAAGGCTCCGACGACGACTCACGACTGACGGCTCCTCCCGTCGTCGTGGACGGCCGGGTGTTCGTGCTCGACGCCGCCGCGCACGTCTACGCTTTCAACGTCAAGGACGGGCAGCCGCTGTGGGACAAGGACATGGCCCCGAAGGGTCCCGACAATACCATGCTGTTCGGTACGTTGCCGAACCTCAATCCCTTTGGCGACGATTTGTCGATCGATCCCTCAAAGGGATTTGGCGGCGGCGTTGCCAGCGACGGCGGCAAACTGTTTGTGTCGACCGGCTTCGGATCGGTGTTTGCGCTGGATCCCGCCAGCGGGAAGCAACTCTGGAAATCCAGTCTCGGTGTGCCGATCGTCAACGCACCCGTCGCCAACGGCGGGCGCGTCTTCGTTTCCTCCGAGGACAACCATTTCTTCGCCCTGTCCGAAAGTGACGGTCGCACGCTTTGGGATCACCAGGGCATCACGGAATCGGCAGGTATTCTTGAGAGCACAAGCGCCGCGGTTTCGGGCGACTACGTGATAGCGCCCTATACGTCCGGCGAGTTGTTCGCGATTCGGGTCGATGACGGCCGGTCGGCATGGAACGACATGCTGACACGGTCCGGAAATGTGACAGCGCTTTCCGAGCTCGACGATATAGCCGGGCGGCCGGTCGTGGATCGGGATATGGTGTTCGCCATCAGCCACTCCGGCGTGATGGTTGCCATCAATCTCAACACCGGAGATCGCGTGTGGTCGCGCGACATCGGCGGAATCCAGACGCCATGGGTCGCCGGCGATTTCCTGTACGTCCTCACGACGGACAGCCAGGTGCTATGTCTTGCGCGCAAGGATGGGCGCGTCAGATGGATTCATCAGCTCACGCGCTGGCAGGACATGGAAAACAAGGAGGATTTGATCACGTGGTCCGGCCCGGTCCTCGTGTCGGATCGTCTTATCCTGTCATCCTCCGACGGCTATGCCGTTTCCCTTTCGCCCTATACGGGAGAGCTGCTCGGCAAAATCCAGATCCCGGACGGAACCTTTATTTCGCCCGTTGTCGCGGACGGCACGCTTTTCCTTCTCACCAACGGCGCACAGCTTGTCGCGCTGCGCTGAACGGGACGAGTGAGTGGCGAGCAGTGCATGGAGTGTGGTTAGGAATTCTCACGCCCTGCGCTCACGGCCGACCACGCACTGTTCACTGCCGCAGGCGTCCCGAACATGCCGCTGACCATTGCCATCGTGGGCCGGCCCAATGTCGGAAAGTCCACGCTCTTCAACCGGCTTGCGGGCAAGCGGCTGGCGATCGTGCACGACACGCCCGGCGTCACGCGCGACCGGCAGGACGCGGCGATTGAATTCGGTTCGCTTTCCTTTCGCCTGATAGATACGGCGGGCTTCGACGATGCGCCGACCGGAACGCTTCCGGCGCGCATGCTCGCACAAACGCGCGACGCCGTGGCGATGGCGGATGTTTGCCTGTTTGTCATCGACGGCCGCGCGGGATTGACGACCGACGACGACGCCATTGCCGACATGCTGCGCCGTTCCGGCAAGCCCGTGATCCTTGTTGCGAACAAGTGTGAAGCGACGCGAAGCATGGATGTACTGGAGAGCTTTCGTCTTGGCTTCGGCGAGCCGGTTGCGATTTCGGCAGGGCACGGTTTGGGGCTCGGCGATCTTTTCGATGCGATCGCGCCCTTCGCGGCAAAGGAGGATGTCGATCCGACCGGGGAAAATCCGGACGCCGGGCGGGAGTTGAAGCTCGCTATTATCGGGCGTCCCAATGTTGGCAAATCGAGTCTGTTCAATCGTCTGATCGGCGAAGAGCGATCCCTGACGGGCCCCGAGCCTGGAATCACGCGTGACGCAATCGCCGCCCAATGGAATATCGATGGTCGAACCGTGCTGCTGCACGACACAGCCGGAATGCGCAAGAAGGCGCGCGTGCAGAGCGAGGCCATCGAGAAGCTCGCGGTCGAGAGCACAATTCACGCGATCCGTTTTGCCGAATGCGTCGTCGTCGTCATCGATGCGACCGCGCCGTTTGAAAAGCAGGATTTAACAATCGCCGACCTGGTCGCGAGCGAGGGCCGCGCCGTTGTATTCGCGGTAAACAAATGGGATCTGGTCGAAAACCCGGTGGGCGCCATAGGAAAGCTCAAGCGCACTCTCGATGAGGCGCTGCCACAAATTGCCGGTGCGCCGCTGGTGGTCGTTTCGGCGCTGTCGGGCGAAGGTATCGATCGCCTGCTTCCTGCCGTTGTCGCTGCGGACGCGGCTTGGAACACACATGTATCCACGGCAGAGTTGAATCGTTTCCTGGCTCGCGCGCTCGAACGCCATCCTCCCCCAGCCATTCATGGCAGGCGCGTACGTGTGCGCTACATGACGCAGCCAAAGGTTCGTCCGCCGACGTTTGCCCTGTTCGGCACGCAACTCAAGGAATTGCCGGACTCGTACCTTCGCTACCTGCAAAACGAATTGCGCGCGGCCTTCGCGCTCGATGGTACGCCCATCCGCTTTTCGCTGCGCACGACAGCCAATCCATTTGGAGGAAACTAGCGGCGGAGGGAACATCGACGCGCCAAAATCCGGGCGTGCCGGGCCGGCAAACCAAAACGGACATTGGAAGGATAATGCCTCAATTAGGCCGAAATGGCGCGCCATGCGTTTTATCAGTTAGAGTATCCTGCCGCATTCCGGCCCCCGGATCTTCATGTCCCGCCGCCTCGCGCGTGATTCGCACAAGGATTTCCTCATGCTTCGCAAATTCGCCTTGGTCGTCACCACCCTGGTCGGGGTGATCTCGATTTCCGCCGCGCGGGCGGCCGATACGGCGACCGACCCGGCTGTCGACCAGGTCCAATTCTTCTATGCGTCGCTGCTCGATACGATGAAGCGCGGTCCGCAGCTCGGCATTCAGGGTCGCTCTCGGGCGCTCGCGCCGGCCGTCGACAAGGCTTACGACCTCACAACCATGATGCAGCTGGTCGTGGGGCCAAGCTGGACCACCATGGCTGACGCAGACAAGAACGCACTTGTTGCGGCCTTCCGCCGGCTCACGCTTGCCGACTACGCAAGCAACTTCGAAAAATATTCCGGCGAGCGATTCGATGTCGATCCCAATGCGCTGCAACGCAGCGGCGACAAGATCGTCCAGACGAAACTGGTGCCTCAGGGCGACCAGCCCGTCGCTCTCATCTATCGCATGCGAGAAGAGGGAGGGACGTGGAAGATCATAGACGTATATCTAGCAGGGTATGTGAGCGAGGCCGCGCTGAAGCGTTCGGATTTTGCCTCCACTCTGGCGAGCGGAGGCCCGAAGGCTCTGACGGTCAAGATCAACAGTCTCGCCGACAGCGCACTCGCGGGCGCAAAGTTCCAGCGGTAGCATCCCGGATTATCCGCCGATCGGCAGACCCGAACACGCGCGTTAAACGGTCTCCGGCAGGCCTTCCCGGTAGGTCACCTGCGCCAGCAATGCGGGCAGGAGAAAAAGAACGCTCGCGAGAATCCAGGCGAGCGATATCGCGAGAAGCTCCCCCATGCTTGCGACACCGGGGTGGCTGGAAAGCCAAAGGGTACCGAAAGCAGACGCCGTCGTACCAGCGCTCAGAATAACAGCCCGGGTGAGCGGAGATTGCAACAACCGCCGCGCGCCGGAACGCCACGCCATCACGAAATAGATATCGAATGCGACGCCGATGCCGAAGAGCAGCGGAAGTGCGATGATGTTGGCGAAATTGAGCTGAAGTCCGATGGCGACGCAGGTTCCGAGCGTCACGATACCGGCCATTACCAGGGGACCCAGCGCGATGATCACGTCCTTGACGCGCCTCAAAGCGACGAACAGAAGAATCGTGATCGACAGGAACGAGAGGATGCCTGCCTGAACGAACGCCCGGACGATCGTTACGCCGGATTCCTGAATCGCGATGGGAGTTCCCGTCGCATCTGGTGCGACCGCGCGTACTTCCCGAACAAACTCCTTTATGACCCTGTTGTCGTTGGCGTTGCCGCTGGGATGCACTTCCGCCCGGTAGGTCCCGTTCGACGCAATCCAGTCGCGGAGCAGATCGGGCGGCAAGGTGTTGAACGCCACAGGCTGCGGTCGCAGAGCATCCCTGACCTGGTCGAGCATGGTGTTAAGTCCGGGCACGAGTGCGTCTTCGGCGCGCGCGCGCAAAGTCGCCGGTCCGTTCGCAAAGCGGCGCAGCGTTGCCGCGAGATGGAGGGCTGCGCCGACGTCCGCGCCCTCGCCGCTCCTGGCAGCGATTTCGAGCGCGTGCGAGGCAGCGGCGAAGCTCGCGGCATTTTCGCTGTCGCTGGGCGGCGGGTTCACCATGAAGGGATTGAGCGTGGGATCGAGAAGGCTCGACGCGTCGCCGATAATGGCGAGTTTCTGGGCTTGATCGTCGGGAATGAAGCTGTCGATCGTAACAACCTGCGCTACGGCAGGAAGAGCCGCCAGGACCGTCGATCGCCTTTCGATCTGCGCGCGCGAGCCCGCAAGCACGTTGATCGTGTTGGGCGACGTCTGAGGGTCTTTCATCAAATCGAGCGCCGTCCCGACCGACTCAACCTTTGGGCTTCTCAGGTCCAACGGGTTGAAATCGAATCGCAGCGACGGCAGCAACGCAATGCCGACGATGACGAGCGCCGCTGAGGCCACGATGACACTCACGCGCCGCTTCCGCAGAAATCCGTCGAGCGGTGCCAATGAGCGGTAACCAATCAGGCCCGGTTCGCCGCCCGGCCCAAGCAGCTTCACAAGTGCCGGCAACAGCGTGATGGTAAGTGCGTACGTCACAAGCATGCCGATGCCGGCGACGAACCCCAATTGCGCAACGCCAAGGTAGCTGGTCGGGAGAAAGGAGAAGAAGCCTGCGGCGGTCGCGGCGGCGGCGAGTGTCAGCGCGTTGCCCACGCCGTCGCCTGCCCTGCGCAAAGCGGCATCCAGATCGTCGAATTCATGCCGTTCGGCGCGATAGCGGACACAGAACTGAATGCCAAAATCGACGCCCAGTCCGACAAACAGCGCGATGAATGCGACGGATATGACGTTGAAGGCTCCAAAAAATCTGAGACCTATGGCTGTCGTAAGCGCCAGACCAACGAAAACAGTAAGCAATATCGAAAAAATCAGACGAAACGAACGAACCGCCAGCCACAGCATGGTCAGCACGGCGGACATCATCAGCGTCGCCATCAGCTGTGCACGCTCGGCGAGTGTGGCGAACTCGTCATCCGCCATGGGGACCGGGCCCGTGAGCCTGATTCGCACACCCTCAGAAGGCACAAGTCTGAGACCGACCGCTGCGGCCCGGATCGCGTTGCTCGCCCGGCCGCCGGGTGTCAACGACGTGTAATCGAGCTTCGGTCGGACTTCTATGAATCGTCTGAGTTCCTGTTTCGCCGGAGGTTGACCCGTTACGAGAGAACGCCACGATAGAAATGACGGACGCCCCGCGAGGATGCCATCAAGGGTATGGGAGAACGCCAAGATCGGGGCATGCAATCGGTCGAGCGAACCCTGGCCGCGTGCCACCCCTTCAAGCGCGGTAGAGAGCCCGTTCATGATGCCGCGCAGGCTCGGGTCGGCCGCAAGGCCCCCAAGAAAAGGCTGCGCGACAATCAACTGTTGCGTCGTCGCCTTGACCGAATCGAGAGAAAGAAACAGCAGGCCTTCGTGGGCGAAGAATGCGCCACCGTCGGGACGACGCACCGAATAGAAGAGATCATGCCGCTTCTGCAGCACGGCAGTGAGCGCAGACGCCGCCGCCTCGGCCCGTTCGGGCGTCGCGCCATCGATCACGACGACGGTGAGGTTCGACTGTTGGGGGAAGTTCGCGTCGTACGCAGCCTGGAGTCTTCGCCAGGAGGTCTTTGGCGAAATGAGCGTTTCCACGTCACTGTTGAGGGAAAAATGCGCGGCGCTGTATTCCCCGCCGATTATGCCGAGCACGATGGCGACAATCGCGACAAAACCCGCATAGCGGGCGCATAGTCCGACGATGCGCTCAATACTGGATGCTGACATCCGCTCGCCTTCGGGCGCGGCTAGAAATTGGGAAGGTCTTCGAGGTTTGGCTGGCCGTGATTGATTTCTGCCTCGCGATGCTGGCGGTAGAGACTGCGCTCGGTGGCATAAAGATCAAGGGAGGTGCGTTCCAACTGATCGAGCGTATCGAGGTTTTCCGCCCGCTCGTCCGTTATTCCGGCAACGCCTTTGCCCAGTTTGAAAAATGAGCTGCTCTGGAATGTCACCCAGGTCGTCGGATCCATTGCAACATCGGCCCCGTAGCCGAACGCGTCGCGCGGATTGCTCGGCCCCAGGAGAGGCAGCACGAGAAATGGTCCCTCCGCAACCCCGTATACGCCCAGGGTTTCGCCGAAATCCGCCGAGTGTTCCGGAATGCCGGTTTTTTCTGCGACGTCGACCAACCCTCCAATTCCGACCGTGGAGTTGACGACGAAGCGCCCAAACGTATCGACCGCGCGATGACCTTCACCCTGCAGAACATCGTTGCCAAACGTGACCGGCATACCGAGGTTTGTCAGAAAGTTGTGAATCCCGTCCCTGGCAACCTCGGGTACGGCGCGAACGTAAAATACTGCAATCGGCCGCGCGAAATTCTTGTCGAAGCTTTCGTTGAGCGCGAAAATCTTTCGGTTCGTCGCCTCATAAGGGTCGTTTTCACCGGTTGACACAGTGTTTGCGGCCGGACTGGCGCACCCGCACTGCGCAAGCAGCAGGGCCCCCATTACAACAGCGCGACAGGCGGTCAGCATACGCACTCCTCAGTCTCTCCCACCGAACAACGAACGAGGCGCCGATTTGGACAGCTGTTAACATAAGATACGGAATTTGGTCCACAAGCCTAGGTTCCGGCGGCCACAGCCTAGGAGAAAATTGTCAATACTTGGAAACGAAGTCGCACGCTGTTTGGAACTCCGCATGAACCCGCACGCCCTGCGCCGAACCCCGATATGGGAAGTATTCGGCAATTTGGTGCGCGGAACATGTCAGGTCCTCGCCGACATGGGCGGGGAAGCGATGAAGCAGGTCGTGCCGGACACGGATTGGCCGGCGCCACCGCTGCCGGGTCACGCTGTTGCGAGATTCCCGCTGCTCGCCTTTCCCGGCTCCCCAAAAACCCCTCTCAGGCGGATGGCAACGGCACAGACGGCGGGGTATTCACAACTTAATGCTGCTGTTTCTCCCAACTCTCCCGGATCTGGCCGAGGCCGGGTTCGCGATCATTCTTTTCCTGGCGCTGGCCGTTGTCGGAGCTGCTGCAGGCGGTCGAGACAGGCGGCGGGAATTCGACCCCCTGATCGGTTGGGCGATTTTGTGTCTGCCATTCGTTCTCCTGGGGACGCTCTCGACGGTGTCCTTTTTCTGGATCAACGGCGTCTGCGTCGCCATTGTCGCTGCGTCCTTGGCGAGGTGCTGGCGGAGCAGAATAGCGGTCGGAATTGGCGGCTGGTTTTCCTACCTTGCGTTGGCACTCCCTTTTCTCGTGCTCGTTTCTCCGACAGACACATATGGCTGGGATCAGCTGAGCCATTGGCTCCCCAACGCCGACTACATCGTCACATTCCAGCATTTTCCCCGCGAGGGCTGGCCGCAAAGCACATCGGCACATGCGGGCTATCCTTACGGATTTGCGCTGGCGATCTACTGGATCGAGACGGCGGCACGACTGACCGGGGTCGCAACGAAGGCGGTCGGCATTTCAGCGACACTTAACGTCCTTCTGTTCGCCGTTGCTGCACGCATGCTCGTCGAGAAGGTTCGCGATCTTCAGGAAACCACGGCCGGAGAGAGCCGCGCGCCGCTGGGCGAAATTCTTCTTACCGAGAGCTCCTGGCTGGCTGCAGGGCTCTCGTTGCTGCTGATGACGGCCCTGTCACCGACATTCCTTCCAACCAATTCGATCTCTGCCAGCGCCGATAACGCCACGTCCATCGCGCTTCTCGCGATCGCATTCGCCATCGTGCCCGGCAGAAGGATGGGTGAGCAGGGATACGCGGCGTTCCTGATTCAGCTCGCATCGCTACTGACGCTAAGCGTTTTTCTCAAGGAGGATGATGCCGTTCCGGCGCTTGCTCTGCTTGCCGGACGCCTCGTCTGGGACTTCGCTGCCGACAATCATCCCCTGCGCACGCTGCGCGGTTTTGCGCTGGCGTCGATTCCCATGCTGTGCGTGGCGCTGCTCTGGCACAGCTACGTGTACTTTCACATTCCACAAGGCGAGATGACTGTACGCCCGCCGTCCGAGTGGAGGTTCGATCTGTTGCCCCGGGTCGCAGCGGGGATGATTCTCGCGGTGATCTCGAAGATCGGCTTTTTCGTATGCCTGGCGTTCACGTCCGCTTTCGCCGTTCGACGCCTTTGGCACAAGGCGAACGGAGGCGACGTTTCAGGGGCATTCGCCGTCGTCGCTGCGGCCGGCTTCATCGGGTACAATCTTTTTCTGCTCTTCGCGTACGTCAGCATCTTTTCGGCTGCGGAAGCTGAGCGGCAGGCCGCGGTTTGGCGCTATGAGACGCATCTGGGCCTCGTGCTGGAATGCGCCGTCATTCTGCTCGCAGCCGGTCTCAGCGTCCATCGTCGACCCATATACGGGCGTCTTGCCATTCCAGTCGCGGCTGCGATGGTCATCCTGCCGATCGTGTTCGCGCCGGTCATCCGTCCGGATCTTGACCCGCAATACAGCGCGTTGCGGGCGATCGGCAACGACGTCAGCCCGTACCTGGCGGGAGCAAAGGACATCTACGTCATCGATCAATTGGGCAACGGCGCTCCGTGCCCCATGATCGTCTACGAAGCAAAAACGCCGGTGAGGCTGGCGGAATGCGTCACGAAAATATCGCCGTGCCAGACCTGCCTCATTCAAACGGCGGCCAGCGCCGGTCAATTTATCTGGAGCAACGGCTGGTCGCCGGCGCTTGGTAAATCCACGGGGCTGAGCCTGCCGGCGAATGCCTCGTATCTGCTTCGGCGTGCGAGCGGACGATGGACCGTAGTGGCGCGCTGGGCCAGGACACCGACCCGGATGAGGGGCGTCCGAACAATTTGGCAAGGGTCCTGAACAAAGGCCGCGGCGCAGCAAGCAAGTCCGGCAAATCACTACTTCGCGTCATGAAAAATGATTCCGAGCGTCATGCGATGCCCCGAGCGAATTCGGCTCACTCCGTGTCGCATGGTGACGCTATAACTCCTGCGCGTTCCGCGCAGAGGACGATGACGCACCGGAAAGATGACACAATCGCCCTGAAGCAGCGGGACAACTTCTATGCGGGATTGCATGCG
>Ga0302324_100020016_pt1 | contig 13114 bp, 6 predicted proteins | sample Palsa_T0_1_FD_201949 | JGI IMG/M metagenome (GOLD analysis project Ga0302324, IMG submission 201949) | Peat permafrost microbial communities from Stordalen Mire near Abisko, Sweden - Palsa_T0_1 | ecosystem: Environmental > Terrestrial > Soil > Palsa > Peat permafrost | place: Sweden: Abisko...
TGATGGCGTCATCACGACCGTGGCGGGCAATGGAACGGAAACATACTCTGGCGACGGAGGTTTTTCCACTAATGCCAGCCTGGCAAATCCTCAGGGCGTGGCGTTGGATGCGTCCGGTGACGTGTTCATCGCCGATTCAGGCAATTATCGCATCCGCAAAGTCTTCTCGCCGGCAACGCTCACATTGACCAATCTGCTGGCCGGAAATTATAAGGTCGTCGTCACCAGCCCTTACGGCAGTGCGACCAGCAGTAACGCCACCTTGACACTGTTGTACCCGCCCTACTTCATCGTTCCACCCTCCAATCAATTTGTGGTTATTGGCGGCAATGCGACTTTCAGCGTGACTGCGGGTGGGACCGCTCCGCTGTCATGCGCGTGGTCCAGGGGCGGCGCGCCCATTGCCGGGGCTACGAACTTCAGCTATACCAAGAACAACGTGCAATTGGCCGATTCGGGCGGCCAATTTTCGTGCGTCCTCTTCAACACTTACGGAACTGCGACCAGCGCGGTGGTTGTGCTGAACGTCGGGTTGCCTCTGACGATTGCCGCACAACCCACCAATCAATCAATACTGGCCGGCAAGAGCGTGACTTTTGGCTTGACGCTGGCAGGATCGGGTCCATTCACCTACCAGTGGCTCTTTGATGAGACTGAACTCCCCGACAACATCATCACGACATTGGCGGGTAATGGAACCGCTGCTTACTCCGGCGATGGCGGGCCGGCCGCCAGTGCCAGCTTGGATGACCCCAGAGGGTTGGCCGCAGGCGCCTCCGGCAATCTGTTCATTGCCGATTATGCCAATGACCGCATTCGCAGCGTGTATAGCAACGCCACCATCACCACTGTGGCGGGCAACGGAACCGGCGCTTTCGCCGGGGATAGGGGCGAGGCGATCTTTGGTGAATTGCATCTTCCTAGCGGCGTTGGGGTCGATGTCCTCGGCGACTTGTTCATTGCGGATACTGACAATCAACGCATCCGCAAGGTGGACACCAATGGCATCATCACCACCGTGGCGGGCAATGGAACGGCTTCCTATTCCGGCGATAACGCCGCCGCCACCAACGCCAGCTTGGATTATCCCTCGGGCGTGGCCGTGGATGCCGCCGGCAACCTGTTCATAGCGGATACGGAGAATTCAGCCGTGCGCAAGGTGGACACAAGCGGGATCATCACCACCGTGGCGGGCGATGGCCGGGAGGGATATTTTGGAGATGGCGGGAAGGCCACCAGCGCCGAATTGGAGTTTCCCTCGGGTGTGGCCGTGGATTCCTTTGGCAACCTGTTCATCGCGGATTATTACGATCAGCGCATTCGCAAGGTGGACACCAACGGCATCATCACCACCGCCGCGGGCAATGGGACCGCTGGTTACTCCGGGGATGGCGGGCCAGCCACTAACGCAAACTTATATTACCCGCAGAGCGTGGCCGTGGACGCCTCCGGCAACTTGTTCATCGCCGATTCCAATAATCGCCGTATCCGCAAGGTGGACGCCAATGGCTTCATCACGACCGTGGCGGGCAATGGAATTTACGGCGATGCCGGCGACGGCGGCGCAGCCACCAATGCCGCGTTGGATAATCCCTATGGCGTGGCAGTGGACGCCTTCGGCAACTTGTTCATTGGCGATTCAGGCAACCAGCGCGTCCGCCAAGTCATGCCGGGCGGTGCGGGACACAGCCTCGCGGCCAGTCAAGCTGGCGATTATCAGGTCATCGCCACCTCTCCGTTCGGCAGCGTTACCAGCATTGTCGCCACATTGACTCTCCTGTTTCCGCCATCCATTACGGTTCAACCTGCCAATCAGTATGTGTTCGCCGGGAGCAATGCCGAATTTACTGTGGCGGCGGCAGGGACGCCAACGCTTGCCTACGCGTGGGAGCGCGACGGCGCGCCCATCGCCGGGGCGACCAACTCCAGTTACACCGTCAACAGTGTGCAATCATCCGATTCAGGCAGCCAATTTACTTGCGTCCTCGTTAATGCCTACGGGAGTGTGACCAGCACCGTCGCCATTTTGACGGTGGGTCTGCCGCCGTCCATTGCGACGCAACCGGCCAGCCAGTCCGTCCTGGCCGGGAACACCGCGACCTTGAGCGTGGCGCCATCGGGCGGCGGTCCTTACACCTACCAGTGGCAATTGGACGGAACCAATGTTCTCGGAGGCGCCATTTACACGGTGGCGGGAAATGGAGAATCTGGCTTTTCGGGCGACGGCAACGCGGCGACGAATGCCGCATTGGACGGCCCTGCCGATATTGCGCTGGATGCCTCCGGCAACCTGTTTATCGCGGATACAAGCAATAACCGCATCCGCAAGGTGGGTGCCAATGGGATCATCACCACCGTGGCGGGCAATGGCGACATCGGCTACGCCGGCGACGGCGGCGCGGCCACTGCCGCCAGCCTGGACAGTCCTTCGGGCGTGGCGGTGGATGCCGTCGGCAACCTCCTCATTGTGGACACCTACGATGAACGCATCCGCAAAGTAAGCTCCGATGGCATTATCACGACGCTGGCAGGCAATGGACATTTGGGTTACTCCGGCGACGGAGCCGCAGCCGTCAACGCCAGTTTGTATTATCCCAAGGGAGTGGCGGTTGATGCTGCCGGCAACGTGTTCATAGCCGATGACGGCAATCAACGCATTCGCAAGGTGGACACCAATGGGATCATTACGACCGTGGCGGGCAATGGTTACAGTGGCTTTGCCGGGGACACAGGCGCGGCCACCAATGCCAGCCTGGCAAATCCTCAGGGTGTCGCAGTGGACGCCTTCGGCAACCTGTTCATTGCGGACACGGGCAATAACCGCATCCGCGAAGTGGGCGCCAATGGAATCATCATCACGGTGGCTGGCGATGGCACTGAGGGTTACTCCGGGGACGGCTCGCCCGCCGCCAGCGCCAGCTTGGATGGGCCTGAAGGCGTGACCGTGGATGCCTTGGGCAATCTGTTCATTGCGGATACTGCCAACTCAGTCATCCGAATGTTTTACACCAATGGGAACATCACGACTCTGGCCGGCAACGGAACGGCCGCCTACTCCGGGGACGGCGGGACGCCCACCAATGCCAGCTTCTCCTACCCTGAGGGCGTGGCGGTGGATGCCTTGGGCGACCTGTTCATCGCTGACTCAGCCAACCAAGTCATCCGCCAAGTCGTGCCAGCCGGCATCGCACCCGTGCTGGTGCTGAGCAATGTGACCGCCAGCAGCGCTGGACGTTATTCTGTCATCGTTACTTCTCCCTTCGGCCGCGTCACCAGCGGCAACGCCACGCTGACGGTCCTCTTCCCGCCCTCGATCACGGTTCAGCCCGGCAACGAGTATGCGGTTTCAGGCGGCTTGGCAACCTTTGACGTGGTCGCTACCGGCACGCCGCCTTTGTCCTTCACGTGGCTTCGCGACCGACTGCTCATCCTCGGTGCCTACGACTCCACCTACACCATCATCCAGGTGCCATTGGACGATTCGGGCAGCACATTTCGTTGCGTGGTCTCCAACGCCTACGGCAGCGTGACGAGCGACGTCGCCGTCTTGTCGGTTGGCCAGCCGCCATCAGTGACGGTGCAACCGGCCAGCCAAACCGTGGCCGCCGGCAACAACGCGACTTTCGATTTGACGCTTTCAGGCACCGATCCATTTGACTTCCAGTGGCAGCGCAATGGAACAAATCTTCCGAGCGGTCTGATTGACACCGTGGCGGGCGATGGCAGCGCTGGCTTTTCCGGGGATGGCGGCCCGGCCACCAACGCCACTTTGAATTATCCCGCCAGCGTGGCCGTAGATGCCGCCGACAACTTGTTCATTGCCGATTATGACAATGGCCGCATCCGCAAAGTGGCTACCAACGGTATTATCGAGACCGTGGCCGGAGGCGGACTGTCGGAGGTGGTCGCCAACGGCGGCGACGGCGGCCCGGCCACCAACGCCGAACTGTACGAGCCGCTCTGTGTCGTGGTGGATGCCTACGGCAATCTGTTCATTGCAGATGCAGGCGATCAACTCATACGAAAAGTGGACACGCATGGGATCATCACCACCGTGGCGGGCAATGGGACGGCTGCTTACTCCGGCGACGGCCAGGCGGCCACCAATGCCAGCCTGGATAGTCCTGGCGGCGTGGCCGTGGATTTCTCCGGCAACCTCTATATCGCGGATTACAACAATCAACGCATTCGCAAGGTGGACACCAACGGCATCATCACAACCTTCGCAGGAACTGGCACCGCCGCATTCTCCGGGGACGCCGGACCGGCCACCAATGCCGAATTAAATTATCCGGAGGGCGTGGCGGTGGATGCTTCCGGCAACGTGCTCATTGCAGATACCTACAATGATCGCATCCGAAAAGTGGACACCAACGGCTTCATCACGACCGTAGCCGGCCAAACGGCCTATGGCTTTTCCGGCGACGGTGGGCAGGCCACCAACGCCTGCTTGAATTTACCTTCCGGCGTGGCTGCGGATTCCTTCGGCAACGTTTTTATCGCGGATTATGACAATAACCGCATCCGCGAAGTGCTCTTCAATGGCATCATCCAAACCGTGGCCGGAAGCGGACTCATTGGCGCTGTCGCGGACGGTGGCGACGGCGGCCCGGCCACCTCTGCCGAACTGGTCAATCCAAACGACGTCGTGGCGGACGCCTCCGGCAATTTGTTCATTGCGGATATCGGCGACCAGCGCATCCGCAAGGTATTGCCTCTGGGGTCGGCGCAAACGCTGCAATTGAATGACGTCGCCTTGGACAACGCCGGCAGCTACCAGGTTATCGTCACCAGTCATTACGGCAGCGTCACCAGCAGTGTCGTTTCCCTGTCCTTGAGTTCGGGCCCGGTCTTCACTGCCGCCGTGCGCAACGCCAACGGTAGCGTGACCCTCAGCCTGGCCACCGCTCCCAACGCCAGCAGTCGCATTTTCGCCGCCACCAATCTGGCGCCGCCCGTGCTCTGGCTGCCCATTTATACCAATGCCAATGCCGGCTCAACCGGCCTATGGCAATTTACCGACACCAACACCTCCAGTTACCGTGACCGTTTCTACCGCGCCTCCACGCCGTAACGGAGCGTTTTTCATTCGACAAACTCCAGAATGCCGAACCGCTCCGGGACGTGGAACGTGTCCTGCAAGGTCGGGTTCCAGGCCAGGCTGGCCTGGTTGGCGCGGTCACAGCGATAAAGGTTCAGCCGCCACTTCGTGCCCGCGACCGGTGTCTCCGCGCCCAACGCGATCATGGGGATGCGCATTTCGCAATCCCATACTTTGTCCGCGCGGTTGATTCGGACCGCCGTTTGAAAGTGGCTCTCCCAGGCGAAATCCCTGTCGGGCAGGTTTAAGCTCAAGTCCAGCCGCTCGTTGGAAGGCGCCACTTCATACTCAGTGTAGTGATGGATGTTCTGCGCGTCGCCGCCGATGAAGGCCTCAACCACGTCACGGTCCCACAGGTTGGAGCCCTCGCTCGCGTCGAAGCGCTTGTGCTCTTGTTGGGGCGGGTCGAAGGCGGTTAATTCGGTGAACGGGCAACTGTAAGCGAGATAAAGGTAATGCGATGACCAAAGACAACGGACCGTCGTGGAAACGCCGGCGCGAATCTGGCCGCTCCTGCTCTGCGCCTCCATGTAAACGGGCTTCGCCGTTTGCCACAGGGTCTTGGTTAGGTCGCCGTCCGGCGTGAAATCGCGCGCCGTGCGGCGCGCCTGCAAGACCGGCGTGGGCAGGGAGCGGGCCAGCAATTGCCGGGCGTTGTCAAAATAAATCTTGCGCAGGACCGAGACTGGCAGACCGATGGAACTGATGGTCCAGTTGCCTTGGATGGGGGTCATGTGCGCCCAGTTTTTGTCCCAGGTTTCCAACCAGCGGTATTCCTTGCGGAAAAAAACCTCCGCGTCCGCCTCCGATGGCGGCGGCTCATTGCCGCTGGAACCCAGGATCATCAGGCGTTCCAGAGATTGGAAATCGGTGGCAAAGAGGATGCGGTCCTGATACTTGACGAAGAATTCATTCACCTTCGCCGGGTCGTGCCGGCCGATTTCCGGGATGCGCGCCGCCAGATCGACCATCATGTTGGGATGGCGGGCCAACTCCTGGTCAACCCAGTCCAGTTCTTCCGCGTTGTTGCCGAAATGCACGCAGACAAACGTCGTATTAGGATGAAGCCCGATGACCCGGCTCAGGGCCTCCAGCAGGCTTTTCCACGGCGGATATTGGTTGGTGTCGCCGAACCACCAGGACTGGTGGTCGCGCAATTCGGCCCATCGTTCGTTGGACGGATTGTACGGCTCGAAAAAAGCCTTCGGATCGCCCACGTGAATGGAGATGGGCATGTGCAATTGCCCCAGTCGCTCCCACATTGCATCCAGCTTCGGATCGTCGATGCGAATTAGCTTGCCCGACCCGTCGTGCAAATAGAGGCCGAACCGTTTCCACTCCTTATAGCCCGCCGCGCCCAGCCGGTATCCTTCCTCGACCTGTTTGACCGCCTGCTGGGCGAAATCCGGCTGGTCCCAATTCTTGTAGTCCAGATTCATGTATTGCAGCCAGCGCCCGGGAAAAAGCGTATCCTCCATTTTCTTGTGGCTCTCGAACTCGCTCGGTTCGCCGTGGGGGCCCGGTGTGACCGTCCCCGGAGTCAAGTCGATTCCCAGCCCCACGCCCGAGCCATCCAGCACCCGGATGGCGCGCGCGAGCAGTTCGGGGGCGTAATCCATGTGCTGGTGGAGATCGATGAGGCGGTGTTCCGCCCGCCATTGGTCCGCCTGCCGCACGACCGCCGCGACGTCTTGCTGCCCCCGCGCCACGCCGGCAAGAAATGGAAAGGTGACCGCCAGCCACCAAAACGCTATTAGAGTTTTCATAATCCTCAACGGTAGGGCGAGACTCTGTCGAGCCGTGATCTTCTTCATTTGACTCATCACTGACGAGTCTGAATTTACGCTTGGCTTCTATTCTCGCAATCCTAAAATCTCACCTTTCATCGCCCTATGAAATCTTTTTTCACCGTGGCCCTCGTGGCCGCAGCCATTCCCCTCTTCGCCCAGGATTCCCGCACCAATGCCATCATCCGGGCCGAACCGCTTGCGGGCGGACGCGTCGAACCCACTTTGTTCGGCAATTTTATGGAATTGCTGGATGACGTGGTGCCAGGATCGTGGGCCGAGTTGTTGAACGACCGCTCCTTCGCCGGTGTACTCCCGACCGCGGATTGGGTGTACTACGACGGCTCCTTGGATATTTGCGACCGCCAATGGGACACCAACACCACCTGGAGCTACGACACCGACAATCCCTTCAATGGCCAACGCTGCGCCAAACTCACCTCCGGCTCCGGCCCGGCCAGCCTCACCCAATCGGGCCTCTCGGCGCGCAAAAATATGGAGTACAGCTTTTCGACTTACATGCGCGGGGACAACGGGATCAAAGTCTCCGTCCTGCTCAAGGCCCTGCTGCCGACTGGAGAGTGGTTGACTCTGGCTTCCGCCGATCTTCCCCCGCCGTCGTCAGAATGGCAACAGTGCTCGGTCAAAATGACCTCCAACGGCCAGACTGACCGCGCGGTCTTCGAGCTGCGCGCCGCAGGCCACGGCCGCCTCTGGGTCAATAAACTTTCACTCATGCCGGGTGACAACAGGAACGGCTGGCGAGCGGATGTGGTGGAGGCGATCAAGGAAATCCGTCCCGGCATCCTCCGCTGGGGCGGCTCCGCCGTGGACCCCGGCCATTACCGGTGGAAAAATGGTATTGGCGACCGTGACCGGCGCACGCCGTGGGCCAACGAAAATTGGGGCCGCATCGATCCCAATGACGTGGGGATGGACGAGTTTTGCCAATTCTGCCAGTTGATCGCCGCCGAACCGCTGATCTGCGTCAGCTTTGCCGACGGCGCCCAAAGCGCGCACGATTTGGTGGAGTATTGCAACGGAACCACCCAGACCGCGTGGGGCGCCAAACGCGCCGCCAACGGCCATGCCGAGCCTTACCACGTCAAGTATTGGGAGATCGGCAACGAGATCAACGGCGGCGACGCCGGCTATCTGGAGCAATTCCCCGCGTTCATCAAGGCCATCCGCTCCGCCGACGCCGGCGCGCGCATCATGACTTGCTATCCCTCGCAACAATTGCTGGATCGCGTGGGCCGGGAGGTCGATTTTGTCTGCCCGCACCACTACACGACCGATCTCAATGAGTGCCAGTTGGACTTCGAGCGCATCGGGGGGATGATCGACCGGACGCCTGGCTGTGCCCACATCAAGATGGGAGTGACGGAATGGAACATTGACGCCGGGTCGTGGGGCCTGGGCCGCGCCCGCCAATCCACTCTCCTGGCCGGCCTGGAAAACGCCCGCTATCTCAACCTGATGATGCGGCACTCCGACAAGGTCAGAATCGCCAACCGGTCCAATCTGGCCAACAGCTATTGTGGCGCCACCATTCTGACCGCCGCCTCGGGCACGGGCGTCCTGCGTCAACCCAGCCACTATGTCATGAAACTCTATTCCCTCCACGCCAAACCGGTTCCGCTGGCGGTGGAAACGTATGATAACCGGTTGGACCTTTTTGCCTGCGCTTCGGATGACAAGAAATCCGTCGTCGTTTTCGCCGTCAATCCGACCCGCGACCCGGTGCCGTTCGTCCTGGGCTTCGGCGGCTTCGACTCGCCGCCCCGCGTCCTCAGCGCCGAGACGCTCGGCGATGTTCTCAACCTTCGACAGCCCGACGTGGAGAACCATTGGCAGGAGCCCGAAAGAGTCAGAATAGTCAGTTTACCCGTGACCGGCGGCGAGGTGCGGTTGCCGTCGCTTTCGGCCACCGCCATCGAATGCGCGGCGAATTAAAGCCGTGGCGGCAGATTTATTATTCTTGTTGTCCTTACCCTCAGGACACGTCATCGTGAAACGGCTTCGTTTTGGAGCAGGCGCTCAATCTCCCGGCGGCTGGGCGCGGAGGGTTGCGCGCCGCGCCGCGTGACGGAAATTGCGGCGGCTGCGTTGGCAAACCGCGCGGAGGCCAGCAGCGATTGGCCCTCCCCCAACGCCACCGCCAGCGCGCCATTAAAGACGTCGCCCGCGGCGGTTGTGTCCACGGCCTTGACCCTGAATCCTGCCACGAGCTGATGCGTTTGCGCGTCCGCCACAAAAGCGCCGCGAGCGCCCAATGTGACAATGACCGCGCTGGCGCCGCGCTGGCGCAGCTTGGCGGCCGCTTTCGCCGCGCTGGCCTCATCATGCACCGTCAGCCCGGAGAGGGCCGATGCTTCGCTTTCATTGGGCGTGAGAATCCGGACGCGCCGCAGCAACGCGTCGGCCAAGTCTTGAGCTGGAGCGGGATTGAGGATGACAGGCACGCTTTGGCGCCAGGCCAGTCTGGCGGCATCGGCCACTGTGCGCAGAGGCGTTTCCAGTTGCATCAGCAATGCGCTTGCTCCGCCAAAGGCCCTCGCCGCTCGGCGAACATGTGCCGGAGAAAGCAAGGCGTTGGCACCCGGCGCGACGGCGATGCTGTTCTGGCCTTTGGCCGAAACAAATATCAATGCGACGCCGGACGGACTTTCCCTGCTGCGCGACACGTAGCGCGTGTCGATGCCTTCCTTGCCGAAGCCCGCGACGGCCCGATCGCCGAATGAATCGTTTCCCAGGCACGCGATAAGGGCGACGGTCCCGCCCGCGCGCGCCGCCGCCACCGCCTGGTTTGCGCCCTTGCCGCCTGCGGCCGTGGCGAACTCGCCGCCCAGCACCGTTTCGCCCGGATTGGGGATGTGCGGCACTCGGACTATCATGTCCGTGTTGGAACTGCCGACGACGATGATTTTCGGTTTCATGCCTTGGATTAAAATTTCTGCTGGTGAGGTTGGCAGTGGACCGACGCCGTCTTGAAAGCCGCCGGTATCAAACATTTTTCCTTGAACACAGCACGCATCGTTCTTGTCGGATAGTGTAAGTGAGGATACAAAAAATGAAAACAAAAGATGAACACGCTCTGGAGGCCAAGGACCCGTATATGCTTAAAGTTCTTCTGGCATACGACAATGCCCGCACTTGCCGTGCCATGCTTGACATGCTCAATCGAGTCTCAACCCGATTGCGCGCACAAGCACAGATCAACGTCAACGCCTTCAGATTTGGCCTGCTGGAAGAAATGGATCCTCTTCAGTGGCCGGCAGCGGGCCAGTGGTCGGCCGAGTTGGCCGTGGTGGCCTTTGGCGAAGCAGGCCTTCCCGGAGCCGGCCTTCTGCGCTGGCTGGAGAACTGGGGAAAATGCCACGCACACAAGCAGGCCGCGCTGGGGCTTGTCCCCTTGGCCAAATTGACCAGTCAATCTGTCCGCCGCATCGTCCGCACTCTGCGGGCCACCGCGGCGCGCCACGGCCTGGACTTCATTTACGCCGCCGCCTCACCGTTGGACCTCTTTCAGACGCGCGGCACCGTGGTCGCGTAAATCATCTTGCCGCGACTATCAATCATTCGCACGTTCATCAGGTCGGCGAGCAGTTGAACGGTCGTGAAGCCGGTGCAAGCCTTGGCCCATTGCGTTTGCTTGGTTCTCAAGGTGAAACGGGATTCGGAACCCGCCCCACTGTCAAATAAATTCAATCGCCCCGCCCTCAAGTGCTGCAGGTCGTGGTCATGCCCGTTGAAATAGGCCTGCACCCCGTATTGGTCCAGCAGCGGCAGGACATCCCGGATCAATTCCGGCGTGTCGCCGTGCAAGCCTCCGGAATAGATGGGATGATGCCCGATGACAATTTTCCACTGCGCCGCGGACGCGGCCAGCGCCGCCTTGAGCCACGCCAGTTGCGCGGGCACATCCTGGCTGACGATATTAGGCCGCATGAGGTGATTGGCGCGATAGCTCTTCACCATCGGCGACGTGTCAATATAAAAGAAATCCGCCTTCACGCCGCCCTCGAGCGCGTGCGATTGCAGGTAATAGCGCGCCGGCATGTTCCAGCGCGGCTGGGTATCGTGGTAGGAAAGCTGGGCCTCGCAGTTTCCATGATAGTCGTGATTGCCCAAAATGACGTGCCAGGGAATTTGCAACGCCTCCTGATGATACACGTCCTCGTAAGAAACCCGCCAGTGCGAATCGGTCACCGAGGCCACGCCGTCCTCGTAAAAATTATCACCCACCGAAATGACGAACTTGGCCCCGACGGCCTGGGCGGACTTGGCCATCTGCTCGGCCACTTCCACCTGGCGTTCTTTCCCGCGCTGGCCCCAATCGCCAAAAATGAGAAAATTCAATCCGCCCGCCTCGGGCGCGGCCTCAAGAGCGGCCGGCAAAAAGCGGCTGGCGACTGCTCCTTGTGTGGCCACGAAGAGGATGCGAACAAATTCACGTCGTGTCTGCTTCATAACTTACTCTACATATAATCCCACGCGCTCCGGCGCGCAATCTTGGTTGTGTGAAATCGCCGTTAAAACTCGGCCTGGTCATTCCAGCCTCCCGATCGGCAGGGTGGAAAGCGCCGCCTTGGGATTGGTCTGCGCGAAGTAGCTGGCCGACCAATCGTTGGGGAAGAGGATGACCGGGTTGCGGCCCATGTCGTAAGCCAGGCGCGCGCCCGTCGGCAGCGAGAGCGAGTCCAAATCGGGCTCCGTCAACCCCGCTGCCAGCCAGCGCACCACCGTCCAGGGCGCCGCCTCCAGACGCGAGGCCGCGCCGTATTCGCTCTCCAAGCGGTATTGCACCACTTCAAATTGCAACGGCCCGACGGCGGCCAGCAACGGCGCCTTGGTCGCGGCGTCGCGCAACTGCAACACCTGGATGACCCCCTCCTGCAACAGTTGGTCCAGCCCGGTGCGAAATTGTTTGTACTTGGCAGTATTGGGATTGTGCAGCCAGGCAAAGGCCTCGGGCGTAAAACGCGGGATTTCCTTGTAGAGGATGCCCGGGTCGGTCGTCAGCGTGTCGCCGATGCCGAAGTCGGCGTGGCCCACCAAACCAATGATGTCCCCCGGCCACGCTTCGTTGATCACTTCCCGTTCGTTGCCGAAAAGTTTGTGCGAGCTGGAGAGCCGGACTTTCTTCCCCGTGCGCGGATGATTCACCGCCATGTCGCGCTCGAATTTCCCCGAGCACACGCGCACGAAAGCAATGCGGTCGCGATGCCGCGGGTCCATGTTGGCCTGGATTTTGAATATGAAGCCGGAAAACTCAGGGTGGTCGGGCGCAATCTCCGCGCCGGCCATCAGGTGCGACCTGGGCGGCGGCGCTTGCGCCAGGAAGTGGTCGAGCAACAATTGCACGCCGAAATTATTCAGGCCGCTGCCGAAAAAGACGGGCGTCGTTTGCCCCGCCAGGACCGCCTCCGCGGAAAGTATTTCCCCCGCGCCATCCAACATCGCCAATTCCTCCGAGACCTTGGCGAATGTCTCCGCCGACAATCTTTCGCGGATCAGCGGATCGTCAAATCCGCCCACCGACACCGGCGCGCGAAATTGCCCGCCGATGGTCCGCTCAAAAAGATGCACCTGGCGGCTCGGGCGGTCGAAGACACCTTGGAACTCGAAGCCTGTGCCAATGGGCCAATTGACCGCAAAGGCGCCGATGCCCAGCACGCGCTCCAATTCGTCCAGCAAGGCCAGCGGAGCGCGCATGGGCCGGTCGCATTTGTTGATGAAAGTGAAGATCGGCACCCCGCGCCGCCGACACACCTCGAAGAGTTTCAGCGTCTGGCTCTCGATCCCTTTGCCCGCGTCGATGACCATCACCACCGAATCCACCGCCGTCAGGACGCGGTAAGTGTCCTCGGAGAAATCCTTGTGGCCGGGAGTGTCAAGTAGATTTATCCGGCAGCCGCCGTAATCGAATTGCAGCACTGTCGAGCTGATCGATATGCCCCGTTTGCGTTCCAGTTCCATCCAGTCCGAAGTCGTGGCGCGCTGATGTTTGCGGGCCGTGACCGATCCGGCCAATTGCACGGCGCCCCCGTAAAGCAGCAGCTTTTCGGTCAGCGTCGTCTTGCCGGCGTCCGGGTGCGAAATAATGGCGAACGTGCGGCGTTTCTGGATTTCACCGGCAATATCCATACATCCTCAGGAGCGCGAAAGGTAACACGGATCGCCGGAAGCGCAAGCGGTGTTCCTTCATAATCTTAATCATAAT
>Ga0302324_100020019_pt1 | contig 13113 bp, 9 predicted proteins | sample Palsa_T0_1_FD_201949 | JGI IMG/M metagenome (GOLD analysis project Ga0302324, IMG submission 201949) | Peat permafrost microbial communities from Stordalen Mire near Abisko, Sweden - Palsa_T0_1 | ecosystem: Environmental > Terrestrial > Soil > Palsa > Peat permafrost | place: Sweden: Abisko...
GGATGCGGTTGCGCAGCACCCGGACGCTGCCGTTGAAATCCGCGAGCGGCGCCGCGATGGCGATGCGCATCTCGCCCTGGCTGCCCGCGAGCACGGGCGCGCGGCGCACGATCAGGGGCCAGGCGGCCGCGGCGCTGTCGGCGACCGCCAGATCGCTGGCGCCGACCAGGCGGCTCGACGCCGTCGCATCGTCCGCCAGTCGGCTGAGAGCGCCCGGCAGACGTGGATCGAGGCGCAGGTCAGTGAGCGGCGCCGGCGCGTCGCCGTCGAGCCAGGCGCCTCGGTTGGCGGCCAGCAGCCGACCATCGCGCGTGGTCAACAGCACGGCGCTGCGCGCCGACACCTGCTGGTCCTGCACCAGGCTGTCGAGGCGCGTCAAGGTCAAGTCGAAGCCGGCGACGCCGCTGCCGTCGGGCAGGCGCTGGGACGCCGTGATCCCGGGCGCGGCGATCGAGTTGAACGCATAAGGCTGGCCGACGTCGGCGCCGTCGCGCGTCAAAGATTCCCGATACCAGGGGCGCTGGCGCGGATCATATGTGGGGTCGGGCTGAGTCACCCGGCTGAGCATGCCGCCGGCTTGATCGAGGAAGCTCCAGCGCTCGACCCGGACGTCGCGGACCGCGGCGATCGCGCGCACGATGATCTCGGTGCCCTCGGGCGCCTGCTGCGCCTTGAGGATGCGGGGATCGCCGTGGGTCGCGATCACCTGCAGGAAGCTGCCGTCCGCGCGCCCGACATAGCCGGAGAACAGATCCGGATTGTGGCGCAGCAACGCCATCACGATCGGCACCGCCGGATGGGTCATGCCGTCGCCGTCGATCGCCACGCCGGCCGCCGGCTGGTCGGCGAGCACCGCGGCGCTCTTGAGCGGAGTCGAGAACAGCTGCCCAATCTCGGCCTCGACGCGCGCCGCCTCCTGGCGGAACGCCTGATCGGCGGTGACCTCGGACGCCGCGTTGATCTGGCGCGAGATCAGCACGAGCAGCAGCGCCGCGGTCACCAGCACCGACAGCACGATGACGAGGTAGAGACCCAGCTCGAAGCGTATCCGGCCATGAAGCGAGACCATCAGATTCTCCGATAGCGAGGAAAGCTCTGCGCGTGCGCCGCGTCGGCACGGCGATCGACCGGCGCGGATCGTCGGCCGCCTGCGAGTTTTTCGGTATCCGGCAATCGCCGGCCGTCGGTGGCGATCCGGGACATCAGGCGGCCCGCACCTCCTGCAGGAACGCATCGACCTGATGCTTCAGCAAAGCGCCGTTCTTGCTGAGCTCGCCGGCCGAGGCGAGCACCTGGGTCGCCGCCGCGCCGGTCTGCTGCGCGGCTTCGCTGACACCTGCAATGTGCGACGACACCTCCTGATTGCCCTGCGCGGCCTGCTGGACGTTGCGCGCGATCTCTTGCGTCGCCGCACCCTGCTGCTCGACCGCCGAGGCGATCACGGTGGTGGTCTCGCTGACCTTGCCGATGATCTCGGCGACGTCCTGGATCGCCTGCACCGACGACGAGGTCGCGTCCTGGATTGCCTTGACCTGGGCCGCTATCTCGTCGGTCGCCTGGGCGGTCTGGCTGGCCAGCGCCTTGACCTCGGAGGCGACCACGGCGAAGCCCTTGCCGGCGTCCCCGGCGCGCGCCGCTTCGATCGTCGCGTTGAGCGCCAGCAGGTTGGTCTGCCCGGCGATCTCGGCGATCAGCTTCACGACCTCGCCGATCTTCTGGCCGGCCGCCGCCAGGCCTTGGACCTGCCGGTTGCCGCGATTGGCCTGCTCCACCGCATCGCCGACCATCCGGCTCGACCGCGTCACCTGCTGGCCGATCTCGCCGACCGACGCCGACAGCTGCTCGGTCGCCGAGGCCACCGTCTGCACGTTGGCGGTCGCCTGCTCGGAGGCCGCCGCGACCGTCGCCGCGCGCCGCGACGTCTGCTCCGACGTGTCGGTCATCGCCTGCGCGGTCGCCTGCAGCTCGATCGCCTGCGCGCTGACGCTCTCGACGATGCCGCCGACGCTCGACTCGAAGCGCGTCGCGAGCGCGAGCATCGCCTCGCGGCGCTCCGCCGCGGCGCGCTGCTTCTGCGCCTCCTGCTCGGCGCGCAGCCGCTCGGCTTCGATCATGGTGTCCTTGAAGACCTGCACCGACTTCGCCATCTCGCCGATTTCGTCGCGGCGCCCGTGGGCGGGGATGTCGACCGTCAGATTGCCGCCCGAGAGCGCGCGCATGGCAGCCGTCATGGTGGCGACCGGCCGCGAGATCGAGCGACCGACCAGCCAGGCGAGCAGCGCCATCGCAACGATGGCCGCGCCGAGCCAAGCCAGGATCATCCGGTTGGTCCACGCCTTCGCCTCGGCGCTTTCGGCGCGCGCGGTTTGCAGCGCCTTGTCGAACCCGCCGACGAGATCGATCAGCATGGGCTCCAGCGCTGCATCGGCGGCGGTCAACCGCTTGGCTTCGGCGACCTCTTCAAGCTTGACCTTGGCCATCTCGGCAAACGCCTGCTGGTAGGTCGTCATCTTCTGCATCAGATCGGCTTGGAGCGCCGGCGCCAGGCCGGCGGCCCGGACGGCACCCTCGAACTCAGGCAGCCGCGCCTTGACTTCGGCCGCATAGGCGGGATCCAGGCGCGCGAGGAAATCCTTCTCGTGCCGGCGCATCATGAGCATCGGGACGACGACCTCCGGATGATTCACGGTCTCGAGCTCGTGCTCGATCGTATGGACCGCATTGCGCAGCTCGCCGAGCTTGCCCCGGGTCTCGTCCAGGCCGGCGGTTGCCACGCTCCGCGCCAGGTCGGCAAAGGCGGTGGCGTAAAGCTGCATGCCGTCCCCGACCTGCTTGATCAAGCGCGTCTCCGCTTCATCGTGATGCAGGCTCTCGAGCGCCGCGAGATGCTGGGTCGCCTGCGCCATGGTCGCGGCGTGCTGCCGCACATACTCGTCCTGGCGGCGGAGCTGAAAATTCTTCTCCTGCCGCCGCGCTTCGAGCATGTCGACGCGCAGCGCGCCGACCAGCGCCTCGGCCTCCGCGGCGCGGTCGCTGACGCGGTCGGATTGGGTCTGGACATTGCTGGCGTACAGGTAGACCGCCCCGACCGCGAGCAGCCCGAGGATGCCGACGCAGCCGATCACCCCGATCTGGACGCCGATCCGGAAATGGGCCAGCAACTTGCTCATGGGGTTCTCCCTTGGAGGGCAATGAACGGCGCGTGCCGGCCGAACCGATTGGCCGGGCCGGACGGGCGACAGTTGTCCCCACGCGCGTGCGCGTCCCGCCGGGTGACACGGGTCGGGCGGAAAAGCACGGCAACAGCAGGCTCCAGGTCGCCCGCCGCAGCTCGTGCGGTGATTGTCTAAAGAACAAAACTTAAATAAAGCTTACACGATATTTTCTATACATAAATACCGAGTCTCACGCGGCCAACTCATGTCCGGATGATCGACGCACGGCGCGGACCGGCGGTGGCCTCGGCGTGACGCCGGCACAGGGGTCGGCTACGGTCGGCCGGGAGATTGCACGATGCGCGCGTCATGGGTGCCGGGAGCGCTGGGCGCGTTCGGTTGGCTGCTCGCGGCGGCGCTCGGCGGTTCGCTCGCCGACCACCCGGCCGCCGGTGGGGAGCCGCCGCGCGACACGCCGCCGTCGCTCGCGCTGAGTTCGGGCCGCTCCGTCACTGTGCTCAGCATGGCACCGCTGGTCTCGCCGGACGGCTGGACGGGGCTCGTGCTGGTCTACCAGACCGCGCTGCCGCTCGACGACGCGCCGGCGCTGCGCGGCGAGGCCGATCAGATCTGGCAGCGCTTCGTGCTCGACGTCGTCCAGTCGCACTACGACAAGGCGCTGATCGTCGCCCAGGCACAAGCCGCGAGCGGTGCCGCCGCGCCGGCAACCGCTCAATTCCGGTTCACCGCGCAGGGCGACGGCTGGTGCACCGCCGAGAGCGCCGAGCGCATCAAGGCCGGGCTCGATGCCGCCTTCGTGCGGGATTTCGTCGCCCGCTTCGACCGGCTGGTCGACCAGCGCGACGGCTGGGCGGCGGCACTCTATCTGGCGCCCGACTGGCGGGGCACCGCGACGATCACCGAGCGGGGCAAGTTGGTGCGCTCGGTGCTGGACCGCAGCCAGTTCGTCGCTGCCGTGCTGGTCGCCGACCAGCAGATCGAGGATTATCGGCATCGCCGCGAGATCAGCGCGATCGCGGTCGATCCCGACGGCCGGTCCGCCAGGATCGAGAGCCGCGAGACCGAGACGTTCCGGCGCGGCGTCGACCGAATCAGGTCGGACGGCAGATCGATCGACGTCCTGAAGCTGATCGACGACCACGTCCAGCTGATCGAGTCGTCCGACGAGGCAATCAACAGCGTCGATTGACGCGCAATCCGGCGGCTGCAGGAATTGCGCTCCGCGAGCCGTACGCACCGACCCGGATCGTGCGCGAGACACCGTCGAACGCCGATCCGTCGCGTTATCTCGAAGGCCGCGAGCCGGCCTGATCGCCGCGCCACGCGCGTATGAACGCGATTTCATGTTGGCGGCGCACACGCTTGCGCCGACTCGCGCGTAACACCCCCTAGAGCGGCCCGCAGGTGCGGCGCCGGGGGACATACAGGGGATCGACATGAACAAGCTCAGCAGACTGATGATGGCCGGATTTGCCGCGCTCGTGCTGGGCACCGGCGCCAGCGCATCCGCGTTCGCCGACACGCACTGGCAGCAGTCCCATCCGCGGCGCGCCGAGGTGAACCACCGGCTCGCGAACCAGAACCACCGGATCAACCATGAACGTCGCGACGGCCAGATCAGCGGGGCGCAGGCCCATCAGCTGCATCGCGACGACCACCAGATCCGCCACGAGGAGCGCCTGATGGCGAGCCAGGACGGCGGACACATCACCCGCGCCGACCAACGCGCGCTCAACCAGCAGGAAAACCACGTCAGCCGCGAAATCGGCCGCTGACGCGACGACGCCCGCGCGGGTGATCAGCACCCGTGCGGGCACGCCGTCGAAACCTTCACGACTGGCTCGCCGCGATCAGCTCGAGCGTCGCCTGGACGGTGATCTCCGGCGCCTCCTGGGGCACGTTGTGGCCGACCAGCGGAATCACGCGGCGCTGGTACGGTCCGGTGAAACGGTGCGCGTGCGGGTCCGACGACGGCGCCGGGTGGACGCCGTCGCCATCGCCATGCAGCACGATCGTCGGCACCGCGATCGGCGGCTGGGCGGCCAGCCGCCGCTCGATCGCCTCGAGCGCGGGATCGCCCGCCACGTAGCCGAAGCGGTGGCGGTAGGACTGGATCACGACGTCGACGAAATCGTCGTTGTCGAACGATGCGGCGCTGCGCTCGTAGGTCGCGTCGTCGAACGCCCAGTTGGGCGACCACAGGCGCCACAGCAGCCTGCAGAGCGACCGGCGGTTGGCCGTCAGCCCGGCGCGGCCGCGCTCGGTGCAGAAATAATACTGATACCAGAGCCGATGCTCCTGCTCGGGCGCCAGCGGCCGCACCGAGCCAGGGATGTCCTGCAGATTGTAGCCGCCGCAGGTCACCAGGCAGCGCGCGCGCTCGGGCCACAGCGCCGCGACGATGCAGGCCGCCCGGCCGCCCCAGTCATAGCCGACCAGCGCCGCGCGCGGCAGCGCCAGCGCATCGAGCAGCGCCAGCAGATCGCCGGCCAGCGCCGCCTGCTGACCCGAGCGCGGCGTGTCGGCCGACAGGAAGCGGGTCGGGCCGTAGCCGCGCAGATTGGGCACGATGGCCCGGCAGCCGGCGCCGACCAGCGCCGGCAGCATCGCGTCGTAGGTCCGGACGTCATAGGGAAAGCCGTGCAGCAGCACAACCGGGACGCCATCCGCCGGGCCGCTCTCCTCATAGGCAATTTCGAGTGTGCGGGTCCGAACGCGTTGCACGGTCGCCGCTGCCATGATGTCCTCCGTCGCCGGCGCCAGTGTCGGGGATGTGGGCCCGGCGAGGGAAGCCCTGGTTCAGTTCAGCGTCGAATAGAGCAGCTCGGAGATCAGGACGGGGACCAGGATCAGGGCAGCCAGCCAAAGCAGCGAGAGGAGATTGCTCAGCCCCGGCTTGGCGCGCTGCCAGGTCAGCATGGGTCGCATGACGGTGGGCATGACGGGTGGCTCCTGGGGGGACGGCCGATCGCCGCCCTGCCTGTATTAACGCGGCTCGACGGTCGACCATGCGCGCTCACGCAAAAGTCATCGCCCGGACAGTGCGCGGCCCCATCCGCGCTGCCTGCCAACCGATCGACAGGCCCGCGCGACCGGCCGATGATGCACTGCAACAGGGCGATACCGTGGGGAGGCAACGATGAATCTCGGCTATGTCGGCTTGGGCAAGATGGGCGGCGCGCTGGCTCGGCGCCTGATGAAGCAGCACAGCCTGCGCGCCTACGATGTACGGCCGGAGGTCGTCCAGGAGTTCGCCGCCGCCGGCGCGGTACCGGCCCAGGATCTGCGCGCGCTGGGCGATCAGTGCGACCTGATCATGACCTGCCTGCCGACCTCGAGCCAGGTGCGCGACGTCATCTTCGGCGCCAACGGGCTGGCCGACCATCTGAAGCCCGGCAGCGTCATCGTCGACATGACGACCGGCGATCCGACCGCGACGCGCGCGATGGCGGCCGAGCTGAAGGCGCGCGAGCTTCATCTGATCGACGCGCCGGTGAGCGGCGGCCCGCACGGCGCCGCCGCCGGCACGATCGCGATCATGGTCGGCGCGCCTGACGCGCTGTTCGCGCGCGTCAAGCCGATCCTGAGCACGATCAGCCCCAACATCTTCCACACCGGCGATGTCGGAACCGGACATCTCATGAAGCTGGTCAACAACGTGATCGGCGCCGGCGTGCGCGCGATCACGTTCGAGGCGATCGCGATGGGGATCAAGAACGGCCTCAGCCTGAAAACCTGCGCCGAGGTGCTGCACAAGGGCTCGGCGCGCAGCTACACCACCGAGGTCACCCTGCCGCGCTTCCTGGACGGCAGCTTCGCCAACAATTTCATGATCGGGCTGATGCTCAAGGACGTGAAGCTCGCCACCCAGATGGGCATCGAGAGCGCGGCGCCGATGCCGCTGTCGGGCCTGGTGCGCGAAATCTACCAGGCGGCCACCAACGAGCACGGCGCCGACGCCGACATCAACAGCCTGATCCGCAGCTGCGAGCGCGCCGCCCAGGTCAAGGTCGTGCCGTAGAGGAAGTCCTTAACGCGGAATCGCGCTGACCGGAGGCTTCATTCTCTGATCGTCATGGCCGCCCCTGTGGCGGCCATCCACGCCTTTCCATCCGAGATGCCGTAGCTGCCGGTTGGGATCGGCGGTCGGCCTGAAAGGCGTGGATGGCCGGCACAGGGCCGGCCATGACGGTCTTCTATTGATTCCAGTCAGTTCGGATTCGCTCTAACCAACGCGAAAGAGAGGAAGGGATCTCTCGCTAAGCCGGCGCCCCGTCTTCGAGCGGGTCTTCGACGCAGACGCGGTTACGGCCACTCTCCTTGGCCTTGTAGAGCGCCTGATCGGCACGTCCGATGACCTTGTCGATGGTCGACTTCTTTACGTAGGTGCTGAGCCCGATGCTGATCGTGAATGTCAGCGCACCCTTGTCGGTCGGCACCGAGATCTCGGCCACCGACTCGCGTAGGCGCTCGGCGACCCTGAGGGCGCCGGGCTGATCGGTGTGCGTCAAGGTGACGATGAACTCTTCGCCGCCATAGCGCGCCACCAGATCGGTCGGCCGCACGACCCGCTTGCAGGCGTCGGCCATAGCCTGGATCGCCTGGTCGCCGACCTGATGCCCGAACGTGTCGTTGACGCGCTTGAAATGATCGATGTCGATCATGAGGATCGAAAAGGTCGCGTTGTAGCGGTCGGCGCGGCGTTGCTCGCGCGCCATCAATTCCATGAAGTGCCGGCGATTGTACGCGCCGGTCAGCGGATCGGTGGTGGCCAGCCGCCGCAGGATCTCCGACGAGCGGTTGATCCGATAGATCAGCAAGCAGGTGGAATAGAGCACGAGCGTGACGACGCCGCGGTTGATCGCGAAGTTGATGAAGTCGTCTTCTTCCATGTCCGGCACGCTGGCGCCGGCGCTCAGAATCGTGCACAAGCCGCAGAAGACGACGAACACCCACGGGCTGCGGATCCCGTAAAACAGCCCGGCGAGCGGAATATAGAGCGCGGCAGCGAGGAACGACGCCGAGGTAATCGAATCAAGGTAAAAGATCAAGCCGCAGAGGAGCGCAGCGGCAATCAGCCGCTCGCGGACGCCCACCCTTTCCCCGAGCTCGCTTAACATTCGGGATCTCTACAATTCGTCTTGCCTCGACGACAAGAAAAATATATCGCAATTTTCGCCGACTGCCTATGAGGGACGCCGCCCGCGACGGCCTCGCCCTTGCGATGGCTGCGCCGCCGTCCCTCGATGAGCAAATCCATCGGCGCCGCCAAGCCAACAAGTGCGCCTAGCCGTGGCGGCCATGTGCGATGCGCGCAGGCCGCCCACACGTTATAGCGCAATCGCGCGCCGCACCGCGCGCGGCCTGATCCGACGGCGCAGAATCCCCCGTCATGAATTGCCCTTACAGGGCGGCGCTCGCCACGCCGCAACGCTGGATGAAGCGGCCCGGTTGGGTTATTGGTATCGGGGGACCGGTAAAATGCTCGGCATGTTGATCGCCCACGTCGCTGCCGTGTCCGCTCGGCGGCAGCGAGGGCATCGCCAGAGCGAACGATGGGGGCGAACGATGGGGCGGTCTGTGTGTCTTCATCGGTGTCGCCGCGCGCCGGCGCGGTGGTGGGAGCGCGGGCGCGAGCGCGCTCGTCGGCGGCGCCCCGGTGCTGCCGATCCGGCCGGCCGCCGGTAGGCGCAACGTGTCAGCCACCTGATGCAGATCGACGATCTGTTGAGCCGAGTCGGCCTGCGGGAGCGCATCATCGCCGCGCTGCTGCTCTGCGGGGTCATCTTCTGGCTCGACACGGTTACCTCCGCGACGTTCCTCGCCGCAGCTTTGTATATCCCGGTCGCCGGGATCTTCTATGGCGTCCGCAGCCCGACCGTGTTCTTGGGATTCTGCGTGATCTGCACCGTGCTGAGCGGGAGCGCCAGCCTCTCCGACTTCGACGAGACCGACTTCCTGAACTTCGCCATCAATCGCGGCGTCATCACGCTCGTCCTCTATTCGACGTGCCTGCTGATCTATCGGAACAACTGCGCGTCGGAGGTGTTGCGGAAGCTCGCGACCACCGATCCTTTGACCGGCGCTTTCAACCGCCGCTATTTCATGGAGCTGATGGCGCGCGAGCAGCGCCGCGCCGACCGCTACGAGACGACCTATTCGATCCTCATGATCGACATCGATCACTTCAAGCGGGTCAACGACACCTATGGGCATCAGGTCGGCGATCATGCCATCCAGGCGATGGCGGAGGCCTGCAAGGGGGCGACCAGACCGACCGATATCGTGGCGCGCTACGGCGGCGAGGAGTTCATCGTCACGCTGACCCACACGGATCAGCCCGGCGCCGTGAAGGTTGCGGAACGCCTGCGTGAGGCCGCGTCGGAGATCGCCATTCCGACCGAGCGCGAAGCCTTGCAGTTCACGATCAGCATCGGGGTCGCGACCTACCGGAAAAAGTCGAGCGTCGACGCCATCATCGGCCGGGCCGACCACGCGCTGTACGGCGCCAAGACCGGCGGCCGCAATCGGGTCTGCACCGAAGAGCCCGCCGACGACGCAGCGTCCACCGGCGGCCGCGGCATGCTCGGCAGCGGGGCGGCACCCAACGCAGAGGGATCGGGTCCGCCGTCCGGCCCATCAGGGGCGGCCGCGCTGCCATGGGCGACCGCCTACCCGACGCGTGCGCAGCGGTCGTTGCGTATCGTGATGGCCGGGCTCATCGCGATCGGACTCGCCGCTGCCGCGGGGGCGATCTTGCGCTACGCCGGCATCTTGGGCTCGAACTAGCTAGCGCCCGATCGCCGACGCGTCGTGGAACCTGGCGAGCAGCCAGCCGCGCAGCCACTGGGCGCCCGCCGCCGGATCGCCAGGCGGATCGAAGGCGATCCGGCGAAGCGGTGACAATGGCGGCAACCTGTCGATCGCCCCCACGCCAGCCGGGATGGCGGCGGTCGTCCGGAGCGTGACGCCCAGCCCGCGTACCGCGCTCCACAAGCCCGACAGGCTTGGGCCGGTGAATGCGATCTGCTTCCCGGCCCGGTGCCTCGTCGTGGCGCGGCGAAAGTGCGAAACGCTTGCCACGCGGCACCAGCCGGCGCCGGCGTGGTGCGGCGGCGCCGAAATATCGAGATCGCGCGGTTTGGGGTCGGGCGGCGATGGCGAACGGCGTCACGGACCCGCGCCGGCTCGATCTCTCGAGCAACGGAATTTGTTGATCTCAACCGACCTCGCGACGGCCGGGGACAACCAAATCCGGCATCTGCGAGGCCGGGTGACACCGCGACGGCGCAAAACGACATAAAATGTTGACAACTCCGCGTTTACGCTGCTTACAGGGCGGAATTCTTGTGGCAGAACGCGCAAGAAACGACAGGATCGAGCGAGTTTTCTGGTGCCCGCCAAGGCCGCCACCATTGTGCGGATGCGGCATGGGTTTTGCGACGACGTGATCAAGCCGTGGTCCTCGATGGGGACCCGCCGTCGGTCCTCCGTGCCCCGCGCCCGCACGCTCCAGTGTGCGCGGATGATTGTGCGGGGACGGCGCATGTCGATTTGAGGGAGCTTGTCGGATGGGTGTCGTTGCGCGAATTGGCGGGCTCGTCGCCGCGGTCGTCATCATCGCGGCCGGCGCCTATGCGCTGCTCTTTCCGCTGCCCTGGCACGAGGCCTCCAGCGAGCCCGCCAAGCCCGGCGCGACAGAAAGCTCCGCGGCCGCCGCGAACAGCGTGACCTTGAGCGACGCCGAGCTCAAGGCGTTCAAAGTCGAGGCGGTCGATACGCGCGAGTTCAGCGTGTCGCGCGACGCCGTCGGCAAGATCGCGTTCAACGACGATGCTTCGGTCCCGGTCTTCCCGCCCTATCAGGGGCGCATCACCCAGCTGTTCGCCAAGCCGGGTGACGACGTCAAGAAGGGCCAGGTCATGTTCGAGATCGACAGCCCCGATCTCGTCAACGCGGAATCGAACCTGATATCGGCGGTCGGGACGTTTCAGCAGACCAAAGGGCAGCTCGATCTGACCACCCGCGCGCTGGCGCGCGGCAAGGCGCTGCTCGAGGCGAAGGCGATCGCGCAGAAGGACCTCGAGCAGGCGACCGCCGACTTCACGGCCGCGGACGCCGCCTACAAGGCGGCGGTCGGCGGGCTCAACGGCGCGCGCGACGCGGTGCGGATCTTCGGCAAGACCGAGGCCGAGATCCGTCGCGTCGAGGACACCCATCGGATCGACTCGCGCATGCCGGTGCCGAGCCCGATCGCGGCGCGCGTGACCTCGCGCCAGGCCGGACCCGGCCAGTTCGTCCAACCGGGCGGCAATCCGGTCTACACGGTCGCCGACATCTCCACCGTGTGGATGATCGCCAAGGTCGCCGAGACCGACATCCCGCTGATCCATCTGGGCCAGCAGGCCAGCGTCAAGGTGATGGCGTATCCGGGCCGGCTGTTTCGCGGCAAGATCACCTATGTCGCGGCCTCGGTCGATCCCGACACCCATCGCGTGCTGGTCCGCTCCGAGATCCCGGATCCGAAATTCGAATTGCTCCCCGAGATGTTCGCGACCTTCGTGATCCGCACGGGGGAAGCGTTCACCTCGCCGGCGGTGCCGGAAGCCGGCGTGGTGCGCGAGGGCGACGGCACCATGACGGTGTGGGTGACGACGGATCGCCGTCGCTTCGACAAGCGGACGGTGCGCATCGGGCTCCAGCAGGGCGGCTTCATCCAGGTCCTCGAGGGGCTGCAGCCCGGTGAGTTGGTCGCCACCGACGGCGCGCTGTTCCTCAGCAACGCGCTCACGACCGCGGCGAAATGAGCGCTCGGCGCGACGCCGTCACGCGGAGAAATCCAGGGGGCAAGGCGTGTTGAAAGGCATTCTGGCGTTCGGGTTGACCCGTCGCCCGATCGTCCTGCTGGGGCTGCTGGTGTTCATCGGCGCCGGGCTGATCGCCTTCTCGAAGCTCAATATCGAGGCCTATCCGAACCCGGCGCCCGTGATCCTCGAGATCACCGCCCAGAGCGCCGGCCTGTCGGCCGAGGAGATGGAGCGCTACTACACGATCCCGATGGAGGTCGGCCTCTCGACCACGCCGGGGGTCGACAACATCCGCTCGACCTCGTTCTACGGCCTCGCGTTCGTTCGCGTCACCTTCAAGTATGGCATCGACTACTATTTCGCCTACACCCAGGCGGCGATCAACCTGCAGCAGAACGTCAGCCTGCCGAACAACGCCCAGCCCCAGATCCAGGCCTCGAGCCTGGTCGGCGAGATCTACCGCTACCAGGTGGTCGGCCCGCCGAATTTCGGCATCACCAATCTGCGCACGGTCCAGACCTGGGTGGTCACACGGCGGCTGCTCACGGTGCCCGGCGTCGTGGCGATCAACCCGTGGGGCGGCACGACCAAGGAGTACGAGGTCGAGGTCGACCGCAACAAGCTCGACGCCTACAACATCACGATCCCGCAGCTCATCACCACGATCGGCAACGCCAACATCAATGTCGGCGGCCGCACCATCAATGTCGGCCAGCAATCGGTCAATATCCGCGGCGTCGGCCTGATCGACACCGGCGGCGACAGCGATCTGACCCAGGGCTGGCGGGTCGGCGACATCGAGAACATCGTGCTGAGCCAATCGAGCGGCGTGCCGGTGCTCGTGAAGGACGTCGCCAAGGTCTATGTCGGCTACGTGCCGCGGCTCGGCAAGGCCGGGCGCGACGATCAGGACGACGTGGTCGCCGGCATCGTCGTGATGAACCGCACGATGCAGACCAGCGACGTGGTGGCGCGCGTCGAGGCCGAGGTCAAGAAGATGAACGCCGACGGCAGCCTGCCGCCCGGCGTCAAGGTGGTCCCCTATTACGATCGCTCGACCTTGGTCAACGTCACCACGCACACCGTGGTGCACAATTTGATCTTCGGTTGCCTGCTGGTCTTCTTCATCC
>Ga0302324_100020021_pt1 | contig 13113 bp, 6 predicted proteins | sample Palsa_T0_1_FD_201949 | JGI IMG/M metagenome (GOLD analysis project Ga0302324, IMG submission 201949) | Peat permafrost microbial communities from Stordalen Mire near Abisko, Sweden - Palsa_T0_1 | ecosystem: Environmental > Terrestrial > Soil > Palsa > Peat permafrost | place: Sweden: Abisko...
CTCGTGCCGCAGGTACGCGATCTCGCCGGCGATGTTCTGCGGCGTCAAGCTCCGATCGACGGCCGCGCGCGCTTCGGTGGCGAAAGGCGCGTCGGGAAAGAGGTGCACGAGGCGCACCAGCAGCCAGTGGCCGTGCACGTCGGAATGCCAGTCGTAGCAGCCGTAAAAGGCCGGGGTGAGCTCGCGCGGCGGCCGCGCCTCGGCGTCGCTCGCGAGCGTGTGCGACAAATGGTTCGGGTATTCCTCGTGCAGGCACTTGAGGGCGAGCGCCGCGAAGCGCCCGGCTGCAGCGGCATCGAGCGCCGCTGCCGCGCCCGGAGGTGCTGGGTCGGCTGCCGCGGCCGCGTATCCTGCGAGTGACAAAGCCAACAGCCATGACGGGAAGCGCATGGACGCGCAGTATAAGCGAGGGCGATGACCGAGGGCGCGCGGCCTTAAGATCCCTTGAGTGCGCGCTGGAGCGCGGAATAGTCCACGGGCTTGATGAGGTGATCGTCGAACCCGGACGACCTCGAGCGCTCTTTATCCTCCGCCTGGCCATAGCCGGTCAACGCGATGAGCCGCATGCCCGTGAGCTCGGGCGCGGCACGAATCCGGCGCGCCACCTCGTAGCCGTCCATGTCGGGAAGACCGATGTCGAGAAGCACGATCTGAGGCTTGAACGAGACCACGCGAGCCAGTGCATCCGCGGAGCTCAGCGCGGCTTCGACCTCATGTCCGTCGAGCTCGAGCAGGAGCTTGAGCGAGTGCGCCGCATCGGCGTTGTCGTCGACGACCAGGACCCGGGACGGGGGGGCGCTCACCGCCGCCTCCCGTACCTGCTCATCCTCGTGCTCGGCGAGCGGCAGGCGAATCTCGAAGGTCGACCCGCGCCCGGGTCCGGGACTCGAGACGCTGACTCGCCCTTCGTGCATCTCGATCAGCCGTTTGACCAGTGAGAGACCGACGCCGAGGCCGCCCTGCGCACGATCGAGCGTGCGCTCGCTCTGCACGAACAGATCGAAGATCTGAGGCAACAGATCCGCGGGAATGCCCGGGCCGTTGTCGGTGACGGCGAGCACGGCTTCGCCGTTATCTTCCGATGACTCCACGCGGATCTCGCCGCCCGGCTGCGTGTATTTGACCGCGTTGGTGAGCAGGTTCACGACGCATTGCACGAGCCGTGTGGAATCGCCGTTCACCCGCGACGGCTCGTGGCTCAGCACTGAGATTTTGTGCCGCCGCTCCTGGATCAATGGCTCGACGGTTTCCATGGCCTGCGTCACGATGTCGGCGAGCTTCACCGTCTGGCGCTTGAGCACGATCCGTCCCTGAGTAATGCGCGACACGTCGAGCAGGTCATCCACCAGGCGTGCGAGCACCGCCGCCTGCCGCTGCAGTATTTGCGTGACCGCACGGGTCTGCGCGTCCGGCGATGCAATCCGCGCAAGCAGTGCGGCCGCGCTGCGGATCGGGGCAAGCGGGTTGCGGAGCTCGTGAGCGAGCATGGCCAGGAACTCGTTTTTCTGCCGATCGGCCGCCTCGAGGCGGATGCGTGCATGCACGTGGGCGGATATGTTGCGGAAATAGCAGACGACTCCGTATTCGTTGTCCGGGAGCGGAATCCGGTGGATTTGCCATTCATAGTATTCGACTCCACCGCTCGAGTGCTGTTCGGCGTGCTCGCGTGCGATGTAAGATTCGCCGCTCTCGAGGGTGCGGTGGAACGAACGCTCGATCTCCTCGGCAGAGCCTTTCCCGAGCAGCACCGGGAGGACCTCGCTGAGATTGCGGCCGATGAGATTGGGAATTTCGCCGAACATGGGACGTGCGAGCGGGTTGACCTGGCGGATGCGAAAACCGCTGTCCACCAGGAAAACGCCGAGCGGGGCGCCGTTGAGCAGCCCTTCGTACTGAAGCGTCTGCCGGCGCAGCGCCCGCTCCTCGCTTTCGCGCAAGGCCGCGTCGGCCTCGCGGCGCACCCGCGCGAGCTCCAGCAACCCCGCAATCCGCGCCGTGAGCTCGCGGGCCGAGAACGGCTTCGCGAGATATTCGTCGGCGCCTGAGCGCAACCCTTCGATGCGCGCCTCTTCGCCGGCACGCGCGGACAGCAAGATCACCGGAATCGAGCGAAGCGATTCGTCCTCGCGCAGCGCCTTCAACAGCCCGAACCCGTCGAGGCGGCTCATCATGAGGTCGCTGAGCAGCAGGTCGGGCCGCTCCCGCCGGACCGCGGCGAGCGCTGCCTCCCCGTCGGACACGGGTTCCACCCGATAAAGGGGTGCCAGCAGCTCTTTAAGGTAGGTCCGCATGTCCGCGTTGTCGTCGGCTATGACAATGCGCGCCGCGGAGCTTACTGGGGCGCGCGGGTCCGGAAGCGCCGCCGACAGCGTATCGAAGGGCCCGAGCCTGGTCACTTCGCTCTGCGCATCCGGGATCCAGCGCAGCGCCTCCTGCACATAGGCGAGCGCACCGCTGGCCGACGGAGTCGCGGCGCCGGGCGCCTTGATTCGCTCCGCGGCCAAATGGGCGCTTCCGAGCGGCACGCGGATGCAAAAGGTGCTGCCGCGCCCGAGCTCGCTGGTCGCGTCGATGCGCCCGCCATGCAGCTTCACCAGCTCCAGCACCAGCGCGAGGCCGATCCCCGAGCCCTCCTGCGTGCGGCCCTGCGTACTCTCCACGCGATGGAAACGCTCAAAGAGGCGCGGGATCTCTTCGCGCGGTATCCCGACGCCCGTATCCGATACCTCGAGCGAAACGCACGTTTCCTCCCGCCTCAGCTGCACGGCGATCTCGCCGGTGAAGGTGAACTTGAATGCATTGGAGAGCAGGTTGAGAACGATCTTCTCCCACATTTCCCGATCGAGAAACAGCGGCTCGCCGATGGGCTCGCAATCGACGCGGAACGAAAGACCCGCCGCCTCGATCGCCGAGCGGAAGGAGCTCGCGAGATCCTTCGTCAGCGCGGCCGCGTCGGTCGGCTCGAACGAGGCCTGCACCCGGCCCGCCTCGATGCGCGAGAAATCGAGCAGGGAGTTGACCAGCTTCAAGAGCCGCAGCGAATTGCGCCGCGCGAGCGTGAGCTGCTCGCGCACCCAGGACGGCGTTTCCGGGTGAGTCGCGGCGGCCTCGATCGGTCCGAGCATCAAGGTGAGCGGCGTGCGGAATTCGTGGCTCACGTTCGAGAAGAAGGCGGTTTTCGCCTGATCGATCTTGGCGAGGGCTTCCGCGCGGCGCCGTTCCGCCTCGTAAGCCTGGGCGTCGGCAATGGCGGCGGCGAATTGGCCAGCGATCAGCTCGAAGAAGCCGCGATAACCGTCATCGAGCGCACGGCGCGGGGAGATCCCGGCAACCAACAGCGCGACGCAAGTCGAGGAACCCTGGCCCTGCACGGGCAATACGAGTGCCCGCAACACCGGCGCCCCCTGGAAGGGGCTCGGCACCGATTCGGCGCCGATCGGCAACGCTACGACCTGAGCCTTGTTGCTCGCCAGCACGTCCGCGATCGGCCACGGTCCGGCTGCGGCGGGTTCGAGCCGTGCAGGCCGCAGCGGCTCAGGTAGTTCTCCGGTGCAGGCGGCAAGCCACGCGAACTGCGCGCCTTCGTCGAGCATGTACAGGCAAGCGAACGGGACATCGAAGGCGTTTCCTTGCAGCACGTCGATCAGATGGTCACACGCCGTTTGGACGGTCTTGACCCCCGAGATGCGCGCCGCCAGATCGCGCAGCGCCTGCAGGCGCCGCTCGCCGATCACGCGCTCCGTGACCTCCGTGACGACGCAGAGCATGCCGGCGATACGGCTCCGATCGTCATACACCGGACTGTACGAGAAAGTGTGGTAGGTCTCCTCGGCGAAACCGCTGCGTTCCAAAAACAGCAGCAACCCCTCGTCCCAGGTGGCCTGGCCATGCTCGAGCACGTGCTGGATGCGCGGGCCGATGTCCGGCCAGATCTCTTCCCATACCTTGTCGGAACGCGCACCGAGCACCCACTCGCGCTTGATGCCTACGGTGGGGAGATACGCATCGTTGCAGAAGAACGTGAGCTCGGGTCCCCACAGCATCCACATCGCGTAGCGCGAGTCGAGCATCACGCGCACGATGGTGCGCAGCGATTGAGGCCAAGCGGCGGGATCGCCGAGTGGAGTCCGCGTCCAATCGAGCGCGCGCATGCGCGCACCCATCTCCCCACCGCCGCTCAGGAAGTTAGGATTCGATCCCGCGGATTTCGCGTAATCAAGCATCGTGTTATCCGCGTGCGTCATTTCGAAGCGAGTGCGGCGCCCACCGCCCGTGACAGCTTCACATCGATTTCCTCGAGTTCCGCGTCGCTCGCGTTGTACGGCGGGGCGAGGATCACCGTGTCTCCCGCGGCGCCGTCGACATTGCCCGAGCACGGGTAGCAGATGAGCCCGTCCGCGAAGGCGCGCTGGCCGATGTCGAAGCTCAAGCCGCGGTCCGGCGCGAAGGGCGCGCGGGTCGCGCGGTCCGTGACGAGCTCGACGCCGATGAAGAAGCCCCGCCCCCGCACATCGCCGACCTCGTCGAACTTGGACAGCGACCCGCGCAGCGCTTGCTGGAATGCGGCGCCCTTGCTGCGGGCCCGCTCGACCAGGCCGTCGCGCTCGATGATCGTCTGCACGGCGAGGCCCGCCGCGCACGCCGCAGTATGGCCCGAGAAGGTGTGCCCGGTCATGTAGGCGCCGTGCTCGCTCACGATCGGAGCCGCGACCTTCGCGCTCACCAGTGTCGCCCCGAGCGGGATATACCCGCCCGCGAGCCCCTTGGCAACGCTCATGAGATCCGGCACGACCCCATCGTGCTCGAGCGCGCACCAGGTGCCGGAGCGCCCCGCTCCGCACATGACTTCGTCCGCGATGAGCAGCACATCGTGCTTGGCGCACACCGCCTGCACCGCCGCGGCGTATCCCGGCGGCGCAGGTACGACGCCGCCGGCCGCGCCGACAATGGGCTCGAAGACGAAGGCGGCGACGTTGTCCGGCCCCAATGTCAGGATCGTCTGCTCGAGTTCGGCGGCCAAGTGGCTCACCAGGGTGTCCGCTGTGCAGCCCTCCGGCATGCGGTAGGCATTGGCGGGCGAGACGAAGGCGACATCCAGCAAGCTGCCTTCGAACGCACGCCGCCGCGCCGCGAACCCCGACACGGAGAGCGCGCCCAGGGTATTGCCGTGCCAGGACCGCTGGCGAGCGATGAACCGGCGCTTCGTCATGAGACCGCGCGCCGCGTGATACTGAAGCGCGACTTTGAGCGCGGACTCGACCGCCTCGGAGCCGTCGGCGCAGTACAAGATATCCTTGAAGCAGTGGCCCGATATCCGGTGCACGATCTCGGTCAGGGATTCGAGCGCCGAGCTGGTGAATAGATAGCGATAGGCGTAGGCAATCGAGTCGAGCTGGCGGCAGATCGCCGCGTTCACCTCGGCATTGGCATGTCCGATGCAAAATACCGCCGGGCCACCCGAGCCGTCGAGGTACGCCTTGCCGGTTTCGTCATACAAATAAGATCCTTGGGCGCGAGCGATCCGCGACAGATCCTGAAGCCCAAATCCGCTGCCCCCGCCTCTCGCCATATGGATCCCCTCACTTCGGCTGAAGCCGCCCGGGCGCAGTGTACTTAAAATCGCACTGCCACATTCGCAGGCGGCTGTCATCGGGATCCGGCGGCCTGAGCCTCCTCGGGGCAATGAGCGTCTATGCCTTCTAAATAAGTCTTTAAACAACATATTATTAGGGAATAAATCTCAAGTAAGTTATCACATTGAGACATCCCCGCCCGCCCCTGTCGCCGGGCACAGACGTCTCCGTGGCACCCACCTGCAGGCACTCGACGACCCCTACAGACCCCACGGGCGGGCGCTGCCATAGTAACCCCATGAAGAAGTACGCAAATCGATGGATAGCACTCCGCTCCGCCGGCCTCGGGGTGATCTTCGCGCTCGGGCTGACTGGGCCGATCTGGCCGGCCACGGCCTCACCTGAGCCCGCCGCCGCATCTCAGCCTAGTGCCGCGCCTGAGCAAAGCGCGACTCGCCCTCAGCCCGCACGGTTATCCCCCGCGTCCAAGCCCGAACTCGACCGTTCGGGTCACCGGCGCATCGGCAAAGCATCGTTCTATGCCAGGATGTTCGCCGGCCGGAAAATGGCCGACGGCTCGCCGATGGAACCGGCCGGCAACAACGCCGCGAGCAGAACTCTACCGCTCGGCACCACCGCGAGGGTAACCAACCTCGAGACCGGGAAGGCGGCCATCGTCACGATCCGCGACCGCGGGCCATACGTCGCGGGGCGCATCGTCGACCTTTCGCCGGCCACCGCGCACGAGATCGGGCTCGAGCCGCGCATCGGTGTGACCCGCGTTGCCGTGTCGCCGATCACCGTTCCGATGCCGAACGGCAAGGTCAAGCTCGGCGACGGCGTCCTCGAGGCGAGCAATCGTGTCGAGGGACATCTAGCGTTCGATTGACGGTCGGGCTTATGCTGACAGCGCGGGCGTGGTGCCCCCTTCGCACAAGGAGCCGTCGTGGCGAGTTCGGATATCGAGCGCATCCAGTCCGCGGTGGCAAACTCGCTCAGCGGGCATTGGCGGTTGTTTCTCTTTGAGGGCATCCTGCTCCTCCTGCTGGGGTTCGTAGCGATCGCGGTCCCGCCCCTGGCGACCTTCGCAGTCGAGATCCTCATCGGCTGGCTGCTCTTGGCGAGCGGTATCATCGGAATGATCACGACCTTCCGGATGCGTTCAGCCCCGGGATTCGGGTGGTCGCTGTTATCGGCCGTGGTCGGCGTCATCGCAGGCCTGGTGCTGCTCGCGTGGCCCGTGTCGGGCGCCGTATCGCTCACCCTGGTCTTGACGGTGTTCCTGCTGCTCGAGGGGTTTGCCTCGATCATGATGGCGCTCGAGCACCGTCATGGCTTCGCGGCGCGCTGGGCGATGCTCCTGCTGAGCGGTATTGTGGATATCATCCTCGCCGGTATCATCCTCGCGGGCTTGCCGGGCACGGCGGCTTGGGCCATCGGCTTGCTGGTGGGCATCAATCTGGTGTTCGGCGGGACGGCGCTCATCTCGATGGCGCTGCATGCGCGCAGCGCCACGCCCGCAGCCCCGGTCCCCGCGCCCTCACGGCCCTGACGCTCCGGCGGCCGGCCCCGCGCGTGTCGCAGCCCCGCGCGGGCCCACAGCCCCGCGCGGGCCCACAGCTCCGCGCGGGCCCGCAGTCCCGCCCGGGACCGCAGCCGCGGCGTCGAGCGCCGCGGCCGACTTGAGCCAATCGCGAAAGTGCTGGACCTCGCGCCGCGGAGCCCGCGGCCGTTCAGGGGTCACGACGAAGTAGGAGCTGTCGTCAGCAAAGTCATGCTCGAGCGCGAGCACCAGCCTGCCGGTCTTCAGGTACGCACTCAGGAAGATCGGGTGGGCGAGCGCGCAGCCCGCTCCGTTCGCCGCCAACTCGAGCGCCGCGATGGTGGTGTCCACGGTCGGTCCCGGCCGCTCCTCGAGATCCGCGACACGCAGCGCCTGGCGCACCTGCAACCAGTGATTCTCGTGACCCATGATGTGGATGAGATGTCGCGGCAGCCACTGTGCGGGGTCTCCGCTCGCGCGCGCTCGCTGTAGCAGCGCCGGGCTGCACACGGCGGCGATGCGCTGGTTCAAGAGCTGCTCGGATCGGTACCCATGCCACTGGCCGCTTCCATAGCGGATCTCCAGGTCCGTGGCCTCGTCCGGCACGGCGTTGTCCCAGATCACCGACGAAAGGCGCACGTCGATGGCGGGAAACGCGGCGATGAATGCCGGTAACTTCGGCGCGAGCCAGAGCGAGGCGAGCGACACCGGCGCGTGAACCGCGATCTCGCCGCGCTCGGATCCCCCGAACAGGCCGAGCGTCGAATCGGCCAGCTGCTCGAAGGCCTTGCGCACGGGCGGCAAATACGCGACGCCCATCGGGGTGAGCTTCACGCCGCGCGGCAGCCGCTCGAACAGCGCGAACCCGAGATGTGCCTCGAGAGCCCGGATCTGATAGCTGATGGCGCCCGAGGTGAGGCTGAGCTCCGCCGCCGCGGCAGTGAAGCCCCCGGTGCGGGCGGCGGCCTCGAAGGCTCGCAGCCACGTCAACGTGGGCAGGCCGACGACCGGCCGCCCGGCCGCCCTGCGTACGCCGTTCCTGTGCGAGTGGCTCAAATAGGGCTACCTTTCAAAAAATCATAGCCAAAGGTACCAAAAAACTCGCTTGCAAGCCTTGTAGGAGCAATTTATTGTGGCCTTACCCCTCCTGACACCTTCAGCGGCTCCCTAAATGAAAACACACACGCGCGTCGTCGTCATCGGCGGCGGGAACATGGGTGCAAGCCTTCTGTACCACCTGGCCCTCGAAGGCTGCGCCGATACGGTGCTCATCGAGAAGAACGAGCTCACGTCGGGATCGACCTGGCATGCGGCCGGCCAGTGTCCGAGCATCACAGGCAGCTACAACCTCGCGAAGATCCACGCCTATTCGAACCAGCTGTACCCGCGGCTGGAAACCCTCACCGGCCAATACACGAGCTGGCACCCAAGCGGCGGCCTGCGCCTCGCCAACAACCCGCGCGAGCTCGCCTGGCTCGAGTACGTGCTCGGCTACTCGAAGAGCATCGGTTTCAGCATGGAGATCGTCGGGCTCGACGAGATCCGGCGGCTCAACCCGTTTCTCACCACGGAGAACGTGCTGGCCGCCGCCTGGACGCGGGACGACGGGCATGGCGACCCGGCGGGCATCTGCAATGCGCTCGCCAAGGCGGCCCGGGATCTGGGCGCGAGCATCGTGCGGCACAACCGCGTGCTCGACGTGAAGCAGCGTCCGAGCGGCGAATGGGAGGTGCTCACCGAGAAGGGCACGATCGTCGCCGAGATGGTGGTGAATGCGGCCGGTTGCTACGCGCGCGAGGTCGCGGCGATGGTCGGCGCGGACGCGCCCATCACCAACATGCAGCATCACTACGTGATCACCCACCCGATCCCGGCGTTCGCCGAGCGCAGCGGCGAGATCCCGGTGATCCGCGACTCCTATACCTCAGGGTATCTGCGCCAGGAGCAGAAGTCCGGGCTCATGGGAATCTACGAGACCAGCGGCCTCACCGAGGCATGGGCGCCGAGGGGCTATCCGGAGTGGGAGTCCTCGAACGAGCTCTTCGCCGATGACCTGGACCGGATCGCCCCATGGCTCGAGCGCGCGATCGAGCGCATGCCGATTTTCGGCGAGGTCGGCATCCGCCGCGTCATCAACGGCGCGATTCCGCACACGCCGGACGGCGCGCCGCTGCTCGGGCCGGCCGCGGGTCTCAAGAACTACTGGATGTGCTGCGGCACCTCCTTCGGCATCGCCCAGGGCGGCGGTTGCGGCAAGTACCTGGCGCAGTGGATGGTGCATGGGGATTCCGAGATCAACATGACGGAATTCGACCCACGCCGCTTCGGCCCGTACGCGGACCGGGCCTACGTGCGCGCCAAGGTGCTCCTCGACTACCGCACGACCTTCATCACACGCCTTCCCGGCGAAGAGGAGCCCGACGGCCGTCCCAGCAGGACGAGTCCCCTCTACGAGCGGCTGAAGTCGCAAGGCTGCGTGTACACCGAGACCTTCGGCTGGGAGCGGCCGAAGTGGTTCTCGCCCGACGGGCGCGCCGAGGTGTCGGGTTACCGGCGCAGCAACGTGTTCGAGCTGATCGGCGCTGAAGTGGCGGCCGTTCATCGGCGCGTCGGCCTCCTGGATCTCAGCGGTTTTGCAAAGTACGAGATCAGCGGGCGGGACGCCGAATCGTTCTTGAACCGCGTGTGCGCGAACCGGGTTCCGCGCAAGACCGGCGGCATTGCGCTCGTGCACATGCTCTCGCCGCAAGGCCGGATCCTGGGCGAGATGACCGTGACCCGTCTCGCCGACGATCGCTTTTATGCGCTGTCGGCCGCCGCGGCGGAGCTGCGCGACCGGGATTGGCTCACCCAGAGCGTGCGGCCGGGCGAGGCGGTACAGATCGCGAACGTAACCGGGGAGCGCGGCGTGCTGGTCCTTTCGGGTCCGCGCTCGCGTGAGTTACTGGGCCCCTTGACCGATGCGGACTTGAGCAACGAGGCGTTTCCGTGGCTTCGTGCGCGCGAGATCCGCATCGCCGGGCACGACGTGCGGGCGCTGCGCGTGAGCTATGTGGGCGAGCTCGGCTGGGAGCTGCATCCGCCGATCGGCTTGCTGCCCGCGCTCTACGAGGCGTTGTGGGAGCGCGGACGCGCTCTTGGCATCGCGAACTACGGGCTCTACGCCGTCAACAGCATGCGGATCGAGAAAGGCTACAAGGCGTGGTCGACCGAGCTCACCAACGAGCTCAATCTTTTCGAGGCGGACATGCAGCGCTTCTTCGGCGCGAACAAAGACGACTTCACCGGCAAGGCGGCGACGCTCGCGCAGGCCCCGCGTCCTTACCAGATCGTCTACGTGCAGGTCGACGCTGCCGACACCGACGCGCGCGGCGGCGAGCCCGTGCTTGTGGGCGGCCGCTGCATCGGCGTCACCACCTCGGGCGGCTATGGACACCGGGTCGAGAAGAGTCTCGCGTTCGCGTGCGTGGATCCCACTCATGCCGCGCCGGGGAGCGTCTTCGACATCCTTCTCCAGGGCGAGGAACGGCGCGCGACCGTGCTCCCTGCCCCCGCGTTCGACGCGGACAACGCGCGCATGAGGGCATGAGCATGGCCGTCGATCTTCCCCCCCGCGCACGGGTCGTCATCGTCGGCGGCGGCGTCATCGGCTGCTCCATCGCCTATCACCTGGGCAAGCTCGGCTGGAGCGATGTCGTGCTGCTCGAGCGCAAGCAGCTCACGAGCGGCACGACCTGGCACGCAGCGGGTCTCATCGGCCAGCTCCGCCAGAGCATGAACATGACGCGCCTCGCGCGCTATACCGCAGAGCTCTACCGCGGGCTCGAGGCAGAGACCGGCCAGGCGACGGGATACCGGCAGTGCGGCTCGATCTCGCTCGCGACGACGCCGGCGCGAATGGAGGAGCTCTCGCGCAACGCCTCGATGGCCAAGGTGTTCGGTCTGCCGGTTCACGTGATCGGCAACGACGAGATCCGCGACCTGTATCCGCTCGTCAACCTCGAGGATGTGATCGGCGGGATTCACATCCCGAGCGATGGCTACGCGAACGCCGTCGACATCACGCAGGCGCTCGCCAAGGGCGCCCGTTCGCGCGGCGTGCGCATCTTCGAGAAGACGAAGGTGACCGCCATCCGCCGAGACGGCGATCGCGTGAGCGGCGTCGACACCGAGCGCGGGCGCATCGACGCGGACTATGTGGTGCTCTGCGGCGGCATGTGGACCCGTGATCTCGCGGCGAGCGTGGGCGTCACCGTCCCCCTGCAGGCGTGCGAGCACTACTACGTGCTGTTCAAGGACGTGCCGGGACTCGATCCCAGCCTGCCGGTGCTGCGCGACTACGACCATTGCAGCTATTTCAAGTACGACGCAGGCAAGCTTCTGGTCGGAGCCTTCGAGCCGCACGCGCGTCCCTGGGGCACGGACGGCATCCCGGAGGATTTCGAGTTCGGTGAGATTGCCGGGGATTTCGCGCACTTCGAACCGGTGCTCGTGGACGCCATGCGCCGCATCCCGGCGCTCGGGGAGGCCGGCATTCAGAAATTTTTCTGCGGACCCGAGAGCTTCACGCCCGATGTGCGCTATCACCTGGGCGAGAGCGCCGAGCTTCGCAACTGCTTCGTTGCGGCGGGGTTGAATTCCATCGGCCTTCAGTCGGCGGGGGGCATCGGCAAGGTTGTCTCCGAGTGGATCCGCGACGGCCACCCGCCGATCGATCTGTGGGAGGTCGACGTAAGGCGCAACATGCCGTTCCAGATCAACCGCAAGTATCTGCAGGCGCGGGTTCAGGAGAGCCTCGGCCTCTTGTACGCAACGCACTGGCCGTTCCGGCAGTACGAAACCGCGCGCGGCGTGCGCAAATCCGCAGTGCACGATCGTCTCGCGCAGGCGGGCGCCTGCTTCGGCGAAGCCTTCGGATGGGAGCGCGCCAACTGGTACGCGCCCCGGGGCGTCAACCCCGAGTATCTATACAGCTACGGCCGCCAGAACTGGTTCGAGCATAGCGCGCGCGAGCATCGCGCGGTGCGCGAGGCGGTGGGCCTGTTCGATCAATCCTCCTTCGCCAAGTTCCGGCTCGAGGGCGCCGATGCCGAGCGCGTGCTGAATCACGTATGCGCGAACGACGTCGCAGTGCCGCCCGGCAAGATGGTGTACACCCAATGGCTGAACGAGCGCGGCGGGATCGAGGCGGATGTCACGGTGACGCGGCTCGGCGAGAGCGCGTATTTGATCATCACGGGGGCGGAGACCGAGATCAAGGATTTCAACTGGCTCAAGCGCCACATCGACCGCCAGGCGCATTGCGTGCTGACCAATGTCACTTCCGGCATGGGCGTGCTGTCCTTGATGGGACCGCGCGCGCGCGCGCTGCTGCAGTCGGTCACGCCCGACGACGTGTCGGACCGGGCGTTTCCGTTCGCGACCAGCCGCGAGATCGAGCTCGGCTACGCGCTCGTGCGCGCCTCGCGCATCACCTATGTCGGCGAGCTCGGCTGGGAGCTCTACGTGCCCACCGAGTTCATGGCCGGGGTGTACGAGGAGCTCATCGGGGCGGGCGCCCGCCATGGGCTCGTGCATGCGGGCTACCACGCGCTCAATTCCCTGCGCATCGAGAAAGCCTATCGGCACTTCGGGCACGACATCAGCGACGAGGACACGCCGCTCGAAGCGGGGCTCGGATTCGCGGTCAAGTTCGACAAGCCGGGCGGCTTCATCGGCCGCGAGGCGCTGCTGCGGCAACGCGAGTCCGGGGTCGCCAAGCGGCTCCTGCAGTTTCAGTTGCGCTCGAGCGAGCCCCTGCTCTACCACAACGAGCCGATCTGGCGCGGCGGCGCGATCGTCGGCTACGTTCGTTCGGGAATGTTCGCTCACACGCTCGGCGCGGCGGTCGGGCTGGGGTACGTCGCGGTGCCCGCCGGATCGGCGGCAGCGGGCGCCTCGACGCCGAGCGCGCCCGACCTGACCGGCTATGAAATCGAGGTCGCAGGCGAGCGCCAT